>Ga0210396_10007095_pt1 | contig 10676 bp, 8 predicted proteins | sample IncBWH17OmetaG_FD_155466 | JGI IMG/M metagenome (GOLD analysis project Ga0210396, IMG submission 155466) | Forest soil microbial communities from Barre Woods Harvard Forest LTER site, Petersham, Massachusetts, United States - Inc-BW-H-17-O ... | reverse complement strand
CTCGAGCGTGGGCCGGTGAAAGCCGTTGATCGCGGACATGAGCGCCGTGAGCACGAAGACGGCGACGACGCTCGGGTGCGCGCGCGACGCGTTCACGGCGAGGCCGCCCGAGACGAGCGTGAGCAGCGCCTCGGCGACGACGAGCAGCCGGCGGCGATCCATGGCGTCGGCGTACGCGCCGCCCCACAGGCCGAAGAGCAGCAGCGGCACGAGCTGCGCCGTGCCGAGGAGGCCGACCATGAGGCTCGAGGCCGTGAGCTGGTACACCTGATATGGCACGGCGACGTACGTGATCATGCTGCCGAAGAACGACACGAACTGCCCGATGAAGAGCAGGCGGAAGTCGCGGTGGCGGCGCAGCGGCGAGACGTCGAGGAGCACTAGCGATCTTTCTCGGGAGCGAGCTTGGGCACGAGGCAGGGCGCGCAGAAGAACGTCGAGCGCTGCGCCTGCACGATGCGCGTGATGGGCGTGCCGCAGCGCGGGCAGGGCGCGCCGCGCCGGCCGTACACCTTGAAGGGGTTCGCCGCGCGGTTCTCCTCGACGTAGACGATCGCGCCGTCGCCCGCGTCGGCGCCATCGGTGGCGAAGCGCGCGAGCGTGTAGCGGATCGACGCGCGGATCGCGCGCGCGAGGCGGCCGACCTCGGCGCGCGTGAGCGCCGCGGCCGCGCGGCGCGGATCGAGGCGCGCCCGCCAGCAGGCCTCGCTCGCCTGGATGTTGCCGACGCCCGCGAGCACCGTCTGATCGAGCAGCGCGACCTTGATGGGCAGGCGCACGCGCGCGAGGCGGACGTGGAGCTTCCCGGCGTCGACGCCGTCGCGCAGCGGATCGGGGCCGAGCGCGCGCAGGCGCGGGCTTTCGTCGAAGGCGGCGTCGGGCACGACGCGCAGGCGGCCGAGGCGGCGCATGTCGCAGTAGTGCAGCGTCGCGCCGTCGTCGAGGCGGAGGGCTGCGTGCGAGAAGCGCGGAGCGTCGTCGCCGCGCGCGCGCCGCAGCCACTTGCCCGTCATGCCGAGGTGCGACCACAGGCCGACGCGCGTCCGCCCGCGCGCGAACGTCATGAGCAAATGCTTGCCGACGCGCTCGACGCCCGCGCCGCGCGCCCCGACGAGCGGCGCGAGCGCGTCCGTGCCCTCGAGCCCGACGATCGACGTCGGCGCCGCCGAGGCCGCGCGGACGCGCCGGCCGTCGAGCCAGCGGCGCAGGTTGCGCGCGGCGACCTCGACCTCGGGCAGCTCGGGCACGACGGGCTCAGTCCAGGTCGACGGGCGCCGAGAGCGCGTGCTCGATCGCCAGTTGAATGGACGGCACGGGCAGCCCGCGCCAGAACACGTGCCACTCGGGGAAGCGCGCCATGCCGTCGCACTGCTTCGCGTACCAAGGCGTGATGGGGTTCGCGGGGCGCGAGCGCCAGAAGAACGTCGGCACGTCGCGGACCAGCACCGACCACAGCTCGGTGCCGATGCCTTCGCCCTGCGCCTCGCGATCGACGGCGAACTTCGTGAGGTAGGGCGCGACCTTCGTCTCGCGCACGACGGCGGCGCCGCGGAAGCCTTCTTCCAGATAGATGCGCTCGACGGGAACGGCGAAGAAGCCGGCGCGCAGCGGGCGCCCGAACGCCGATTCGAACAGCGCGCGCGCGCGCACCTGGTCGAGCCGCTCCCACGACGTGTACAGGTCGATGCGCGAGCCGCGCCGCACGAGCGTGCCCGCGCCGCTCACCGTGAAGAGCTCGCGCAGCAGGTGCAGCGGGTTGACGACGGTCGCCGTCATCCGCTGCGGCACGCGCTCGAGGAGGTGCTTGATCTGGCGCAGCAGCGTCGCCTGGCCGCGCGAGAAGCCGCCCGTCGACATGAGGTGGTCGTAGTCGGTCGCGAGGTTGACCGTGTTCGGGTGGCCGCCCGTCTGCGTCTCGAGGCCGGCGCGCCGGCTCAGGAAGACGACCTTGCGCGTCTCGAGCGCCTCGGCGAGCAGCGCGAGCTGACGGAAGCGCTTGTCGATCGTCGACTCGCGCGCGCTCTCGAACGTCACGAGCGGGATCTCGCCCGCGACGATCGCGGCGCGCACGATCTCGATGACCTCGGGGCCGAGCTCGGGGCCCGTGGGCACGATGCGCGCGGGCACGGCGTCCTCGACGAGCCAGTCCTGTACGCGTTGCGCCTGGCGGTCGGCGCCCTTCGGCTCGAAGAGGCCGAGCGTGACCGACGGGCAGAGGCCGAGGCCCGTGAGGATGCGCAGATCGAAGTGCACGGGATCGAGCGCGTCCTTGACGATCTGGGCGCCCGCCGCGAGGATCGCGAAGCTCTCCTTGCGCTGCGCGCGGAAGAGCTTGAGGTAGAGATCGACGTCGGCCTTCTGGCCGACGCTCTCGAGGAAGCGCTGGATGATCTCCGGTTCCATCATCGGGCGGCGGCCTGCAGGACGTGCGCGAAGGTCGCGCGCGCGGACTCGAGCTCCGCGATCGTGACGAACTCGTCGGCGGCGTGCGCCTGCGCGATGTCGCCCGGGCCGTAGACGACGGCGTCGAGGCCGCGCTCGGAGATGCGCGCGGCCTCGGTCCAAAAGGCGAGGTCGACGGCGCCCGCGGCGGCTGGTCCGAGGTACGGCGCGAAGCCGCCGAGCGCGCGCGTCGCGAACGGCGGGCTCTCCGTCTCGACGGTCCAGGTCACGGCGTGCGGCGCCGTCGCGGCGCGCACGCGGCGCTCGGCCTCGGCCAGCAGCGCGCCGAGGTCGGCGCCCGGCGCGGGCCGCAGCGACATCGCGAGCGTCGCGCGCGTGGGCACGACGTTGAACGCGAGCCCGCCCTCGAGGCTCGCGACGTTGAGGCACAGGCCCTCGAAGCCGGCGGGGCCGCGGTGCCTCTCGGCCTCGCGCCAGTCGTCGAGCGCGACGGCGGCGCGCGCGAGGGCGGCGATCGGGTTGACGATGCCGTCGACGCGCGACGAGTGGCCGCCCGGCCCCTCGAGGGTCGCCGTCGCGGCGCCGATGCCGCGGTGGCGCACGCCCACCCGGCAGCGCGTGGGCTCGCACACGATCGCGTGCGTGAGCCCGTGGGCCGCATCGCTTTCAAGGAAGGCGCGGATGCACGAGCCGCCACGCTCCTCGTCGCCCGAGAACAACACGCCCACGCTCGGGACGAGCGGCCCTCGGGCCGCGAGGGCCTCCAAGATCGCCGCGATGGCGCCCTTCGTGTCGCACGCGCCGAGGCCGTGCAGCCGGTCGCCGCGTCGCACGAGGATGTGCGGCGGCGCCGAGTAGCCCGTGTTCGCGGGCACGGTGTCGACGTGGGCGTTGAGCAGCAGCGTCGGGCGCTCGGCGCCGAAGCGCGCGTAGACGTACGAGTGGTCGCCCACGTCGACCTCGTCGACGGCGGCGGCGCCCAGGGTGCCCAGCTCTCGCGCGAGCTTGTGCACGAGAGGTTTCTCGTCGCCTTCGGGGTTTCGCGTGTCGAAGGAGACGAGCTCAGCGAGCCGCTCGAGGAGTCCCATGGCGCCTCTTATAGCATCGCGTGCGCGCCAGTTTGTTTCGGGACGGGGCCCGAGCGCGCGCATGCGCGCATCGCTTTTGCGAGATGTGCGTTACGCTGGCTGGGACCCGTGTCGCTCGCTCTCGTGTTCCCGGCTGGAACGATCCTCGCCGCGCTGCTCGTGCAGACGACGCGCGTCGAGCCGATCGTGCCACCGAGCGCCGCGCCGGCCGCGACCGCCCCCGTGGCCTTCACGCCGACGGTGCGCCCGCACCTGCGCGCCGTGCGCACGCCCGAGCGGCCCAAGATCGACGGCAAGCTCGACGATCTATGGTGGCAGCGCGCCATCCCGTCGGACGGCTTCACGCAGCACTTCCCCGACGAGGGGGCGCCGCCCACCGAGCGCACGACCGTGCGCGTGCTCTACGACGACGACGCGATCTACATCGGCATCGACTGCGAGCAGCTTCACGCGCCCGTCGTCAAACGCCTCATGCGGCGTGACACGCAGCTGCCGTCGGACGGTGTGTGGCTCGACATCGACAGCCGCCGCGACGGCCTCACGGCGTACCACTTCTCGGTCAACGCCGCGGGGGTGCTCGGCGACGCGATCCACTTCAACGACCTCGACTACTCGTCCGACTGGGACGCCGTGTGGGAGGGCAAGGCCGCCGACACGCCGCGCGGGTACTCCGTGGAGATTCGCATTCCGCTCTACGTCCTGCGCTTCGACGCGCTCCCCGTCCAGGATTGGGGCTTCGAGGTGCGGCGGTTCATCGAGGCGCGGCAAGAAACCGACGACTGGGCCTTCATCCCGCGCAGCGCGGGCAGCTACGTGCCGCTCATGGGCCGCCTCGACGATCTCGACGCGCTCCACCCCCGGCACGCGCTGCAGGTGAGCCCGTTCCTGTTCGGCCGCGAGCGTCACCGGGCGGCCGACTCCGTGGCGAGCCAGGGCACGCTCGCGCACGGCTGGGACACGGCCGTCGCGGGCGGCCTCGACGCGAAGGTCGGCCTCGCGAACGATCTGACGCTCGATCTGACCCTCCTGCCCGACTTCGGCCAGGTCGAGGCCGACGCCGTCATCCTCAACCTCTCGACCTACGAGACGTTCTTCCCCGAGAAGCGCCCGTTCTTCCTCGAGGGCATCGACACGTTCTCGACGCTGCGCACGCTGCTGTACACGCGGCGCATCGGCCACGCGCCCGCGACGCCCACGATCACGTCGGGAACGGAGACGCTCGTCGATCTCCCGGAGCCGTCGCCGATCTACGGCGCGGCGAAGCTCATGGGCACGGTCGGCAGCCACACGACGGTGGGCGTGCTCTCGGCGCTCACGGGGCAGAACGACGTCGACGTCGTCACGCCGACCGGCACCGTCGCGCGAACGGCCGAGCCGACGACGGCCTATAACGTCGTGCGCCTCAAGCGCCTCATCGGCGCCGACTCGAGCGTGGGCATGCTCGCGACGGCGACGAATCGCATCGAGCCGTTCTACACGCCGATGGCGGCCTGTCCCGCCTCCATCAGCGTCTTCGCGGCCGCCGACGGACGCTGCACGAACGACGCCTACGCCTTCAGCGTCGACGGGCGCTGGCGGTCACCTCGCGGCGACTACGCGCTCGGCGGTCAGGCGCTCGCGACGGCGCTCGTCCACGGCCCCGCGCGCGCCGAGTCCGACGGCATCGCCACGAACCCCGGCACGCTCGCGGGTGGCGCCTCGCTCGACTTCGACAAGGTGGGCGGCAAACACTGGCTCTGGAGCCTCGACCAGCAGATCTCGGGGCGGCAGCTCGAGTTCAACGACCTCGGCTACCTCGATCGCAAGAACGACTACCTCGGCATGGCGCAGCTCACGTACCGCACGATCGAGCCCGTGTGGAAGACGGTCGAGACCCGGTCGACGCTGGCCGTGGATTGGCGTCGCACTCTCGACGGCATCGACCTCGCGAACGGCGGCTCGTTCAACGAGTACTGGCTGCTGTCGAACTACTGGTACGTGTACGCGCAGGCCGACTACCGGGGCTCCTATCACGACGACCGCGAGATGGGCGACGGCACGGCGCTCCAACGCGCGGCGCGCTGGGGCGGCGAGGCGTCGGTGTCCGGCAACCCGCGGCGCCGGTTGCTGTGGTCGCTTTACGGACAGGCGCTGCACATCGACGGCGGGGGACAGCACCTCGAGGCGCACGGCCAGGTCACGCTGCGCGTCCTGCCGCAGCTCGAGCTCGATCTGCTGCCGACGGTGACCTCCGACGAGGGCGAGCCGCGCTACGTCGCGACGATCACGCGAACGACGACGACGACGGGGACGACGGCGTCGGCGCAGTACCTCCTCGGCCGGCAAGAGGCGCGCAGCCTGGGCGCGACCGTCCGCGCGGCGTACACCTTCACGCCCGAGCTCTCGCTGCAGGTGTACAGCCAGGCCTTCCTCGCCCGCGTTCACTACCCGAGCTTCCTCGAGACGCCGCTCGTCGGCTATCGTCAGAAGGTCGACCTGTCGTCGCTGCTGCCGCCGCCGACGCCGCCGGCGGCCTACGACACGTTGACCGCGACGTTGAATGTCAACGTCGTGTTGCGGTGGGAGTACCGCCTCGGGTCGACGGCGTACCTCGTCTACACGCGCGCCCAGCAGCCCGCGCTCGCGCCCGCCGTCGGCGGGGCGACCAGCCTGGACGTCCACCCCATCCTCAACGGCAGCGCCGCCATCGATGTCCTGATGGTCAAGCTCGCCTACTGGTTCGGCTGAGGCGCGCGGCGGTTTGGTCGCGCGCGCACAACGAAAGCGCCCCACGCCCCGGCGGCTGTGGCGATCCTGCCGCGCGGCGCGCGGGGTTGCCGGGCGCCGCCGTTGGCATCGCGGCTGCATTGAAGTCGGTCCGTCAGTCAGTTCGAACGAACGCCCACCAACCCGCACGGAGGATCCCCATGATTCGCAACACGATGCTCGGTCTCTCGCTCTTGGCCCTCACGGGCGCCTCTGCCTTCGCCGCCCCCGCGGTGCACCACACGGCGACGCGCATGGTCGCCGAGGGCGATGCGGCTCCCGCGGCCGACGCGAAGCCGGAGAAGAAGGCCAAGAAGGCCAAGAAGGCCAAGAAGGCCGATGCCGAGAAGGCGCCGGCCGAGGCCAAGTAAGACCAAGCCAAGTTGGACGACAAAGCCGGCGCACCGTGAGGTGCCGCCGGCTTTTGTCGTTCCGTGTCGTTCTACGTCACGGGCCGGGGCTCCGGCGCCGCCTGGCGCGCGCGCCGGTCCTTCCAGACGTGCCAGCCCTTGGTCGCGAGGACGGCGGAAGCGAGGACCCACGTGACCCAGATGAGCGCCGTCCAGTGCAGGAACGTGATGTGCCGGGTCGAGGTGGGCGTCAGCAGCGTGGGCAGCCCGTTGCGGCGATAAAGTGAGATGACGTCCATGAGCACGGCGACGGTGCTGTGCACGAGGAAGCCCGCGTAGATGCTGCGCGTGCGCATCGACAGCGAGCCCAGGATGACGCCCGCGACCATGGCGCCGCACGCCTCGAAGTACGGCTTGCCGAAGTGGATCATGCAGTAGGGCACGACCATCGACCAGATGGCGCCCACGCCGAAGACGCGCGTCGCGCGGATCCACCAGCCCCGGAAGAAGATCTCGAGCGTGATGAACTGCGCGAGGTACATCGCCTCCCACACGAGGTAGTCGAGCCACGAGCGCCCCGCCTGCTTGTACAGCGGGTAGTAGTTGATGAAGTCGCCCTGGCGGCTCACGGCCAGCAGGATCGGCACCATGAAGAACACGCACAGCGCGTAGATCCAGGCGTGCTCGCGGAAGCCGGCGGGGCGCAGCCCGAAGTCGAGCAGGCTGTCGCGGCGAAAGAGCAGCGGCCACACGGCGAGCGGCAGCAGGTAGCCGCCCACGCGCGTGAAGGCCCACCACGCGCGCAGGTAGAGCTCGTCATAAAGGCCGAGATCGACGAAGCCGCCCGGGTGCGCGCGCTCGAGGCGCTCGAGCCAGGGGCGGATCATGTCGGTGTAGGTGTCGCCGCGGCCATAGTACTCCTGCAGGATGAGCACGAGCGCGCCCAGCGTGAGCGCCGCGAGGGGGCGGTAGTCGACCTCGCCGCGCTCGTGCAGCGCGCGGCGATAGATGAAGGCCTCCTCGTCGAGCGCCCGCCACGTGTGCCGAAAGAACGCCCAGACGAGGGGCGCCACGGCGATGAGCAGCGGGATGGGGACCGCCCATTTTATCTGGGGCTGCTCGAGCCACTGCATCGAATCGCTCGATACTATATCTTTGCGGCCGTGAGCGACGACACTCCTCCCCATCAGACGTCGAAGTTCGGCCACTTCATCCAGACGTACTCGAGCTTCCTGTCGAGCTTCGTCATCGGCGTCGCGGGCCTCGTCGCGACCTCGGTGTGGCAATACCGCCAGTCGAAGAACGCCGAGCAGCAGGCGGTGTCCGACCAGGCCATCGCGAGGACGAAGGCCGACAACGACTGGCGCATCACGCGCGCCGACATCCTGTCGAAGAACCTCAACGTGCTGTCGACGCAGGGGCCGAACACGGCGGACCAGCGCTTCGGCGTGCTGCTGTCGCTCACGCGCGGCGCCATCATCGATCCCGAGCTCGCCGTGTCGTACGCGCTCGAGCTCGGCAGGGACAACGCGAGCTACATGCGCTCGGTCCTCGAGAGCACGGCCAACAAGAACTACGAGCAGCTCTCGCAGAGCTTCAAGATGACGTGCATGCAGCGCTACGGCGTCGAGAAGGCCGCCGACATCTGCAAGGACGACGCGCTGTCGGATCGCTCGGACGCGATCGCCGAGGTCGTCCAGGACGAGCTCGCGGCCGCCCTCGCGGCGGGGACGCCCAACGCGGGGCCGCTCACGTTGCTGCACGACGAGCGCGAGGTGCAGGACATCGCGGGCCGCCTGTCCTGGCTGTTCGAGCCCTACCTGCAGGATCTCTACGAGCGGCGCCAGTGGAAGGAGATCGAGCGCTTCGAGGAGACGTCGACGGGCGCGCGCCTCGTCGCGGCGCTCGTGCTCGCGACGGCGCGCACGGGCGAGCTCGTGTCACCCACCGAGGCCGCCGCGCTCGACGCGTTCCACGCCGCGCGCCGCAAGTGGCTCACGGCCTATGTGTTCGGCGCGACGTGCGACCCCGAGTGCCGCGGCAAGCTCGTCGACTTCATGCTGAGCTCGTTCGGCGAGTCGCAGGGCGACTACGACGAGTCGCTCAAGCAGCTGCTGCGCCAGACGCACGCCGAGGCGGGCGGCACGATCTCACACCTGCACGCGCGCCTGCTGTGGTGCCAGATCGACGGCAACGATCTCGTCGAGCTGCGCGATCGCGTGCTCGCGCCCGCGTTCACGGAGTCGCTCGGCGACCCCAAGACCGACGCCACGATGCTCGAGGATCTCGCGGGCCTCGTCGCGCTCGTGCCCGAGCCCGACGCGACCGACGCCGCGGGGCAGGCGTCGTGGAAGGCGATGCTGGCCGCGCTCGCGCACGCGCCCGACAAGGTGCGGCGCGCCTTCGACGTGCGGCGCGCCTCGGCGGCGCACGAGCGCACGAGCCCGCCGCCCATGATCAAGAAGGTCGACTTCTGCAACGCCGCGAACCCCAAGACGCCGTTCTCGAAGCTCGACCAATGAGCGGCGGCTCGCACGGCATCGCGCGCGCGCGGCGCACGGTGCTCGACATGAACGGCTACCAGTGGACGGTGCTGTTCGCGGCGTGGCTCGGCTGGGGCTTCGACGTGTTCGACGGGCTGCTCTTCAACTACGTCGCGCCCAACTGCGTGCCGACGCTGCTCGGGCTCAAGATCGGCTCGCCCGAGGCCCGGCGCGCCATGCTGCTGTGGGGCGGCGTCCTGACCTCGGTCTTGCTCATCGGATGGGGCCTGGGCGGCATCCTGTTCGGGCGCATCGCCGATCGCATCGGCCGCACGCGCACGTTGATGGCGACGATGCTCGTCTACGCGCTCGGCACGGCGACCTGCGCGGCGGCGCCCAACATCTGGGTGCTCATGCTCTGCCGCGTCGTCGCGAGCCTCGGCATCGGCGGCGAGTGGGCCGCGGGCGCCGCCATGGTCGCCGAGGTCGTGCCCGAAAAACGTCGCGTCGAGGCGGGCGCGCTGCTCTACACGTCGGCGCCCGCGGGCCTGTTCCTCGCGACGTTCGCGAACTTCCAGATCGCGGGCGTGCTGTTCAAGGGCTCGCCCGAGACCTCGTGGCGCTACGTCTTCCTGTGCGGGCTCGTGCCGGCCATCGTCGCGTTCATCGTGCGCCTCTTCGTGCGCGAGCCCGAGCGCTGGAAGGCCGCGGCCGCGGGCGCGGCCCGCCCGCGCATCGCCGAGCTCTTCACGCCCGAGATCCGCGGGCGCACGCGCAGCGGATTTTCGATGGCGGTCATCGCGCTCGTCACGTGGTGGGGCGTCAACGCGTTCCTGCCCATCGTGTCGGCCGGGCTCGCGCAGGTCGCCGCCAAGGGGCAGTCGCTCGATCGCGCGGCGACGCTCGCGCTCGTCGAGCGCTGGAAGACGACGGCGACCAACGTCTTCAACCTGGGCGGCCTCATCGGCACGCTGCTCACGGTGCCCGCCGCGAAGCTCATGGGCCGACGCCTCATGTTCGCGATCTACTACGCGGCCTCGGCGGCGGCCGTGCTCGCGACCTTCGGCCTCGACCTCGGCCCCGAGACGCGCCTCCACATGTACTTCTTCATCGGGCTCACGGTCTTCGGCGTGTTCGGCAGCTTCACGTATTACCTGCCCGAGCTCTTCCCGACGCGCCTGCGCGGCACGGGCGCGGGTTTTTGCTACAACGTCGGCCGCTTCATCGCCGCGGGCGGCCCCTTCCTCGTGGGCGCCGTCGCCGCGCGCGGCGCCGACTCGCTGCGCAGCGCCATGGGCGTGCTCTTCCTCATCGGCTTCGTCCCGCTGCTCGGCGTGATCCTCGCTCGCTGGGCGATCGAGACGAAGGACGAGCAGCTCGCCTGAGCCGATGGCGCGCGCGCTCTTCGCGGTCACGCTCTTCACGAGCTCGGCCCTGCTCTTCTTCATAGAGCCCGTCGTCGGAAAGAGCCTGCTGCCCAGCCTCGGGGGTGGGGCCGCCGTGTGGACGACGACGGTGGCGTTCTTCCAGCTCGCGCTGTTCGCGGGGTACCTGTACGCCCACGCCGTGTCGGCGCGCGGAGGCGCGCGGCGCTTCGCGTGGGCGCA
>Ga0210396_10007094_pt1 | contig 10677 bp, 7 predicted proteins | sample IncBWH17OmetaG_FD_155466 | JGI IMG/M metagenome (GOLD analysis project Ga0210396, IMG submission 155466) | Forest soil microbial communities from Barre Woods Harvard Forest LTER site, Petersham, Massachusetts, United States - Inc-BW-H-17-O ... | reverse complement strand
CGAAAGCGAAGTCGGCGAACTCACCGCGGCGATGATCAACGCGCTCCTCGAGCGCAGAGAACTCGAGCAGCGCAGGGCTTCGCTTCGCGCCGGGATGATCGCCGCAACAATTTGCAACGCGAATCCTTTCCGCAAGGAAGGTTCGGAGATCCTGACGGCCGAAGATTTCGCTCCGGATCCGAAAGCGCCCAAGGAACCGTCGGAAGAGGAAAAGCTCGAGCAGTTCAGGGAATTCTTCGATTCGATCAAAAGAGATCGCCTAGAAGCCGAGGCCAAAAAACTCCGCAATGGCTAACATCCTTGGAAGCCTGCAGGTCGAGCTCAGCGCGAACACCGCGAAATTTGTCGGCGAGCTCGGCAAGGCCGCCGTGCTCGCCCAGCAAAGCGCGAAAAACATCTCCCGAGAATTCTCCTCGCTTCAAAGAGTCGCCTCGCAAACCTTCGGCGCGTTCGGATCCCTCAATCCCGTAATCAGCCAGGTCAGCTTTGCTCTTTCCACCATGGGCAGAGCGGCATCCGATGCCATGAAGGAATTCGGCTCGACCAAAAACGCGCTTGGAGCGATCGCGTCGATCGGTGCGGGAGCTACCGCGGGCTTCGCCTCCGTGGCGATCGGTGCAATCGCCGTGGCCGAACATGCTGCGGAGAGCGCCGCGAAACTTTACGAGCTGTCTCAAAGCACTGGCGTTAGCGTAGAGGCTCTCTCGGGATTGGGATTCGTCGCAAAGCAAGTCGGCGTGAGCACGGAAGAAATGACCCGCGGCCTGGAACGCATGGACAAATCCGCTCTCGCCGCTGCGACGGCGCCGACCGGCGCAATAAACGCGTATACGCGCCTGGGGATCTCGCTGCGCGATGCCGGCGGCCAGATACGTTCCACGGAATCGATCTTCGCGGATCTCGCGGCAAAATTCGCGACAATGCCGGATGGCGTAACGAAGACCGCGCTCGCGATCGCAATTTTCGGGCGCAACGGTGCGGCGCTCATCCCCGCACTCAACGAAGGCAGGGCCGGGATCGAGGGTCTTCTGAAGCAAGCCAAGGATCTTGGCCTCGTCATCAGCACGGATACCGCGAGATCCGCGGAAGAATTCGAGAGGACCCTCGGAAGACTCGAGGCCCGGTTCACCGGGATCGCCAACACCTTACTACAGCAGCTTCTGCCTGCACTCGAAGCGGCAGCCACGGCCATCGAGGACGATCTCGGCAAGGGTCCCGACCTGAGCTGGATCGTGAATATGGCGAAGGAATTCATCGAGAGCTGCGCTGATATGATCCTCATCGCGAAGCTCGTGAACGCTGCGGTCAATGAAATCGGCGGAGGCTTTGCAGCTCCGGTGGAAAAATTCAAGGAGGATCTGAAGAAGGCCTCCGCAGGCAGCAAATTGACGGCGCCGTTCAAAGACATTAATGCCGCGGTCAACTTGGTCGGCTCAGAGGTCCTGGGCGACAACACGGGCTCGAAGGAAAGTTTCTCCGACTACTACAAAAAGGTTCTGAAAGAGCACGACGATTTCGTGGGGAAAATGTTGGCGCCTTATAAGCCTGCAGGGCCCGAACCCCCTCCGAAAACGGGAACTGCGAATGTGCCGGCTGCCGGGCGGCTCGGGCCAGTCAGCACGACCGATATCGTCGGCGAAGCGATCGGCAAATTGCAGGCCGAAGCCGCGGCGCAGCTTGCGCTCGCCGGCGCGATCGACCGCACGACAGCGGCAATGCTTTTCCAGAAAGCTGCAGCCGAGGCGGAAAAGAAAGTTTCCGATCTACGTGTGGGGCTTCTAGCGCAGGAGAAATCCCTCCAGGAGCAGCTCGCGAACGCGCGCGCCAATCCCACGACCGGGGGAGAGGAAGCCGCGAAGATCGATGCGAGGATCGCCGGCGTGCATAAGGAGCTTGCGGCGCTCGATGCCGCGGTTCCGCAGTTCACCAGGCTGTACGCGCAAATTGCCGCTGCGAAGGCGAGCTCGGCGACAAGCGAAGAGCTTCAGAAGAAATCAGACGACTTCGATCGGCAAATTGCTTCCCTGAAGGAAGTTTCCGCTTCCTTTGCAAAAGGCCCCGCAGCCGTGGCCTCGGCCGAAATCGACAAGCAACTCGAAGCCGAAAAAGAAAAAATTGACGATATGCGCGATGAGTACGCGCGCCTGGCCAGCATCCCCGGGATTGGGGTCGTGGCTCCTGAGCAAGGACAAGGGCCTTCGCCGGCGCTCGCCGAAATGTCTACGGCGATCGATGCTGCCGCGGCGAAGCTCGATGAGCTGAAGACCAAGGCCGCGGAAATTCGCGGTATCGAGATCGATACGGAAATCGCCAAGCTCGGCGCCGACCTCCGCGGCGCGGCGCCGCTCCTCGATGCGCTGAATCATGCCTACCTCGAGAATGAGACGGCCGTCAGAAAAGCCCAGGTCGCGCTCGAGCTGTATCACTGGACGCAGGCGCATCCCGGCGCTACACCGGATCAGATCCGCGCCGAGGGCGAAGCCCTGGCAACTGAGAGCGAAGAGGCACATCGAAGCGCGATCGCGCAGGAAGCCCAGCAGTACGACCTCATCGCGTCCTACAACAACCGGATCCAGAAGCTAGAGCAGATTCGCGAGCTGATCCAGTCCGAGGGCCAATCAACGCTCCTCGTCGACGCGGCAATCTATGACGAGCAAAGAAAGCAGCTCGAGCAATGGGACCAGGCTGCGATCAAGGTCGGCACGTTCGGCGAGCAGATGCACACGGTCCTCAACCAGGTCGCGCTCGATGCGCAGGACGTCGGCGGAAAAATTGCCGAGTCCATGGACAAAGCGATCGGAGGCGTCGAGGACAACATCGCCAAGCTGATCGTCACGGGGAAATCGAATTTCAAATCGATGTTCGAGGGCTTCGCCGAGTCCATGATCAAGATTCAATTGCAGTCCGCGGCCGGCAGCATCGAGAAGGCGATCGGAATTAAAATCCCGGGCCTTGAAGGAAAACGCGGTGACTCTGCAGGAAACCCCCTCTATGTCCAGGACGTAAGCCCGGGCGGCGGTAATTTGCCGCTTGGTCCGGGATTCGGGTCCGGCCGCAGTCTGCCGTCGATTCTCAATCTAGGAAAGCCTGGTACCGGCACGACTCCGCCGTTCGTGGGCGAATCGAGCGCGGCGCCAGGAAGCGCTCCGCCCACGTTCGTCGCGCGGCTTCTCGGCTCGTTCGGAATCAAGATGCCGGCAGCGGCCAGCTCGGGGACCAGCACGAAGCCGGCCGGATCTTCTAGCGATCCGATTTACGTGCTGACGGCGCCTGCCGGCGAGGCAATTTCCGGCGCGGAGCCGGGAAGCTCATACGGCCTCGGCGATCAAGGAATTTTCGATGCGACGAGCAGCATGCATCTGCGGCCGTCATCGATACTCGAAAATCTTCCGCTCGGTCCCGGATTCGGATCCGGACGCCCGCTCACGACCCTCGAAACGCTGCCCGGCATCACTCCTCCGTTAGCACCAGGCGAAACCGCGAGCTCCGGCACCCCGGGCATGATCGGATCGATCGCGAGCTCGCTGGGTGTGAAGATCCCCGGCCTCGGAGGCGGAAAAGTTCCGGCCGGAACCTCAAGCAGTCCAATTTTTGTTTCCGTCGTAGGAAAAGCAGCCGGCACGTCGAGCGGGGGAATCACTTCGCTTTTCGGCGGTCTGACAGGAGGCGGCGAAGGCGAGTCGAGCGGGGATGAGGGAAATTTGCCGATGCCTCCTGGATTCGGATCCGGAATTCTGTCGACCAGCCTGAGCTCGCTGATGAGCCCCGATGCAGATACGAGTTCCGGCAGCGGAGGCCTGCTGTCACTTCTAGGGATCGGAGGAGCAGGCAGCGGGGGCGGACTCCTCGCCGGACTCACCAGCATCGGCAAAATTTTCTCGTCAATTCCGTTTCTTGCAGCCGGCGGACCGGCGAATCACGGTCACGCCTATGTGGTCGGCGAGAAAGGCCCCGAGCTATTCGTTCCCGGAATCTCAGGAACGATCATTCCCACGTTCTCGACAATGAAACCGCCCAAGGAAGGTGAGCAGCTCGGCAACATGGGCCGAGCCTTCGGAGGTTTTCGGGCCGCGGGCGGCGACGTCATGCCCGGGCGCGCCTATGCTGTCGGCGAAAAACATCCCGAAGTGTTCGTGCCTGATTTGTCAGTGGGCTCGGCATCTTCTTCCTCGGGCGCCGGCGGAGCGCGCGAGATCAACTTTCATCAGCACATTTACGGGGTCCAGGATCATGACAGCTTCCGCCGATCGCAGTCTCAGATCTACGCGGGGATGCACGCGCAGTTAACCATGGCGCAGGACCGAGGTTAGAAAAAAGCATGACCCAAGCCGAGCGCTCAGCAATCGAGGCCATCCTGGCTCCGCTGGATTTTCCCACGATCGTCGAGCTTGGAGCCTATACCGGAGAGGATAGCGCGGCGTTTCGCGCCCTCTGCAGGAAGGGCGACTTCATGCACGTCATGGTCGAGCCGGATCCTCGCAACGCGCAGAAGATCCTCGACTGCGCCGACCCTCCCATCGGAAAGAATCGCAGATTGATTGTCGGCGCGGTGGCGGAGACCGAGGGATTTCGGAAGTTCCATTTCAGTGAGGGCGCCGGCGCCACAGGCTCCGGCTCCCTGCTTCGGCCGACGGGGCACCTCAGAGAATTCCCAACAATCAAATTCGACGATGCCGGGATGGTTCCCTGCTACTCGCTCGATGAAATTTTTAAGAGGGAGTGGCTCTCCAAGATCGATCTCCTCTGGGTCGATATCCAGGGCGCCGAAAAAGAGATGATTGCCGGCGGCCGCAAAGCCCTGCAGATGACGCGAACATGTTTCATCGAAGCGGAATCGATCGAACTCTACGAGGGACAGGCGCTCAAGCCTGAACTCGTTTCCATGTTTGGCGAAGCCTGGAAAGTGACCGCCGATTTCGGATTCAATGTGCTCCTTCGAAATATGGACTTCGTTCCGCCCTGGGGAAACTGATGATCTCCATCCTCACTCCCACCAGAAAACGTCCCGCGAACCTCGCGCGAATGATCGACTCGATTCAGGCGACGGCAGAGCGCGCGGAATCTTCCACCGAGATCCTCTGTTACGTCGATGACGACGACGATTCCTATCTGGAGCCCGCGCCTCAGTTTTCTTCGGTGAAATGGTTCCATGGGCCGCGCATCGTGATGTCTGACATGTGGAACGTCCTCGCTTCTTTCGCGCGCGGCGAGATCCTGATGCTGTGCGGCGATGATGTGGTCTTCCGCACGCCTGGCTGGAACGCGATGGTCGAAGAGGCCTTCGCCGCATCGGCAGACAAAATCCTTCTCATTCATGGAGACGACGGCGGCCCGGGCGGCAAGTTTTTTGCTTCCCTTCCGTTTGTCCATCGGCGATGGGTCGAGACACTCGGATATTTCGCTGGTCCAGGCTCCTCGGCCGATTACGCGGATACCTGGCCGAACGACGTGGCCGATTTCCTCGGCCGGAAGAAAAGCCTGCCGTTCGTCATTGAGCACCTTCATCCCGCCTGGGGCAAAGCGTCATACGACGAGGTCTACCTCGAGACCCGCGCGCGCCTTCTCCGCGACAATACTCCGAAGCTTTACGCAGATCGCTTGCCCGAGCGAATCGCGGACGCCGAAAAATTGCGCCAGGTGATCCAGAGGTGAAGTGGTCCATCCTGATTTTGACGCAGCCCTCGAGGAAAGATTTTCTCGTGCGGCTCCTGGCCATGCTCGAGCCGCAAGTCCAAAAAGAGCAGAGCGTCGAAATCGTCATTCGGATGTGCGATCCGGCGCTCGCGCTTGGAGAAAACCGGCAAAAGATGATCGAAGGCGCGGCCGGCGAGTACGTCTGTTTCGTTGACGACGACGATCTGGTGGCGCCGGATTATGTTGGAAAAATCCTGCCGCTCCTCGATGGCGTGGATTACATCGGTTTTCGGCTGAGCCTCTACAGCGATGGCAAACCCCAGCTCCCCACCTTTCACAGTCTGAAGTACCCGAAGTGGTTCGCGGATCTGACAGGACTCTATCGTGACATTTCCCACGTGAATCCGATCCGGCGCGAGCTCGCCCTGGCGGTGCCGATGAGCGGAGCGAGGGGCGAGGATGCGCGCTGGTCCGATGCCATGCGCGCGAAAGCGATCGTCCGCACCGAACACTTCATCGATGAAGTGATGTACCACTACTATTACCGCTCCTCGAAAACGGACGGCGGCGAGATGCACCAGCAGTACAGGACCATATGGCCTTCTTCGAAGTAGAGTTCCCCCGCGGAATCGGATACCGCCGGCTCGGCAGCCCCTCCGGATTTTCCACGCAAGTGAATGAAGGGCTTTCCGGCCAGGAGCAGCGGAACCGCAACTGGTCGAACTCGCGCGGCAAGTGGACGATTTCTCTCGTGACGCCTCCCGCTTCCCAGTATTCCGGCACCCGACAGTCATGGATCGATATCCTGCACGCCTTCCACCTGGTCGTGGGAGGAAAAGGGGACGCCTTCCGGCTGAAGGATCTCCTGGATTATCAGGCTGTGAACCAGGCGCTCGCGACGGTGGCCGGAAACGTCCAGCTCGTCAAGAACTATACGATCGGCGGCCGGACCTACCAGCGAGTGATCACCAAACCGATCACTTCGGCCGTCGTGGACTATCAGGGCAACGCCCTTCCAAACACTGTCTTCCTGCATGGCACGAACACCCCGGTCACGGTCGATGCCACGACGGGAATCGTCACCGGCCAGTCCGCCGGTACGGCGGTCGATTTTCAATTTCATTATCCAGTTCGATTCGACACGGACGAGCTGCCGCTCGAAGTTCAGGAATCGGCCGTCGGGGCCGGCCAGCCGATCGCCGGGATCCACGGCGTCGTGCTCATCGAAGTGAGACCGCCGAACTACTGAGCTTTCCGATGAAGCCCGCCTCGACAGCGATGCAGACGCATCTCGCGACGGCTAATCCCACCACGCTCGCATGGCTGTGGAAAGTGAAGCGGAGCGATGGGACGCTTCTCGGATTCAGCTCGCACGACGTCGACATCGCTTACGACGACGCCTCGGGCGACGGGTCGATCACCTACCTGGCGAAGACCGGCTATAGCAGCTCGGCGATCGCCGGGAAAAGTGACACGAGCGTCGACAACACGGAGGTGAAGGGATTCATCGATTCCTCGGCCATCACCGAGCAGGACCTTCGCGAAAACAAATATGACAACGCCCTGGTCTCGATGATGGTCATCAACTGGAACGATTTGACCATGGGGCATGTGCTGGTGCGCACCGGCACACTCGGCGTCGTCAAACTCAAAAATGGACTCTGGACGGCGGAGCATCGTGGCCTTGCGTATAGGCTCGGCACTGTCCTTGGGGACAGCTACGGGCCGATCTGCCGGGCGCAATTCGGATCAGGACTCAACGGGATCGACATGCTCTCGACCTGGCTGTGCAAGATCGATGTCACGCTTTACCGGCAAACTGGGAGCCTGGCGAGTGTCACGGATCAGTTCAACGTCGTTCCGACCGCCGGCCTCCTGCAGGTCGGATCGGCCACGCCGACCGCGCCGGCGCCCGCCGGATGGTTTGACGACGGGATCCTCACCTTCACGAGCGGGGTCCTGAACGGCGTGAGCATCGAGATCAAAAGCTGGGATGGGACGACGCTTTCTCTTTTCCTCCCGCTTGGCCAGGTCCTGCCGGCGGCGAGCGATACGTTCACGATCGAGCCCGGCTGCAATCACACCATCTACGACTGCAACAACAAGTACAACAACACCGTGAATTTTCGCGGCGAACCCTTCATCCCTGGAATGGACGCGATCCTCAATTACCCCAATGCCGGCTAGAGCAGAGATCGTCAAGGCGGCGCGAGCTTACGTCGACATGGTCTTCCGCCACCAGGGCCGCGCTCATCCGGGCGGAGGAAAGAGCGCAACGATTGATTGCGCTGGATTGATCGTCTGCGTCGGCGAAGATCTGGGCCTTCTTGACAAAAACGGCGTTCCCATTCTTCGCTCCAACTATCTGGATGTCGGGCCGCAGCCTCACCAGGACGTGATTCACAAGAGTTGCCAGGCGCGCCTCAACCTGCGCGGGCCAGGCGAACTGCCAAAGCCGGGCGACGTCGTTACCCTTCGTGCGCCAAACTCCATTTCACACTGCGGCATCATCAGTGACTTTCCGCAAGGCGATGGCCTCGGCCTGATCTTCCCTTACACCGTGCGCCTGAGAAGTTCCCTGCAGGGCCGGATCGTTGAAGTCCGGCTCGACGAGCGCTGGCGCTGGCGCATCGCTGGAATTTTCACTTATCCGGGAGTTACAGACTAGGTGGCTCTGATCGCCATTGCGGCCGTACAGGTCGCGTTCGACGTCGGCCTGATGATCTACCGGCTACTCAACCGGCCGAGGATCCCGCTTCCGCCTCTGCGCGATCTGCAGATCATGACGGGAACGAACGGTGCACCGATTCCCTTCGGCTACGGAACCTGCCGCGTCGCCGGGAATGTGATCTGGTCTCCGGGCATCACCTATACGACGCTCGGCAAAAAATCGAACAACGGCGTCGCACTCGGCCCCAAGGGATCCTTTGTTTTTCGCGCAAGCGTTGCGGTCGCGTTCGGTGAAGGACCAGGAATCATTTCGCGGATCTGGGCCGACTCGAAACTGATTTACGACGCGAATCCCTCGCAATCTAGCGCTGTGCCAGTGACAGACTGGCCGGCCTGGAGCTCCACGGAGCTGTACAATCCGGGGAACCAGGTCAGCTTCGGGAACCAGGTCTGGCAAGCCCTAAAGACAAACACAAACTCGCAGCCTGCCTCTGGAAACACGAACTGGCTGATCATCAGCACTTATCCGCCTTACGATCCGACGCAGGAATATCTCGCCGGCGATGTCGTCACCTACGCGGGAAAAATCTGGGTCGCGCAGCTCGCGTCGAACAATGGCACGACCGGCGCCCATCTTCCCGGAAGCGGCGACTCGGAAAACGTCGGAAACGAAAACGTCCTCTACTGGATCGCGCTCAATGCGCTCTATCCTCCGCCCACAATCTACCCGGGAGATGAGGCACAGCTTCCCGATTCCCTCATTCAGGCTTCCGAGACTGCCGCGCTGACGCCAGCCTTTCGCGGAACGATTTATGCAGTGTGGGAAAATTTCCCGCTGACGAATTTTGCCGATCGCATCCCGAGCTTCCGCGCAGAGGTCACCTATACCCGAACGGATAACCTGCTCTCGAATGCCGACCAGGCGACGAGCGGCGGACCGGTGCAGCAAGTGCAGTCAACCTCGAGCCCCGTCACGCTGCCGCAAAACACCGTCGCGAATAATACGATCGTGGTGATGGCGACCGGCACTGCGGACCTCGGCGGCGGCGGCGCGTCAGTCACCGATTCGCAGGGAAACATCTATAGCCTGGCTTTTCGGGAATTTCCAAGCGCCTCTCCGGATCACGTCTGGGCCGAGATCTGGTACACGGTTGCGTCTGCTAGTGCCCCAGACGTCATCAACGTCGGCGGCGCGCTGTCGTTCTCGATCGCAGAGCTGCCGGGGACCTGGACGCTCGATGCTTTCCCGACCTTCGGCTGGGGCGCGTCTGTCGCGGGAAGCGGAAGAACGCTCGACGTCTTCTCCTTCCACGCGAACTCCATGGTCTTCGCTGTCACCGGCTGGGAGTACGTACACGATGAAGGCAACCTCTTCGGATTGACACATGCCGGAGCGATCGGCACCGGAGGCGCCAACGCCGCCTCTCCGACTGATTTCCCGGACTTCGAGGGATTCGGCGACGACGACGACAATCCTGCTTTTGTCGCTGCTTTCAGCTTCAACCAACTTGGCCCTGCCGGCCATTACCCTGCCCAGGTCAACTGGTTTCCGGGAATCAATACGACCGCGCCGACTCTGACTGGCGAGGGGCTCTCTGGCGTCGTCGCTTTTTTTCTTCCGCCGTCCCCAATTCCCAAACAGACGCCTTTCGGGACGAAGCCTGACATCCTTCACGACATCTGCGAGCGCGCCGGCCTGACGGATCCTCAGATCGATGACAGCCTGGTGATTGCTCCGAACATCACGACGCCGATGAAGCCCACGCAATCATGTCTCGGCTACCTCATCGAACACCCCACTCCGGCCAAAACGATTCTTGAAGTGCTGATGAAAGCCTACTTTTTCGATGCCTGCGAAACGAATGGGACGATGAAATTCGTGCCGCGAGGCATGGCCTCGGCTCTGACGATTCCCGAGGCAGATCTAGGCCTCCTATCGGACATGGCCAAGGCCGAAGAGCAGATCGCGCAGGAGCAGGATCTCCCAAAGCAGTTCACGGTCACGCACAACGACCCGACCATGGACTACCAGCAGAACAAGCAAATCAAGGGACGCAATGTCCGCATCGTGAAAACAAAGCAGCAAACGATCATGGAAGTACCCATGACGATGACCTCGGACTGGGCGCGCCAGACCGCAGAAAAAGCTCTCTATCTTTCGTGGCTCGAACGCAGCTCTTACAAGCTCAACCTTTGGCGCGCAAAATATCTGCTGCTCGATCCGACGGACGTCATCAATTTTGTCTATGAAAGCCTGACGTTCCAGATGCGCATCGCCGAAAACTCCGTCGGCCAGGGCCGCGCAGTGGCTCTGCAGGGGATCAGCGAGTACGCGGAAATCTTCAATTCGGCCGCAACCGGCGGCGTTCCTCT
>Ga0210396_10007093_pt1 | contig 10678 bp, 5 predicted proteins | sample IncBWH17OmetaG_FD_155466 | JGI IMG/M metagenome (GOLD analysis project Ga0210396, IMG submission 155466) | Forest soil microbial communities from Barre Woods Harvard Forest LTER site, Petersham, Massachusetts, United States - Inc-BW-H-17-O ... | reverse complement strand
TCTTCCGGCCGGCCGCGCATTCGAGCTTCTTGAAGTTCCACATGCGGGCCGTTTTCGAGTCGCCGAACACTTCCAGGTATTCTTTCTCGACCGCGTTGGCGCCGTTGGCAAGGTAATGAATGGTACCGACAGAACCATCTGCGAAGGCGATCGAGATCAAAACATTGTCGTTGTTGTAGCGGCGCGCGCTGTCGGTGGGAGCAACGGCGTAGACGCTGACTGGGAGTGCGCCGCAAAGGAATTGCATCACGTCGATGAAGTGCCCGCCTTCGCCAATAAAGCGTCCCCCCTGGTCAGGATGTTGCATCCAGTGCGTGGACGGGGTGAAGCCGGCGTTCACGCGATAGTGCATCGCCAAAGGCTCCGTGCGTCCGGCAAACAGGCGCTGGATGGCACGGAGGGGCTCGGAAAAACGGCGGTTGTAGCCAACCATCACAAGCGGCGCCGTTCCGGACCGTTCGGCCTCTGCGTAGGCACCCAGAATCCCATCGAGTTCCTCGTGGTTCAGAGCCAGCGGTTTTTCGACGAACACGCTCTTGCCGGCGCGTAGAGCCTCCGCCACGTAGCGCGCATGCGAGTCGTGACGTGAAGTGACGAACACTAAATTCACATCCTTGTCGTGAATGATCTCGGTTGCGTCGGTGGCGCAGAATTCGAACTTATACTTTTCTGCCGTAGTCTTGGCGTTTACTGGCTTGGTAGTGGCGAGGCCCCGCAGGCGTGGGGCAAGTTTCATCAGCGGCGGCATCAGGACGGATTGCGTGAAATTGCCGGCTCCTATGAATCCCAGAGCCACTCGACGCCCGGAAGCCGTCGGCTCCGAAGTACGCAGGTCTATCCGCCGCGGGCCCACGGTTGGGTCGCTAGTATCGGAGTACTGGATCAGGATGCCGAGATAGCTCTCCTGTACCTTGCCGGTGATGATGTCATACGCGCGGAGGCTTTCCTCGACTGGAATTTTGTGCGTAATCAACGCCCCGACATTGAGCTTCCGCTGGGCCATCATATCCAGGGCAGCCTCCATGTTGCGGTTTTCCGTCCAGCGAACGAATCCCAGGGGATAGTCCTGCCCCCGCTCCTCATAGTCGGGATCGTAGCGGCCGGGACCGTAAGAGCAGGACATGCGGAAGTTGATTTCCTTCTCGTAGAACGGAGAACGCGGAATATTCATTCCGACCGCGCCCACAGCCACTACAGTGCCCCGCTTGCGGGCACACTGGATGGCCAACTCTACCGGCTCGTTGGAGGTGGTAGCCGCAGTGATGACTACGGCGTCGGCGCCATAGCCGCGGGTGAAGGTTTGCACTTCGAGGACTGCATCGTGGTTGCTGATGACGCAACGATCGCAGCCAAGCGTCGTGGCCAGGTCGAAGTTTCGTGAAGCGACATCCATCCCAATCACTCGGCAGCCGCTGGCCTTCAGCAACTGAACGGTCATCAGACCGATCAAACCTAAGCCGATGACAACTACCTGCTCACCCACGCGTACGTCAGCTTGGCGCACGCCTTGCATCGCGATGGCAGAGACCGTCGTGAACGCAGCCTCATCGAACCCAACTTCGTCCGGTACCTTGACAACCAGATTCCGCGGAATTGAGACGATCCCCGCGTGCGAGGCATAACCCACACCTGCGCAGGCCACACGATCCCCTACCTTAATGTCATCTACTGCGGATTCAACCACCACGCCGGCAGAGCTATATCCCAGTTCCTTGAAATTGTCGAGACGCTCCCGAACCTTCTTGTACGTCGCCATCAGGCCTTCGCGATTGTAGTTGTCGAGCACCTGGCGAACCAGATCTGGCCGGGAGCGCGCTTTCTGAAGCATCGATGCCTGGGCGGTTTCCACCGATGTCCGTTCCGTCCCGGCACTGATCAGCGAGAATACGTTGCGGACAAGCACGCAGCCTGGACGAAGTTTCGGCGCGGGCATCTCGTCGACGGTAATCTCACCGGTTTTCTGATATTGGATTATCTGAAGCAATTGATGAATCCTTTCAAGCGTCTTTCAGCAAATCGTGTTCCAGCAATTCGACGGTTCGTTAATTCTGAAAAAAGGTTCGGAACCAGATCTCGTTCGTTAGCAAGGTCCAGATCTGGTAGGAATTGTCCTCGAGACCGCTCTTGTCACGCGCGATCAGGCCCGCGACGTAGCTCGGATCATACAGCCCTCGACTGCGCAGCGACTGCTCAGAAAGCAGGTCGCCGACCATGGTGGCAAGCGGTCCCCGAACCCAGGATCGCAGCGGCGAAGCGAATGGAGCCTTGGGCCGGTAAATGATGTTATCCGGCAGATACTTCTGGGCAACTTTCTTGAGCAGATATTTCTGGGTTGCTCCATGGATACGCTCTCGCGGAAGAACCGAGAACATGAACTCGACGATGCGGTGGTCGATCAACGGCGGACGGCTCTCGATGCTGGCCGCCATGGATGCTTTGTCGGAATACGTCAGGTTGTGCTCAGGCAGAAACACCAGCGTGTCATTCAGGCACATCTGCGTGAGATAGGAAAGTCCATTACCGTTGAAGCGCGGTGCCTGCGCCTTAAAAAAGTGCGAATCGTAGTACGACATCCGGCTGGCAAACATCTGCGAGAATTGCTTAGGCGCCACGGACAGATCAGACATCATATAGCGCTCGCCGCGCGGGGCCGACGCAAAGGAAAGAAACCGCTTGCCCCAGCGGATCTGCTTCAGCCCGCGCGTCGAAGTGGCAACGGGAATTCGGTCAGCCGCGTATTGCACCATCCGCCGCACCGCGCCGGGCACGATGGCCTGGTAGCTTTCCGCCGTCAAGCACGCCAGTTGCTTGCGATAGCCGCCAAAAACTTCGTCGCCGCCCATGCCGTTCAGCAGCACCACAATGCCCAGATCCCGCGCCGCCTGCGAGATAAGGTAAGTGTTAATGGCAGCGGGGTCGGACAATGGTTCATCCAGGTGCCACACCATTTTAGGCAGCAGGTCTTCGATCTGCGGTTGAATTTCCAGCTCGTGATAAGTGAAGCTAAACTGCTTCGCGACCTGCCGGGCATAGACCTCGTCCGGCGTCATCTGCTCGAACTTCTGGTCTTCGGCAGAGAACTTGATGGTAAAGGCATGCACCATCTGCTCAGTGTTTACCCGCATCAGCGCGCTCACGATGGAGGAGTCGAGTCCGCCGCTCAGGAACACGCCGACCGGAACGTCCGCCCTCATCTGCAAGCGGACCGCGTCGGATAGCAGACCATCGAGGCGTTCGATCAAATCAGCTTCGTTAGCGGGCTGCTCAGAGGGATGCAAGCTCCAATACTCGCGCACCGCGAGCTTGCCGTCTTGCAGGGTCATACAATGCCCCGCAGGCAGTTTCAGAATGTCTTGAAATCCTGTCCAGGGCGAAACCTGGAAGCGGGCAGGCGTGTGCAATGCATTCAAATCAGGTTGCTTGGGCGCCAGCGTTGAGTTGAGAATCGCCTTAATCTCGGACGAAAAGACGAGGCAGCCACTCTTGAAGTGGTAGTAGAACGGCTTAATTCCCAGGCGGTCCCGCGCCGCAAACAGCTTCCGCTTGCGCGAATCATAAATCGCGAAAGCAAACATACCGTTTAGCTTCTGCAGGCATTCTTCGCCCCAGGTTTGATACGCGTACAGCAGAATTTCCGTGTCGCTGTGCGACCGGAAGCGCACGCCCTTCGCCGCCAGCTCCTCGCCAAGTTCCTTGTAGTTGTATATTTCTCCGTTAAAGACGATCCACAGGTCGCGAGCTTCGTTGGACATCGGCTGATGGCCACCGGCCGTGAGATCGATAATCGCCAAGCGCCGGAAAGCCAAACCGGACGAGGAGTCGGCAAACCACTCCAGTCCAGAGTCGTCGGGCCCGCGATGAACGATAACATCGCTCATGCGCCCAAGCAGTTCGGCGTTTCCCCCGTTAATGATTCCTGCGATTCCGCACATAAGATGAAGTGTAGTTGCTATCGAAAGAGCGGCGCTTCCTGCAAGCTATTTGTGATCAACTCGAGGCGTCGACCCTAAAACCGTCGATCTTATAGCACCGTGCCGCTGTCAGCTCTGGAGGTTAAAGCCTGGGCATGCGCCTGACCATTCAGCAGGTAGCGGTACGTCGCAATCAGATGCTTCTCGGAGTTTTCCCACGCCAAATCCTTGCGGAAACGGGCGCGGCCGAACGTCGACATGCTCTGCCTGCGATCGGCATCAAGCAGCAACTGCCGGATGGCGCGCCCCAGCGCGGCATCGTCATTTCCTTCCACATAAACGGCCGCCGTTTCGGCGGTGCGGCGGTGTTCTAACAGGTCAAAAGCCACAATGGGACAGCCGAACGCCATATACTCGATCATCTTGTTCATGGTGGACATATTGCTCCACTCGGTGAAGGGATCGGGATCGACACAAAGATCGGCAGTGGAAAGATAATCCCACAAGTGTTGGTCTGGAATGCGGCCGGTGAAATGGACCACCGGTCCCAAGCCCATCTCCTCGGCCATGGCTTTCATGCGCGGCTGATCGGGCCCGCCGCCGCAAAAAGCAAACAGGGTGTCGTCAGGGGCGATGGTCCGGTAAGTCTGGACTGCGCGCAGCAAGTGAGAGACGCCATCCTGCTCGCACATTTCGCCCAGGTACATGACCATGTGCTGGCGACCGCGTTTCAGTTCGGGGCACGGGGAATGGATATTGGCCCATTCCCCTCTGGGCCCGCTCCGCACTACGGTGACGTTGGCCTCGGAAATGCCACCGCGCCGCAGCGCGATCTCCTTGTGAGATTCATTCACGGCGATGACCGCGTCCGCTGACTTCAGCGTCATCTTTTCCAGCATCAGTAGGCCGCGATAGAGCAGCCCTGTGCGACTGCGCCCTTTGGCAACAAACATTTCCGGGCATAGATCGTGATGATCAAAAACGAATTTCACACCCAAAGGCCGGAAGAGCAACGCTAGCGCAAAGAAAGTGTCGGGCGGATTGCAGGCGTGAATGGCGTGAAACGGGCGGTGCAAGTATGCCTTCAGCGCCAGCCACAGGGAAGCCAGCCAACAATATACAAACTCAACGAAATAGCCGAGCACGCCCTTGTTGGCTTCATAAACCAGAGGGTAGCGATAAATATCCACATCTTCCAACCGCTCATAACTAGCTGTGCATGAACCCTTTTTCGGGCAGATCACCGCGACTCCGAAGCCGTGGCGGCGCAGGCTGGTAGCCTCTTGCCAAACGCGCCGGTCGAAGGGCACCGGAAGGTTCTGCACGATGATCAGGATGTTGCGGCTATCTTGCATTTGCGGGCACCAACTCGCCTTCTGAGGCATCAGCCTGCGTTCCAGTTTCATATGCGCCCAGGTCGATGACTGACGCCGACGTGTTCCTGAGCAGCTGATCCAGCCCCTCAAAGCGATGCCCGATGATTATTAACTCGACATCGCGCAATTCATCGAGCGAGGGAACCAGCAGGCGGGACAAATGCGGAATCACCCCGTCAATGTATTGCTTGTTGGCGCCGGTCAGTCGGGCTGCTATGACGTTGGGGTCATAGATGCCCAGTTCATAGCCTTTACCCAGCAGTCGCTCGGCTAATTCGACAAATGGGCTCTCCCGCAGGTCATCAGTATTCGACTTGAAACTGAGGCCGATCAGCCCGATGCGCCGCTTGCCCGTCGCACGGACCTTTTGGAATGCACGCTCGATGACCTGTTCGTTGCTCGACAATACGGCTGCAATGAGCGGTAAACTCAGGTCAAGTTCCTTGCCGGCATGCAGGATAGCGCGCACGTCCTTGGGCAGACACGAACCGCCGAATGCGAAGCCAGGCATGAGATAACGCCTCGAGATGTTGAGCTTGGTATCGTTGCAGAAGACATTCATTACAGCTTCTGCGTCTACATCAGCCTGCTGGCATACTGCAGCGATTTCATTGGCGAAAGAAACCTTCAAGGCGTGGAAGGCGTTGCTGGCGTATTTCACCATCAGCGCCGCTTTCGGCTCAAGCACAAAGATGGGAGCCGCTTGTTCCGAACAGAGCGACCGCAGCGTGGTTTCGGCCGTCGCAGTCTCCGTCCCAACAATGGTGAATGGCGGCTCTTCGAAATCGCGGATCGCTGTACCTTCCCTCAGAAATTCAGGATTAGCACACAACTCCACCAGTCCGGGCGCCTTCGACTCGAATATGCCGCGGCAGTCGTCGAAGATCGACGGTAATACGCTGCTGCGGATCACTACGATCTGCTTCTTGCCGAGCTTCGAGAGTGCCTTGGCGATCTGATCACAGGCACGAAACAGATGAGCGGGATCGATCTGGCCATTGGGACGACTGGGAGTGGCCACTGCTACGAAGCACAGCTCTGTCTCGCGCAATGCCTCTTCGATGTCGACGGTCGCGGTCAGGCGCTGAGCGCTTCGTCCCTGTGCAATCTTTTCGGCGAGGCCGCTCTCCACAATAGGAGACCGGCCTTCATTGATGATGCGTACCTTCTCGGCGTTGATGTCAACGCCCCAGACGTGGTGTCCCGCGCTGGCCAGGCAAGCTGCCGAAACAGTGCCCACGTAACCCAGACCGGCAATGCTGATGTTCATGAGTTGACCTTTAGATGAGTGCGGAGTTTGCTGGAACCATCGATTTCCGCGCGTATGCGCAGCGTAACGATGGGTTGTTTCTGATTGAACCGGCGCGAGCGCCAGCCCTGTTTCGGGTTGTCGGCGCCGCTGATGATCTCCCAGCGGGCATTGCGATCTGGTGAGGAAAAAATGATACGACGTCCCCGCCAGCCTACCTGCGCCTCGCCATCACTAACGCCGAGGATTGCAGCTTCTTCGTGCATATGGAAGAACAACTCGACTTCGTGCCGGCCGGAGCATCGAAAGTCATCCTCGATAGAGATATTCCCCGTGGCACGGTCAAAATCAACCGTGCGACGGTGGCTCACGGGATCCTGCAAACGCATGTAGCCATCGTGCTCGGCCTCGATCGTTGCCCTTCCCGAGCTGTCTTCAAATCGCAGCAGCCGCGTCGTCGCCTTGGAACTCCAGAGAAAGCGTCCTGCCATCTCCGACTGACTGCGCCCGTCGATGCATGCAGTATTGTGTGCTGCTGTACTACGGAAAAAACTGCGCCACTCAGGATGCGAGTGGTAGGCGTAGGTGCCGGCGTCAACAAGGAAATATTGACCGTCGAGGGATAGCCAAAGCGACAACGCATCCGCGTGGCCATGCGCGGCCGTGCTTCCGAGCCCCAGCGGACCAAAATCCATCAGCAATCGTACGCTGCCGTCATGTGTACGCACGCTGGCGATCCCGGCCTCAGGGAACAAGTCGCGTGGCGTGGCCGAAGCGGGCATTCGCTGATCGAGATTTCCAAGCAAGTCCGGGACTAGCGCTCGCGCCGCCTCCGTCGTCCTACTCGAGAAGCGAAACCATCGCGGCTCAGCAAAAAGCAGTCCAGCCAATTGCATGGTGACTTCCAGCGCGGTCTCGTCCTCCGATAGCACGAACCCACGCGCATCATCGGAATCGCCGTACCACGGTAGATCTCCCCTCGAGGTCGCGACCGTATCGAGAAAGGTGGCCATTCCGCACAGCCGCTCCGCATATCCTGCACTGAACCGACATCCGGTGTTGCGGCCGATGGCGAAGGCGAGCAGAAAAAGCTCCATCGTGAAGAGTTGATACGACATCGCCTGCTCGCGATTCACGCCGTCCTCGCCCACCTGTAGCAGAATTTCGCGCTCCAGCGATTTCTGTGCAAGACTGCGCCAGGCGCTACACTCTGGCCAGAAATCAAAGCAGGATGAACCCACAAACAATCCAACCAGTTCGCCGAGCAGGTGGTTATTGGCCGATGAGTACAGGCTCAGTTTGCTCGCAATGCGCGCCATGTGGAGGTAGATCGAGTCCAACCAACGACGGCGGAAATCCTGATCGCCCGCAACCTGGTCCGCGATGCGCGGGTATAGCAGTGCCCACGAAATAACGCGCTCCGCCAGTTCCAGGCTGCTCGTCCAGTGCACGCCGTGAAGATAGGGGTTCGTCTGCAGCCATGAATCGAGCGAGCGTACGATGTAGCCGGAGTGCTGCTCCGCGTTCGCGGCAAATGCCAAGGCAGACAGATGCTGGTGCCGGCTGGGTTCCCAGACGTATTTGATATCGCTCACCACGGCGGTATCCCGGATGTTCAGCGCACCCGCGAAGCGGGGCTCGACCTGCCGGCCATAGCGGTAGTCCTGATGCCAATCGAAATCGAACTCCAGCGGCAATTCCAAATCGAATACATGAATGCGCTCCATCGCCGGACCGCCATCGTCAAGGTGTATTGGGTACGATGCGGTGTTCAGCGGTTTCCAGCTAGGCGCAGGCACGGCTGGCGTTTTTTTCCAGTGGGCCCAGTCCCGAGGCAGCATCGCGGCGGAGCGGGCTCGCCACATCATTTCAGCCGGCCCCATTGAGGCCAGCCGGGACCAATACCACCGCAGGGTCACGAGGTTGATGGTGTCACCTTTGGGCGCTCTGCCTCTCCCGAGAGTGTCGGTTCCCACCACCTGAGCGTTGTTTACCGAACTCATTCGTAGATCTCTTGTCGAAGGACCAACCGGTCTGTATTCATGACGCAACCGGAACCGGTGAATGGGCCTTATTCATAAATTGCTTTGCCGAAGCTGGTTCGAGCAAGTGCGCCGACGAGGGCTTGGCGAGCACAAAATTGTTAATGAACAAGGCGTCGATTCCAGAACAGAAATAGCTGCGAGCCGCATCTCGAGGTGTTACGACCAGCGGCTCACCAAACAGGTTGAAGGAGGTGTTGACCAGCATAGGAGCCTCGGCCTGTTCCCCGAAAGACTTGAGCAGCCGCCAGAACAGAGGGTTACTCTCCTTCTTCACCACGTGCAGGCGTACCTGACCGCCGGGCAGGAGAAAGCTTTCCGGGAGGCAGAGAGAACCGGGCTGCACTGTACCCAGAGAATTCATGAACTGGCACTGCTGCGAGGCCTCGAAGTAGCGCGGGCAGTCTTCCTCGGGAACAGATATGGCAAAGGGACGAAACCACTCGCGATGCTTAATGAAGTCGTTGAGGTTTTCCCTCACGTAAGGCGCCCACGGCGAAGACAGGACACTGCGGTTGCCTAGAGCCCGCGGTCCAAACTCCGCCCCGCCTTGCATCCAACCCACGATCTTGCCAGCAGCAAGCAGTCGGATGGCGGTTTCCACCTTGCGATCATCGGTGTTTTGCAGCGAGTACCGGGCCTTGCAGTTATCCAGGACATCCTTGGTCTGTTGAGGACTGAATCGCGGTCCCCAGTAAGCAGAGGAAACAGGATCCACGCGGGGTTGGTTCAGCAGGTTGTGCCAGGCGAGGTAGGCTGCGCCCAGGGCGGTTCCGCTGTTGCCGGGTGCCGGCGGCACGAATACTTCTCTGGAACCCAGCTTCTTCTCGAGGGAAGCGACCAGCAGCGAATTCTGGAAGAGGCCGCCGGCAAAGCAAACCGGCAGCTCGCCGTGCTGCTGGCGCAACCGCTCCACCACTTTCACAATCACCTCGCAGCAAGCTGCCTGAACGCTGCAGGCCAGCGATTGGCGCTGCTGTTCCGTAAGCTGGCGGGGATCGGAGGGTAGACCCGCGCGCCGATAAAACTCCGGCGACAATGCCAGGCGACGGTCCACGCCACGGCGTACGAAACGATGATCCAGGCGAGGGACGGCTGAGCGCGATGCGCGAAGCATCTCCAGCATCAGCCCCTTGAATTCAGGCTCGCCTGCCAGGCCGAACCACTGTGCCTTGTGTTCCTCTTTGTGCGGAACGAATCCGGCAAGTTCGGTGACCTGCGAGTAGAGCCACGCCAGAGAATCAGGGAAATAAATACGGCGCAATACTCGGATCCGCGTTCCTTCTGCGATGGCGAGCATACCGCAGCAGCCATCTCCGTTCTCGTCCATGGTCACGATCAGAGCCCGCTCGAAAGGTGAGCCGTAGAACGCACTGGAAGCATGGCAGAGATGGTGATCATAAGCTACAAGCCGCATTTTGCCGCCAGCCATCCGTCGCAGCGCCCGCAAGCGGTCCAAATGGCGCGTGAGATCACCAATTGCATTCAGCTGGTGATAAGCGCTCGCGAACGGTGCCGTCATTGCCAGCTTTGCGTCGGACCAGGATTGCCGCAACCATCCCGGGATCGCCGAACTGGCTACCGCCACCGCGGCAACATCCTCCCAACTCTGCTGCGCGTCTTCCAGACAGAAACGAATGGCAGCTTCCGGTGGGCCCTGCGTGTCGGTGCGGGCCATTTTGTCGTTTTCAATGGCCGAGGTGATGCGGCCACCTTGCAGCAGGGCTGCCGCAGTGTCGTGATCGAATGATGACAAGCCTATTACGGACATGTGGTTTTTTACCTTAGGATGCGGTTGCTTCCGAACTCAAGCCCGCGATTCCGAATCGTGTCCCGCAATTGCATCTCGGTAGATTTCCATCAGCAGGGGATAGTTCTTCTCTGCGGTGTATTTGCTTTCGTATTCCCGCCGGGCTTCCTCCCCCATTCGGCGCATATCCTCGGGGTGATTCCAAGCCCACTCGACTTTTTCCGCTAAATCCTGGGCATCCCCAGGCGTGAAGTGCAAGCCGGTGCGACCGTCGTCAACGATTTCTTGCATTGCTCCCATTCTCGAGCAGATGACCGGAACACCGCAGGCAAAAGCTTCGACCATGGTGA
>Ga0210396_10007092_pt1 | contig 10679 bp, 9 predicted proteins | sample IncBWH17OmetaG_FD_155466 | JGI IMG/M metagenome (GOLD analysis project Ga0210396, IMG submission 155466) | Forest soil microbial communities from Barre Woods Harvard Forest LTER site, Petersham, Massachusetts, United States - Inc-BW-H-17-O ... | reverse complement strand
CGAAAGAATGAAAGCCGCCACCATGCCGGGAAGGGCTATGGGCAGCACGATGCGGACGAACGCGCCCCAGATCGAACAGCCATCGACGAGCGCCGCCTGTTCCATCTCTGGCGGGATGGTGTCGAACTGGTCACGCATGACCCAGATGACGATCGGGAGGACCATGAGCGTGTAGACGAGAATGAGGCCGATGCGGGTGTCGAGCAGCGCCAGCTCCTTGTAGAGAACGAGAAACGGCAGCGCGAGGACGACGGGGGGAAGGATGAGCTGCGACACGAAGAAGAACGAGATGTCCCTGTTGCGCCAGGGGCCGAACTTGTAGTCGAACCGACTTAATCCGTAGGCGGCGAGCGAGCCGATGACGATTGCGAAGGCGGAAGCGCCAACTGAGCAGATAACGCTGTTGATGAATTTCTTCAAAAACTCATCGCGCACGTTCGAGGTCTCGAAGATCGTATCGGGCGAAAGTCCAAGCGACTGCCATCCTTTCCATGCCGGGGCGAAATCGACCCAGGGGATGAGGTGGCCCTGCGTCACGTCCCGTCCCAGCTTCAACGACGTCGAGAGCGTCCAATAAATGGGAAAGAGGGCGAGGAACGTCCAAACCAGGAGCAGCGCGTAGATGGCGATTCGCCCCGCGACGCGGCCGGCCTGACGCGGGGCGGCCCTCGTTTCCTCCGGCTCCTCGACCACCGCATGTGCGGCGACTTCGCTCGTCACGCGGTCCTCTCCTGTGGCGCGCCGGGAAACATCTCAGGTCATCTTCTGCATGTAGCGGTTGGCGACCTTAAGGAGAAGCATGATGAAGATGATGACCAGGACGAGATAGACCTCGGCGATCATCGTCGCATAGCCGACGTTGGAGCGGTCCCGATATTCCCGGTAGACGAAGCTCGATATCGTATCCGTCGCCCCGCCGGGTCCGCCGGCGGTCACGTTGATGACGATGTCGGCGAGCTTGAGCTCGAAAATGGTCCGCAGGACGATCGCGGTCACGCTGACCGGCAGCATGAGCGGAAACGTGATCTCCCAGAAGGTTTGCCAGGTGCTCGCCCCGTCGACCTTGGCGGCCTCCTTTACATCCTGCGGCAGCGCCTGCAGCCCCGCGAGAAGCAGGATCACCATGAATGGGATCCACACCCACGCGTCCATGGCGATGATGGTGGTCCGCGCGATCCACGGATCAGTGAAGAAGGCCGGATTCTCCCATCCCAGCCACCTCGCAAAGTTGGCGAGAGGTCCGAAGCGGTTCTCCATCAGCGACTTGCCGATCATCCAACTGACTGCGACCGGGCTCAGCATGAAAGGCAGAAGGAACGCGACGCGGAAAAACTTGCGCCCGCGAATGTCGGCGTTGAGCAGGAGCGCCAGGCCAAACGCGATCACGTACTGAACGAGGACGGTCAACACGTAGAAGACCATGTTGGCGAGCGCGTTCCAGAAATAGGAATCGCCCCAAAGCGTGCGCAAATTGTCGAGACCGTTGATATGATGGCCGGACTGCGCGTTCAGGTTCCAGTCGGTAAAGGCGATATAGAGCCCGAAAATGGTTGGAAAGATCACCATCGCCGCGGTGAACAGCAGCGCCGGCAGCACGAAAAGCGTCTGTTTGCCGCCGTCCCCGTACTTGAGCACCTGACTGACCCCGAGCGCCACGCCCCACAGGAGGAAGGCGAACATTGTCGGCTGCCAATTGCCGAAACCGATGGGGACGACGCCTGAAGCGCTGCAAATCTGCAGCGCCGCTACGGCGACGAAAAACGCCGAGCCAAGCCGGAAGATCCAATTACCAGCCGACACCTGGCCAGGAAGGACGTCCCCGTGCGCCGCCTCAATTCTTCCGCTGCTCACGGCGCGATGCCCGTCTCGGCGATTAAGCTCGCGGCGCGCCATGCGCCGCGGAGCAAATTGCAGTGGTGACCGCTCAGGCGAGGCCCATGGCGACACGATAGTACTTGACTTGGTTCTCCCGCCCAAGCTTGTCGGTAAGTTTGTCCCAAGCTGCGGCGACGTTGTCGGCGCCCTGTTGTGCGGTCTGCTTGCCGGCGAACGTCTTCTGCAACTCGTCTTCCGCGATCGAGTAGTACTGGAAGATGCCCGGGATGCGCGGCTCGATCGCAGAATTCGGGTGATTGTACGACGTCGACTGCGAGTCCATGTAGGAGCCAATGTACTTCTTGTCGTAGCCGGCAAGCGCCCACAGGTCGAGGTTGGTGTGGCTCTTCCGATAGGGCTGGAAGCCCGAAGGATAGGCGGAAGTCCACATTGACAGGTCCTTGCCGCCGAGATGCGCAGCCGCGCTCCACGCCGCCTTGTGCCGTTTCGCGTCGCTGTCGACCGTCTTCATCACATAGATGCCCCAGCCGAGGTAGGCCCATGTTGGAGCAACGTTAGGCCCGGTGGGCAGCTTCTCCCACTGAGCCTTGCGGAAGTTATAGACGTCGTCGGAGGCGGGCAGGATGTCGAAATCGAGCACGTCGCCGATCGTCGCCGTGTCGCTAGTCTTCGCGGAGGTGCCGATGTCGCCCCACCACTCGAGCAGCGCCCCCGTGCCCGGCAGGAATTGCTGGAACGCGGTTGTGCCGGGATCGGCGTTGATCTGGTCGGCGGGCTCGTAGGGGAGGAGGTCGACAACGTCCTGGATCGCTCGCACCCAGGCCGGATTGTTGACGAGCGGCTTCATGTTCTCGTCGAACATCCAGTTTTTTTCGCCGGGATATTTGGCGTAAGCCGTCGCGCGGCTCGCGGTGAAATAGAACTGGAATCCGCCCCACGGCTTCGGCTGGTCGAGGAAGCCATAGACCTCCTTGCCCTTGACCTTCTTGCCTTTCAGGAACTTGGTGACCTGCTGCACCTGCAGCCAGGTTTTCGGCGCCCCCCAGGTCGCAAGACCCGCCTTGTCGTTCCAGTCTGCCCACTGCTTGGCAAGATCGGCGTCGCCGAAGACGTCCGTGCGCCTGTTCATCGTGTGGCAGTCGCTGTCGATGCAGGTGCGATGGATCTTGCCGTTCCAGGTGCCGACCGGCGGCTTGAGGTAGTTGACGTAGTCGTCGAAGTCGACCTGCTTCATCACCCAGTCGGGCATCTCGGACAGCAGGTCTTTCACGCCCATGTCGCCTTCGAACGGCGCGCCCATCTCAATGATGTCGAAGTCGGTGGTGCCGGTTGCGATGGATTGCTGCAGGCGGGCGTTATAGTCGGCCTGGGCGAGGTCGATCCATTTGATCGAAGCGCCCGTGTAGGCCTCCCACGGCTTCAGGAAACCGCGGAACAGGAAGTTGTGCAGATTCTGGTTGTTGAGGCCCATGAAGGAGAAATCGACGCCCTTGAACTCGCCGGGCTGCACGTACTGCTTTGTCGGACCGAGACAGAGCGCCCCGACCTTCTGCCAGTCCGAGTCGGTTGGCGATCCATTGCCGGCGCCAGGGATTTTCATGATCTGGGCGACGACGCTGTCTTCGGCGAAGGACGGCGTGGACGAAAGGATGGACGAGCTCGCGGCCAGCGTTGCGGCGGCGCCCGCGGCCCCTTTCAGGACGTCGCGCCGGCTGCTCTGCATCGCCATGAGCCGTTCGTAGATGTGCACACGCATGGATCGTTCCTCCCTCTTGCGCCGACGTATCGAGGCCGGACCCGATCCGGACGCCGCGCCGCGCTCGCACTCAGCCGAGCGTCCGGCTAACGCAGGTTTCCAAGACTAAGCGGGCGCTTTGCGGCAAGTCAATTGCGCGTAGCGTGGGCGTTTGCCCGCTCGATGCCGAGCGCCTCGCGCAAGTGCGCGAGAATGCGGTCCCGGCCTTTCATCCCGAGTTCCATGCTCGCGTCGCGAGCGGAGCGGGAATACCATTTGTCGTCCGAGATCCGCGACTTGTCGACGCCCTCCGGCAGGAGCGCCAAGAGAAGCGAGGTCTCGCCCTGACCGGCATGATCGAACGGGTAGCTCTCGATGACCGAGGACGGCATAAGAGGGTGCGCCTTGATCCAGTTGATAGGATCGTCGCCCGCAGACTGCCGCGCGTAGTAGTCGGCCATCGCCTCCGCGCCCCACCATCCCTCTCCGCGCTGCGCCTCGAGGAAGCCAAAGATAGCCTGCCGGGCTGCGAGCTTGAAGGCGAGGTCGGTCGGCATGCCGGCCGTGAAATTCTCGGTCTGATGATGGACGACGATGTGAATGTTCCGGAAGCCGATGCGTAGGAGCCCGGTGAACATCGCCTTGGCGACGGGCAGCAGCGCCTCGGCGTCGACGTGAAGCGTGCCGGTGCGTTCCGGTGGTTCGACGGCGTAGCTCGCCGCGCCATAATAAAAGGGCGGGAGGATGACGAGGTTTGCCTCCCTTTCCAGGATCTCGAGGATTCCGGTTACGGCGAGCGTGTCCATCCCGACCGCCATGTGCTCGCCATGGTATTCAAGCACCCCCAACGGCAGAACGACCGGCCAGTGACTGTCAATGGCCGCGCGAATCTGGTGCGGCAGCATCAATTCGTAACGCATGAGGCGCCCAGTGACGTCCGCCGCGGCTATTCCAGCCGCTTGCCGCTTTCGGCGTCGAACAGGTGTACCGCCTCCAAGTTTGGCGAGAGCAGCAGAGTTTGGCCCGGCTGCGCCGATACGCGGTCACGGAAGACGGTGACGATCGGATGACCCCCGACCTTGGCGAACACTTGGGTTTCCGAGCCGGTCGGCTCGACCACCGAAACTTCGGCCTTGAAGGCGGCGCCGATGGCCAGATGCTCCGGCCGAATTCCATAGATGCAAGGCCGTCCCTCGATGTTACGCGGCACCGACTTGAGAGGCAGCTCCACACCGCTTTCGGTGATGAAGGCGGGCTTGCCGTTCAGGGTCACGGATCCTTTGAGCAAATTCATTGACGGGGATCCGATAAAACCCGCGACGAACAGGGTCGCCGGCCGGTCGTAGAGCTCAAGCGGAGCGCCGATCTGCTCCACGACGCCATCGCGCATGACCACGATTCGATCCGCCATCGTCATGGCCTCGATCTGGTCGTGCGTGACATAGATCGTCGTGGTCTTCAGGCGCTGATGCAATTCCTTGATTTCGGCGCGCATCTGCACGCGCAGCTGAGCGTCCAGGTTGGAAAGCGGCTCGTCGAACAAAAAGACCTGCGGATCGCGCACGATCGCCCGCCCCATTGCGACACGCTGGCGCTGCCCACCAGACAATTGCCGTGGGTAACGGGTGAGATAAGGCGCGACATGGAGGATGTCGGCGGCCCTTCGAACGCGCGCCTGAATCTCGTCCTTTGGCGTATTGCGCAGCTTCAGCCCGAAACTCATGTTTTGTTCGACGGTTTTGTGCGGGTAGAGCGCGTAGTTCTGAAAAACCATTGCAATATCGCGATCCCTCGGCGGCAGGTTATTGACCACGCGCGGGCCGATCTTGACCTTTCCCTCCGTGATCGACTCAAGACCGGCGATCATCCGCAGAAGCGTGGATTTCCCGCAGCCGGAGGGCCCGACGAGAGTAACGAACTCCCCATCGGCGATCGAAAGCGAGACGCCGTGAATGACTTCGACGCCACCATAGGCCTTGCGCGCGTTGACAACGTCCACCGACGCCATTCTTCTCTCCAAACGCGATTTCGAACGCAATGTTAGGCCTCAGCGTAGTTCATTGCGGAATTCGCGTCGAGCGCAGAGACGACAGGGATAGGCAATCTGTGAGGGCGACGTGCGAGCCGGAGGCGTACACCTAGAAAACGCGAAAGCGACTTACGCCAACAGCGAACGGGGCGAGCTGCCCGCCGGCGCAAACATCGAGAGACAAGGGCAATGACCGAGATGCACAAGCCGCGCATCGCCGTCGTCGGAAGCAACATGGTGGACCTTGTCACTTATGTGGATCGCATGCCGATCAAGGGGGAGACCGTCGAGGCGCCGAGCTTCGAGATGGGACATGGCGGCAAGGGGGCCAATCAGGCTGCGGCCGCGGCCAAGCTTGGCGCCTCCGTGGTGATGATCACAGCCGTCGGCGATGACATGTTCGCGGACGCCACCATCAATAATCTCGACCGACTTGGGGTCGACACGAGCCATGTCAGGCGCGTGGCGGGAAAGCCCAGCGGCGTTGCCCCGATCATGGTCGAGCCAACCGGAGAGAACTCGATCCTCATCGTAAAAGGAGCGAACGCCGATCTTTCGCCCGCGGACATCGATCGCGCGGCGGATGTCTTGAAGACTTGCGATCTCATCCTCATGCAGCTCGAGGTTCCGCTCGAAACTGTCTACGCGGCCATCGCCTTCGGCAAGCGTCACGGAGTGAGGACGGTGCTCAACCCGGCTCCGGCGACCGCGGCGCTCGACGTGGATCGAATTCGCGACGTGACGTTCTTCATCCCCAACGAAACCGAGCTCGCGATCCTGACCGGCATGCCGGTTGACACGGAATCGAGCGTCGTGACCGCCGCGCGAAGCCTGCTCGACAAAGGTTTTGGGACAGTCATTGTCACCCTCGGCTCGCGCGGCGCGCTTCTAACAACACCGACTGACGCGCGAAGAATTGAGCCGGTTCCGGTGAAGGCGGTCGATACGACGGGCGCCGGCGACGCCTTCGTGGGGAGTTTTGCGCGCTTCTTTGCGGGCGGCGTCCCTTTGGAGACTGCTCTGAAGCAAGCGACCCTTTACGCAGCGGACTCCGTGACCCGACGCGGCACCCAGAAAGCGTACGCGTCCGCGGATGAATTCAAGAGGTTTTGCGAAACTTTGGATAGGCCGACCCAGTAGCAGGCTCAATCTGCGTTGCAACGATGGGACCGAGCTTTTAGGTCTTTCACGGCGGCGGCGCTGAGCCGCCATGGGCAAGAGAACGTCTGGTGTTGCTGCAGATTGCGATCGACAGAGCGGAAAGCTTCGGCGTAATCCCGCGGGTGCGAGGGATAGCCGACATCATCGAGATTGGCACGCCGCTTCTCAAGCGTTTCGGGATTGGCGCGATCGCCACGGCGCGCGAGCTTTGTCCGGACACGCCCATTCTTGTCGACGCCAAGACCGTGGACGCCGGCGACCTTGAAGCTGAGATGGTGTTTGGCGCAGGCGCTCGCCTCATGACCGTCCTTTCCTCGACCTCGCCTGCGACCCACGCGGCAGTCGGAAAGGTCGCGTCGCGCTTCGGGGCCTTTGTCGTTGTCGACACCATCACCGAGTCCGGGAAGCACGAACTCTTGCCCGTGGGCGTGATCTTTCCGGAGGCCTTCGCCTATGTCGGCGTTCACTCTCCGACCGACATGCGGGTCGCCGGAGAACGGTCAAGCGCCCATATCGACGCTGTTTCGGATATACGCCGTCGCGGCTTCCGCGTGGCGCTTGCCGGCGGTTTAGGACCGGACACCCTTGACGCGGTGCTCGAGGTCGAGCCGGAGATCGTAATCGTCGGCGGCGCCATCACCGGCGCAGACGACCCCAGAAGGGTTGCAACATGGATCAAGGACCGATTGCGCAATCCGGGGCGTGGCTGGCCCTCGGACGCGAGATAGCGCAAACGCTGGAGCGCGTGGATGCTCTCGCGTTCCGGCGCTTCGTTGACGTCTTTCAGGATGAGCGGCCTCGCTGGTTCTTCTCCGGCCAGGGCCGTTCCGGGCTTGTGGCGGAGATGGCCGCAATGCGGTTCATGCACATGGGCCGCCCTGCGCATTTTGTCGGCGAAGCGACTGCCCCGTCGGTTCGCGCGAGCGACGGGCTCTGCCTCGTATCAGGCTCCGGCAATACCCCGGTCACCGTCTACTTCGCTCGAATAGCGAAAGACGAGGGGGCGAAAATCGCCGTGATCACGCGGGAGCCGGACAGCGTCCTTGCGCAACTCGCCGACTTTGTCTTTCACGTCCCCATCGAAGCAACGCGGCAGTTCGGCGGTAGCCTGTTTGAGCAGACGAGCCTCATTCTGCTCGATGCGATCGTCCTCGAACTGATGCAGGCGGTCACCGATCCGCACCGGGTGATGCTTGGCCGCCATACCAACCTGCAATGATCCCGGCGGCGCGCTGGCTCCTAAGCGCCGCCGGCTAATTCTCGCTCACTGACCGCCGGCCTGCACCTTCTTCACATAGGCGTCGACCGCGTCGACGACCTTGGTGTCCGGATTGGCTTTGCAATAGACGATGACTTCGTGGATGCCCTGCTTTGCGCGAGCGGGGTTGATCGAGTGCCGCTTCATGTGGCCATTCCACCAGCCGCTGTACCAGGCGCCGAGGAAGTCGGCGTCCTCCTGGAAGGTGTTGGCAAGCTGCGCGCAGGTCAGCGCCCGTACGTTGAGATAACCTTTGTCGTCCATGTAGGTCTTCAATTCGACCTGGGCTTGAGACGCTGAAACGGACGCGATCAGCCCCGCCGCCGAGATGAGCGCGACACGCAAATCGCTCCGACCAAGCGCCTGCAATAAAAATGCGCTTCCGCGCCTTTTGCTTGTGGCAACCATTGTCTTCCCTCTTTCCGATTTCAGGAGTTCGATGAGGCGCGCCTTGACTGGTCCGCAGAACGGCGAGCGCGCGCAAGGCAAAGTTACTTCTCGTCGTTGACCTTGATGCCCTGTTCCTTGCGCATCAGCTTGATGTTGATGTCCATCGCCGTGATGACTTTGGTTTTCGGGTTGGCCTTGCAATAGACAATGACCCGGTGCTCGAGCTCCTTGGCGCGATCGACCTTCAATTTGCTGTAGCCAGCCAAACCGTTGTACCAGCCGCTGTACCAGACGGTCATGAAGTCGGCGTCTTCCTGAAAGGTGTTGGCGAGCTGAGCGCAAGTCAGCTTTTGGATGTCCAGGTTGCCCTTGGCGTCCGCATAGGTGGACAACTCGACCTGAGCGTGCGCTGCGCTGGCGCTACACAGCGCCATTGCACAAAACGATATCATAAATTTCATTTGTTCCCTCCCCAACCCAAGCGCAGTTGCGCCTCGAAGGTTCTTGAGCCGTTAGACGGGGTCGAGGCGTAACGCCAGCCCCTTGAACCCACCCCATCCACAGGAATCTCACTGAAATGCAGCGGAGCCCGCTGACTGGGTGACGTTTTAGCGCTCGCTGACCGTAAGGCCGCGCTTGCGGAACAGCGCCCCAGGCGATGGCGCGCGGCCGCGAAAGCGTTGATAGGCCTCCTCATAGTCGCGAGTGGCGCCGGCTGAATAGACGAAATCATGGAGCTTTCGGGCCAAAGCTGGATCGAAGATGTCGCCGCTCTCTTCGAACGCCTCGAAGCCGTCGGCGTCGAGAACCTCCGACCACAGATAGCTGTAATAGGCGGCCGAATAACCGCCGGAGAAAATATGCTGGAAATGCGGAGTGCGGTGACGCATGGCGATCCCGTCGGGCATGCCGATCCGCTTGAGTTCCCGCCTCTCGAACGCGACCACGTCCACATCCGCTGGCGACGGATCGAGATGGAGCTTGAGATCGACCAGCGCCGACGCGGTATACTCGACCGTGGCCCAGCCCTGATTGAACTGGCGCGCCCTGAGAAGCTTGCCAAGTAGCGCCTCGGGCATGGGCTCGCCCGTCTTGTAATGCAGCGCGAAGCGCCGCAGCATTTCCGGCTCTGCCATCCAATGCTCGTAGAGCTGTGAGGGAAACTCCACGAAGTCGCCTGCGACATGGGTGCCAGAAATCACGGGATAGGTGACGTCGGACAGCATGCCGTGCAGGGCGTGGCCGAATTCGTGGAACAGGGTTCGCGCATCGTCGAAGCTCAACAGACTCGCTTCGCCCTCGCCGCCTTTGGCGAAATTCATCACGTTGACCACGATTGGCAGCTGGGGCCCGTCGAGCTTCTGTTGACCGCGGAAATTGCTCATCCACGCCCCACTTCGCTTTGACGGACGTGCGAAATAGTCGCCGATGAACAGCGCGACGGGCGCGCCGTTGCGGCCGATCACGGTCCAGGCCCGAACGTCGGAATCGTAAAGCTTGAGGTCGAAGCGCTCGACGAACTCAAGGCCGAAGAGGCGGCCGGCGGCAAAGAACACCGCCTCAATCATGCGGTCGAGCTGCAAATAGGGCTTGAGTTCGGCCTCATCGAAGTCGAACTCGGCCTTGCGCCGCTTCCCCGCGAGGTAGCGCCAATCCCAGGGCGCGACCTTGAAATTGCCGCCCTCGCTGGCCGCAATCGCTTGCAGCGCCTCCTCATCTTTCCGTGCGCTGGCGACGCCCGACATCCACACCGACTCGAGTAGATCGAGCGCGGCGTGCGGCGTCTTCGCCATCGTGTCTGCGAGGCGATAGTGGGCGAAGGACTCATATCCGAGCAGGCGCGCCCGTTCGGCCCTGAGGCGCACCATTTCGGCAGCGATGGCGCGATTGTCGGTGGCGCCGCCGCTTTCGCCGCGCGCGGACCAGGCGCGAAAGGCGCTCTCGCGGAGATCGCGCCGAGCCGAGAACTGCAGGAACGGCTCGATGCTTGAGCGGGCGAGCGTCACCGCGAAGCGTTCCGGATGGCCGCGCTCGGCGGCGATGCGCGATGCGCTCGCTACATAGAAGTCCGGCAGGCCGGCGAGATCCTCCTCGTCCAGCAGCATGAGCCAGTCTTTTTCGTCCGCTAGCACATTCTGGCCGAACTCCGCGGCGAGCGTCGCCAGCCGCTCGGCGATCGCGGCTAGGCGCGCCTTGGCCTCTCCCGGCGCGCCTGCTCCGGCGCGGGTGAAATCGAGATGATAGCGCTCGAGCACGCGCGCCGGCTCGGG
>Ga0210396_10007090_pt1 | contig 10680 bp, 8 predicted proteins | sample IncBWH17OmetaG_FD_155466 | JGI IMG/M metagenome (GOLD analysis project Ga0210396, IMG submission 155466) | Forest soil microbial communities from Barre Woods Harvard Forest LTER site, Petersham, Massachusetts, United States - Inc-BW-H-17-O ... | reverse complement strand
CCTGCTGGCGTATGCGTTCATGACGTTGGGCGCGTTTGCGATCATCATTATTTTTCGGCAGCGCGGGTTGATTGGCGACGAACTGGATGATCTGAATGGACTTTATCAACGCAGCCCGTATGCTGCGGTGTTGCTGCTGCTGTTTATGCTGTCGCTGGCGGGGATTCCGCCCACGGCGGGGTTCATGGGGAAATATTTTATTTTTCAGTCGCTGATCGAGACGCATCATCCGGTGATCGCGGTGTTTGCGGCTTTGTATATCGTGCCGGGGCTTTACTATTATTTCCGCGTGGTAGTGCATGCGTGGATCAAGAAGCCGGGCGATGCGGCGGTGCCGCTGATCAGTGATGCGCAGTTGATTGCGCTTACGGTGGCGGCGTTTGTCACGCTGGCGGCCGGACTGTATCCTGAGCCGTTCACACGATTGGCACGCTATGCCATTGGACAATAAAGAGCCGGACAAGCCGGAGTTGTCGCCTGCGGGAAAGCAAGTGAAGAATGATTCGCAACAGTTTGCGATGGCGATGGAGTTGCCATTTGTGATTGTGGCGGCGATTGGAGTGGGCGGTTTGATGGGGTACGGGTTGGATTATTGGCTGCACACCAAGCCGATTTTCATGATGATTTTTGGGGGATTGGGATTTGCCGTGGGGATTCGGGATGTGTTGCGGCGGATGGCGGATAAGTAGAGGGTGCGGTGGTGGTTTTGGACGCGTCGGTTACGGCGGGTGAGATTGGGTTGGAATCGTGCCACGATCCCTCCGCTACGGGCCGATGCGGCCCTTCGGTCGGGATGACAGTGAGTCACAGATTTGCGACGTAGCGGGAGAACCCCCCCACACGTGAAGGCGACGTGTAGGGCACCCGGTTTGACGGCAGGTGGGTAACGTGCAAAACACGGCGGTGAATCTGGCGCCTTATGCTAAGTCGGAGAAGAGGATTGCGCAGATTACTTTGGTGTTTGGGTTGTTGGCGGCGCTGCCGTTTGCGCACTGGCATATGTTCCGGTGGGGAACTGGGATACTGATTGGGGCGATTCTGGCGTGGTTCAATTTTCGGTGGTTGCGGCAGGGAATGGACGCGTTTACGCAAGCGTCGGTAGCGCAGGCGAATCAGCAGAACGCGCAGGTGCCGCTGGGAACGTACTTGATGGCGGCGATTCGCTACGGGTTGATAGGGTTAGCGGTGTGTGTTATTTTTAAATATCTTAACGTTCCCGCTCTAAGTATGGTGGTTGGTTTGCTCGCTCTGGGAGCGGCTGCGCTGGTAGTGAGTGTGTTCGAAATCTTTCACCCTGTGGACTGACGAATGGAAGAGAAACTAAGCAGCATAACGCACTGGGTCAACCACCTGTTTCGCCCGTTAGCGCTGTCTCTGCTGCACGCGTTGCGGATTCAACCGGCGGATTACGATGCGCCGATTCCTGAGTATGTGGTGATGTCGTTAATCGTGCTTGTAGTTGGCACGCTGATCGCTCTAATACTGCGTGCGCGGCTTTCCGTCGATCGACCTGGAGCGCTGCAGCAGACGGCCGAGTTGCTGCTGACCAATCCCATGGGATTCGGTATTAAGGATTTGCTGGAAGAAAATGTGGGCCATGAGGGCGTCAAGTTCGTCGCCTTTACAGGGTCCGTTTCCATTTTTATTCTGCTGGCCAACCTTTTGGGTTTATTCCCGTCCTTAAGTTCTCCTACCGGGAACGCGGTGGTGCCGCTGGCGTGCGCGATTCTTACGTTTATTTATTTCAACTGGCAGGGTATTCGACATCATGGCCCGGGACACTACATTCTGACCTTTGCCGGCTCACCAAAAAAGGCAGGTGACTGGGTACTGGCAGTGTTGTTGCTGCCGGTGGAACTAATCAGCACTGCGGCTCGCCTGTTGTCCCTTACCGTTCGCTTGTGGGCGAATATTTTTGCGAGCGACTTGATCTATGTGATTTTTCTAGGTCTTTTGATTGGCCCTACGCAGTGGGCGTGGGGAAAGAATCCAGTTTTTGGCGTAGTCGTGGGCATATTTCCAGTATTCATACCGCTCTTGTTAATTGGGCTGCACATTTTTGTCTCGGTGATACAAGCCTATATCTTCACTGTGCTGCCAGCGATTTATCTTGGGCTGGCGACAGCCGACGAACACTAGAAATATTGATTTTCGTAATGCCGCTCCAGTGTGAGACCGGTTGTAGGGCGTAAATCCGGGAACCACCTCCTGGCGGCAATTTCAAGGAGGCAGTATGAAGAAGGCAGTTGTGTTGATGGTAGCGTTCGCGGCGTTGATGATGATTGTCGCTCCGGCCGCGTTTGCGCAAGATGCAGGTGGTTCGGCGGCAGGTGGCAAGGGTTTGTTGGCCATTGCTGCTGGGTTTGGCATGGCGATCGCGGCGTTTGGCGCGGCATTCGGACAGGGCCGAGTGGCGTCTGCGGCGTGCGAAGGGATCGCGCGTAATCCGGGAGCAGCGGGCGCAATTCGCGCATCGATGATTCTGGGATTGGTATTCATTGAGACGCTGGCGCTGTTCACGCTGGCGATCATCATGTTGAAGGTGTAATTGCAATTTTCTAATCTTGGAAATTTGAACGGCCTGCGCAGAAGTCACTGTGCAGGCCGTTTTTTTTATCCCATCCCATGTTTCTCGCAATCCCTCGCCAGTAAATTCGTTGACAAAACTCATTGAGGTTTCACCAGGCGCTACAAGGGCCGGTGGTATACTTTTGCGCAAAATCAACGGGGCTCCCCGTTGCAGATTGTCGCAAGAAAGCTGGGCTTCACCTTGTTTGAGAACGAAGAACATTACCGGGACCTGGTCGAGAACAGTTTTGACCTAATCACCACGCACGACCTGAATGGCGTGCTCTTAAGCGTGAACCTGGCGGCAGCGCGCATATTAGGTTTTGAGCCGCATGAACTGGTGCGGCGGAATCTGCGCGAGTTTCTGAGCCCAAGGCTTCAACCCGAACTGGAAGGGTATCTGACGCAAATCCAGGAAAAGGGCACGGTGCGCGGATTTGTGAAGCTGCGCAGCAAAAGCGGCGAACCGCGCATCTGGGAATACACCAATACGCTGCGGACCGAGGGCGTGGCAGTGCCGTTCGTGCGCGCCATGGGGCACGACGTTACCGAAATTCTGCAAGCGCAAAAGAAGCTGCGGGAGAGCGAAGAGCGGCTGCGGGTGGCGGCCGAAGTTGGAAAGATGTATGCGTGGGAGTGGGATCCGGAAACCGACTCGGTGCGGCGCTCGGCGGAATGCGAGGGCATTCTAGGGACCAATGACACAGGCATTGCGGTGGCCACGGATTATTTCAGTTCCGTGCATCCCGAGGATAAAACGGCGCTATGGAAACTGGTTGGGTCGTTGACGCCAGAGAATCCGGCGTATCGCACGGAGTACCGGCGGTTGCGGAGCGACGGCGCGCGGCTGTGGCTGGAAGAGAGCGGACGAGCGACATTTGACAAGTCTGGAAAGATGACCCGACTGGTGGGGATGACTGCAGACATTACCGAGCGCAAGACGGCCGAAGAGAAACTGAAGGCCAGCGAAGAGCACAGCAAGGAAATTGTGTTGCGGTCGCCGGTGGCGATGATCGTCACGCACGGACTGGAACAACAGAACGAACTGCTGAACGATAAGTTTTCGGCGCTGTTTGGCTATTCGAAGGAAGACGTGCCAACCGTGGCGCAATGGTGGGAGTTGGCTTATCCGAATGCCGCGTACCGCGAAACGTTGAAGGCGGAATGGCAAGCGCGAGTGGCGGAGGCGATTGAGACTTGTTCGGAAATCGCGCCCATGGAAGCGGAAGTGTGCTGCAAAGATGGATCGCGGAGGTACATCGAGTTTCATTTCACGTCGTTTGGAGAGACGGGGCTGGTCAGCTTTGTGGACCTAACCGATCGCAAGAAGGCGGAGCGAACGCTGGCGAAGGTGGGAGGCTGGCTGATTGAAGCGCAGGAGGAGGAGCGCACGCGAATCGCGCGAGACTTGCACGACAACATTTGCCAGCGACTGGCGTTGCTGGCGATCGAGTTGGAGCAGTTGCTCGATGCGCCTCCGAAGACGGTAGCGAGTGTTCGCAAAGAAGTGAACAAGCTGCAGGAGCGAGTGTCGGAAATTTCGAAGGATGTGATTGCCATTTCGCACGAATTGCATCCATCGCGACTGGATTTGCTGGGGTTGAAGGGGGCGGTGCAGGGACTTTGCAAGGAAATCGCGGCGAGCCATAAAGTGAAGATTCAGTTTGTGGAGAAGAACATGCCGCGCGGGTTGCCGCGAGAAATTGCGATTTGCTTGTTTCGGATCGCGCAAGAGGCGCTACGCAACGGCGTGAGACATAGCCGGGCGGAGCGTTTTCACGTGGAGCTGACGGGAACAGCGAGCAGCGTGGAGTTGCGGATTCGCGACGGGGGCGTGGGCTTTGATGCGGAAGCGCCGCGGAATCACCGGAGTCTGGGGCTGATCAGCATGCGGGAACGAATTGGGTTGGTGCACGGGACCATTGAGATCAGGTCGAAGGCGGAGAAGGGCACGGAGATACATTGCAAAGTGCCCTTGCCGGTGACTGTGGAGAATGCTGCGCGAGAAGAAGGTAGGATCGCGGCCGGGGCAGACGAGTTGGCGAAAGGGAACAGCGCAGCGTTTGGTACGGTGTGAGTCTTATTGGACCGTGCGATGGTGGCGGCTGCGCAATGTGGTGTGACCCGAATCACTGCGCGGTTGGCGACGATTGAGTAGACCGGGAGGGTGGCCGCCCCTAACGAACGCGCGGCATGGTTAAAAGGGCCCCTGGGGGAGTGTGACCTGACGCCCCGCTCGGCTCCTGCCCCGTGGAGGCTGGTGCTGCTGGGGGCGCCGGGAGTGGGCGAGGGGACGCAAGCGGACCTGTTGCACCAACGCTTGCATGCATGTCACCTGTCTACCGGAGACGTATTCCGGGCCGCGGGGAAACAGGCGGAATGCGACCTGACGACGGCGATGAAGGAAGCGCTGGATTATATGCGGCGAGGCGCGCTGGTGCCGGACTCGACGGTGTGGGAGATGGTGCGGGAGCGGAGCGGGTGTCTGCGATGCGGCGGCGGGTTCATTCTGGACGGATTCCCACGGACATTGGCGCAGGCTGAATCCCTGCGACATCAATTGGACAAGGACGCGATTGCGCTAACGGCGGTAATCAATTACGAATTGGCGCTGGCGGAAATAGTGACGCGGCTGAGCGGGCGCAGGACCTGCGAGAAGTGCAAAGCGGTGTTTCACGTAACGGGGCGGCCACCCAAGATGGCTGGTAGCTGCGACAGCTGCGGGGGCGCGCTGCTCCAGCGGGAAGATGACCGGCCTGAGTCGATCAAGATCCGGTTGGAAGCGTACAGCAGGAACACGGCGCCGCTGATTGATTTCTATAAACGGCTGGGCTTGTTGATTCCTGTGGCGGCGAGTGGGTCTGCGGAAGATATTTGTGCGCGGACGCTGACGGCGTTGACGTTGTGGCGGATTCGGAACACGGAGAATCCGCTGAACCGGCACTAGTTGGTCGCGTTGGCTAGAGGGTGATCGCTGGAGACCAGGCGAGGCCGTCTGCGCCCGTTTCGGTATCGATTAATTTTTCCAACTTAAATTCCTGCCAATTGAGGACGGCCACTTTGCCGCCAAAAAAACAGGTGATGTACGCGCGGGGGCGCGTTGGGTCGAAGAGTGCGCCGATGGGTCCGGCGGGCACGTCGATGAGGCTGGTAACTTGCATAGTCGCGAGGTCGACCTTCGCGACCTGGCTGGACTGGAACAGCGTGACCAGCAATGATTTGCCATCGGCGGCTGTGAGGGTGGCGTAGCCAATGGACGGAAGCGCAATCCATTCGCGGATGGTGTTGGAGTGGGTGTCGATGACCGCGACGCGCGGGGCGTGCTGGTCGGTGGTGAAGAGCATGGAGTTATCGATGGAGATGGCGATGCGCTGGATGGACTGGGCGACGGGAATCACCGTGATGGGCTGGCGTTTTTGTAGGTCGAGAACGGTGATGGAGCCGGCGCAAACGTTCGAGGTGTAGGCGCGTTTGCCGTCGCGGGTAAGGACGAGCATGTGGGATCCGTCTTGCTGGGTGGGGATGGAGGCGATGAGTTGGCGGATGGCGGGATCGATGATGTCGACGGTGCGGGCGACTTCGCTGGTGAGATAGAGGAGGCCGTCTGGGCCAAGGCGAATGCAGTGCGGGCGGGAGGGGCGTTTGAGGTCGATCTCATCGACAATGGTGTCTGTGGCGAGGTCGAGAATTTCGATGGTGTGTCCGTCGGTGCCGGGCGTGCCGACTCCGCCATCGCCGTAGATGGGGATGTATGCGACGCGGCCATCGGCGGAGACGACGGCTTCGTGGGGGCGATCGCCGCAGGTGGGGACGGAGGATTCGATTTCGAGTGTTTCGGGATTGATGATCAGGACCGAGCGTAGGTGCTGGCTTATGACTAGAAGCTTGGCTCTGGTGCGGCTATGGACGGGGGTGGAGATAGACTGGGGCACGATATATCGTGCCCCTACCGTGCTGAGAGCATTAGGTTTTGGGATAGGACGATGCCTAGAACGTGATTGGGGAAGAGTCCCAGGTAGAGAGTGGCCAGGGTGGTGACGGCGACGACCATCGCGGAGGTCAGGCTCAAGCTGGCAGGCGCGTCGGCTGGCACGGTTCCCTTGTGCTCGCGCATGTACATGACGACGATGACTCGCAGGTAGTAGTAGGCGCCGATGATGCTGTTGATGGCCATGATGACTGCCAGCCAAATGAGGTTGGAGTTGATAGCGGCTTTGAAAACGTAGAATTTGCCGAAGAAGCCCGCAGTGATGGGCAAGCCGAGCAGCGAAAGCAGGAACAGGGTCAAGGCCGCGGCGGCGAAGGGCTGGCGTGTGCCCAGGCCGGCGAAATCGTCAAGGGTGAGATAGCGTTCACCGCGGCCACCGAGGTCGGAAAGAATCGTGAACGCGCCAACTTTTACCAGGGCGTAGCCGAGCAGGTAGAAAAGAATTGCGGCATAGGCCGCTGCTGCGCCGCCATCGGGGCTCGACTTCATGGAGGTGACTGCGGCAAAGGCGACTAATGTGTAGCCCGCATGCGCGATGGAACTGTAGGCCAGCATGCGTTTTACGTTGGTCTGAACGATCGCGCCGAGATTGCCGGCAAACATGGTGAACGCCGCGAGAATCCAGAAGGCCCAGAACCAGTAACTGGTAGCGGCATCGATGGTCGTGAAAATGCGCAGCAGCAGGGCGAAGGTGGCGGCTTTGGGGCCGGCGGCAAACAGCGCGGTGACGGGCGTGGGCGCGCCTTCGTAGACGTCGGGCGTCCAAATCTGGAATGGCGCAGCGGCGACTTTGAAGCAGAGGCCGACTAGAATCAGGGTCAGGCCAAGACGCAACAGCATGCTAGAAGGATTGGCGGTGGCCAGGTCCTGCAGGTTGGTGCTGCCACTGACGCCGTAGACGAGCGCAATGCCGTAGAGGAAGAAGGCCGTGGCGAAGGAGCCGAGCAGAAAATACTTTACGGCGGCTTCGGTGGACTTGATGGAGTCGCGGCGGTAGCCCGCGAGGATGTAGCTGGAGATGGAAGACATTTCGAGGCCAATGAAGGCGGTGAGCAATTCCTGAGCGGAAGCGAGGACGCCCATCCCGGCGGTGGCGAAAAGGATGAGAGCATAAAATTCCGCGGCGTCGAGATTTTCGCGTTCGAGATAAGAGTCGGACGCGAGGATGACGAGGAATGCAACCAGGCCGACGAGCCAGTGGAAAAAGAGGCTATAGACATCGCTTTGGATCAGGCCGCTGAAGCCGGGGCCGGGGATGCGGAAGAAGGTGAGCAGTGTGCCGAGCGCGGCGCCGATCATGGCTATGAAGGTGATGGCCTGACGAAACTTCACGAAGGGCTGAAGCAGCATGAGAATCACGCCGAAGCCGCACCAGGCGAGTTCGGGCAGGACGCGAAGAATATCAGCCATCTGCGGGGGATTCATTACTGGGTAACCACCCTTCTAACGGAATATTGCGGCACTTGCGCGGCAGGCTGCTGCTGCGGTGCGTCTGCGGGAATTGCTGCTTCATGCTCGCCGTTGCGATTCATTTGCTGCAGCACGGATTGCGAAGATGCCTCGATGCGCCGGGTGAAAAACGGCGAGTTGATGCCCATCCAGAGAATGATCACGGACATGGTCACGAGAATCCAGCGTTCGCGGGTGTCAATGTCTCGCAGGTCGCGATTTTTCTGGTGAGTGACATCGCCGAAGAAAACACGCTGGTAGGACCATAGGAGATAGCAGGCGGATAGGATCACGCCGGTAGCGGCCCAGGCGGACCAGGTCCAGTGAGAGAGAAAAGTGCCGAGAAGAATCAGATATTCGCCGACGAAGCCGTTAAGCATCGGCAAGCCCAGGGAAGAGAGCACCACGAAAAGAAAGAACGCGGCGAATTTGGGCATGGGGGTGGCCAAACCGCCGTACTCGCTGATTTCAAACGTGTGGCGGCGATCGTAGAGCATGCCGACGAGCAAGAAGAGCGCGCCGGTGGAGATGCCGTGAGCGAGCATTTGATAGACCGCGCCCTGCATGGAAATATTTTCGAAAGCAAAGATGCCGAGGACGACGAAACCCAAGTGGCTGACCGAAGAATAGGCGACGAGCTTTTTGAGATTGGGCTGAACCAGCGCGACCAATGCGCCATAGATGATACCGATGATGGCAAGCACGGCGACGTAGGGCGCGGCGCGATGCGAGGCTTCGGGGAACAGCGGTAAGCAGAAGCGAATCATGCCGTAGGTACCCATTTTCAGGAGCACGCCAGCGAGGATGACGGAGCCGGCGGTGGGCGCTTCGACGTGGGCATCGGGCAGCCAGGTGTGCAGCGGGAAGAGCGGCACCTTGATGGCAAAGGCCACGAAGAACGAGAGGAAGAGGAGCATTTCCTGGCCAGTAGAAAGCGTGAAGGCGCCTTGCTGGAGGGCTTGCTGGATGGCGGGCAGGTCGAATGTGCCGGTGAGGTTGTAGAGCCAGACGATGCCGACGAGCATCAGGATCGAACCGCCCATGGTGTAGAGCACGAATTTGACGGCGGCGTAGATGCGGCGGTCGTGGCCCCAGATGCCGATGAGGAAGGCCATGGGGATCAGCATGATTTCCCAGAACAAGAAGAAGAGGAACAGGTCGAGGGAAACGAACACGCCAACCACGCCAACTTCAAGAAGCAGAAGCATGACGTGGAATTCTTTGATGCGGTGGTGCACGCCGTGCCAGGAAGCCAGGACGCAGATGGGCGTCAGGAATGTGGTGAGGATGACCAGGAACATGCTGATGCCATCGATGCCGACGTGATAATTGATCGGCGGAACGTTGATCCAGCGCGCGAATTCTTCGAGTTGATAGCCGGGCTGGCCGATGGGTACGGCGCGCAGGAGGAAGAGCGAGAAGATAAATTCGCCAACGGAAATGGCGAAGGTCAGTTGGCGAATGAACAAGTGATCCTCGCCCTTCAGCAGCAACAGCGCCAGGGCGCCCACGGCTGGAAGAAAAATCAACAACGAGAGGAAATGACCGGTAAATTGCATCAGCGCACCCCCCCGAATACCACGGGATGGATGAGTGGCCAGAAGATGACGCCGAAGATGACGATGGCGCCGACGATGACCCAGACCGCGTAGCTGCGAGTATTGCCGGACTGCGTGCGACGGGTCAGGTCGCCGATGGAGGCTGCGCCGTGGGCGATGCCGTTGACGGTGCCGTCGATGGCGCCTGCGTCGACAATCTTCCAGAAGATGTTGCGCGACAGCCAGACGAGTGGCCCAATGATCGCGGCCTGATAAATTTCATCGACGTAATACTTGTTGTATAAAACCTTGTGCAGGCCTTCGGATGTGCCACGCTTTGCGCCTTTGGCGTACATGCGCCATGCGGCGAGCAAGCCGAGCGTGGCGGCGATGATGGCAACGCCGGAGAGAATTAGTTCGAGGGTGTGCACGCTACCGCCGGCAGTTTCTTCGGTGGAGCCCATCATTGGTTGCAAAAAGTCCGAGAAATAGTTGCTGCCGCCCCACAGTGCGGGTAGAGCGAGCCAACCGCCTACGGCAGAAAGCGCGGCGAGGATCATCAGCGGAACGGTCATGCTCTTTGGCGATTCGTGGACGTGCACATGGTGCTCGTCATAACGAGGCGCGCCGAAAAACGTCAGCCAAATCAGGCGGAACATGTAAAAAGAGGTGAGGATGGCGGCGGTCAGTCCGATGGCATACAGAATTTTTCCGCCATGCTCGTACTGAAATGCGCCGAACAGAATGGCGTCTTTCGAAAAGAATCCAGCGAAGGGGAAGAAGCCTGCGATAGCAATGGTGCCGAACAGCATGCACCACGCAGTGACTTTAATCTTGGACCACAGACCGCCCATGTGCCACATGTCTTGCTCGCCGCCCATGGCGTGAATGACGCTGCCAGCAGAAAGGAAGAGCAGCGCTTTGAAGAAGGCGTGGGTCATCAGGTGGAAAACGCCTGCGCTGAAAGCGCCGACGCCGCAGCCAAGGAACATGTAGCCGAGTTGGCTGACAGTGGAATAGGCCAGAACTTTTTTGATGTCGGATTGCACCAGGCCGATGGTGGCGGCGAAGAACGCGGTGGCGCAGCCAACGATGGCGACCACGTACATGGCAGTAGGCGCGTGAATGAAGAGCACG
>Ga0210396_10007089_pt1 | contig 10680 bp, 8 predicted proteins | sample IncBWH17OmetaG_FD_155466 | JGI IMG/M metagenome (GOLD analysis project Ga0210396, IMG submission 155466) | Forest soil microbial communities from Barre Woods Harvard Forest LTER site, Petersham, Massachusetts, United States - Inc-BW-H-17-O ... | reverse complement strand
GCGGTGGCACGGCCGATGCCGCGGCTCCCGCCGGTGACGATCACAACCTTGTCGGTCAAAACTTGCCCCCATCGTCCAAACACAGTTTCGGAGAAACGCCCCAGCGATGCTGCGGCGGGTGCGGATCTGACAAGCGGCCCCTACAGGTCGAGCACCAGCCGCGCCGGATCCTCCAGGCTTTCCTTCACCCGCACCAGGAACGTCACGGCGTCCTTGCCGTCGATGACCCGGTGGTCGTAGGACAGCGCCAGGTACATCATCGGGCGAATCTCGACCTTGCCGCCGATCGCCATCGGCCGTTCCTGAATCTTGTGCATGCCGAGGATGCCGGACTGCGGCGCGTTGAGGATCGGCGTCGACATCAGCGAACCATAGATGCCGCCATTGGTGATGGTGAAGGTGCCGCCCTGCATCTCGTCGATCTTGAGCTGGCCGTCACGGGCGCGACGGCCGAAATCGGCGATGCTCTTCTCGATCTCGGCAATCGACTTGTGGTCGCAGTCGCGCACCACCGGGACGACGAGGCCCTTGTCGGTGCCGACGGCGACGCCGATGTGGTAGTAATTCTTGTAGATCAAATCGGTGCCGTCGATCTCGGCATTGGCGGCCGGAATGTCCTTCAGCGCCTGGACGCAGGCTTTGGTGAAGAAGCCCATAAAGCCGAGTTTGCTGCCGTGCTTCTTCTCGAACACGTCCTTGTACTGGGCCCGCATCGCCATGATGTGGCTCATGTCGACTTCGTTGAAGGTCGTGAGCATCGCGGCGGTGTTCTGCACGTCCTTGAGGCGGCGCGCGATGGTTTGGCGCAGCCGCGTCATCTTCACCCGCTCTTCGCGCGCCGCATCGTCGGCCGGCGAGGGCGCGCGGACCTGCACCGCCGCGGCGGGCTGATTGACCGGCGTCGGCGCCGAGGCCGCCTTCTCGATCGCGGCCAGCATGTCACCCTTGGTGACGCGGCCATCCTTGCCCGAACCGGGAACGGTCGCCGCATCGATCCCGCTTTCAGCGGAGAGCTTGCGCACCGACGGCGCCAGCGGCGCATCGGCCGGCGGCGCTTTTGCAGCCGCTGCAGGTGCGGCTGCTGGAGGCGGCGACGGAGACGCTGCCGCCTTGGCGGGCGCCGCGGCCGGCTTGGCGGCGCCTCCCACCGCCCCATCATTGATCTGGCCAAGCAGCGCGCCGACCGCGACGGTTTCGCCGTCCTTGGCGATGATGTCGCCGAGCGTGCCAGCCGAGGGCGCCGGGACTTCGATGGTGACCTTGTCGGTCTCGAGTTCGACCAGCGGCTCATCGACCGCGACGGCGTCCCCGGCCTTCTTGAACCAACGACCGATGGTGGCTTCGGTCACGGACTCGCCGAGCGTCGGCACGCGAATTTCAGTCATGGTTTGCTTCCTCAAGTGCCCTGTCTGGCCATCGCCCGCGGCGCGGGCGATCCGGTAATCCGTGGCGGTCGTGATCGAACAACGGCGACGCAGGTTACTGGATGCCCCGCTTTCGCGGGGCATGACGGTTTTGGATTTCTAGTTCAGCGCGTCATCCAGCAGCGCCTTGAGCTGCGCCAGATGCTTCGACATCAATCCGGTAGCGGTTGCCGCCGACGCCGCACGCCCGGCATAGCGCGGGCGCTTGTGCGGCGCGTTGACCTGGTTCAGCACCCATTCGAGATAGGGTTCGATGAAGTGCCACGATCCCATGTTGCGCGGCTCCTCCTGGCACCATACCAGTTCGGCGTTCTTGAAGCGGCCGAGTTCCGTCACCAGCAACTTCAATGGCACCGGATAAAGCTGCTCGATGCGCATCAGATAGATATCGTCGATGCCGCGCTTCTCGCGCTCGTCATAGAGATCGTAATAGACCTTGCCCGAGCACAGCACGACGCGGCGGATATTGTCGTCGCCCACCAGCTTGATCTTCTCATCCGGCAGCATCTGGGCGTCGTCATAGAGAATGCGGTGGAACGTCGTTGCGTCGCCGAGTTCGTCGAGTCGCGAAACCGCGCGTTTGTGCCGAAGCAGCGATTTCGGCGTCATCACGATCAAGGGTTTGCGAATTTCGCGATGCAGCTGGCGGCGCAGCACGTGGAAATAATTGGCCGGCGTGGTCGGATAGACCACCTGCATGTTGTCCTCGGCGCACATCTGCAGGTAACGCTCGAGCCGGGCGGAGGAATGCTCGGGCCCCTGCCCCTCATAGCCATGCGGCAACAGGCAGACCAGCCCCGACATGCGCAGCCATTTGCGTTCGCCGGAAGAGATGAACTGGTCGAACAGGACCTGCGCGCCGTTGGCGAAATCGCCGAACTGGGCTTCCCACATCGCCAGCGCGTTCGGTTCGGCAAGCGAATAGCCGTACTCGAAACCAAGCACTGCTTCCTCGGACAACAACGAGTTGATGACCTCGTAATGGCCCTGATCGCCGCCCAAATGGTTGAACGGTGTGTAGCGGCTCTCGTCTTCCTGATCGATCAGCACCGAATGGCGCTGCGAGAACGTGCCGCGTTCGGAGTCCTGCCCGGACAGCCGCACGTGGTGGCCTTCCTCCAATAACGTGCAGTACGCCAATGCCTCGCCGGTTGCCCAGTCGATGCCATTCCCGGTGTCGATCGCCTTCGCCCGGTTGTCGAGGAAGCGCTGGATGGTACGGTGAACCCGAAAACCGTCCGGCACCTTGGTGATCTTGCGGCCGATCTCCTTCAGGACAGCGACATCGACGCCGGTGACGCCGCGGCGCGGGTCTTCTTCCTGATCGGCGATCTTGAAGCCGGCCCATTTGCCATCGAGCCAGTCGGCCTTGTTCGGCTTGTAGCCGGTGCCCGCCTCGAACTCGGCATCGAGCCGCGCGCGCCAGTCGGCCTTGGCCTTGTCGACCTCGCCCTCCGTCATCACGCCTTCGGCGATCAGCCGTTTGGCGTAAATCTCCAGCGTCGAGGGATGCGAGGCGATCTTCTTGTACATCACCGGCTGGGTGAACGCCGGCTCGTCGCCTTCGTTGTGGCCGTGGCGGCGATAGCAGAACATGTCGATGACGACCGGCTTGTGGAATTTCTGCCGGAACTCGATTGCGACCTTGGCCGCGAACACCACGGCTTCCGGATCGTCGCCGTTGACGTGGAAGATCGGCGCGTCGATCATCTTGGCGACGTCGGACGGATAGGGCGAGGAGCGCGAATAGCGCGGATAGGTGGTGAAGCCGATCTGGTTGTTGACGATGAAGTGCAGCGAACCGCCGGTGCGATAGCCCTTCAGGTCGGACAGGCTGAAACATTCGGCCACCACGCCCTGGCCCGCAAAGGCGGCATCGCCATGCATCAACAGCGGCAGCACCGAAATCCGCATGTCCGGCGGATCGCCGTGCTGGTCCTGCTTGGCGCGCACCTTGCCGAGCACCACGGGATCGACTATCTCCAGATGCGAGGGGTTGGCGGTCAGCGACAGATGGATCCTGTTGTTGTCGAACTCGCGATCCGACGACGCGCCGAGATGATATTTGACGTCGCCGGAGCCTTCGACCGCGTCGGGATTGGCCGAGCCGCCCTTGAATTCGTGGAACAGCGCGCGATGCGGCTTGCCCATCACCTGGGTCAGCACATTGAGGCGGCCGCGATGCGGCATGCCGACGACGATTTCCTTCACGCCGAGATTGCCGCCGCGCTTGATGATTTGCTCCAGCGCCGGGATCAGCGATTCGGCGCCATCCAGACCGAAACGCTTGGTGCCGGTGAATTTGGTGTCGCAGAACTTCTCAAAGCCTTCGGCCTCGACCAGCTTGTTGAGAATGGCGCGCCGGCCCTCGCGGGTGAAGGAGATTTCCTTGTCCGGTCCCTCGATGCGTTCCTGGATCCAGGATTTCTGCGCGGGGTTGGTGATGTGCATGAACTCGACGCCGAGCGTCTGGCAATAGGTACGCTCGCAGATCGCGACGATTTCGCGCAAGCTGCCGTATTCGAGGCCGAGCACATGATCGAGGAAGATCTTTCGGTCGAAATCGGTTTCCGCAAAACCATAAGAGCGCGGATCGAGTTCTTCGCGATCGCGCGGGGCCTCAATGCCGAGCGGATCGAGTTTGGCGTGAAAATGGCCGCGCATGCGGTAGGCGCGGATCAACATCAAGGCGCGCACCGAATCGCGCGTGGCTTGATGGACGTCAGCCGCCGTGAGTTCTGCGCCCTTGGCTTGCGCTTTGGCGGCAATCTTGGTGCCGACCGCCTTTTCGACCTCGGCCCAATTGCCGTCAAGCGCGGACGTCAGGTCGTCGCGCGGCGTCAACGGCCAGTTGTTGCGGCCCCAGGAGGGCCCCTCAGCGTTTTTGCGGACGTCGGCCGGGGTGTCCTTCAGGCTCTTGAAGAACGCTTGCCACTCGCTGTCGACCGAGGACGGGTCATTTTCATAACGGGCGTAGATTTCGTCGATGTAGGTGGCATTTGTGCCCTGCAAAAAAGACGAAAGGGCAAAAGCAGCGTTCGCGTCCTGGCGAGACATGGCAGCGTCCTGGTGATTTTCACTTCGCGCATGGAAGACGGCGCGGCGGCCAGCCCGAAATGACGGACCAGCGGGGTTCAGAACCTCTACCCTATTTAAGACGAACTTTCGCGCCGAAAAGAACGAAAAAATGAATTAAGACTTCAATTTTTCGACAAGGGTCTTTCCGAGCCGTGCGGGCGACGGAGAGACGGTAATTCCGGCCGATTCCATCGCCGCGGTCTTCGAACCGGCGTCGCCCTTGCCCCCTGAAATGATCGCGCCGGCATGGCCCATGCGGCGGCCGGGAGGCGCCGTGACGCCGGCGATGAAGCCGACCATCGGCTTCTTGCGACCGCGTTTGGCCTCATCTTTCAGGAACTGGGCGGCGTCTTCCTCGGCCGAACCGCCGATCTCTCCGATCATCACGATCGAGGTCGTCTTGGGGTCGGCCAGAAACATCTCGAGCACGGCGATGAATTCGGTGCCCTTGACCGGATCGCCGCCAATGCCGACCGCGGTGGTCTGGCCAAGGCCCTCCTGCGAGGTCTGGAACACGGCCTCATAGGTCAGCGTGCCCGAGCGCGACACGATGCCGACATTGCCGGGTTTGAAGATATTCGCCGGCATGATGCCGATCTTGCATTCGCCCGCCGTCATGACGCCCGGGCAATTCGGCCCGATCAGGCGCGATTTCGACCCCGAAAGCGATCGTTTCACCCGCACCATGTCGAGCACGGGGATGCCTTCGGTGATGCAGACGATCAACGGGATTTCGGCATCGATCGCCTCGCAAATCGCATCCGCAGCTCCGGGCGGCGGCACATAGATCACGGACGCGTCGGCGCCGGTCTTCTCGCGTGCTTCCGCGACCGTGTCGAACACCGGCAGACCGAGATGCGTCGATCCGCCTTTGCCAGGCGAGGTGCCGCCGACCATCTTGGTGCCGTAAGCGATCGCGGCTTCGGAATGAAACGTGCCGTTCTTGCCGGTGAAGCCCTGGCAAATCACTTTGGTATTCTTGTCGATCAGGATGGACATGATGGAGATTGCTTTCGCGAAACGTTCGGTAAGGGTTCAGCGAGTCCGCCGGTAGACGCCGGTGAGCACGTCGGTCCACCCCTCTGCGTCCGGCGAAAACTGGATTTTCATGGAATAGCTGTTGTCGTCGAGCACTTCGTAGACGTGGCGCGCATTGCCGCGCAGCGAGCCACGCACCAGAATCAGAGTCTTGCCGGTCCAGCCGCCGGAGGCCGGCGCGGGCGAATAGTAGCCGAGCGAATCGTGCCAGAATAATTTGTAATGCCGATCCTCGCGGTCATAGGTGAACACGCCGTGGGTGGCGAAGGTTTCCGCGCCGTCGCGCGACTGGCGCGTATCCTGAATCAGGTAAAAGCCGTTGAGGTCCATGCGCGCCACCACATGCGAGGTGGCGGGGCCGCCCTCGGCCCAGCGCGAGGGAAACACCTTCTCCTCGCCGGCCCACTCGCCCGCAAATACCGCGAGCTTGCGATGCTCCTCCAGCGGCGTCGGTGCGGCGAGGCGGTCTGCGGCCATTGGCTTATCCTCCCTTGACGGCCTTGACGATCTTCTGCGCGGCGTCATCGAGATCGTCCGCCGACAGCACGTTGAGGCGGCTTTCACGGATGATCTTCTTGCCGGCCTCGACATTGGTGCCCTCAAGGCGAACCACCAGCGGCACCTTGAGGCCGACTTCCTTCACGGCGGCCACAACGCCGTCGGCGATGATGTCGCATTTCATGATGCCGCCGAAGATGTTGACCAGGATTCCCTTCACATTGGGATCGGCGGTGATGATCTTGAACGCGGCCGCGACCTTTTCCTTGCTGGCACCGCCGCCGACGTCGAGGAAGTTCGCCGGCTCCATGCCGTAAAGCTTGATGATGTCCATGGTCGCCATGGCAAGGCCGGCGCCGTTGACCATGCAGCCGATGGTGCCTTCGAGCGCAACATAGTTGAGGTCGTATTTGGAAGCCTCGATTTCCTTGGCGTCTTCTTCCGTTTCGTCGCGCAATGCGGCGATCTCGGGGTGACGAAACAACGCGTTGTCGTCGAACGCAACCTTGGCGTCGAGCACACGCAGCTGACCCTGCTTGGTGACGACCAGCGGGTTGATCTCCAGCATCGCCATGTCCTTGGCGGTGAAGGCCGCATAGAGCTGCGTCACCAGTTTTTCGGCCTGCTTGGCGAGGTCGCCGGACAATTTCAGCGCTTTGGCGACGGTGCGGCCGTGGTGCGACATGATGCCGGTCGCGGGATCGACCGAGAAGCTGATGATTTTCTCAGGGCTATTGTGCGCCACGTCCTCGATATTGACGCCGCCTTCGGTCGACACCACGAACGACACTTCGCTAGTTTCGCGGTTGACCAGGATCGAAAGATAAAACTCTTTGTCGATGTCGGAGCCTTCCTCGATGTAGAGCCGGTTGACCTGCTTGCCATGCGGACCGGTCTGCACGGTGACCAGCGTCGCCCCCAACATTTGCTTGGCGAATTCATTGACCTCGGCGATCGACTTGGCGATGCGGACGCCGCCCTTGTCGCCAGCTTGAGCCTCCTTGAATTTGCCCTTGCCGCGACCGCCAGCGTGAATCTGGCTCTTCACCACCCAGACCGGACCTGGAAGTGTCTTCGCCGCGACGTCGGAATCGGCGGCCCGCAGAACCGGCACACCCTTCGAGATCGCGACCCCGAACTCGTTCAGCAGTGCCTTGGCCTGGTATTCATGGATATTCATGTAGACGCTCCTGCGAACCCCATCCGCTCAAATCAGCCGCGCTATCCGTTGACGCGATCAGCGGCCGAGCAGATCGGGCGCGATCTTCTTGCACGCATCGACCAGCCCCTGCACGGCGGCGACCGACTTGTCGAAGGCCTCGCGGTCCTTGCCGGTGAGTTCGATCTCGACAATGCGTTCGACACCCTTCGACCCGATCACGACGGGTACGCCGACATACATGTCCCTCACGCTGTATTCGCCGTTGAGGTAAGCGGCGCATGGCAGCACGCGCTTCTTGTCCTTCAGGTAACTCTCCGCCATCGCGATCGCGGAAGCCGCCGGCGCATAGAACGCCGATCCGGTCTTCAACAGGTTGACGATCTCGGCGCCGCCATTGCGGGTGCGATCGACGATCTCGTCGATCCGCGCCTGCGAGGTCCAGCCCATCTTGACGAGATCGGGCAGCGGAATGCCGGCTACGGTAGAGTAGCGCACCAGCGGCACCATGGTGTCGCCATGGCCGCCCAGCACGAAGGCGGTGACGTCTTCGACCGAGACGTTGAATTCATCGGCGAGGAAATAGCGGAAGCGCGAGGAATCCAGCACCCCCGCCATGCCCACCACCTTCTTGTGCGGCAGGTTGGACGCCTTCTGCAGCGCCCACACCATCGCGTCGAGCGGGTTGGTGATGCAGATGACAAAGGCATCGGGCGCGTATTTCTTGATGCCGGCGCCGACCTGTTCCATCACCTTGAGATTGATGGAAAGGAGATCGTCCCGGCTCATGCCGGGCTTGCGCGGCACGCCGGCGGTGACGATGCAGACCCTGGCATTGTCGAGCGCCTCATAGGAATTGGCGCCGGTGAAATGCGCATCGAACCCGTCCACGGGCGAGGACTGCGCGATATCGAGGGATTTGCCCTGCGGCACGCCCTCGGCTATGTCGAACAGCACGACGTCGCCCAGTTCCTTCAGGCCGATGAGGTGGGCCAGTGTTCCGCCGATCTGGCCGGAGCCAATCAAAGCAATTTTGTCGCGCGCCATGGGAAATCCATCCTTTGAACGTACGGAGGTGGAAGATAGGAAGTTTGACTGGCTGGTTATCCCTTTCGACCGACCCGTTCAAGTCGGGGCGTGCTCAATTGTCGGTCCTGCCTCGATTTCGATCAACCACAACATTCGTCATTTCGGGGCGCGCCAACGCCTCGCGCGCAAGCGCGGACCCGTTGGGAGCATCCTGGAATGACTCGCTAGGTCTCCACCAACCCCGTACTCGCGCCGCTGGCGGCGGAATCCTTATGTCCGTGCGGCAGCGCGAGGTAGGATTCCGAGCTCATCTCGATCAGCCGCGACGAAGTCCGCTTGAACTCGTTCGCCTCATTGCCTTCGGTTGCGACATACAACGACAGCGGATCGACCGCCGCGGACGCCATCAGCTTTACGCCATTGTCGTATAGCGTGTCGATCAGGGTGATGAACCGCTTGGCGGCGTTTCGCTCGGCGTAATCCATCGCCGGAATGCGGTCGATCAGGATGGTGTGATAGTCGCGCGCGAGCCGAAGGTAGTCGGATGCGGCGAGCGGCTGTTCGCAGATTTCGGCAAAGGAAAATCGCGCGACGCCATGTGCCGAACACGGCACATGCAGCACGCGACCCTTGATCGAAATATCGCGCGGCTTGCAGGGCGCATTGCCGGTCATGCTTGCCCAGGCCTTGTCGAGCGCGGCCGCAGCAGCAGCATCCGCCGGCACCAGCCACATTTTCACGCCCGCGAGTTTCTCCAGCCGGAAATCGGTGCGGGCATCCAGCCGCAACACTTCCATGTGTTCCGCAATCTGGGCGATAAACGGAACAAACAGCGACCGGTTCAGGCCTCCTTTATAGAGATCGTCGGGCGCGACATTGGATGTCGCAACAACCACGGTACCAAATTCGAACAGCCGGGCGAACAACCGGCCCAGGATCATCGCATCGGCAATATCGGTGACGTGGAATTCGTCAAAACACAACAGCCAGGCCTGGTCGAAGATCGCGGCGGCGGTGAGCGCGATCACGTCGCCGTCAGCAATCTCGCCGCGCGCGATGTTCTGGCGATAGCCGTAGATCCGCTCGTGCACCTCGGCCATGAATTCGTGGAAATGGGCGCGCCGCTTGTGTTCGACCGTGCTCTGCTGGAAAAACATATCCATCAGCATGGTCTTGCCGCGCCCGACCTCGCCGTGAACGTAAAGGCCGCGCGGCGGCGCATCGTCCTTGTCGGCAAAAAGCCGGCCAAGCAGGCCCTGTTTGCGCAGCGGCTTGTAGCGCGAAAGCCGCTGCTCGAGATCGGCAAAGGCTTCCGCGACCTGTTCCTGCGCGGCGTCGGGCTCGATCGCGCCGGAGGTGACGAGAGTCTGATAATGGGCGCGGAACGAGGCGGCGGGGGGAGACAGCATGGCCCATCTTACCGCCTGAAGCTTACGAAAATTGCAAGCCGGGATTTGGTAGAGGGGGCTATGCGCGTTATTTTCCCTCTCCCGCAGACGGGAAATAGGTAAGAATTAGGCGCTCAGCGCGTAGGAATCCTCGACCACATAGGGCCCGCCGCCGGTCGAGGCGCGCGAGGAAAACAGCACAAAGCGGGAGGCGGTAAAGACCCGGGTCGGGAAATAGCCGCGCACGGACAGATAATCCGCCACGTCCTGGGTGGAGGCGTCGCGCAGCCGCGCCAGCGTCACATGCGGGGTGAATTTGCGGCCCTCCGGATCAAGCCCGATGCGCTGCATCAGCCGCTCAAGTTCGGCCTGAAGCTCGATCAGCGGCCGGCTCGGGGCGATGTTGGCGACCACCGCACGCGGCTTTTTTCCACCGAAACTGGAGAGGCCCTGCACGGCCACCTCGAACGGCTTGCGATTGACCCGAATCAGCATCGAGGCGATTTCGTTGGCGGCCACGCCGTCGATATCGCCGATGAAGCGCAGGGTAACGTGATAATTTTCGGGGTCGATCCAGCGGGCGCCCGGCAGGCCACCACGCAATGAGGAAAGGGTCTGACCGATCTCGGCCGGAATTTCCAGTCCCGTGAACAAACGCGGCATCGCAAGACTCCCGATGCTGGGGCACGATCTTACGGAAAGATCGCACCCTATAACAAGGCCCGGCAACGAATCACCGATGCCAATTTCTATCGTAGTTATATGACTCTGCGAAGCATCTCGCGTTAACACATCGGAAAGAGCCCGCAAATCCATCGCGTTAGGGTTATCGGCGCCGGTTTCAGCTGGGCTGCCTCGATATCGCGCCGAGAAATGCCTTAACGGTGGGCAATATTTTTTGGACGACGACGTCGATGCCTTCGGCCGTGGGATGCATGCCGTCCGCTTGATTGAGCCTTGCGTCGGCCGCGACGCCATCGAGGAAGAACGGATACAGGGTGACGCCTGAGGATTTGGCGAGTTCGGGATAGATCGAATTGAAACGGGCGGCATAATCATTGCCGTA
>Ga0210396_10007084_pt1 | contig 10685 bp, 14 predicted proteins | sample IncBWH17OmetaG_FD_155466 | JGI IMG/M metagenome (GOLD analysis project Ga0210396, IMG submission 155466) | Forest soil microbial communities from Barre Woods Harvard Forest LTER site, Petersham, Massachusetts, United States - Inc-BW-H-17-O ... | reverse complement strand
AAATTCGGCGGCAACGTCAGCGATGCGCTGGCCGCCTACAACGCAGGCCCTGGCGCCGTTCAGCGCTACGGCGGCGTCCCGCCGTACGCCGAAACCCAGCAGTACGTCAGCAAAGTGCTCGGCTACGCCGCCGAATACCAGCAAGGAATGGGCGGGTCGGGCGGGACGTCGGGGGCAGGCGCATGAGCCAGCTGACGCCAACGCAGCCGGCGCCTACCGGACAAGCGCCCCCAGGCCAACCACCGGGCACGACCTCGGCGCCGCCTGGCGCACCCGACAAAGGGCCGCCGTTCGAAGCGGCGCTCGATGCCGAACTGGCCCGGACCGCAACTGCGGAAGGCCAAGCGGCAGAGCGGCAGAGCGGCAGGACAAGCGCCCGGCGAGACCACCGCGGCCACAGCGCTGACGACTCGCTCGCTGAAACGATGGGTGCGCCCGCGGCGATCGCCACTGCCGCCGATGCGGGCGCCGCGGCGGACACATCGGCCACGGTCATCGCACGTGAGTCCGGTGGTCCGAGCGGCACGGAATCGACCGACCAAGCCGACATCGCCCCTACGGCGATCGGCGCTCAACAGCCGCCGGGTGTCCAGACCCGCGCGGGCCTTTTGGATCCCGACGCGACGGAGTCCGACAAGCTGAACGCAGGCAGCGTCGAGCCGAGCAGCGCACCTGATGCCGCGACGACGGTGAGCAGCAGCGACGACGACTCAGCGGCGACGAATGTCCCGATCGACGACGCGCAGGTGACGCGGCCATCAGCCCTTACGACTACATCAGCCGCGACAGCCGCCGGCGAGCCTGCGCAGTCGACCGAGCCAACCTCACTCGCCGGAGCCCCGGCGAACCCCGGCACGCCGCAGCCGCAGCCTTCGCCGGCGACCCCGGTCATCGGGTCGAACCAGGCCGCACTGGAGGCCTCGGGACCGGCGTCGTCGGCCGATGAACCACCCCGGACCGACGCGCGGTCTGCCGATGGGCCGCCAAGCGAGAGCGGAGCTACGGATGCCGTCCGATCGCCGAGCAGGGCACCGGCGCAGACAGAACCGGCCGCGGCCGCGCAGCCGCCGAGTCGCCGAGCATCGGCAAGCGCGGCGGCTGAAGCTCCCGTATTGCAGCGCACCGCAGGTGACACTGCAGCTCCCCAGGTGCTCGACAACCCGACGGCAAACGCGGCGCAGGGCGCACCGGCGGCCTCCCTACCGACGGCGAGCCAGCCAGCGACCGCACAACAGCCCGCGACCAGCCCGGGCATCTCCTTGGCGCAGGCCGTCGAGACGGTGCAGGCGACGGTCGAGCTCGCTGCCCGCCAGGGACTGACGCAGGCGCGCATTCAGTTGCACCCGGCGGAGCTCGGCGAGATCAGGATCCACCTGACGCAGACCTCGGCGGGGCTGCTCGCGCGTGTCTCGGCGGAGAGCTCGGCTGCCGCGCAAGCGCTGATCTCGGCCCACGCCGAGCTACGCCAGTCGCTCAGCTCGCTCGGAATCGACCTGGCGCAACTGCACGTCGGCGCGCACGAGTCAGGCGCAGCCGACCTCGGGCAGCCGGGCGCGGGTAGCCAACAACAGGCAGGCGCGCAGCAGCACCACTCCGCGCAGGCCTCGGGCGAACGACGCGGCGATCGCACGAGCACGGTTGCCGGACGGGGCGACGAGACGCTGCCGAGCAACGGAGCGACAGCGCCCTCAGACGAGCTCAGCGCTCCAACAGCCCTCGTCGACGTCCTCGCATGAACCAGAACGAGAAAGGAGCCAAGCGATGAGCACGAGCACACAAGCAACGGCAGCAGCGGCGAGCAGCGCGGCACAAGCGAGCGCCGAAGCGCCCGAAAACCCCGGCGCGCAACTGGGCAAGAACGACTTCCTCAAGCTGATGGTCGCCCAGCTGCAGGCACAGAACCCGCTCGAACCGACGAGCGACACCGAGTACGTCGCCGAGCTCGCGCAGTTCTCCCAGCTCGAGCAGACGTCGAACCTCGCGCAGACGACGGCGAGCGCCGCGGGCGAACAGCGAATTGCCCAGGCAGTGGCGTTGATCGGCCACAAGGTCTCCTTCCTCTCCCCTGCGACCGGTGCGACGGTCGAAGGCGAAGTGCAGAACGCAGAGATCTCGGCGAGCGGCGCAACGCTGACGGTCGCAGGCGAAGCGGGCATCGAGCCGTCGCAGATCACGGAGGTAGCGTGAGCGCCACGCCGAACCCTGCGCTTGCGCCTGCGACGAGCGCGCCCGTCCGGCCTGCGACAAGCGGCGCCGCGCGCGAGCGCCAGGCTGCCGGGCGTGCATTCGCGGAGGTCTTGCACGACGCCTCCAAGCAGGCATCTGCGCCTGGGGCAGTCGCCGGCACAGGCGATGTGCGCTTCTCCAAGCACGCGCTCGAACGCGTCCAGCGGCGCGGCATCCCGCTCGACGCGACGACGCTCGGTCGGCTGCAGAGCGGAGTCGGCCGGATCGCCGCCAAGGGCGCCCGCGACTCGCTCGTGCTCGTCGACGGCACTGCGTTCGTCGTCTCGATCGCCAACCGCACCGTGATCACAGCCGTCGGCCACGAGCAGATGCGCGACCACGTCTTCACCAACATCGACAGCGCTGTGATCGCATGAACCGCGCGCCGCCGTAACCGAGCAGCGCCCGAGAGGGGCGCACCACAGGCACACGCATTCGAGGGCACACGCAGCGCAGGACAACTACGACGGCCGGACCTCGCAGAGGAGGCCGCGAAAGGAAGTGACGATCAGATGATCGGTGGAATGTATGCCGCGATCAGCGGTCTCGACGCAAACCAGACGATGCTCAACAACACGGCGAACGACCTCGCCAACGTGAACACGGTCGGCTTCAAGGCGGCGCACGTCTCGTTCTCCGATTCGCTCGCGCAAGTGCTGCGCGGCGCATCCGGCAGCACGGCAACCAACGGCGGCACGAACCCGCTGGAGGTCGGCCTCGGCGTGCAGGTGGCGGCGACCGAAAACGAAATGTCCGAAGGCTCGTTCCAGACGACGAACAACCCGCTCGACGTCGCGATCCAAGGCGAAGGCTTCCTGCGCGTCGGCGCGGGTTCGCCGCCTGCCGGCCCGCCTTACACCTCAGGGCTGCCGAGCAACGTCGACTACACGCGCGCAGGCAACCTGACGAGCAACACGAAGGGCTTCCTGACGACGCAGTCGGGGCTGTACGTGATGGGCGTCAACGCCGAAGCGACGAAAACCGAAGCAGGCACCACCTACGCACCGGGCAAAGAAGCGAGCTACATCGTGATCCCGCCTGGCTCGGCGAACGTCTCGATCGGCCAGGACGGCTCGGTCAGCTACACCGACGAGAACGCGGCCTCGCCGACCTACCAGCAACAGGTCACAGCGGGCTATCTGACGCTCGCGAAGTTCCCCAACGCCTCCGGCCTGCAGCGGCTCGGCGGCTCGCTGTGGGCGCAGTCGGCCAACTCGGGGGGACCTGTCGTCGGCACCCCCGACACGGGCGGCTTCGGTCAGACGATCGCCGGCGAGCTCGAGATGTCGAATGTCGACCTCGCCACGCAGATGACCGAAATGATCACCGCCGAGCGCGGCTACCAGGCCAACTCGCGCGTGATCACGGTCGCCGACCAGATGCTGCAAACGGCTGTGGGGATGGGCCAGTAGGGCGCCGCCCGAGACCGAGGGCACGCGGTGGGTGAGCGCAGCGCCACCCACCGCGACGCCCGCTCAACTCAGAGGAACAGGACAAGCGATGATCACCCTCCACAGGATCGGTCACCCGACCGAGCCCTTCCAGCTGAACCCCGACTCGGTCGTCACCGTCGAGTCGACGCCGGACACGGTTGTGACGTTGACGACGGCGTGCAAGGTCGTCGTCGACGAGACGCCGCAGCAGGTCGCCGAGGCGATGCGCGCGTGGCGCGTCGACGTGCTCGCCGAAGCGATCCGCTCACGCCGCCCAGAGCGGCGCCCCGGCCCGCAGCTCTCCTACCCGCTCGAGCTTTCGAGGACTGAAGGAATGGCGCTGACGGCCGATCACCGGGGGCAATGAAGGCAGCGACAGCAATCGGCATCGGGGTAGCGTTCTGCGCCCTCGCATTGAGCTCCATGATGGATGGAACGAGCCCTGCTGCGTTCCTCAACATCGAGGCGCTGTTGATCATCCTCGGGGGCACCGGCGGCGCAACGCTGGCGAGCGTCGGGATGCAGTCGATGAAGAAGATCCCGAGCCTGTACAAGCTCGTCTTCTCGGCCGAACCGCCCGACATGCGCGGACGCCTGGAGCAGCTCGTCACGCTCGCCGACCAGGCGCGACGCGACGGCCTGCTCGCGCTCGACGCGCAGCTGCCCAACGTGCAGGACGGCTTTACGCGCAACGCCCTGCAGCTGGTCGTCGACGGCACGGACCCGGAGATGGTCCACACGATCGTCGAGGGCGAGGTCGAGGGCATGGCGGCACGTCACGCGGCAGCCGCCGCGCCGTTTGAGAAGGCCGGCGGCTTTGCGCCGACGATGGGCATCATCGGCACGGTGCTCGGGCTCGTGCACGTGCTGCAGAACCTCTCCGCACCCGCCACGCTCGGCCCGTCGATCTCGACCGCCTTCCTCGCCACGCTGATGGGCGTCGGCTCCGCCAACATCGTCTTCCTACCCGTCGCCAATCGGCTGAAGGCGATCTCCGCGGAAGAGGTCGAGCTGCGGATGATGACGCTCGAGGGAATCCTCTCGATCCAAGCCGGCGACAACCCCCGGCTCGTCGCCGACAAGCTGATGTCCTACTTGCAGCCGGCCGACCGCACGCGCCCGAGCGAGCCGATCGGCCAGGCGAGCGTGACCGAGCTGCGCGCCGAGGCGGCCTGAGCATGCGGCGCTCGGGCCACATGCGCCGCCGCGGCACGAACCACTCGGCCGACGACGGCGACGAGCGCTGGCTGTTGACCTACTCGGACATGATCACGCTGCTGATGGCGCTGTTCATCGTGCTGTTTGCGATCTCCTCGGTCAACATCTCCAAGTACCGCACGCTGCAGCAGGCGCTGCGCGCGGCCTTCTCCGGCGGCAACATCCTGCCCGGTGGTAAGCCGATCTCCTCCGCCCACGTGCCCGCCAGCCCCACCCGAGTCGGGGTCGGCGCGGGCAACCCAGCGCTCGCGCCGCTCGTCTCGCTGACGAGCCCGAATGCACTGCAGAGCGCGGCGAAGATCGAAGTCGCAGCGACAGCTTCCAGCTCCCCGCTCGCCGCCCATGCGGTGCAATCGGCCGCAGGCGAGCAGGAAGAGTTCGTGCTGCTCAAGCACCAACTCGAAGCGTACGCGCGCAGCCACGGCTTCGGCGGCGATGTGCACCCGGTGATCGAAGAGCGCGGGCTCGCGATCAGGGTGCTGACAGACAGTCTGCTGTTCGGGTCCGGCAGCGCCGCGCTGGCCGCGCCGGGGCGCCCGCTGCTGCGCGAGATCGCCGGCCTGCTCGACGTCGATCAGGTCCACCCGGTCGCGGTCGAAGGCAACACCGACGACGTGCCGATCCACACGGCAGCGTTCCCGAGCAACTGGGAGCTCTCGACGTCGCGCGCGAGCACTGTCGTGCGCTTCCTGATCGGCGCCGGTGTACACGCGCGGCGCCTGAGCGCCGCAGGCTATGCCGAACTGCGCCCGCTCGCGAGCAACGCCACCGCCTCCGGACGCGCGCGCAACCGCCGCGTCGAAATCGTCCTGCAGCGACTCCATTGAGCAGATGCGCGCGCTCGGCTCACACCGCAAGCTGCTCGTCGCGATCGTGCTCGGCGTCGCGCTTGCACTCGGGTACCTCGCCACGATGCATTCGAAGAAGGCACTGCACGAGAGGGTCACAGGGACGATCTACGTGATGCCGCAGTCGTTCCTGCTCAACCTCGACGAAGGTCACTACGCAAAGCTGTCCGTCGCGCTCGATCTCGCGCCACAGCAGAGCGATGGCGCAGGCGCAGAGGCGCCGCCGACGGGCGCTGAAAGCGCGGGAACGCTGCCGGAGGAAGCGCTCGTGCGCGAAATCGTCGTCAACGCCGTCACCGGGCAGAGCGGCGACACGCTCGTCAGCGCGACCGGGCGCAAGACGATCCGTCGTCGCATCCTCACGGCGATCGAGCATCAGACAGACCTGAAAGTGCAGTCGGTCCTGTTCCCCGAACTGACAGTCCAATAGGAGCGTGAAATGAGCGGATCCGTCGCATATGAGCAGTTCGACGAGGACGGCGCGGGGGCCGGCGGTCCGCGCTCCGACGGCGACTTGCGGCGACTGAGCGAGGTGCCTGTCGAGGCGAGCGTCGAGATCGGCCGCACCAGCATGACCGTCGGCGAGACGCTCGAGCTGCGCGTCGGCTCGGTCGTCAAGCTCGAGCGCCTCGCCGGTGAGCCGGTCGATCTACTCGTCAACGGCACGCTTATCGCGCAGGGCGAGGTCGTCGTCGCCGACGAGCAGTTCGGCTTGCGCGTGACCGAGATCGTCGAAGGCGATGCAAACAGCACGCCTGCGTTCGACGATCAGCTCGCCGCAGAGCAGCACGCACCGGAGACCGAGCCCGAGGCCGAGACGCCCGCTGCCGAACAGACGCTGCAACTGCAGGCGCCGGAGCAGGCGGCATGACGAGCACCGTCCAGCCAGTCGACTTCTCTCAGCCGACGAAGTTCTCTGCCGAGCTGCGCCGGCGCATCGTACGCGCGATCGGGCCCGTCTGCGAAGCGATCGCGATTCGCCTGACGAGCGAGCTGCGCGCCCCGGTCGAGCTGGCGATCGCCGACTCCCAGCAGCTCAGCTGGGCGGCCGCCAAGGCGCAGCTGCCGGTCAACGCGCTCGCCGCGGGACTCGAGGTGACTGACGCAGAGCGAAGCGACGGGCGCCAGATGCTGCTCAGCATCGACTCCCCATTCATCCTGCGGGCACTCGAGTGCCTGCTTGGCGGCAGTGCCTCCATGGCCCCATCCGAGCGCCGGCTCAGCGAGATCGACTGGGCGCTCACGCAGCGACTGCTCGAGGGCGTCACCGCGCAGCTCGGCGCGGCGTGGCGCGACCTCGGGCTCGACCTTGGCCTCGCCGAGATCGACGTCGAGGGCGACGGTGGCGTCGTCGCCCCGCACGGCGAACCGACGTTCGCGGTGACGTTCGACGCTGCGATCGAGAGCCTGCACTCGGGCATGACGTTGCTGATCCCCTGGTCGACGATCTCGCCGGTCGCCGAGGAGATCGTTGGCATGGCGCAACGGCGCGAGGAAGCCGACCCGCAGCAGGGCCACGCCGTGCGTCGGGGCATGGCGCGCGCACCCGTGCTGCTGCGTGCCGAGATCGGGGCCGTGCAGATGCCGGTCGAGCGCGCGCTCGCGCTCGCGCCGGGCACGCTGTTGCTACTCGACAGACGTGCCGAGGAGGGCATGACGCTGTTCGCCGAGCGCGTGCCGCTCGCCCGCGTCAGTCCGGGACTGCGTGGACAGCGCCGGGCGATCCGGCTTGCGACGTCGATCGAACCAGGCGGAGTACTTGCCGTGCGCAGCGGCAACGACGTCACGCAACCGCACGCAGGCGACAGGCGCGACCACGGGCTGGGGCGGATGACGAGCGTGCCAGTGCGCGTCTGGGCCGAGCTCGGACGCACGACGCTGGCGCTCGCCAGCGCGCTCGAACTCCCGGCCGGCACGGTGCTCGAGCTCGAGCAGGACGCCGCAGCACCGATCGAGGTGTTCGTCGGCGGCAAGCGCTTCGCCCACGGAGCGCTGCAGGTGACCGCTGAGGGCATCTGGGCCGTGCAGCTCGACGCGCTGCTGTAGGGCCGCTCGTCCACAGCACCTAAAGACGCCTGCAGGCAGGCCGATTACCCGTGGCGGAGTCGTCCCTCGAATGCGAAGCCTCCTCCAGCTCATGCGTGCCTGCGCGCGCCTACCCCTCCCCGCCATCGGCATCGCGCTGCTCGTGCTGGCCGACCCCGTACAGGCGTTCAAGCCTGCGCTGAAGAGCGGTGGCGAAAACACGCCGCTGAGCACCGGCTCCTCGGCGAGCAGCTCGCACACGGGCTCCTCCGGCGGGAGCCTCGTGCGCACGATCGTCGGCCTGTTGATCGTGATCGCCGTGATCTGGGGGCTGACCTGGATCTTGCGCCAGGTCAAGTCAGGACGCGAGACGCGCACGGCCGGCACGGGCCTGACGAGCCTCGCCTCGCTGCCGCTCGGCTCAGGGCGCGCCGTCTACCTCGTGCGCGCCGGCAGCGAGTACCTGATCCTCGGCAGCGCCGAGCACGGCGTCGTGCCGATCCAGCGCTACACCGAGGAGCAGGCACGCGAGGCGGGCTTGCTCGACCTGCCCGAGGATGAGGAGCGCCCCGGCGGCGGCCCTGGCGCCGGGCGACGCCGTCTGCTGCGCGAAGCGGTGCCGGGTGAGCGCACGGCGCTCGGGCAGACGACCGCCGGCACGCTGCTCGATCGCCTGCGCGAATGGACGGTACGCCGGTGAACGTGACCTCCTCGAACGCCGTGCAGATCCTCCTGCTGCTCGGCGCGCTCGCGCTCGTGCCGGCGGTGCTGTTCACGGTCACCGGCTTCTCGCGCATCCTGATCGTCCTCGGCTTCATCCGCACCGGTGTCGGCACGCCGAACACGCCACCCAACCAGGTGCTCGTAGGAATCGCGCTGTTCCTGACGATCTTCGTGATGGCGCCCACGGTCAGCGCGATCAAGCGCGAGGCGGTCGACCCGCTCACGGCCCATCACATCTCGACGACGACAGCGCTGAAGCGCGCCGAGCAGCCGGTGCGCGAATTCATGTTCCGTCAGACGCGCGTGCAGGACATCTCGCTGTTCGTCCACCTCGCCCACGCCAAGGCGCCGCACAAGCGCGCCGAAGTCCCCACCGAGGTGCTGATCCCCGCGTTCATCGTCTCCGAGCTGCGTAGTGCGTTCGAGATCGGCTTTCTGATCTTCCTGCCGTTCTTGATCATCGACCTGATCGTCTCCTCGACGCTGATGAGCATGGGGATGATCATGCTGCCGCCGACGTTCATCTCGCTCCCGTTCAAGGTCCTGCTGTTCGTGCTCGTCGACGGCTGGGACCTCGTCATCAAGGCGCTCGTCCAGAGCTTTCACTAGGGGACCGCGCGAATGAACCAAGACACCGTCGTGCAGCTCGCCTCGCAAGCGATGACGCTCGCGCTGAAGGTCGCCGGCCCACTGCTGCTCGCAGCGATGCTCGTCGGCCTGCTCGTCAGCATCTTCCAAGCCGTCACACAGATCCAGGAGCAGAGCCTCACGCTGATCCCGAAGATCGTCGCCGTGGCTGCGATCAGCGTGCTGCTCGGCCCGTGGATGCTCGACCAGCTCGTCTCCTACACGACGGGCCTGTACGGCTCGATCCCATCGATGGTCGGCCAATGAGCGCGCCCGTCGCTGCCGCCTCGACGCTCGCCCCGGTCAGCCGCTTGCTGAGCGGCATCGCCGGCAACGAGCTCGCCGGCTTCGTGCTCGTGCTCGCGCGGCTTACGCCGCTGTTCCTGCTCGCGCCGCCGTTCTCCTCCTCGATGGTTCCCCCGCGCGTGCGCGTCGTGATCGCTGTCGCGCTGTCGATTGGGCTGACGCCGATCGCGCTACACGGTCAGCACATCCCGAGCGACGTGCTGAAGCTCGGCGAGTTGGTGCTCGCAGGTGGCCTAGTCGGCCTCGGCTTTGCCTTCTCCTTCGCCGTGCTGTTTGCCGCCGTCGAATCGGCAGGCGCACTCGCCGACATCGGCGCAGGCTTCTCCTATGGCAGCCTCGTCAACCCGTTCAGCGGTGAGGCTGCAGGAGCGTTCACGCCGATCTTCTCGCTGCTCGCCGTCACCGTGTTCCTGGCGATCGGCGGCGAAGCGTGGGTGCTGCGCGGGCTCTACCGCACGTTCCAGCTCGTGCCGCTGACGGCAGCGCCGGAGATCTCGACGCTCGTCGGCACGGCCGAGCGGATCTTCTCGACCGTGTTCACCTCGGCCGTCGAGATCGCCGCCCCTGTGCTGATCGCGCTGTTGATCACCGACGTCGCCTTCGGCGTCGTCTCGCGTGTCGTGCCACAGCTGAACGTGTTCGCGATCGGCTTCCCCGCAAAGGTCGTCGTCGGGCTGCTCGTCGTGACCGCCTGCATCCCCTTCATCGGCGGCTGGATCTCCGGCCAACTTTCGAGCAGCGTCGGCGCTGCGCTCGGCGCACTGCACGTCGCATAAAGCAGATGAACACCGACGACCGCACAGAGAAACCAACCAGCAAGCACCGCGAGAAGGCGCGCAAGCGTGGCGAGGTCGCGCGCTCGGCCGACGTCGGCGGTTCCGTCGTGCTCGCCGCAGGGCTGTTCGCGCTGAGCGTGCTCGGACCGCAGATCGTCACCGCCGTCGCCGGCGCCTTCCGCACGATCTTCAGCTCGATCGCAGCGCCTGGGCGGGTTGCGAGCACGGGCGGTTTGAGCTCGCTGCTGCACACGACGCTCAGCACGATCGCGATCGGCGCCGGCCCCGTTGCGGGCGCTTGCCTCGCCGGTGGAGTTCTCGCTGGAGCTGCACAGGTCGGCTTCCGTCCCCACATCGGCGCGCTCAAATTCGACGTCAAGCGGATCAACCCGTTCTCCGGCATGAAGCGCCTGCTGGGTCCGAACCTGATCTTCGAGACGCTCAAGGCGGTGAGCAAGATCGCCGTCGTGGCGCTCGTCGCAGCGCTCGCGATCCTCCCTGGA
>Ga0210396_10007083_pt1 | contig 10685 bp, 8 predicted proteins | sample IncBWH17OmetaG_FD_155466 | JGI IMG/M metagenome (GOLD analysis project Ga0210396, IMG submission 155466) | Forest soil microbial communities from Barre Woods Harvard Forest LTER site, Petersham, Massachusetts, United States - Inc-BW-H-17-O ... | reverse complement strand
CGAAGTGACTGCTCTGGTCCAAGATTTGCATCACGAGTTTGCCCGCGAGGAAGCAACCTTCACAGGCCCAAACAGTTCATTAGCCCTCGAGTCGGTTTACTCGCGAGTTCTGAGCGCGAGCGGCACCGTACTCAACGATGGGTATCATTTCGGCCAGACCATTGGCTACGATTTCGGCCGCCCGTTTCGCCAAGGCACTAATTTCATTGCGGGTGGGTCGGCAAGTGCGACCTATGGAAACCTGTTTTTCTATATCGGTGGGGAATACCAACACTCCCCGTCTGCACCCGCCCTATCCCTTCCGGTTCGCGAGTTCATTGCGGATCGAGACAAAGTCCCTGTTCCTGCGTCGGCCCCGTTCTCTGCGATCAATCGCTTCGAACTTCTCGATGCTTATGCTGGAATTAATTTTCAAGGCTGGCAGTTTACTTTTGGCAATCAATCTCTTTCGTGGGGACCAGGAATTGGAGGCTCACTCCTTCTGAGTGATAACGCCGCCCCTTTTCCTATGCTTCGTATTTCTCCGGAACATCCGACTCTAATCCCCGGCTTGTCCAAGGTTCTTGGTCCGTTCCATATAGAGCAGTTTTATGGGCGACTCGAGGGACATCAAGGACGTTCTCAGCCTTGGATTTACGGCCAGAAAATCGGATTCAAGCCATTTCGTTCGCTGGAATTTGCTTATAGCCGGACCACCCTGATCGGTGGCTTCAACGATCCGCAGACGTCCCATCCACTCACTTCCAAAGAGTTTTTCTATAGCCTGTTCGGACGCGTTGATCCGGAACAGAACAGTGTGCCCGGCGATTCACGCACCGCCGTCGATTGGACGTGGCGTCTACCCGGAATGCACGACAGAGTTACCTTCTACGGGGAGTTGGAAGACGATGATGATCTGATACCATTGCAAAATTTGAGCAAGAGCGTGCTTCGCCCGGGTTTTTACTTTCCGCGCTTGCCCTTCCTTCCCAAGTGGGACCTGCATGCGGAATGGACGTCATCCACAAGTCCGGGGCGTGCGTCGTTTCAGAATCATGGTGACTTGAACTACTGGAATCTCCAGTACACGGATGGGTACACGAACAACGGCAATTTAATGGGAAATACCGTCGGCCGCGAAGGGGTAACGCTGCAGGCCTGGATCCGCTATTGGGCTTCCCCACGCCACACTCTGGATTTTTCCTGGAAGCAGAGCCGGGTGCTTTCCGATTTTGTGCCCGGTGGAGGAAAATGGCAGGACTACCAGGCAAGTTATTCAGTGACGAGGCGCTCCGGGGTCTATTTAAGAGGCCTTCTCCAGTTCGAACATATTTCTTCCTTCCCTCTGCTTTTCCAAGGTTCGAGAAACAATGTGGTCGCATCGATTGAACTCGGCTTTCTGCCGCAGTGGGGGCATGGGGGAGGCCGTGGTTCCGCGGTTTCAGGAAATGCCCATGAAAATTCAGCTTTCGGGAGCCAATTACCATGAGCTCGACTTCAGCCAATACCGCGCCGGAGGTCCTGCGCGCGCTGGACATTGATCAGTTGCTGGAGCATCGCCTCCAGCAAGATCAATTGGCGAACCGCGAGAGAAAAATTGCGCGCATCGGCCATCTGTGGGATCACCGCAAACTGCTAGGCAAGTTCGCAGCCTATGGAATAGTCACAGGCTTGATCATCGCCTTTCTGATCCCCGCTCGTTTTGCTTCTACCGCGCGGCTGATGCCCCCAGATCCACCGGCCGGACAGGGCATGGCGATGCTCACCGGGATTGTGGGAAAAATGGGAGGCGCGATCGGATCTCTTGGAGGCAACCTTCTCGGCATGAATACTTCCGCCGACCTGTTCGCTGGCGTCCTGGAGAGCCGCACAATACAGAACGATCTGATTACGAAGTTTAATCTGCGTCATGTTTACGGGGAACGACGGTGGATTGATGCGAGAAAAGAGCTCTCCCGTCGCACTGACATTTCCATCGATCGAAAGAGCGGAATTCTTACGATCCAAGTGACCGACCACGACCCCAAGCGAGCCACCAGTTTGGCCGAGGAATATGTTGCCCAGTTGAACTACGTGGTAACGCTACTCAACACATCTTCTGCACACCGGGAGCGGGTGTTCCTCGAGGATCGCCTCGGACAAGTAAAAACGGACTTAGAGGTAGCGGAAAGAGACTTCAGTCAATTCGCGAGCAAAAACGCGGCGATCGATATCAAGGAACAAGGCAAGGCCATGGTGGAAGCCGCCGCGATCCTCGAAGGTCAACTCATCGCTGCGCAAACGGAGTTGCAAGGACTCCGCCAGATCTACACGGACCAGAATATTCGCGTGCGTACAACACAAGCCCGTATTGACGAACTTCACCGTCAAATCGTGAAAATGGGTGGAAAAGCAGAACTCGAATCGGGGAGTTCTTCGAAAGACGATCCTTATCCTTCAATCCGCCAGCTTCCCCTCCTTGGTGTCACCTACGCGGACCTTTATCGACGAACGAAGGTGGAAGAGACCGTTTTCGAAACGCTCACCCAGCAATATGAAATCGCAAAGGTGGAAGAAGCCAAAGAAGTACCGAGCGTTAAGGTGTTAGATCCTCCAGAAGTTCCCGAAAAGAAGGTTTTTCCTCCGCGAATACTGCTGACCGTGCTCGGAGGATTTTTGGCTATGGTCATCGGAGCCGGCTGGGTTGCCGGTATGGACGGCTGGGAGCGGATAGACCCACAAGATCATGGAAAGCTGTTGGTCCTGCGCATGGCAAGCAGCGTAAGGCCACAACTGGAGTTTATGGTGCAACAAGGAACTTCTATTAGTACGCGAACCAGGAGGATCTTTGCGCATTCCCAGGAAGAGTCCGGTGCGGAACCGAAACATGACACAAGAAAGCACGGAGTCTCTCAAGACCAGGAGCAACTATCCTCATGAATCAAATTCGCCGAATGAGGAAGAATTTGGTCAACGTTATCGGCGGCGAGCTACTGCTTCGCGTCGCCAATGCGGCCATCGCTGTTTTGGTTGGTCGTGTCTATGGAGCAGGCGCGCTCGGCACGTACGCGGCGATAATTGCAGCGGCGACGCTGGCGGAACGACTCGGCGATAACGGTTTAGAGTTGACCGCGATCGCCGAGGTTAGTCACTGTCCGGAATCGCTCAGTGACGTTGCGACTGCACTTTACATCGATAAAACCGCACTTTCTGTCGCCGCAACTGGTCTCCTCGCGTTGGCAGCTTGGATGCTCGGGTTCTCTCAGAGCCTGTTGCCAATTGCTGTGATTCTGACGACTCGCACTTTCCTCTATTCCTACTGCCGCTTGAATGCTGGACTGCTTAAGGCGCTAGACAATACAAAGCAGATCGCGAGAATCCAAGCGGTACATTTTCTCCTGCTGATACTCAGCGTGCTGGCAATTTATCTGCGGCGGCAGAATCTGCTGGTACTTCTGTTGTGCCTTTTGGGAGCACAAACGGTGGAATTTCTAATGACTTGCGGCGTTTTGTCAAAACTCGGTTTGCGGTGTTCAGTCACCTCTCTAGCAGCGTGTTGGAACATGATCAGGCGTTCCACTCCTGTCGGCCTGACCTACACGTTTTCTACCCTGATGCTGCGCGGCGATGTTGTCGTGCTGTCAATGATTGCTTCTCGCGAAGAGGTAGGGACATTCGCGGCCGCAAATACGGCATTGGTTTTTGCGTACGTGATTGCGTGGCTGTTCAGCGGAGTGCTGCTATCGGATCTAGGAAATTTATCACACGACCGCGAAGCATTCGATTCCCATTTTCGTAAATGTCTTAAGCTCCTACTCATTTTTGCGGTTCCAGCCTCGCTCGCTTCTGCCCTTTTAGCGCGTCCCGCCATCCTGTTTGTTTTTGGAAGACACTACGAAGGAGCTATCCTGCCGGGCGCCGTGATGATGCTCGCTCTTCCGTTTATCTTTTTGAATGCCGCGTTTTTGAGCCGGACCGTGGCGCGAAACGCTAGCCGCATGTCGCTGGCAATCTATGGATTTACCGCTGTCGTTTCATTGCTTTTGAACTATTCGCTGGGCCGCTGGAAGGGAGCTGCGGGAATAGCGGGTTCCATTGTGATTCGCGAGGCGGTGATGACTCTTCTCTTCGTGCGCTTCTGGAATTCGCGTCAATGCGGAACGGAGCTGGAAGTCGCCGAGTTGATGAACGCATGAAGGAATCGGAACGCACTACACGACGAGCGCTATGAAAAAGACGTTAACAACTCTGATGGTCGTTAGCCTGGTCGGGAATGTTCTGCCGGCGTTCAATATCGTGGCGATTTCGGGCCTATTCCCGCTTTACCTCGTCAATAGGGATTCGCAGAAGACCGAACTGGGCAAGTATGGGCCCGAAATCGCGCAAAAATGCCTGGTTACCGCATACGTTTATTGGATCTGCAGTTACTGCGCAACGGGCGCTCCTTTCAGCAATCTGCTTTCATTCGACTTTATTCGCTTCGACGGAGCACTTCTCATCGCCTATGTGCCGTTGCTCCTGATGACCGATTTGCGATTGGATCCTAAGTTTATTCAACGATTGTTAGGCCTGTTCCTCACGGCAATGTCGATTGTAGCTCTACTTGGCTTCGCTGAATTCGTCGATGCCACCCTGACGCCGCTCGGTCTGTCGTGGTTGCCAGACCCTTTGCAGTTCATGCACAACGCATCTCTCTCGACCCAGATCTTCCACGGATTCTTTCGTGCACACAATGCGGCGGGGGCGATCTACGCCATGGCGGCGCTGCTGGCTTTCTCACTTTTAGCACGGGGGAAGAAACCGTCCCTGGTGTCCCGGCCTAGCTTTTGGTTTGCCTCGACTGTCGTCGGATTGATGCTCACGCAATCGCGCACCGCATACGTAGCTTTTTTTGCGGCCGCTCTGCTTATGTTTTTCCACCAGAAACAGTCCCTAATGAACACGCTGAAATACGGGATTCCGATTCTTCTGCCAATCCTTTATTTCCTTTTGCTGCAGCCGACGGTGAGTCACCGCACTCAGGAAGTATCGGACCTGGAAGATCCTAACGTAGTGACTCGTTTTTTCTACTATCAGCGTGCTTTCGACGAATTTGTGCAAAGCCCGATCGTCGGCGCGGGATTCGGCCGATTCAACGACCAGTTGAAGATCTATTCGGGAATTCCCCATCTCTTGTATTTCGCCACTGGCGGATCCGTTGTCAATAACGATGAACACGCGCACAACTCCTATCTCCACTTTCTTGCCGAGGGCGGAGTTGTTGGTCTGGGCCTGATGCTGTGGATGTGGATCGCGCTATACCGATGGATAAAGACCCAGAAAAAGATTTTCGCGGCGGCGTCATTCGGAGATTGTTTCGCCCACGGCATTCAGGCCTGTATCGTCCTGGAATTTCTTATGAGCTTTACTGAACACATGATGGGAACCGCCGTTAGTTCTCTAACAATTCTGACGATGAGCGCCTTGTTTTTGAACCTGGTTGGATGGAAGTACCGCGTCGCGTCGGTGATTAGGGACGTGCCGATTGAAACGGCGGACTTGAAGTTCGCTCGAGAATGCGAGAGTGGCGCCGTTTAGGCGCCTACGCTTTGTGCAATCTCGGTAAGGTGAGATCGATGAACACAGGTGATACGCGATCGACGTCTGAAGCCGCCCGCTCCTGGGAACGATTTGCGGAGCTGGATCCCTATCTTTACATTTTGACCACGATGAAACGCAGCGATCCTCGCGAGTTTTGGCTAAGTGGCGAGCAAACTGTGCGAGCCGAGCTACTCCCGATTGTGCAATCGAACGCTGTGAGGCCCGAAATTGGATTGGAAGTCGGCAGTGGAATTGGCCGTCTCACCTTTCCCCTCGCACGGCATTTTCAGACCGTTGTGGGGGTTGACGTCGCGCGCGGCATGGTTGAACGAGCTACTTCGTTAGCCCGCCACAAGGGAATCCAGAACGTTTCCTTTTCTTCTATAACCGGGCCCGAGGATTTCCTGCAGCACGCCGGCAACCTCGCCGGGACCTGCAATTTTATTTACTCGCTCTTGGTGTTCCAGCATATTCCCGATTTGTCGGTCATCGAAGGATATTTGCACGTGATCCGGATCCTGCTGCACGAGCAGGGACTGGCCTATTTGCAGTTCGACACCCGGCCCAAAAATCTCGCTTACCGCTTGAAGACCAGTCTGCCCGATTTGCTGCTGCCGCGATTCTGGCGCACAGGCATCCGGCGGATTCGCCGTTCGCCAGAAGAAATTGAGACGAGCATACGGCGCGCAAGTCTGAAGGTTGTTGCGGAGCTCACTCCACGTTCCGCCTACCATCGCTATCTCTTGCGCCGACCACCATGCCCAAGGGATACGAAATGAACGTGAACATTGAGCAACGGATGCGAGCGGTTACAGCGCGTGTCCCAGGGGCTAAGGTCTCGCCGCTTGAAAAAGCCCGGGTCGCGATTGTGCACTACTGGCTTCTTAACCATCGGGGCGGAGAACGGGTGGTTGAAGCGATTGCCGCCATGTTTCCCCGGGCCGACCTTTTTTCACTATTGGCCGATGCTAAGACGATGCCGGAGTCGCTACGGGGACGCTCGCTGCACACCTCGTTTGTGCAAAATCTTCCCGGAGGTAACCGGTGCCATCGCCGGCTGCTTCCTCTCTACCCTCTCGCATTGGAGCAATTTGATTTCAGCAATTACGACCTGGTGATCAGTTCCGAGTCCGGACCTGCCAAAGGGGTACTAACCTCAGCCCGTACTTGTCACGTTTGCTACTGCCATTCGCCGATGCGTTATCTGTGGGATTTCTATCATCAATATCGGAATGCAGTAGGACGATGGTCACGTCCTTTTTTCACACTCACAAGCCACTATTTGCGATTGTGGGATGCGGCTTCGGCGGACCGCGTGGACTATTTTGCGGCAAATTCCCGCAATGTCGCGACGCGCATTCGAAAGCATTATCGCAGAGATTCTGAAGTGATCTACCCGCCGGTGAATGTCTCAGCCGGGCATCTGGCAGGCAAAGTCGAGGATTTTTATCTGCTGGTAGGGCAATTGGTGGACTACAAGCGGATGGACTTGGCCATCGCTGCGTGCAATTTGCTGGGCCGTCGTCTCCACGTGGTCGGAGAAGGTGAGCAATATGGGCGTTTACGAAGGCTTGCGGGTCCCTCAATTCACTTTTGTGGGCCGCTTTCGGATGGCGACCTGAGCGAGCAATACGCGCATTGCAGAGCGCTGCTCTTTCCTGGCGAAGAAGACTTCGGAATCGTGCCGGTCGAGGCTCTTTCCTTCGGGCGACCCGTGATTGCCTTTGGCCGCGGTGGCGTAACGGAAACGGTGCGGGGTATTGATGTCCGGTCAAGCAATTTTCCGGAAGACTCGAGCGGGATATTTTTTCTCGAGCAGTCGGTCGATTCGCTAGTCGACGCCATGCAAGCCTTTGAGAGAGTCGAGCATCAATTTCAGCCTTGGCGTATCAGAGAACAGGCTTTGCGCTTCGCGCCCCATCATTTTCAGCGAAATTTTGGGCTGTTTCTGACCTGCAAATGGGAAGAATTCCACAGTGAGCAGCTAGACTAATGATCCGTGGAAGACTCAAGCGGACTCAACTTTGCGTCAACTTAGCGACGCTATTGACGCCCCTGTTCGCTTTCGGGCTGGCCGGGTATGTGCGCTTTGCGACGCGGTTGCTTCCCCGATACTCGAGTGACGCTGATCCTTTCTCGTACTTCGGATTGCTGATTCTGACCAGTATTTTATGGGCCATCGTTGTGGAGCACTATGGTCTGGCGTCGCTCGAAGCTCATTCGCGCGGCAAAGCAAATATCCGCGCGGTGACCAAAGCCTGCATGGTCACGTACCTCGCGGTTCTTGCGATAACGTTCTTCTATCGCGAGACTACGTTTTCTCGGCTGTTCATCTGGTTGAGTGGTCTGAACCTGTTTCTGCTCACCCTGGTCCAGCAGAGAATGCTTCGATGGTTTCTCGCAAGTTCATGGACGCGTCAAGGCCACGGCCCAAAAGCCTTGGTCATCGGAGCGGATGAATTCGCGGGCCGGGTAGCACAATCGCTTCTCTCCGATCATGTCGCGCCTTGTACAGTCTACGGCCACGTGAGAATACCCGGACAGCATGTCGCGATACAAAATTTGCCGGTTTATCAGCTGGATGAAATAGATAAACTGGCCATAGGAAATGCGATTGACGACGTCGTTCTCGCAATTCCTCCCGATTGTTTTGGAGAATTGCGAGAGATCCGCAAGAAACTCTCGTCTCTTTGTGCCCCGATGCGCTTGGTACTGGATGTGGGCGAACCCATCGACAGCCGCCAGCGGGTCTTCTCCGTCGGGAATCTTCTGATGCTCGATTTGCAAGGAACACCGGCAGAATCCGAACTGTACATCATCCTCAAACGGGCCTTCGACCTGATCTTCTCGGGTGCTGTTTTGATCTTCACTGCTCCCCTTTTCATTTTGATCAGCGTCGCAGTGCGACTCAGCTCGCCGGGGCCGGTTTTTTTTGTACAAGAGCGTGTTGGCTTGAACGGTAAGTTGTTCCGGATGATCAAATTCAGAACCATGTCTGTGGCTTCTCGTGCGGATAGTGACACGCGGTGGACGGTAAAGAACGATCCTCGATGCACGCCCGTTGGCCGAATCCTACGGCGGAGCGGACTAGACGAAATACCGCAATTCTTCAACGTGCTCAAAGGAGACATGAGTGTCGTCGGGCCACGCCCGGAGCGGCCCATGCTGGTTCAAAAATTCATGCAGTCGGTGGGAAACTATAATCGACGCCACTACCTGAAAGTCGGGATCACCGGCTGGGCTCAGGTGAATGGGTGGAGGGGCGACACCTCCATTGAAAAGCGTATTGAGTACGATCTGTATTACGTACGTCACTGGACGCTATCCTTGGATTTCTTAATCGTTCTGCTCACGCTCGTCCGCGGGTTTACTGACAAAAACGCTTACTGAGACCCACCGACAGAATTCCTGCAAATCTCGACAAATAAAATGTGCTTCGATGACCTTTCCATGACAAACCGGACAGTCGCCTCATCTATTGTTGCTCGTCAGCCGGAAAGGAAGGGCGTCAATCAAGGCGGCGGAAGGCACAAGTTGCGGCCAACCGGAACAGCAATGGTTCGCGCTCTCCGCCCCGTTACCGCCCGACGAGAACACCAGGTATGGAAAGAATGGGGCGAATCATGGCCATCGAAAACACAAATAGCACCTCCATCCGAGACTCGGATGCGATTCTGGTTAGCGCTGCCAAGCAGGCAAACGGTTTCGCATTCGAAACTCTCGTGAAGCGACACGAAGCAAAAATCTTCCGAATCGTATTTCGCATTACCCGTAATAAAGAAGACGCCCAAGACGTCGTGCAACAAACGCTTCACAAAGCGTTCACACAATTGCAGACATTCGAAGGGGAATCGTTTTTCTCCACGTGGCTGACACGTATCGCAATCAACCAAGCATTTATGCTCATGCGGAAAAATCGCAGGTTGCGTGCGGTTCCCCTGGACGAGATGAGATTCGTGGATGAGAAGGCAATTCCGTTGGAAGTGCTCGATCCCGCGGCGAACCCTGAAGACCAATATGTGCAGGAGGAACGGGATCGAATGCTGTCCTTGGCGGTGAATCGACTCCCTTTCGGAATGCGAGCTGCACTCTGCCTCCAACTGGAGGATAGAACCATTGGAGAAATCGCCGAGATCCTGGGGGTGCCTTCTCCAACGGTAAAGGCGAGGTTATTTAGAGCCCGAGAAAAACTGCACGACCTAATGAAGACCTACTTCAAACCCGACTCGGCAAGCCATCGACCGCAATTCCGGCACGCTACGAGAGATGCGATCGAGGCGGCGGTTCGCATTTAGCAAGGAAAAACCCAAGAGAAAGAGGTATCGCAGATGTCGCGAATGCTACAAAAAGTGCAACGATTGAGGCGGAGGCTACCGTGGCTCGCCGCTATCGCACTAAATTCCGCGCTTGTTGTTTGGGCGCCGATCGTAAGCGGGCAAGTTTTGTATCTTTCTCCCGCCTCTCAGAGCCCGGGCTCCATCGTCTCAGTGAAGGATTTCAAAATACCTTCGAAAGCTGAGCACGAATTTGCACGCGGGCTGGATCGCTTGAAAAAACAAGATGCGGCCGGGAGCCTCGTTTCGTTTGATGAAGCCATTCAGCTCTACCCGGATTACTATCAAGCGTATTATAACGAGGGCGTGGCTCAGATGCGGTTGGGTCGCGACGAATCGGCGCATCAATCTTATCAAAAAGCGATTGATCTCAGCGAAGGGCGCTATATCCGAGCGGTCTTTGGCTACGGCTTGGTTCTGTGCCGTGAAGGAAAGCCGGAGGAGGCAGCGCGGGTCGTTCGGCGGGGACTTGAACTAGACCCGAGCATTCCGGATGGTCATGTCGTCCGTGCGCTTGCGCTGCTAGAGTTGCATCGCCTGGACGAGGCTGAAAGCCGCGCGCAAGAGGCCCTCAGGTCGCCAACTGTGCTCGAGTCCAGCAAGGCTTACCTGGTGCCGGCGGATATTCACACCGAAAGGCGTGACTATCCGGCGCAGGCACGGGATCTACAAACCTATCTGAGCCTTGCACCTGACGATCCCAACAGTGATTTCCTCCGCACGCTCCTCAGCATAGAGCAAAGGATCGCAGCTGCGATCGCTGAGACTGCGGCCCAAAACTGACCCGGTGTGCCATAAAACAGGGTCGGGCGC
>Ga0210396_10007081_pt1 | contig 10685 bp, 13 predicted proteins | sample IncBWH17OmetaG_FD_155466 | JGI IMG/M metagenome (GOLD analysis project Ga0210396, IMG submission 155466) | Forest soil microbial communities from Barre Woods Harvard Forest LTER site, Petersham, Massachusetts, United States - Inc-BW-H-17-O ... | reverse complement strand
CCGCGCGGAGATGGGCGGTGGCGCTCGACGCGGGCGGTTTGGTTTTCGTCGACAGCGACCAATTGGTCGCCGAGTAGTTTTAGCTGTCGCGGTTTACCCACCGTCGGGCGACCATCTTTTCCAGTTGCGGCGGCGCTATCGGACAATAGGGTGCCAGCCAGCGTGCAGAACCCCAGATCGCACTTTAGTCAACGCTCCGGCTGCTCGATCTCGTCAAGCTGTCTTTCGAGGTCCGTTAATTCGATTGCCAGACGCCGCAATTGGCGTGCGACGGCTGCGCGCCGCTGCTCAAGCAGCGCGCGGCGCTGTTCGCGGCCCATGTTGTGTGCGTCGGTCTGCATGATGGTCGCTCCCCGTGGTCTGGCTGTGAAGTTGCAGACACCCGGCAGTGTGCGGCTGGTGCGCTGACCTGGCCAGCCCGCGCCGCGACTGACAGCACAATTGACAAGCAACCGACACCGACCCGTGACCGGGCACCCCGTCAGCGGTACCGACCGACCGGCTCAGTGCCCGCAGACGCGCGTGTCGCTCATCTTCGATGCCGTGGTCTGCGGCTCTGGCACCACGGGTCTGCACACCGTGGTGTCCACGGCGACACTTCCCGGGCCATCTCCTCGTTGCCGTCCCATGGGGTGATGGTCTGCGAGATAAGTTCTGATGGACCTCCGCACGTTTCGCAGAAATGGTCCGGGTCTGGCTGAGTGTGAATCTGAAGCGGCATGGCGTCGATTGTGGGGCCTTTCGCGTAATCGCAGGTCGTTTCACGTTGTTTCGCGTCGTCAGAATCGGCGTCTCCGCACGTCAGCAGACTTTTTGCAGCGGGTTCGATTCCCGGCAGCTCCACCTCGAAGGGGCTGCGCACCGCGGGGAGCGGTGCTGATGCCGCCGGGGTCGGATCTCACGCCAGCTAAAGCAAGAGCTACGACGGTCACCAACGGTGGCAACGACTGAAAACCCCGACCTGGGAAGGTTGCTGAGCAAGCCCGACGCCAGCAAACACTTTGCGTACGCCAATTGTTACGCCAATTGGCTACGGTGCGCAGAGGTGCACCGATGTGCATACAGGGCGGTGACCTGTGAAAACAGACACCGATACACGGACGTGCACCCCAAAAACAAGACTGGGGGTCAAGTGGTCGCAGGTTCAAATCCTGTCAGCCCGACCAAGGTTTGCGCAGCTCAGCGGTCGTTTTGCCCGACCGCAGTGAGAGAAAAACCGCTACCCCTGGCGGTATGTAGCGCAACGGCTGTCAAACGCCTCATCCCGCCGTCAAAGGAGGCTGGCGTTCGGCCCGCTCAGGTGGCGTGTCGCGCTACGCCCGTGGGTCGCGTCCCGGCCCGGCCAAGGTCGTCGGCCAAGGCGGTGAGCTGACATGGCGGTGCTGGCGCTGGCGCTGGTCGGCGTGTCGGTGGGGTGTCACTCGTCGTCATCGGCCTAGTCCGGTGGGTCAGAGGGGGTGATAGACAGGAGCCCTGAACCAGCGGCGTCCGGGGTGCGAGCCCCCGGCACGGCGCGAGGACGGCAAGGGCCGTCGAGGCAGGAGCAAGTCATGGTCGAGGACTGGGACTGGGGCCGCGACGAGATCGTCGACCTGGACGTCACCGGCGACCCACAGCTCAACCAGTTCGGGTACCAGAGCCCGCGCCTGACGTTCCGGACGCCACCGCCCGAGCGAGCCTGGCTGGCGCAAGCCGAGCGGGAACGGCAGCAGCGGGAGCGCAGGCGCGACCAGCGACGCAGGGATGAATCAGACGACCCGGAGCTTGGGACCATTTTGGAACTACAAGTGCTTCGATGGCGGCTCACCTGCACCCGCAACAGACCGGCGGTTCGGGTGTAGGTAATGCTGCGTCGTGCTCAGGTCAGCCTGGCCGAGTTTCACACGCTGTGGAGCGATACCGCAGCGAAACCATGCGCTGAGCCGCGGCTGAGCACTGTGCGCGATCACGGCGGAATCTCATCGGCGCACACGCAAAGCGAGGTAGTACTGCTGATTTGAGGTGCTGTCGATGGCGTAGCCCACCGCCTTCGCGACCGCCTCATGGTCGTAATCCAGCCAGCGCTCGGTGTGTTGGTGTTGAAACTCGCTCCAGGACGGCACGGTGAACCTCTCGATGACCGTGTCGGGATCTTCGGGGCTGTGATAAAGCCGCCAACTATGGCCACCCGTTCGCAGGCGTGATCGCCTGACTGCGCTCATCGCCTCGACAAAGGGATCGAGGTTCTCGGCCGACACCCGATAGCGGGTGTTCACAAGCACTGGTCCATCGTTAGGGTGTGGTCCAAACACGACCGTCGGTTCTGGCCAAGCAGTGGAAACGTCGAGGCTCTGGTCCCCGGGGAACGGCCGCAACGGAAGCGCGAAGACGCTGAGGGCGGCAGCGCCCAGCAACACCGCCGCCCAGATTAGCGCAATGTTAAGCCCCGCCCGCGTGGCGACGAGGCCCCACACGTACGAGCCGACTGCCTGAGATCCCGTGAATACCAGCAGATACATGGACAACCCGCGGGCCCGAACCCATCGCGGCAACACCAGCTGCGCTGCTGCGTTCAACGTTGTCAACGTGATCAGCCAGGACATCCCCGACAACACCAAAACAGGCGTCGCCGCAGCGAACGGCAGCCAGGCCACCGCCAGCGGTGCAAGCCCGTATACGGCGGCGCCCGCTGCCAGCAGCACGTTGGCTGACACTCTCTGGCGTACCCGTGCGGCAATCACGACAGCGAGCACCGCGCCAAAACCTATGGCCCCCAGCGCCACACCGTAGCCACTGGCCCCGAGGTGCCAGCTGTGGGCGGCAGCCACCGGCAACAGAGCCGACAGGGCCGAGGCGGGAAATACAAAAACGGCTGCGCGCAACAAGATCCTGCGGAAAATCGGACCGTTAGCAACGTAGTCCAGTCCGGTGATGATGGCCTGGCCGAGGTGTTCTCGTTCGATCGGCGCGCTTTGCTTGGGTCGTTTCCACTTGCCAGGGGTTCTTGAACGTGGAGAGCGTGCGGACAGCCCCGATAAAGCAAGATCTGCTTCATTACCTGACCTGCGACAGAGTCGAGCCGATGGCTGTTGGCGCGGCGAATTATGTATCGCGATGTGGCAGGAGTACCGGCAGGCTGGCCGCTCGACTTCTTGGGACGTGGATGACCCCAAACCGGGTCTATTTCGTCGCGCTCTACGGGCCTCTCAGGGCCAGGCTATGGTTTGCCGTCGTAGCCGTGAGGGAGCAGGTAGCCGTCGTACGTCCCAGGGGCTTGCGGGTGCCCCCCAGGGGCTTGCGGGCAAGAGAGACCATCCCGGATTCCCCGCTCCATCTCTTCCCTCAGAGCTGGGCTGCCGGGTGGAGCTGTCTTTCGGCTGCAGCTACTACAGCTGAGGGCGCCGAACGGGTGCGGGTCGGTGCTGATCGGGTTGGGGTCGGCGCTGGCCGGTGCTGCTCCCGCAACACAGGAGCCGAGAGCGATAGCAGCACTGACCAGTATTTTCGTAATCACTTGGTGGTTCATGCTTTTGATGGTTCGCCGCCCAACCGGCATTCAGTAGAGATCTTGATCTTGTGGGGTCACAAAGCTCCGTTGTGCCCATCACGGCAAGTGTGAAAGATCGGCGATATTGCAACGCTTGCTGTCGCCTGGACATTGGCCGATTTGGCCGGCCGCACATCGCCCGGACGCGACGAGGTGGCCGTCGCACTGAGCTTTCGCCAACCCGGAGCCTGCCGATGACCGACCTGACGTTGCGCGCATGGGCCTACCTGTCCCGCGTGGTCGAACCACCCTGCGCTGAACTTGCCGCCTTGGTGAATGGGGTGGGACCGATAGAGGCCGCGGAACGGGTGCGACGGGGTCAGGTCGACGACGTCCTGGCGCGACACACCGAAGCGAGGCGCGAAATCGACAGGGCTGCAGACGATCTTGAGTTGCTCGCCCGCCGCGATGGTCGGCCGATCACGCCCGACGACGATGAGTGGCCGATGCCAATGCATTCGGTGACCCACGCCGGTGGAGTGGCTTAGCTACGGTGGCGGCCTACCCGATTGGGGATCCACGCGAAGCCTCGGTGCGGATCGTTGATCGTCAAGGCTTCGGCTCAGCCGAGGAGCTGTACGCGCACGCCTTCGGCGCCGACGCCGACCGCACCAATCTCCATGGGGGGCGTAGTGGCGAGATGGTCGCCAGCCTTCTCGGCCATGAGCCTGACGAGATCGTGTTGTATGGCCCCTCAGCATCACAGGTCCGCGTGATGCGGTGTAGCCACAGTGGATAGCAACGTGGATAGCAACGGCACCCAATTTTTCGGCGTTCGGGGCTATTCGCCGAAGTGCGGAAATGCCCGGTGAACTGTATTGACGGGACAGCAGCGGATGCCCACGAATGCCGAAAACGACACTGGGGGTCAAGTGGTCGCAGGTCCAAATCCTGTCAGCCCGACCAGAGGTCCGAGGTGCGACCTAATTTCGAGAAAATCTAAAGCTGCCCTTCACTTCGTCACGATTGCCGAGTTGTGGTTAGGGGCCCACGCCTGCTCGAAGGTGGGGATAGGAACCTGCTCGTCGCGGCCGCTCATGATGCCGCTGTCGTTGAGATGCACCACACCGGCTTTGGGGTCTATGCCGGTGACAACGACGAAGTGGTTTGCGGCGTTCTGCTTGCCAGGCCGGTCCCAGATGGTTTCGGCGTTGAGTAAGACGATGACCCTGCGCTTTTCGGCCAGATCCTGATCCAGCGCGTTGATACTGGTCTGGATGTTGTCGGCCTTGATCCAGTAGTGCGCGAGCAGCACCGGCAGGTCTCGGATATCGGTGTTGGCAGGGAGGTTCAAGATCGATCCGGCACCTACTGTGCTCGGCGTGCTTTCGGCCAAGGCGGTGATCTGCTGCTCGGTGGGCTCGTGGCCGGTGATCTGGCCGACCACATCAGCCACCGCCAGCTCTCCGCAGTCGGAAGAGTGTTGCTGGCGCCAGTAGGGCGCGGCGGCGGAGGGGTCGCCGTACATGCCGAGCGCGTGACTCGCGTTTGGGACGGGAGTGCCTGGGGCGGCGTGGACTGCAGCCGCCGATGCGACCAACGACGGAGCGGCGGCTGGGCACAATAGAGCCACGATCCCCACGATTCGCGCGGCCGCGGCGACCTCGGCCCTCAAGGTGCTCGTCATGCGCGCCCTTCCCCGAGACGCCGCGGCGGCGTATTTCGCATATAGAAAAAGGCTCTGGAATGGCCCTATAGGACATCCTTGATCGAGATGTGGCGAAAATGCTGCACCGCCACGCGAACGGGGCCCCGCGACTCCCGGTCCAGTCAATAAGTATTCGTTGAAAGTAGTATTCCCTATAGGTAGTATTGTGGCGTGATCGACCTTGCCGCGATCCGCCGTGCAGCGGGTCTGACACAGATTCAGCTGGCGGCCAAACTCGGTGTCGGACAGGCACAGGTCAGCAAGATCGAGCGTCAGAGCGACATGCTGCTGGGCACGCTGTCGTCGTATCTCATGGCGCTGGGGGTACACGCCTCGCTCGTTGTTGAGGTAGGCGAGCAGACGGTGACGTACGACCTCACGGACGGGCGGGGAGCACGATGACCACCCAGACCGATATCGCGGTGAAGAACCACCGCCGTGCTGTCCGCTACTTCTGGAGCGTACTGATCGGGGCGACGCTGGTGAGTCTCGTCGGCAACATCACCCATGCGGTGCTGCCGTACATACCGCACGTCGTCATCCAGATCGGCGCCGCCGCCCCTGCCCCCCATCGCCCTCTTGGCCGCCGTGCACGGCATTGCCCTCGCCGTCCGTGCGGGAGCGTCCGGCAGGGTTTACCGCTGGGCGGTCACTGCCGTTGCCGCCATCGGCATAGGCGCATTCGCCGTGAGTTTCCTGGCGCTGCGCGATCTGATGCAAGGCATTGGGTACAGCTCCGCAACTGCGTGGATTTTCCCGGCGATCATCGACACGGCAGTGGCTGTCAGCACCATGATGCTGGTTGCGCTTGGGGACAAACCAGCACGCCGTACCCGCACTGTGACCGCACCTGCATCCGCACAGGTCAAAGCCAGTGCGCCTACCGCACCCGCACCTGTTTCCGCACCTCCAAGACCGCACTCAGTGCGCGCGGATCAGGACGCATCGAGTGCGGAATCCGCACGTGTGGACCCCGCACTCCTGGCCGCATCCGCACCAGATCAGCATGCGGGTGCGGGGGCGGATCACGCCGCACTCGCACAGGCCCTGGTCGATGCAGGTGCGACCACGAAGCCCGCGGCAGTGGTCGCGTCGATCCTCGCCGCACACACTGAGGGAACGGCGCTGAACCGCATCGCGTCGGATCTGGGCATCCACCATAAGACGGTCTCCAAGATCATCGACGCCGCTGAAAATCATCGGCGGCACCTCGCCGCGGTGTGACGGTCGCAGAGCAACCAAAGATCACCCGAGGAACCCGCCAAGGGCCCGGGCCGTTAGGATTGCGGGATGACTGACTCGGCAGTGACCACGGTGGACGGCGGCGCACGCAGGGTCACTCGGCGGGTGTCGGTCCGCGCATCCAGCGCGGATGTATTCGCGTTGCTCGCCGATCCGCATCGCCACCCTGAGCTGGACGGCTCGGGCACTGTCCGCGACATCCCGGTCACCGGCCCTGAACGCTTGAGCGATGGCGCGAAGTTCAGCGTCGGCATGAAGCAGTACGGCGTCCCCTACAAGATCACCTCGACTGTGACGGCATTCGAGGCAGACCATCTCATCGAGTGGCAGCACCCGCTCGGGCACCGGTGGCGCTGGGAACTGGACGAAACCAAGCCTGGCACTACCCAGATCACCGAGACCTTTGACTACAGCACCGCGAAGGCCCCGAAGCTGCTCGAGTTGTTCGGTCAGCCAGCCAAGAATGGCATCGGGATCACCAAGACCCTGGAGGCGTTGGCCGCCCGCTTCGCCTGATCAAGCGCGTTGCCCCCAGTGCATCCGGTGTGACTACACAGCCCATCGAGACTGTGATCGCGGTGCTGGAAGCACACCGTGACGGCGCATCGATCAACGCCGCTGCCAAGGCATCGGGGATCAACTACAGGACTGCGCAGCGGATCGTGGAGGCTGCCGCCGAGCGTCGGCAGGGACAGCTCGTGGCGGCTTCCTAGGACACACCGGACGCACCGACCCGGTCGTCAATCGGAACTCGATGAATACGACCTCGTAAATGTGATCAGGCGTCACGCATTCGGTGCTCCGACGCCGGTCTGACCCGATCAGCGGACGCCCGGTTCGGCGCTCGGCCACCAATGTGCGGTTTGGCTCGATCGCCTGGCGACTGTTCGCAGATCAGCGGTAGACCAGCAAACACCCTCGGCACGACGGCCAGCAGCGTGGACATGTTGGACTCGCCAACAACTCCGGCGTAATTCCCAGGTACTCTCGCGGAATCTGCCGTGCCTTCGCGTAACCCTACGCAGGTCAAGCCGCATTTCCGCAGGTCACGTGACGGGTTCGATTCCCGGCAGCTCCACCAAAGAATGGCTGTAAAGGCCTGTCACGTTGTCGAGACACTACCGCAGAGCAACTCACCGAAGTCGTGGCGTTTCACCGGCTGGGCCTGCCGCTTGCATTGAACCGCGACCTTTGCTGCGCCCTTTAGTGACGATGAGATCCTAAGAGAAGGGGAGTGACGTCTTGACGCCGTCAAGACCCGTCGGATGCGTGTCTGGTCAGATCGCGTTAAAGCCGCCGTCCACCACCACCGTCGCACCGGTGAGGTAGCTCGCTTGCGGCGACGCGAGGAATACGATCGCCTCGGCGATCTCGGTCGGGTCCGCGGTCCGGCCCAACGGCGTCGCGGAGCCCAGCTGTTCCAGCCAGCCGCCGAGCGCGCCGACGGCACCGTCGGTGCGGGTGGGCCCGGGCGCGACGGTGTTGACGCGAATCCCGTTGGCGCCGAACGCCGCCGCCCAGGACCGGGTAAAAGATTCGAGTGCCGCCTTGGCGGCCGCGACGACCGGAGCGTCGGCGACGCCGACCGACGCGTACATCGTGGAGATGTTGACGATGGCACCCGATCCCCGGGCGATCATCTTTGGCAGCAGCGCCGCGGTGAGAAAGAACGGCCCTCGGACGTTGACGTCGAATATCGTGTCGAACGACTCGACGTCCTGCTCCAGTGTCGGAGCGAAACGTATGCGCGTCGCGGCCGCGTTGTTGATCAGCACGTCGATCTCACCGGCGTGTTCGGCCAGGCGGCGCACGGATTTGATGTCGTTCAGGTCCGCGGCGATGAACTCGGCACGTCCACCCACTGCCTCGATCGCCGCGACGGTCTGCGCGCCTCGTTCGGTGTTGCGCCCGGTGATGACCACGCTGGCGCCGCAGCGGGCGAACTGCTTGGCGGCTTCCTGCCCTATTCCGGCGGTCGCGCCTGTCACCAGCACCCTTTGGTCCTGTAGTTTCATCACACCCTCGTATGTTCGATGTTTGCGCTGAATGTGGTTGCGGCTCAGGCCAACAGGTCGATGGCGCGGCTCATACGTTGGCGGTGACGGCTCCGAATGCTGGGCGGTGTTGTCGCACGAAGTTTCGGAAGGTCAGCGGGGGGCGGCCGCTGGCCGCTGCGAGGGCGGAGGGGTCGATGTCCATCCGCGCGATTGTGGTGTTGTCCTCCATCATCCTGGCGTGGGTTGGGAGGTGCTGGATCATCGCGTCGTTGACCAGGCCTCCGGAGTGGACTGCCGCGGCCTTCAGTTGACGGATCCACTCGTCCTGGGTGATGTACTGGTAGCGGACTTCGCGCCCGGTTTCCTCGCTGATGATGTCGGCGATCTGTTGCTGGGAGAGCCGCTCAAAGCCCGGCGGGTAGACGATTGGGCTCTTGGCGTAAGTCTGCGGTTCGAGCAGGGCGGTCGCGCACAGGTCGGCGGCGTCTGTGCCGCTGATCCAGGCCGGTCGGGCATCGCCGAAGCAGTTGGCGAACGCTCCGGTCTCTCGGAGTTCGAGCATCAGCTCTTCCCCAAGGGCAAACTCTCGAGAGATTCCGCTCGGGCTGTTGTGATCGACCGTGCCGTGCGAATTGATCACGAGGTGTGGCGAGGAGCCGAGCTCGCGGATCACTGAGGCCAAATTCGCTAGCGCGATCGCGACGCCCGCCGCGACCGGATACGCGACATACACCGAACCGGCTCCGTCCAGCGCGGGGGCCAACGTTCGCCGGTCGTGCAGGTCGCCGACCAGGGTTTGCACCCCGGATTCCCGCAGCCGCTGGGCGCGGTCGTCGTCGGAGCGCACCAACGCCCGCACGAGCCGCCCCGCCGCTTGCAGCCGCTCGGCTACCCGGGCTCCGGTGCCGCCATGGCGGCCCGTCGCTCCGATGACCAGCACCGTTTCCTGATCGCTGTTTGAAACCATCGCGGGTCCACCCCCCTTCTGAATCTACTTTCAAGACTCAGGGTAGAACAGGCTGGGTAGCATTGTCAAACTCTGCTACTATGGGCTTATGACCAGGAGTTCTGTTGATCTCGAGGAGGCCGGGCCGGCCAGCTTTGAGGAACTGCGGGTGCGGGACTGCTCGATCAAGCGCACCCTCGACGTCATCGGGGAGAAGTGGACACTGCTGGTGCTCCGCGAGGCGTTTTACGGCGCGCGCCGCTTCGAGCAGTTCCTCGCCAACGTCGGCTGCGCGCGGACCCTGCTCAGCGAACGACTCGCCACCCTCGTCGAGCACGGCGTGCTGCAACGCGAGCCGTATCGCGAAGCTGGGCAGCGTGAACGCCATCAATACCTGCTCACCGAAAAGGGTCACGACTTGTTCGCGGCCTTGGTCGTATTGATGCACTGGGGGGACCGATGGGAAGCCGGCCCCCAGGGAGGGCCCGTGGTGGTCCGGCATCGCGAGTGCGGCCAGCCGGTGCACGTGGAGCTGCGGTGCGCGCACGACCATCGGGTGTTCGAGGTCGAGGAAACCGAATCCGGGCCCAGGCCCGGCTTGACTGATCTGGCCAACAGCCAACCGTGATCGCTTCGCGCCTGTCATCAGGGCCGGCACCGAGCAGCAAAGCCTTGATGCGTTGGCTGACGATCGCGTGACTTGAAGCCGCTCGGCTGCGGCATCGAAGGTGACGAGACTCGATCACCGCTGCGAATGCGGCCAGCTCCTGTCGAAGCCGGTTAGTTGACCTTCATCTCCGCCGTCTCGGACCAGCCAGTCGCATCGATGGTCTGGCAGATGATGCGCGGCGTGGACGCCAGCGCCTGCGGGAGGTCGCGCACCGCGGCCTTGAAGTGATCGCTGTTGACGTGTGCTGCGCCTGCGTCGCCGTCGCGGAACGCCTCGACGAGGACGTACTCGGCGGGGTTATCGAGGCTGCGCGACCAGTCGAACCAGAGGTTGCCCTGCTCGGCTCGGGTGGCGGCGGTGAGCGGCGCGACCAGCTCGGGCCAGCGTTCGCTGTAATCCGGCTTCGTTTCGAATCGAGCGATGATGAAGATCAACGGTGCCTCCTCTGGGCCACTCGAAGATTCGTCGGAGTGCGACCCGTGCTAGCCGACCTCAGAACTTGACCGCCGTGGGGTACCGCTGACGACGTGCTGCTAGGGCGAGCGCAGCTTGCGGACGAATTGCGCGACGGCAGTGCCGATTTCGTCGGGGCTGTCCTCCTGGACGAAATGCAGTCCGCTGACGGTGGTCTCGGTGAGGTTCGGCCACGAGCGGGT
>Ga0210396_10007080_pt1 | contig 10686 bp, 9 predicted proteins | sample IncBWH17OmetaG_FD_155466 | JGI IMG/M metagenome (GOLD analysis project Ga0210396, IMG submission 155466) | Forest soil microbial communities from Barre Woods Harvard Forest LTER site, Petersham, Massachusetts, United States - Inc-BW-H-17-O ... | reverse complement strand
TTACAGCATTTTGATGCCGGCGTTTTACCTGCCGATCATTGTTATGGTGTTGTCGCTGGGGCTGCGGGGTGCCTCCTTCGATTTTCGCTCTCAAGCAGTAGGCCAGTGGCCGCGCTTCTGGGATATCGCCTTCAGCCTCGGGTCGATAGTGGCCGCATCAATGCAAGGACTGATTCTCGGTGGTCTCCTTCAAGGAGTCACCATTACTGGCCACGAGTTCAGCGGCAGCATCTTTGATACTTTTCGTCCCTTTCCGATCCTCACTGCTGTATCCGTTCTCGCCGGCTATATCGTTCTCGGCAGCGGTTGGTTACATCTAAAGGGAACAGCAGCAGTTCGCGCCCTGGCAGAACGCAGCCTGCGCCGTGTGACTCCGGTCTTCGTCGGGCTGGCCACCGTCACGTGCATCGCAGCGGCCTTTGTTCAGCCCGGCATAAAGGCAGCTTGGGCTGCGCACACCGTGCCACTGGTTATGATCGCCCTTCTTTTCTTTGCGGCATCTGCAACTCTGATGACTGCCATCGGAGGGAAATCCGACATCCTACCTTTGCTTCTGGCTCTTCTTCAGTTTGCTCTGGGAATAGTGGGTACAGTCCTGGTGATCTTCCCTGATGTTGTGCCGTTTCGCCTTACACTTTGGGATGCATCGTCCTCTGCTGTCAGCCAGATTTGTCTGTTGACCGGAGCCATCGTCGTGACTCCGATGATCCTCACCTACTCGGCTTTCGCCTACAGGGTGTTCCGCGGCAAGACACCCGAAAAAGGCTGGGGATGATGAATCCACGCTCTCGACAAGTTATTTGGTTCGCTGCCATCTATCTCATGTCGATCGGCGCCATCGCAATTGCGACTCTTGTGATCCGGACCGTGCTGCGTCGTATCATGTAGTTCCGACCCAAAAAAGGTAAGGACAGGGCACGGGCAGTAAAAATTCTTGAAGCGTCTCCGTCCTGGGTTCTTTGAAGCTTCTGATGACTTGGCATCCCAGAATGCAAACGGACGCCTCGCAAGCCTGGTTGAGATCAACGGTTCGAGAGCTACGGAAAAATTGCCTTGAGACTGCCTCAGCACACCCGACCGCACAGGATTAACTCCCGGATTGTCAACAATCCGGAATTCCTCGCTGAAACCAGATAGATGTCGAGAAATCCTCTTCCCACCACCTATCTCAGAGAAAGATAGCTGGTGATAACCCCTGTTCGCAACACTTAACCTCTCGACGGGCTCCGACCCATCGGTCGATAACTGATAGGTTTCAACTTGCGCCATCAGACCGCTTTGGAGTCGTATTGTTCGGCGGATTGCCTTAGATTGGACTACGAACTTAGCGGAGTATGTTCCACGATGCGGCAGATACAGAAAAAACTCGGCATAACATCATTAGGAAAATTAAGCATTATTGTGTTGTTCAGCGCCTCCCTTGCCGTTGCCACGGACCGAGTTGTCTTCACTATCGTTGGCCGCGTTCAATTTGCCGTGCCGGGTGAATGGCCAGTGGTTGCAAGTAAGTCCACCGCCGAAAAAACTGTCTTTGCATTCCAAATCCCGAACGCCGCTGACAAAAAGACTCCGGATTCGACAAATATTTCGATTGTGGCTTCCGATCTAAAGGACGCGAAGGACAGAGAAGCGTTCGAGAAAAAGGCATCCACTCTGGACCATGACGCACAGGAGAAACAGCTAGTAGAGGGTTGGCGGTGTAGCAGTTTTTCTGCGATGCAAAAGTCAACTGAGTACATCGCTTGGGATTGCTATCGCGTCGTGGCCGAATGTGGAATCGCTGTTCGAATAGCATGGCCCCATCTGCCCAAAAATCCAGCCGACTATGATAAGCAAATGGAAACAGTTCTATCCGACTTCCTCATCAGCGTAGTGCCGTCCGAGAAATTGTCAAAGTGAAATGAAATTCACGCCCTGCGGTTGCCAGAAAAGCACATAGGAAATACCTGGGAAAGAAGGCTGATTCGCAAAATGCCCAGCGGACGCGATAACTGTTGAGAAATCCTCTTCCCACCACCTATCTCAAAACGGGATAGCTAGTGATAATCCCTGTTCTCGACACCTATCTGAAAGTCAAAGCCCGGTAACGGCGTTTAGTCCTGCGTGGGTCGACAACCCATGTAATTCGCTAGCTCCTCATGTAGCCGAGATAACACGCTTCCCCCGATGCGGCGTGTCGACGTCGCACTGTATTATTTCTTTGGTGCCGTCTTCATCGCTTTGTATTTATTGAACTGAACCCTCTCGGATCTTCAGCGCGGCGGACCACTCCCTGAAAGCGGGCCAACGTTTCACCCGTAAACGTCCCAATTACAGCCAGGAAAAGTAAGAAGCCCCCACCTATCAACCAACCACGCGACGTTTCAGCCTCCCACCAAGTAGTTACAGCACGGTTAGGGCTCTGGCTCAATTCCGCGAAATCAATCAGGGCGTTCTCGTTTGGATTCCGGGAGTCATAGTAAACAGAGACTTGCGCGCCGGGCCAAAGGGCGTCGCTCATTGACGAGCTATTCGATCCCGTGAACCACTGATCATTCACAGAGAAGGTATAGATGGTCCTCGTCCCGAGTCTTATAGTTTGGCGATCTGTGACGATTCCTACCCCTGTTCCCTCACGTGCTGCTATGACTCGATCCCTTCGGCATACGTAAACGGAAATGCCTAGACAAAACGCCAGAACGCCCAGACCGAACCATAATTTACTATCCAATATTCGTGGACGGCGAGAATTCATCAGGCCAACCGTACCACAATTTGTCGCTTGTGCTTGATAAGTCGGACAATCGGAAACTAGGTTTTTCATGCGGGCAGCTTGCCCGAACAGGTGTCGAGAAATCCGCTTCCCACCACCTATCTTCCGAGAATGATGTGACAACGTCCGGAAAGTAATAGTACATATGGTTGTAGTACTTATTTTATAATTCCTTTCGTCTTGACGCAGTTTGTTCACGGACGCAGAATGACTGCACCATCTTAGGGCCCTAGAGCCCCAGGGCATACACATAGGGGGAGCTATGAACTTGAGAACGAGATTTGCATTGTCGATTGGTTTCCTGAGCCTGCTGTGCCTCGTGCTCCCGGCCTCAGCTCGGGCGGACCTGGTCGGAACCACGGTGACTGGCTCTCTAGATTTCGACGCGGACGGGCTTAACTTTTACAACCCGGCGTTGGGGTTTGTGCCGGCGGGTTATCAAAACTCGCCGGGCGCCCAAAATTCGAACACAGTTGTTATCGTGGGCGGCAACGAGTTCGGCTTTACTGATCCTGGCAACAATACGGACGTGACCAGTTTCAGCAGCACCGGATTCACTTTCACGGACACAGCTATCACCGCAGGTCTAAATCTCAACATCATTCTCACGTTGACGGACCCCGCCTTTACGGGCGTGTCCTTGATTTCTAGTACCTTTCCAGGTTTGACTTTCGCGATTTCAGGTGACCAGATTACGGTTGATATCCCGGGTCTCAACGTATCCGCTGGAGAAGTCTTAACAGCTTCCTTCAACGTTACATCGACGTCGTCAGTTCCCGAGCCTTCCACCTATGGCCTCATGCTGATCGGGTTTGGGTTTTTGGGATTCATGATGGCAATGCGGAAGCGTCTAGGTCTGGGCATCCCACAAGCCAGTTGAACGCATGGCTCACTGCCGCACCGCTTAGCATCCCATCTCGAAATGAGATAGGTGGTGATAATCCCTGTTCGTAACATCTCTCTGGATTAGCCTAACAGTTATCCGCAAAGCGTGCCTCGCCTTGATACTAAACGGATTACTTCCGTCTGGCCTGCTCCACAGTCCACTTGCGCTAAGAGCGATCGCGTAATGACTGCGTTCCATCTGCAAAACTACAAGGCGAACCAGGGAGAACAACTTTTACGCCTCCCGGCTCCCGTTTGCCACAAGCTTGGCAATCACCGACGTTAGGCTGGTGGGGCCTTTGATGTGTTCCGTGCCGGGTACACCGAAATGAATCCAGCCTGAGTTGAATCCATCGACCATCTCGGCACGAGGTTCTGTCCGGCCCTCCGGCATGCCCTGGCCGAGGAAGAATTCCGTCCACTTCTCGCGCGGGACGGCAACCGTTTCGACGCTGCGTCCGAGAGCCTTGCTGAATGCTCGCGCAATATCGTTGGGGGAATACTGCTCGGGGCCGGCGACCTCGATATAGCGGGTTCCCGTCCATTCCTGCCGCAACACATCGGCTCCGGCCTTGCCGATATCAGCCGTGGCCACCAGCGAGAATTTGCGATCCAACGGAAAAAGATTCGAGAAGATCCTGCCTTCCGACCGCGCTGTGGAAACGTCCGCGGCGTGATTTTCCATGAACCAGCCAGCCCTCAGAAATGCCTGGGGAATCGGCAGGTCTCCAAGCGTTTGCTCCAGCAGATGCAAACTGGTGATGAGACCCAACCCGCTGGCCTGTTCGGCTCCGATGGAGGAAAGGCAAACGGCTTTCTTCGGAAGCGCCTTTGAAAGAGCTGCATGATAGGACGCCAGAGTCTTGCGCGTCTCCGGAAAGCCGGGAGCTGGAGCAAAATTCGGCGGAATCATCAGAAATACACCATCCATCCCTTCGAAGGCGGATGCCAGTGCGTTCGAATCATGCACGTCCGCAACCGCAACCTCAGCTCCGCGATCTCTCCATCGCCCCGCTCCTTGTGAATCTCTAACGATTGCCCGAATCTGCTCGCCCTGAGCCAGAAGATTCTCGCCCACGGCGCTTCCAACTCTTCCAGTGATACCAGCGATTGCGTACATTTTGTTCCTCCGTGAATTTCCGGCGATGGTTATCGCCGATATGAGGTTGACGGACAGTGATTATTACGATGGGATGGTTACGATGGAAGTCCCACGCCTGTCACACGCGAACAGAAGTCCAGTAGCCGATCCTGGATACCCGCGTCACACGTAGCAGGAAGGGGATCCCGTTTTTTCATGTGATAGAAGTATTCACCGGAGACCTGAGCGGCTGGGTCACTGCTCACCGCAAGCCATACCTGAGTGCGATGTGCTTGGTCGAGATCGTCCGGCGCACTTGAACCGCCCATCTTGGTGGGCACCCAGCCAGGCTCCAGCGCGTTTGAAAGCACACCCCGCCACCGTCTCGCAATGGCAAATGCCAATAGCACATCATGGAATTTCGTGTCGGAGTAAGCCTGCCGTCCTGACCAGGGGCGGTGGGCCCACGTCAGGTCTTTCAGACTCGCGTCACCGTCCCGGTGCAGAGCCGAACTCAGGTACACAATCCTTTTGGGCCGGGTGATCAGCGCTGTGAGGATGTACGGCGCAATTGTATTTACAGCGAGAACATGCGACAGCCCATCTTCAGTGACAATTCGCTTCGGCTCGCGGTAGCCCGCCGCAGCGTTGTGAATGACGGCATCGAAGCTGCCGAGTTTATTGACCTGATCGGCGACACGTCTCGTCTGGGCAATGCTGGCCAGGTCCCCGACGACTACCGATCCTGCTGCGGGAAGTTTGTTTTGAGTCTCGTCTGCCCGTTGTGAATTTCGAGCATGCAACACAACAACGTGGCCCTGTTGGATTAAAAGCTCTGCGGCCATTAGACCCAAACCGTCGGATGATCCGGTAATGAAGATACGGGCCATAAAACATGCTCCTTTCTGCGACAAAGCAAAGCGAATGATCGAAAACTCGCTCTCACTCGAATTACTGTTCAGATTACTGTTCGGAGCGTTGCTTGAGGGCGTTCAGCCAGAGATCATGACCCTCGTGCATCGCCTGCGGCCGCTTCTCCCGTAATTCCACGGCACCGGGGCCTTTGTCAGTTTCTTCCGTCACGATGTGGCAACCTTCGTCTGTCTTCACGAAAAGGAACGTATGATATGCACGCAACCCAGTACCATCACCAAACCAGCCAAGACGGCTGCCTGGAACGAACTCGTGCACGCGGCTCTGAATGTGGAGACCAAAGGTGTCCCACGAAAACAGCGTCCCCTTATGAAGCTTTCCATCGGGGCTGTTCAGCACCTTGACGTTCTGAGAGTTCGGATACCAAGAAGGCCAGGCCTGCGCGTCCGCCATATTCGCGAATGCCTTTTCGCAGGGAGCGTGAATCACAATTTCGTTGTGAGCAAACAGGTCAACCTGCTCCGGATGAAAGCCATCCGGCCAATGGATGTCCTTGGAGCGCTGTGCTCCGTCTCCGTTGAAAGTAAGTGCTTCGTTTGTTGTCTTCGATGGCGCCATTTGAGGGTTAGCCATAGCGGCGGCTCCGGCTACAAACACGAACAACACCACAACTTTCCATCCGTTCCACTCTGACATTTTGTTTCCTCCTATTTGCGACAGCGCACCACGGGCCGAATCAACGCCGGTTTCGTTCTGCTGAACCTGGACATCTGACGCGGCCAGTAACGAGGAAGAGTCAAAACTCCACGCATTTTGCTTATGATCAATTATCATGAATAGATGATCTTCGATGACCGAGTGCTCAGTGGGCTGGGAGTTTTAACCGCTGTCGTCAAAAGCCGGAGCTTTTCTGTAGCCGGCAAATCGCTGAACATGTCGCAGTCGGGCGTAAGTCGTGCCATCGCGCGCCTGGAGGCCCGGCTTGGTGTGCGTCTGCTGGAGCGGACCACCCGCACCGTCACGTTGAGCGAAGCTGGACGCAGGCTTTATGAACAGATCGTTCCGCTCGTTGCGGGATTGGAAGAAGCAGCGGCTTCGGTAGCCGCTTCGAAAGACGCCGTTCGAGGAACCCTGCGGGTCAATATGGACCCGTTCATCTCGCAACTGATCCTCGGGCCGCAACTGAGTCGTTTCCTAAATCAGTTTCCGGCACTCAGGGTCGAACTCCATACACGCGATCGGCTGGGCGATTTGGTCGCGGAAGGCTTCGATCTGGCCATCCGTTTCGGAGAGCCCCGTCCATCAGCGCTTGTCGCGCGAAAACTCCTCGACACGCGGGTCATCACGGTAGCGTCGCCGGCTTATCTAAAGAGAGCGGGACGCCCAAGTCATCCCTCCGAGCTCGAGAAAGGCAATCACCGTCTCATTGATTTTCGGGACCCCGAAACCGGGCGTGGCTACGAGTGGGCGTTCCAGCAAGGCCGCAAGGAGATCGAGATCAACTCGAACGCGCAGCTTGTGCTCAGCGATGTCGCCACCATTCACGCAGTGTGCCTCGCTGGTTACGGAGTTGCCCAGCTCCTCGAGCTGGGAATCGAATCGTTCATTGAGAGTGGACGCCTTGAGGTTATCTTTCCCGATTGGCTCGATGAGCGATTTCCTCTCTACGCGCTGCACCCCTCTCGTAATTATCTTCCCCCGAAGACACGCGCGTTTCTGGACTTTGTCATTGGGACGGTAAAGTCGCAGGCCTAAGTCCTCAGTCATGCAATAAACGACGATTCCGAAAAAACGGCCAAGTTGATTGTCAGAGAAAGCAGAATTCTCAACCACAGCCCAAGCCACAGCGTACAAATCTCGAGAAATCCTCTTCCCTACCTATCTCAAGCTGAGATAGGTAGTGATAATCCCTGTTCTCAACACCTATTCGGGAAATGGCCTGAGGAGTGCGGAGACGAACCAATCATGAACCATTTGAATCAGATGCCGTTGGCAAGCAGAACAATCGATAAGGAGTCGACCAGAATCGTCACGTGAGCGCGACCAATGCTGTTGAGAGACATGGTCACCGTCAGACTACAGGAACCGCCGGGCGCGAGAACTCTGTTGGAACAGTTTTCAGGGCCGATGGTGTAGTTAACCCCGTAGATTTTCACGTCGCCGGAGCTGTTGTTAGTGATCGTAACCTGGCGTGGCGGCGTTGTGGTGCCTACCGGAATGTCACCAAAATCCACCGTGGCCGGCGAAGCTGTCAAGAAACCGCGCTCGCCGCTGACCGAGACCGGAATTGAGAGCCGTTTTTCCTGTCCTTGTAATGTATAGCTGGCGATGATGCTGGCATTGCCGGCCCCTACAGATACCACGGTGCCTTCGTCGGCGATACGAACCACGCCAACATCACTGGAAATCAATTCAAGATAGCGGGACTTTGTTACATTCAATTCCTGGCCATCCGGGAATCGGGCGTAGATGCTGATCTGTTCCTCATCGCCCGCTTTGAGGAAGGTCAGGGCCGAGCCGTTGTTCGGCATCATCCCGCCTGCCGCAGTTAAAGAAAGAGGAAGATCCGGCTCTTCAACGTCGATGGTCGTCATGGCCAAATTTGGATCGTTAGCGCGGCCCACGACGGGGCCTATGGCATACAGGCGTTGCAAGCCGATAAGTTGGTCGCTGCCCCTATCCTCTTTGGGAACCATAAAAGTGAACGAATAGGGAGGGGCTTGGCGAATCTCGGAAAACGCGCCAACAGAAGACATGATCCCGGCGCCCCTCAAGAGCGTTACGCCAGAATCAATCGCAATATCCACATGCAACGCTTCGCCAGGATAAACAACTTGGCCGGGTTTAGGATTCACAAAGGTGGCGCCATGCGATGCCGACTCGAAATCCTGCCCGGTTGCGGATACTCGTGATGCACCGCCACCTACCACAGAGATGTTACCGTGAGTGGAGGATATGTTTTCGTTGGTCCAGATCTTCTTGGAAGCATCGTTTCGAGCAGGGATTTGAGTCTGTGGTTGAGTATCTTGGCCGCGGACTTGTAAAGGAGCACTGAGCACCACGAGAAGTGAAATGAGAAGAATGCGGCGTCGAGAAAAACGCGCGGTTCTTACCCGCCGTAATGGTGTCGTCTCGCCGGGTGTGATGATCAGGAAACTGCTCTGGCCGAACAAGGCCGCCGGAGAAAGCGGCGCAAGGGGAATGATTCGCGACACAAGGAAAGTCACCAGCCGTCTCATGACGTGATTCTTGGGCCAGAAAACGTGCTTGTCAATGTTACTTTGTTCCACCGCTGCATACGTAACTGTTTGTTCATACCTGTACCTCGCCGGAGGCTGAGAGATGACGGCGGCATACTACGCTGGCTTTCGCAAGCAGCCGCTTCTCCCGCTCGCGACGAGGTCTGTTTTATGAACGATTCGGAAGGAAAGAGACGTCGAACACCGCTTTGGCGGCGCTTGCTGACAATCATAGCAATCTTGTACCTGCTTTCTGTTTTTCCGGTATCGGACCTCGCCGCGGCCCAGAAGCAGATTGTCCCGTCCCTGATTATTACTCCGAGCGCGGTTACGCTCCTCGTGGATGACAGCAGATCGTTCAGCGCCATTGACGCGAGCGGGCGTCCGCTCCGCTCGGCTCAATGGTCTATCAGCGCGCCCATCGCGGAATTGCAGATCGACGGTGGAGAAGTGCGCGTGGACGCCAGGCATGCCGGCCGCGCAGTCCTCACGGCGACCGCGGACAATTTCTCCGCAGCCGCCACGGTCACGATTCTCGCCGGGGAGAGCTTGCCGCCTGGCTCCCTGCGCTGGTCCGTGGACCCGATGCCTGGATTCGAATCTCTGGTGATACAGCAGACCAGCCCGACGCAGAATTCAGAGGTCGACTTCTGCTCGATCGAATGGAACAAGAAGTCGAACGCGATCGTGCGCGCGTTTCGCGATACCGGGCAACAGCTGTGGATGGCGCGGCTCTCGTCCCTGGCGACCCCCACCACCCTCAAACATACGCTCCCTGAAATGGGGCAGATATATCTCAACAAGACGCGAATCAATGATATGTCGCAGTTGTTGATTGGCAAGAACTCGGCGTTTCTCGGTAACGCGAATGGCTTGATTCGGGACCTCCCCATCGACGGGCAAAGCATTCTGGTGCGCATGAGCGGTGGAAACTTGGGCGAACTAATTTTTCTTGAGCGCGGCCGATTTCGCGACTCCCTCGTCAGTCTGAGCGCGCTCGACGGCAGCGAGCGGTGGCGCTTCCGTTCGGGAGGCCGGCTCGCGAAAGACTGGACGATCGATTCTCGGGGCGATGTCGGGATCGTCGAGACTGTCCCGGACCCCGTTTCTTCCGCCCTCTTGGTGATAGATGGGACTACCGGTGCCATCCGTCATCGCATTCCTTTTCCCGAATCTTCCAGCACGGTCAACGGCTATCGATGTCAGGATCCGGTTCACAACGTTCTGACCAACCTCCGGCCGTCGGGCGCTGGCTCGGTTTTCACAAACACCGACGGAAACATGTATCTCCAGGTCGAAACGCACCTCGAATCGGTCGACCTTGAAGCCTGCAAGGGCAAGCAATATTCATTCGATGATACGCTCGCATTGCTTCGCGTATCACCGGACGGCGAATCTGACTGGAAAACCTTCGAGCGCATCCATGCGGACGGCACCGGCGATTTCGCCGTTCAGGCCCGCGTCTTTGCCGGCGAAACGATCCCAGACGGACTCGGGGGCGTACTCGCGGCATGGACGTACTATTTCCCCGGCTCGAAAGAAGGTGAAAAAGCACATTTTGAGGCACGGCTCAGTCGCATCGGAGACAAGGATCAGGCGGACTTCACATTGCCGATGCCGTTCTGGACGCCGGGCATCACCTCTTGGTTCGGCGAGAACATGGTTCTGGGAGAAGGCGACACGCTCTACGCAACAAACAAGAAAATGCTGGTGCGGTTCAACATTCCGGCTGGCGAAGTGAACTGGGTCAGGCAGCCACCGAAGGGCGATGTCGAACTTGAGTTCGCGGCCGCCGGCGGGGGCGTTGTCGTCTCCAACGCCGGTCAGCTCTCCTATTTCGATGCTCCGGGCAACGG
>Ga0210396_10007079_pt1 | contig 10687 bp, 11 predicted proteins | sample IncBWH17OmetaG_FD_155466 | JGI IMG/M metagenome (GOLD analysis project Ga0210396, IMG submission 155466) | Forest soil microbial communities from Barre Woods Harvard Forest LTER site, Petersham, Massachusetts, United States - Inc-BW-H-17-O ... | reverse complement strand
TTCGGCGAAAGTGATCGCGCGCAGGGTGTCGCGGGTCGAGAGATGCTCGAGCCCTTCCTCCACCTTCGCCTTGCGGCGCAGTCCGGCAGTGTCCACCAACCGCACCCGCCGTCCGTCGAAGGCCCACTCGACACCAATGGCGTCGCGGGTGATCCCGGCCTCGGGGCCGGTGAGCAGCCGGTCCTCGCCGATCAGCCGGTTGACGAGGGTCGATTTGCCAGCGTTCGGCCGCCCGATCACGGCGATCCGGATCGGCTTGTCGTCGCTCCCCGCCTCGTCCTCGTCCTCCTCCGCCGGCTCCTCGTCCGCCGGCGCGGCGGCGATAAGCGCCATGTAGAGATCGCCCAGGCCCTCGCCGTGCTCGGCCGAGATGGCGACCGGATCGCCCAGGCCCAGGGCGAAAGCTTCCAGCGCGCCGGCTTCTCCCGCGCGCCCTTCACTCTTGTTGGCCGCGACGATCACAGGCTTTCCGCTGCGCCGGAGCAGCTCGCCGAAGGCCTCGTCGAGAGGCGTGACGCCTTCGCGCGCGTCGATCACGAAGAGGACGACCTGCGCCTCGTCGACCGCTCGCTCGGTCTGGGCGCGCATGCGTGCTTCGAGGCTCTGGTCCTGGACATCCTCGAAGCCTGCAGTGTCAATCAGCTCGAGATCGAGATCGCCAAGACGGCCGGCGCCGAAGCGCCGATCCCGCGTGACGCCAGGCAGGTCGTTCACGATCGCGAGCTTCTTGCCCGCCAGGCGATTGAACAGCGTGGACTTGCCGACGTTCGGCCGCCCGACGATGGCGAGCTTCAGCACGGCGTGACCTGCCCGCCCCTAGAGCACGTCCCGTTCAGGCGAAATCGCCTGAACGGAGATTATTTGCTCTAGAATTATATACTTGGAGCGCTTTCTCGTCGCCGAACCAGCGCCCACTTCGGCGGAAAGCGCTCGCCTCATCACCGTATCGCCACGAGCTCGGCCTTGTCGGTGACGAAGTAGACCATCCCGTCCACCGCGATCGGACCGATCAGGTCGTCGGAGCCGAGTTTCAGCTTCTCTATCACGGTCCCCTTCTTGGGATCGAGCGCCACCGCATCCCCGAAATTGTCGGCGACGATGAGGCGATTCGAAGCCAGCAAAGGGCTGGCCCAGTAGAGCCGCTGACGTTTCTTTGGCTTCGTGACAGACGAATCGGGGTCGAGCTCGTGGATCCAGTAGACTTGGCCGCTCTCGCGCGAAATGCACGCGACTCTCCCGGACAGGTCCACTGCGTAGACGACGTCCCCCGCCGCCCAGGGCGAGGTGATGCCCGACAGCGGAATGGTCCAGCGCGGCGCGCCGGTGCGGAAGTCCACCGCGGCCATCACGTCGGCATGGCTGATCGCAAAGACGTCCGTCTGGTAGATCACCGGCCGTCCGGCGATGTCGCGGATCTCGGACAGCGCATTGGTGCGGCTGGTCCGCGAGAGACTGGTGTTCCACAGCTCCGAGCCGTTGGCCGCTTGCACGGCCACCAGTTCGCCCGAGGCGAACGAGGTCACGACGGTCTCCCCGGACACGGCGGGACTGCTGGCCGCGAGCATGCGCGCCGGTTCGGTCAGCGCCTGGTAGGTCCACACCTGGCTGCCGTCAGCCGTGTTGAACGCGAGCAACTCGTCATTGACATCGGACACATAGACCCGGCCGCCGGAGACCGTCGGCGCGGAATGGATAGGGGCGTCAGTGAGGCTGCGCCAACCGATCTGCCCAGTCTGGGCGTCCAGTTGCACCACTTCGCGGAAGCCCGAGCTGGCGTAGATCTTGCCGTCGACCCAGGCGAGGCCGCCGCCCCAGCCCTCGTGGTTCCGGCGCGACTTCGGCATGATGTTGCGCCGCCAGAGGGTGGCGCCGGTCTTGGCGTCGTGCGCCGAGACGGTAGCCACGCCGTCCATGGTGAAGATTCGCCCACCTGCGGCGATCGGCGGAGCGATGACGTGACGCCTCCGGGTCGAGGCAATGCCGATCGACTTGCGCCAAGCGACCTTGAAGTCCGGCGCCGCGGCGACGTTCTCCACCGATTGTTCCAGCGTGCCCCCGGCGACAGGCCAGCTCGTCATCGGGGCAGGCTGGGGAATGAAGAAGTCCTGACCCCTCAGGGTGTCGGACACCTTCAGCTGCTCGTTCAGGGAGACGACGGGGATCCGGTTCGCTCGCGCGTCGGCGCGCGTTCCGACTTCCTTTTCGGGATGCTCGTGCCCGTGGAACGGATTGACTTTGCCGACGGTCGAACAGGCGGTCAGGGCGACCGAAGCCATCAGGGCGACGCTGAGCGTCCTTCGGGTGGTCATCTAGGAGTCCAGAACTAGCTTTGAGGCGCAGGGGCGGGAGTTTCTCCCGACGGTGGCGGCGCCGCATCGGGCGCACTGCCGCTCTCGCCAGCCCCGCCCGCATTCGGGGCCGCTCCGCCCAGAAGCTCAGGTGGAATATTCGCGGCGGAGGGCGTGATTGTGGCGGCCTGGCGAACGATTGCGCCGACGCTCGCGGCCTGGCCGCTGTCGATCAGCTGGATCGCCGCCGTGGCCCGCTGGCGCATGGCGGGAGAGACGCCAAGCGTAAGGCTGAGAGCGTTGAGATCGCCCCGCGCCTCCTGAAGCTTCCCGGCCTCGATCTTGGCCATGGACAGGGCTTCGCGCGCCAGGAGATCGAAGGGTTTCTTCTCGCCGATCAGGGGCTGCAGGCGGGCCTGAACCTGGGCGTAGGGCGCAGTGTCCATCAGGGCCTGGGCTGCGCGCAGGCGGGCCAGATCGCGCATGATGCCGTTAGGCGCGACCCTTGCGGCCTGATCAAAGAGGGCGGCCGCCTCGGTGGCCTTGTCAGCTCCCAGTCGGATGTCGGCCTGCGCGATAAGGGCAAGAGTGCGGTACCCGGCCGGGCCATTCTTCGCGAGCGGCGTCAGGGCGGTGAACGCGCCGGTCTGATCGCCGGCGGCCAGCTCGTTCATCGCCGAATCATAGGTTACCGACGCGCGGCCGATATTGCGGTCCTGCCAGGTGCGCCATCCCCAGACGCCCAGCCAGCCGATCACGATCGCGACGAGCGCAGCAACGATCAGAGGAAGCCAACGATTGGCGAAGTTCGCATAGCGCTCCGCGCGCAGGCGCTCCTCGACCTCTTCTACGAAATCGACCACCGACCTTTTGAACTCCGATTGATTGGCCCGGGCGGAAGAGGGCTTGGCCGGACCCTACGCGGTGCCGTGCTCGCCTGCAACGCGAGCGCCGCGCGACTTGATGTCGGCTGGATCGCGCGCGAGCTGGAAGTCCAGATGTTTGCGCACCGTCGGCCACTCCGACGCGAGGATCGAATAGACGCAGGTGTCCCGCAGCAGGCCGTCCCGGCTGCGCTGATGGTTGCGGAGGATCCCATCGAGCTTCGCGCCGAGACGCTCGATTGCCCGCCGGCTCGGATGGTTGAAGAAGTGGGTGCGAAACTCGACGGCGATGCAGTCGAGCTCCTCGAACGCCTGCGCCAGAAGCATGCGCTTGCACTCTGTGTTCAGCCCCGTCCGCTGAACGGAGCTGGCGTACCAGGTCGAGCCGATCTCCACGCGCCGATTCGCCGCGTCGATGTTCATGTAGGTCGTCATGCCGACCGGGCGGCCTGAGCCGGGCGCCAGTACGGCAAAGGGCAGCATCGATCCCTTCGCCCGCAGGTCCAGCCGCCGCGCGATCTCCTGCTCCATCTCCTCTGGCGCGGGAACGTTGGTGTACCATAGTCGCCAGAGCTCGCCGTCCTTGACCGCCTCGCTGAGCGCGGTCGCATGCTCGGCGCGCAGGGGAACCAGCCAGGCATGTTCGCCGCGCAGCTCCGCCTCGGGCGGCCAGGGGCCGACACTCGGATCGGGGCTCACGGGGTCGCCTGCCGGAAAGGCGAATATTCCTCGGCCAGCCAGTCCATCTCGCCCTGCACGCTGCGGCGCTCCTCTTCCAGGAACCGGGCGACCGGCGCGCGCAGCGCCCGGTCGGCAATGTAATGGGCGGAATAGACGGCGTTCGGAAGATAGCCGCGCGCGATCTTGTGCTGGCCTTGCGCACCCGCCTCCACGCGCTCCAGGCCATGAGCGATGGCGTAGTCGATGGCTTGGTAATAGCACAGCTCGAAGTGAAGGAAGGGCACGTCCTCCACGCAGCCCCAGTTTCGCCCGTAGAGGCAGTCGGAGCCGATCAGATTGAGAGCGCCGGCGATCCACCGGCCCCCGCGACGCGCCATGACCAGCAGAACGCGATCCGCCATCCGCTCGCCAAGCAAAGAGAAAAAGCGCCGATTCAGGTACGGCCGACCCCATTTGCGCGAGCCGGTGTCCATGTAGAAGCTGAAGAACGCGTCCCAGTGCTCTTCCGTGAGGTCGGAGCCGCTGAGCTGGACGACCTCGAGGTCGGCGACCGCGTCGCGCCGTTCACGTCGGATCGTCTTGCGTCGGCCGGACGAGAGAGCGGCGAGGAAGTCGTCGAAACCAGCGTAGCCAGGGTTCGCCCAGTGGTATTGCTGGTTCTGGCGCAGCAGCAGACGGTGCTCGCCCATGAACCGCCATTCTGCTTCGGTCGGAAAGTTGACGCCGAACGCGCAGACATCGAACCGATCACAGACCGTCAGGGCGGCCTGGAGCAGCCATTGCCGCCCTCGCTCGAGTTGGTCGGGGTCTCGCACCAGAAGGCGAGGTCCCGTGACGGGTGAGAACGGCGAGGCGCTTACCAACTTGGGATAGTAGCGCCCTCCCGCACGCTCGTAGGCGTCGGCCCAGGCGTGGTCGAAGATGTATTCGCCCTGACTGTGCGACTTCAGATAGAGGGGCATCACGGCAGCGACAGCGCCGCTCTCGTCCCGGGCAGCCAGATGCTGGGGACCCCAGCCGGTGCGCTCGACCGCGCAGCCTGATTCTTCCAGGCAATCGAGGAAGTCGAAAGAGACGAACGGATTGTAAGGCCCGCCGGCGGGGTTTGCGCAGGCGTCCCAGTCCTTGCGGCCAATCTCGGCGACCCGCCGATGGACGCTGACCGAGACCGTAGGTGAACTCAAGCGGTGAAGCCCTCGAAGATGAGGTTGTCGCAATGGGCTCGGACACGATCCCATTGCGCCGGATCCCGCACGGTCCAGGCGATCACTGGCGTCCCCCCTTTGCGGAGGGTCGTGGCCCGCGGGTGTGGCAGCATATCCAGGCTGAGGGCGAGAAAATGGGGCCGGGCGATCGTCACGTGTTCCAGAGCTGCATATTTTTTGCGGATCTCCGGCGAAAGATGACGCGCGTCGGACCCGGCGTAGGAATAGCTGTCCAGCCCCCGCAGGATCTGGGGATGATGATCGGCGAACCAGGCGTGGCTGTAGGGATTGAAGCCGATGACGCAGGTAGGCCCGTTGTGATCGACCAGCACCTCGCAGACGCGCCGCTCGAGCGGGCCGACCTCGCCGAATGGCGTCTTGATCTCGATGTGCACCATGGCCCGGTGGCCGACGAGGGTCAGCACATCGGCCAGTGTCGGGATGGTTTCGTCAGTCCCCCTGAGCCGCAAGGCGGCGATATCCGCGGCGGTATGATCTGACACCCGGCCCGAAGCGCCAGTCATCCGACTAAGCGTGGCGTCATGGAAGACCACCGCCTCGCCGTCCGCCGTCCGCTGGACATCGAGCTCGATGCCATATCCTGCCACGCAGGCGCCCTGAAATGCGGCCAGGGAGTTCTCAGGCGCACCGTCAGGTGACCACAATCCGCGATGCGCGATCGGCGGGTGGAACAGCAGGTCCCATGACTCGCCGAACGTCGCCTTCATGCGACCTCGACTATCGCGTCGACCTCGACCGCAAAGTTCATTGGCAGGCGATAGACGCCCACTGCGGAACGGGCGTGCCGGCCCGCTTCGCCAAAGATCTCGACCATCAAGTCGGAGGCGCCGTTCACCACCCTGGGGATGTCGAAGAAGCTGGGACCCGCTTGAACAAAACCGCCAAGCTTCACCACGCGCCGCACGCGCGAAAGATCGCCGTCGAGGGCGGAGCTCATCTGGGCGATCAGGTTGAGACCGCAGAGCCGCGCCGCCAAGGTCGCGCGATGCAGATCCACGTCCTCGCCGACGACACCGCGGATCCCGCCGTCCGCGTCGAGGGAGACCTGGCCGGAAATGTGGACCAGGTTCCCCGCCCGCACGAACGGGACGTAGTTCGCCACCGGCGCGACCGGTGTGGGAAGGGTTATTCCGAGCTCCGCGAGCCGGGCGTTGGGAGTGCTCATCGCAGCCGTCTTAGCGCGCAGCCCAGGACCGGGGAAGCCGCACCGTACGTCACGTCGATGCGAAAAGGCCCGGCCGTCTTTCGACGACCGGGCCCATCGGAACTTGGCCGGAAACGGCCGAAGTCTTTAGCGGACGGTTTGAACCCGCTCGACCATGGCGGTGACCCGCTCATTGATCGGCGACATGGCGTCCTTCACCGAGCCGGAAACGGCGCCGGCGATCTCGTTCACTTCGGCGACCATCGCCTCGAGGGCGGTCTTGGCGTAGTTCGTCTGCAGCTCGACGACTTCTTGCACGCTCTTGGCGTTGGCGAGGGCCTTGCCGGCGGCGAGTTGGTCTTCGACAGACTTCTTCGAGAAGGCGATGGCGCGGGCGCCTACCGTCTCGGCGCCCTTAGTGGCGGCGGTCATCGAAGCGATCACCGCCTCGAAGTTCTTCTTCGAGTGGTTATTGAGTTCGTAAAGTGCGGCGATCGACTTCTCGATGCTGTCCTTGAATGCGGCGTTACCGGCGTAGAAATAGTCATGAGCCGTCTTGGCGGCTTCGGTCGTGGCGTCCATGAAGCGGGCTCCGTAGGGGTTGTGTGAGGGCTGCGGGTACGGCGTACTGGAGCCGCGGCGCCCATCACGGAAGCCGGTCTCCATCGATCATGATGGTGCCATGCTGCACTGCGGTCGTCAACGGATTTTTGTGCACTGCACAATAAATCACGCCTTCGTGATCCCGGCGCCGCGATACGTCACGCTTGTGGGTCTCCTTAGGTCTTGTTTACTTTCGCGAAACACCGATAGGTCACTGTCAGTGTCCCGAGGGTCAGCGTAAACGCGGGCTCTCCCCAGTAAGCTGGAACCGCCGATTGTGATGTCCGTGCGCGCTCGCCCGATTGCCTTGATCGCCGCCCTGCTCTGCTCGGCTATCCCGATGTCACCGGCGGCGTCTCAGGGACTGAGCCCATTCGCACGGGTGCCGGTGGGCGAGCCACGCGCGACGGCCATCGTCATGGACGCGGCAACCGGAGAGACCCTCTACAGCGAACGCTCGGACAGCCTTCGGTATCCGGCGTCAGTGACCAAGGTCATGACGCTCTACATGACGTTCGAGGCCCTCGCCTCCGGCCGCCTGCGTCTCGATGACGAGGTCGTGGTCTCTCCCCTCGCCGCTGCCCAGCCGCCGACGAAACTCGGACTGCGGGCGGGCGAACGCATCTCTGTGCGCGACGCCATGTACGCGATGGCGGTCCACTCGGCGAACGACATGGCCATGGCCCTGGCCGAGAAGATCGGCGGTACGTCCTCCAACTTCGCGGCGATGATGACGCTCAAGGCCCATCAGCTGGGCATGACGAACACGCGGTACGTGAATCCCAACGGGCTTCCGGACAACCGTCAGATCACCACCGCGCACGACATGGCCATCCTCACGCGGGCGGTGCTGCACGACTATCCGCAATACTACAGCTTCTTCGGCCAGCAGACCTTCACCTATCGCGGCCACACGATGGTGAACACCAACCACCTGTTGGGCCACATGCCCGGCGTGGACGGTCTCAAGACGGGCTTCACCAACGCGGCGGGTTTCAACCTCGACGCCTCAGCGATGCGCAACGGCCACCGCCTGATTGTCATAGTGATGGGCAATTCATCCGGCGGCGTCCGCAACGCCCACGTCGAGCAGTTGCTGCTCACCGGCTTTGACCTCGAGGACCGCCGCGACCACGGCGAACAGATCGCCTCGACACAGGACTTCTTCGAGCACACGACGCCAGGCGCAGGCGAAGTCCGTTATGCGGCGAACACGCGCGCCGAGCCCGAGTCCGATCCGATCAACCTCATCCTCACCCACGACGCGAGCCGGGGAGCCGAAGCACGGCCCGAACACGCCGACCGGCGCGCAGAAGCCCGCGAGGATCGGCGGGACTGGTGGGTCCAGGTCGGTCAGTTCCGCAGTCGTCAGGCCGCCAGAATCCGCGTCGAGCTGGTCTCGCGTCATCTCGGGCGCCTGCTGGACGGCGGGCAGCCGGAGGTCGCCAGCCATCGCCGCACCTATGTCGCGACGTTCCGGGGCCTCGATCGCGCTTCGGCCCACGAGGCCTGTTCGGCGGTCCGCAGTCACGGCCTGCCCTGCGTCGCGGGCGCCCGCCGGGTCTAATTAGCGCTTGAGCAGACGGTCCCGCGCGGCGTTGAGCTGGGCCGCGAGGCCCGATGAACCGCCCCGATCGGGATGCGCTAGCTGCATCAGGCGCCGGTAGGCCGCCTCGATCTCCTCGCGCCCTGCCTCAGTTCCTACCCCCAGGATCGACCGGGCCTCGCTCTCGGTCATGCCGCCCTGGGCGCTCCGCGCTCCCGAAGGGCCTGCGCCGGCGCGGGCCCTGTAGCCGAGCCATGTGGAAAGGCCCACCAGGGCCAGGCTGATCATCCAGCTCCCGCGCAGCCCGCTCACCACGGCCCCCACGGCAGCGAGACCGGCAAGCGCGCCCGAGCCGAGACGCACGGCGTTGGAGGCCTGGGTCGGGCGGCGACCAGCCCAGACGAGCAGGGCGATAATAGCGGCGGCAGCAATAAGGTAGACCACCGCGCGCGCACCTCACTCTACCGGGGCTTCGACGAGATCGAGATCGCGCAGCAGAAGCCTCAGCTCCTGCCGCGCGGCGACGTGGCCCAGCGATACCTGGATCGGACGCACCTTTGGCGAAAGATCACTCACCGTCAGACCGAACGGGAAGAGTTCGCGATAGATGACCCGGTCGCGCAGTCCGGCCACCTCGCGGAACCCGACACGCTTGGCCAGGACGCTCAACCGTTCCTCGAGACGCTTGCGGTTGCGAGGCTCGGCCGCCGCAAGCCGGTTACGGACGACGACCCAGTCGATCGACTCCCGACGCTGCACGGCGCCGAACTTCCTCGCCTCCCAGACGGCCTCGGCGTAGAGGCTCGCCTTCACAACGGTCATCGTGACCGGATCGATCACGCCCAACATGTCGAAGTCGACGAAGCTGTCGTTCATCGGCGTCACGATGAGGTCCGCCGCGCGGTGTGCGGTCCGCGACAACTCGGTGTCCGCCCCGGGCGTATCGATGATCAGGAAGTGCGCTTCGGCGGTTCGGGCCCGGGCGAGCGCGATTTCGTCGCCGACGTCCAGCACGTCAGGATGGGGCAGCTCGACGCCCTCGGCCGCGGTCCAGGTGGCGCGATTGGTGAAGAAATGCTCCATCGACCTCTGCCGCCGGTCGAGGTCGGCGATCGCGACCCGCGCGCCCTCGTACATCAAGGCGACGGCCAGATGCGTGGCCACCGTGGACTTGCCCGCGCCGCCCTTTTCGTTGCCGACGACAATCACTCGCGCCCGCGACACCTTGCCCCCGATTCCCCAGATTCGGTCCGAAACAGGGCCCCACGCCCGGCGGCCGTCCTTGCGTCAGGACCGAGCGACTCGCAAGTGCGCATAGCGCCCCGCTTTGCGCGCCGCGGCGCGATGCGTGCACGCTCTCCATACAGGCGGCTGACTGGACCGCGCGGCTCCGCTAGTCAGGGCCGGCGCAGCCGCAGTCGTCAGGAAGGCCGATGTCCAAGATCGATCTCGTCGCCCTGTGGGAGGCGCATTGCCGCTACGAGTTCGAGACACGCGACGTCGACGCGACGATGGCGACCATGGTCGCCGAGCCGTACGTGAACCATATCCCGACCCTCACCGGAGGCGTGGGCCACGACCAGCTCAAGCGCTTCTACAAGTACCACTTCATCGGCGGCAATCCGCCCGACACCGAACTGCGGCCGGTGAGCCGCACGGTGGGCGAAGACCAGATCGTCGACGAGATGATCTTCAGCTTCACCCACACCTCGGAGATCGACTGGATGCTGCCGGGCGTGGCGCCTACCGGTCGGCGGGTCGAGATCCCCCTGGTGGCGATCGTGCGGTTCAGGGACGGCAAAGTCGCCCACGAGCACATCTACTGGGACCAGGCCTCAGTCCTCGTGCAGATAGGCCTGCTGGACCCGCAGGGCCTGCCCGTCGCGGGGACCGAGACGGCGCGGAAGGTGCTGGACAACGACGTCCCGAGCAACCGGCTGATGGCCCGATGGGCGCAGAGCGAAGGAGAGTCGATCTGATCGCGCGCGGCGGTCTCGGCTTCAGCTGTGCGTCCAGTCCATGGGCGGCGGGACGAAACCGCCGAGTACGGCCTCTACGGCGCCCGCGGCGGCCAGGGTCGCCGCGTCCTTCCTCGGCGCGCCAATAAGCTGAACACCGATCGGTAGCCCCTCCCCCGTCCGGCCGGCGGGGACGACTGTGGACGGCAGGTCGCAGAGCGTGGCCAGGGCGATCCAGTCGAAGGTCTCGAGGTAAGGGAGACGCCGCCCGTCGGAGGCGACGATCCTGCGCGCCGCCAGCAGAGGCCCATGGTCATGGCGGAAGGCTGCCGTGGGCGTCACCGGCGCGAGGATCAG
>Ga0210396_10007075_pt1 | contig 10694 bp, 8 predicted proteins | sample IncBWH17OmetaG_FD_155466 | JGI IMG/M metagenome (GOLD analysis project Ga0210396, IMG submission 155466) | Forest soil microbial communities from Barre Woods Harvard Forest LTER site, Petersham, Massachusetts, United States - Inc-BW-H-17-O ... | reverse complement strand
AAAGGCCCTCCAGCAGCAGGTAGATCTCACCAACATCTACACAACCATGCAAACTTTTATGGGCGGCTATCTCGTCAACTACTTCAATCGTTTCGGACGCCAATGGCAGACCTACGTCGAAGCGGAAGGAACATCGCGAACAAACATTGCGAATATCGACCAGTTCTACGTGCGCAGCGCCAACGGGGGGCAGGTCCCGCTCAATTCACTTGTTAAAGTCAGCCGGATCACTGGCCCTGAATTCATCTACCGATTCAACGAATTCAACGCTGCCCAGCTCAACATCACCGGCGCGCCCGGCTACAGTTCCGGCCAGGTCCGAAAGGCGCTTGAAGAAGTTTTCAAGCAGACCATGCCGCCCGGCGCAGGCTTCGATTATTCCGGCATGTCATTCCAGGAGCAACAAGCGGAACAGGGGGTTCCGTCGTGGGCAGTCTTCGGACTCTCTCTCATCTTCGTCTTCCTTATCCTTGCAGCACTCTATGAGAGCTGGACACTGCCGTTCAGCGTTCTGCTCAGCACCCCTGTCGCGATTCTGGGTGCGTATATCGCGCTGCATGCCCGTCATTTTGAGAACGACATCTTCGCCACCATCGGCCTCGTCATGCTCATCGGACTCTCGGCGAAGAATGCAATTCTTATCGTCGAGTTCGCGAAGATGAATTACGAACGCGGCGAGAGCATATGCGATGCTGCGTTGGATGCTGCACGTCTCCGCTTCCGTCCCATCGTCATGACCGCGCTGGCGTTCATTGTCGGCTGTCTGCCGCTGTGGACGGCAAGCGGTTCCGGCGCATCGTCCCGCCGGATTCTCGGCACCGTCGTTGTCGGAGGCATGACGCTTTCCACCATGCTGGGCCTCATCTTCATTCCCGTTACGTTTGCGGTGGTTGAGTTTCTTTCCCATCGCTTCGTGAGAGGTGGGAAGGGAACCACGATGGACTCGATATGCGGCCCCGGAGTTTCACCGGGCGAACCAGTTGCGCCCATCGGCGCGGAGCCCGGCACAGAAGGAGGCCAGGCATGAAGAGCTTCTCGAGGTTTGCAAACCTGAGCATAGTTGCAGCTGCTTTCGGACTGGTTACCGGGTGCAATGTCGGCCCGAATTACGTGCGCCCCAACGTTACAGCGCCGCCAGCCTATCGTGGCGCGGACAACACCACCGTTTCAAGCGAAGCAAAGGACTCCTTGGGCGATGAACAATGGGCTGCCGTTTATCGCGAGCCCGAACTCCAGGATTTGATCCGCAAAGCTCTTGCCAACAACTACGACGTACGCATTGCCGCCAAGCGAATCCTGGAGCAGCAAGCCCAGGTCAAAATTACGCGCTCGCAGCAGTTTCCGACCGTCACTGTTGGTGGAACTGGTATTGGCGCAACCTTGCCATCCTCGCTCGGCACTCAATTCCCGAATCCGCTGGTTGACGGATCATTCAATGTTTCGGCTGCGTGGACGCCGGATTTCTGGGGCCTGTATCGCAGGCAGACAGAAGCAGCGCGCGCGCAGCTGCTCGCGCAGGTCTGGGCTCAGCGTGCCGTGCAGATGACACTGGTGCAGCAGGTGGCGACGGCCTATTTGCAGATTCGTGCGCTCGATGCCCAACTCGAAATCACCAGGGAAACATTGAAGGCACGGCAGGATTCCGTCAACCTGACCACGACTTTGGAGAGCGGCGGTTCTGTACCGTTATCCGACGTGCGCCAGGCCGAACAACTGCTCTATACCGCGACCTCAGAGATCCCTCAGCTCGAGCAGCAGATTCAGCAACAGGAGAACGCTATCGCTTTCCTGATAGGTGAAAATCCCGGTCCCATTGCGCACGCGGATCCAAACGCCCTTGCGCCGCCGCCGCAGGATCTCCCCACCGGCCTGCCTTCCCGGCTCCTTGAGCGTCGCCCGGACATCCAGCAGGCGGAAGCAACCCTCATCTCCGCGAATGCGCAGATCGGCGTTGCGCGCGCGCAGTTTTTCCCCAATCTATCGATCAGCGCAGCGGGAGGTGTCGGTGGCGACAGCCTTTCCAGCATCTTCGATCCCGCCGGGAAAACCATCTACGGCCTGGGCACTTTGACCCAACCGCTCTTCGAAGGCGGAAAGCTCCGCGGCCAGCTCCAGCTCTCGCAGCAAACCAAGGCCGAGATGGTCCTCAATTATCAGAAGACCATCTCCGGCGCGTTCCGCGATGTCTCCAATGCCCTGATTGCCTTGAACAAGCAGCGAGCCTATCGCGAGCAACAGGAAAAGCTCGTCGAAGCGGCAAAGGACGCGACACGACTGGCGCGTATTCGGTACCAGGGCGGCTCTACCGCGTATCTCGAAGTGCTGACCACGGACACAAACCTGTTTGCGGCGCAACTCAACCTCGTCAGTGCCCAGCAGGGCGAAGCGCTCGCCCTCGTCCAGCTCTACAGCGCGCTCGGCGGCGGCTGGCAATCCTGAGAGCGAGCGCTTTCGGGATTTCTCGGTCCTGATGCTTACCTACTGCAGCCGGCGCGATTCGTAGCGCGCCGATTTGGCAGCATGTTACTGTAGGTGACATTCTCGTCAGGTCCGAAACTCATGGACGATCAGCGAGCGATCGCGGAACAGCTTTTCGAAGAGGCTCTCGATTTACCAAGGCAGGAGCGCGCCGCGTTCCTTGCAAAGGTGTGCCGGGATGCCCCTGCCGTGCACCCGGCGGTGGTGGCGCTGCTCGAAGAAAATGACAGGCTGAGCGGGTTTCTTTCCGAGCCTCCTTATAAGAAGGCAGGAGAAACGGCTGCGCATCTCCTGGCGCCGGGTGCGCGGCTGGGGCGATACACCATCATCGGCCAGCTTGGCGCAGGTGGCATGGGTATTGTGTATCGCGCTCGCGATGAAAAACTGGAACGCGAGGTCGCGATCAAGATGGTTTCGAGAGGCGTGCTGGCCAGCGAAGAGGCCCGTCGTCACTTTCGGAAAGAGGCGTTGGCACTGGCCAAGCTGAACCATGCTCACATTGCGGCGGTATACGACGTGGGCGAGCAGGACGGCGCGGATTTCCTGGTGATGGAGTTGGTGCAGGGACAGTCGCTCGCGGCAAGGTTGCGCTCAGGTCCCCTGCCGGTCAACGATGCGACCGCCATTGCACGCCAGGTAGCGGAAGCGTTGGGCCAAGCACACGAACACGGAGTGATTCATCGCGATCTGAAACCGGCAAATGTAATGATCACGCCGAAAGGCGACGCGAAGGTTTTGGATTTCGGCCTGGCCAAGCTGCTGACGTCAGGTATCGATTCCACCATGTCGGTGGCAGAGACGCGAGGGCTCCTCGGCACACCGGTATACATGTCTCCGGAGCAGGCGCTGGGCAAGAGCGTCGATGCTCGAACGGATCTGTGGAGTCTCGGAGTTTTGTATTACGAGTCCCTCGCCGGTCGACCACCCTTTTCAGCAAACAACAGCCTCGACGTTCTCCATGCAATTACGGGTGCGCCTTTACCATCGATTCGCGCGATCCGACCCGAATTGCCTCCGCTGGCTGAGCATATCGTGACGCGGGCACTCGAAAAGGATTGCGATCTTCGTTATCAGCGCGCCGTCGACATGGAAACTGACTTGAAACGTCTGTCCCGGGATCTCGACCCGGGGCGGCTTTCCGCAACTTCGGTTTCAGTGGCAGGTGGGCAAATAGCAGCGGCCCCGCCAAGCAGACGGCGTGCTGTGGTGGTTGCGGCCGCTGCCAGTTTGGTGCTCGTGCTGGCTCTTGCTTATGTTCTGCGTCCCACCGTGCCCCCGCCGCGCGTCATCGCAATCAAGCAGATTACGCATGACGGAAAACGGAAGATGTACATACCAGGGTACCGAGTTCAGAGCTCGATGGTTACCGATGGACTGCGCGTTTATTTTGAGGTGCTGGAGGCAGAGCGTCTGCGGCAGGTTTCGGTCGAAGGAGGAGAATCGGCGCCATTGCCGGTTCCAGTCGGTCTATTCGCGCTTATAGGCCTTTCGCGGTCGAAATCCGAGTTGTTGATGCTGGGGCCGCCGGGCGACACAAAACAAATCGACACCGGAGGGCTTTGGACGATGCCGGTGCTGGGTGGGCAGGTGCGGCGCATCGGAGAGATGGTCGCCTTCGATGCAACATGGTCGCCGGATGGAGCTTCAATCTACTACTCGATCGGGCCGGATATCTGGGTGGCGAGAAGCGATGGAACCCAGGCCCGGAAGATTCTTACCGTTGACGGAGAACGAGTACCAAATTGGATTCGATTCTCTCCCGATGGAAAGCTATTCCGATTCGGCGTGCTCGACCAGAAGCACAATACCAATAGCCTGTGGGAGGCGCGCGCGGATGGAAGCGGCCTGCGGCGTTTGTTTGGTGGAGATGCGTGGCCCAATGAATGCTGTGGCGCGTGGACCGCGGATGGAAAATATTTCGTATTTGAGTCGACGCGCGGGGGATCGTGGAATCTGTGGGCGATGCGGGAGAAGCGGGACTGGTGGCGAAAGTCGAATGCAGAACCCGTGGAACTGGCAACGGGAGCCCCAATTGCCCAGAGTCCACTGCCGAGCCTTGACGGTAAAAGCGTCTACTTCATGGGAATTACCAAGCGAGGAGAACTGGAGCGCTTCGACTCAAAGAAACGTTCATTTGAGCTGTATCTTCCCGGAGTCTCTGCCAGCGCGTTGGCGTTTACCAGAGACGGGTCCAGGATTGCCTACACCAGCTTGCCTGAAGGGAATCTCTGGGTGTCTAAGTCTGACGGCAGTGAAGCTCGCCAGCTGACTTTCGCTCCCTTGAAATCAGCTCTGCCTCGATGGTCGCCGGACGGAAAGCAGATCGTGTTCATTGGGACCGAGGCCGGCAAGGCGGACCAGGTCTATATGATCCCGGTCGAAGGTGGAAATCCGGAGAGGTTGACCAACGAAGTAAATGGAAGATCGGATCCTTCTTGGTCACCGGGCAGCGATGCGATCGCCTTGGGTGCCACCGTCGACACAGTAAGCTCATCAACGCAACACCCGATTCAAATCTTGAACCTGAAGAGCCACAAACTGACTGCACTGCCGGATTCAGGTCGATACTGGTCGCCGCGCTGGTCTCCCGACGGACGCTGGATCGTGGCGATTGATTCTGAAACCGGCGCGATAGGACTTTTTAGCTTCAGCACCCAGAAGTGGGAAGAATTGACGAAGCTGCAGGGCGGGTATCCAGACTGGTCGCGGGATAGTGAATGTGTCTATCTCTTCGGCGGCGCGACCGAAACACAGTCGCCGGAGTATCGGGTTTGTCTCCGTGACCGTCGTCCTCAGCTTGTGGCAGACCTGCGGCAAATTGGACGAACGACAGCAGATTGGGGAGGTTGGAGTGGAACAACCCCGGATGGCTCGATTCTGGCGGTGCGCGATACCAGCCTGGAAGAGATCTACTCCCTGGAACTGGATCTTCCCTGAGACCGACGTCAAAACGAGCCGGGCGGGAGCATGGGTTGCTCCTGCCCGGATTTATTCCTTCACTTTGACTGCACTCCGCCGCTGGAGTTGGACATCAGCGCCAGCTGCACGCTGCCGGGGCTGCGGTGGTTGGCGGCGAAGTCGCGGGCTGCGCGGCGTTCCGCACCTGACTCGAAAACCGAAGCGTGAAGCGAGCCGCTGGCGGGAGCGTATTCCGTGAGGAAGTAGCGGTCGCCGTAGGTCCGGAAGACTACGTATCCGGCTTTGTGCTGGGTCGGATCGTAGCCCGTCTGAATCATGGCCCATGCCGAGCGATTGCCTTTGCTCAGGGTGAGGATGTTTTTGTCCCGCATGGAGACGGTGTAAACGCCGGCCGCGAAGTGCTGCGTCCCGTAATCGAATGCGAAAGGCACATCAACCTTGGTGGTGGGCTGGCCGGTTTGGGCGATCACTGTCTGCGACAGAGACGCAATGGCAACGAGAGAGGCAAGAGCGATGGTGCGGATAGTCGTTTTCATGATGATCTCCTTGAGGGAAGGGTCTTGATGACCGGCTTCACTTAGGAGTGCGCCGTGGGGACAGAAAAGGGGCAACGCGAATTAGGAATTATTTTTGGCGCCGGCCGAATCCTCCTCTTCGGCTCCGTTTGGGAGCGGCGCGCCGGGATTGAGTTCACCGAAGAGAAAGATGCGAGCCAGGGCCCAGTCCCGCTTTACCGAGCGTGGCGCGACCCCGAGGATATCGGAAATCTGCTCGACGGAAAGACCGCCAAAATAACGCAGTTCGACCACGCGAGCCTGGCGGGGATTCTTGGCCGCAAGCTTTGCCATGGCCTCATCGAGGTAGAGGACCTCGTCGAGACGCTCAGGAGAAATGGCGAGGTTGTCATCCATCTCCACGCGTTGCAGACCCCCGCCACGCCGCTCGGCTTTGTGCGCTCGCGCATAGTCGACCAGGACTCGTCGCATGACGTTCGCTGCCAGTCCGATGAAATGGGCGCGATTGTTCCAATCGATGTCCTCGCCGACGAGACGCATGTAAGCTTCATTGATCAGTGCCGTTGCCTGCAGAGTGTGGCCGCTCCGCTCGCGGCGCATATAGGCTGCGGCCACCCGATGTAGTTCCACATACACAAGAGGAAGCAGGTCCTCGGCAGCGTCGGAATCTCCCCGATGCATGGCCTTGAGCAGCCGGGTTACTTCTCCGGGATTGGGATCCATCGGCACCCCCTGCTGCATCGTATAGCCAAACCCCTTGTTTCCCGCTCTTCGCGCCAGGTCAAGACTCGGATCCGTTCTCCTCGCCTCAACTCGTTGAGTCGAAAATGCAAACATCTTTCCTTCTCTTTGCACAGAATTTCGCCCTCTGAGCGCACACTTAAGTTGGATCGAGTCAACAGGACAAAATAAGCGATCGGGTTGAAAACGTGCCGAATGCCAGTTTGAAGGCCTTCGACTGTAAATGTCCTCGAGGATTTCAACAGGACTCGGAGATGACCAACTCAAAATCTCTCGTCCTTTGAAATCGAAAAAACGCCAGACTGCGAAACTCCGAAACCTCTAAGCCTCTTGGAAAGGCCGTAACCCCTTTTCTAAGAGGACTCTGCGGGTTAAGTTCCTTGCTTGGAAGACTTTGGCTTCGCAGCTTTTCTGCAAACCACTGAAAAGAGAGATTTTCCGTACAGAGTATGGGGGGTGCCCCCCCGGGAGAGATCAGCCGTAAGAACTCAGCTTCAATACTCCGCGACGAGCTCCTTGTAGCTCGCGTTGGCCGCGTGGCACTGCCCTTCCGCGTGACCGTATTCGTTTTCGGTCACGTCCATGATGAAACCGGAGATTGGACCCACCGTCGCATTCGTCCCGGCGCTGGTACCCGGCCTGTATTGCCGTTCCTGGTCCTCGGCTTCCCAGCGAAGTCCAAGATCAAGGCAGGCCTGCCGACGCTGCTGCGCATACTGCGCCAGGCGGTTCATCTGGTGCGTCTCCACACGGGTACGGAATGCTAAACCGCTGTCACCGGCCAGCAAAACTGCTGACACGCTTAGCGCTGCCACTTCCACAAACTTCCAGCCTCTTCTCAGAAAGCTCAAAATGCCACCACAAGGTTGGGATTGGTTGCAATCAGTATAGCGAAATCCATTTCGCTCCAACCGGGAAATGTACTCGAGTTCGACGCTGGATAATTACTTCTGTTTGCCGGTCCAGGCACTCCTCTGAGCCTGTTCCGAACCTCAAATTGCGCGCCTGTGCGACAATCTGTTCACCAGACCGTCCATCCTGGGTGAGGTCAACATGAGCTCTCCAGCCGACCGCTCCAAACACGTCTTCCGGGCGCTGATCGTTTCGCTGGCCTTGCACAGCGCATTCTTCGCGTGTGTGTTCCTGTTCGGGAAACAAGCCACCATCAAGGTCCTCCAGCCCGTCAAAACCCAGGCCGTTGCGCAACTCTCCATCTCCGGCGGTTCCCACGCCATAAGGATCGTGCTGCCTGTATCGCAATTCGCTGCACACACCCGTGAGCCCGAACCGAAAGCCGATGCGGCCAAGAAGACCGACATTCCCATGACAGCGCAGGCCGTCAAGAAGTCAGGCGGCGGATCAACCCGATCGCCTCATCACGGCGACGGGTCGTCGACTGCCCCGACCGGCAATGGGAGTGATGCCGAAGATATTCATCCCGCCTTCCCTGTCTTTTCACCTCACCCGCCCGTCTCCGACCGATCCCTCCTTCCTTCCTCCGAACAGAAAATTGTGGTCGACGTCAGTGTCGATGCGTTCGGCCAAGTGGTCAGCGAAAATCTCGTGAAGGGATTAGGAAACAAATTGGACAAGATCGTCCTCGAAACCGTGAAAACCTGGCGCTTTCAGCCCGCAACCTTGAATGGCAAGCCAGTCGCCACCGAAGCGGAGTTGATCTTCCCCTTCAACCTGGATTATCCCATTACCATCTCTTGAGCGAGTGTGCCGCCAAGCTTCATCCTCTCAATCATTTATAACGAGACTCTTGTTCTGTTCCCGTTGGTGAGATTGGTGAACTCGGACTACACCGTGCCTGAAAATAGCGGAGTTTCACTTCAAATTGCGCGGAATCAAGTGGAACCGCCACAATATCGATCCTCAATCACGGTTGTTCCTTCCTGAGCCTGTTCTCAAAACGATTGATCATATCGACACTTGTACGGGGTGAAGTAAGATAGCCCGAACCGGAAATCTTTTACGATTCGTTCCCCTAAAACGGCGTGTGGTTTCAATCCAGAGGAGTGTATGGAGAGAGGCAAGAAAGAGAAACATACCACCGATCACCTGCGCGGCGTTCTGCGGGGGAACGAATTCGAAAGCGATTGCACGGTGGCGCTCGTAACCAAACTGGATCATGAGAAATCCACTGTAGCAGTGTGGACAAGTCTGCGCATCACTGAGGCGGCCCAAACTCTACCGGATGGAACCTATCGCCTGGAAGTCCATGGGCGCACATTTGATGTGAAGCGCCTTGGTGGCAAATGGCCAACTCTGCATCTCTAAATCGCCGAGATCTTCTCCCGGGTTGATCGGCAAGGATCCGTCACAGTTTCCCAACGAGCCATTCTACGAGTTCTCTGCCCGGTGGTCATCGTTTACATCCTCAGGTATGATTCGATACTCGGCAGCAATCTGATTCGTTCGACAAAATAACTTTGCATAGAACTGGTGGGTTCACACGGCGGAGGTGTGTGCATGAGGTTTTTTTTCATTTTGGCGATGGCAGTGTTCACGAGCATCGCCGCGGCGCAAGCGGGACCGGCATTCCTGCCCGCGAGCCCAACGACAGTAGCTTGGGGCTACTACTGGTCCAAGGCCAAGCCCGTACTGACGATCCACTCCGGCGAAACAGTGCGGATTCAAACACTCTCGACATGCGGACCGAACGAGCGGCTTGAGGCAGGCGGAGTGGACCCCAAAGACATTCCCGCTTATAACGCGACCATCTACGACCAGGTTAAAGATCGAGGCCCCGGCGGACATATCCTCACCGGGCCGGTCGCGATTGCCGAGGCCGAGCCCGGTGATGTGCTGGAAGTGCAGATCGAGAAGATCGATATTGACGCGCCGTTTGCGTGCAACGGATTCTCCGTCGGTCGCGGATTCCTACCCAACGACTTCCCATACGGTAAACGCAAAATCATTCCTCTCGATCGTGAAAAGATGTTGGCCCACTTCGGGCCGGGAATCGAAATCCCATTACATCCATTCTTCGGTAGCATGGGTGTTGCTCCTCCGGAATCGGCCGGCCGCTACGATAGCGCTCCGCCCTGGATGCACGCCGGCAACATCGACAACAAGGAGCTGGTAGCCGGGACGACGCTCTTCATCCCCGTGCATGCTGCGGGAGCGCTCTTCGAGGTAGGCGATGGACACGCAGGCCAAGGCAATGGCGAGGTTGACATCACCGCGATGGAGACGTTTCTCACTGGGACATTCCGATTCGTCGTCCACAAAGACCAGCACCTTCTGTGGCCGCGCGCCGAGACGCCGACCAGCTACATCAGCATGGGGTTCAGTCCCGATCTGAAGACGGCAACCGAGATGGCAGTCCGCAACATGATCGATTTCCTGGTGTCGGAGAAGCACATCTCACGCGACGAAGCGTACATGCTGAGCAGTGTCGCCGTCGACGTCGATATTACGCAATTGGTGGATGGCAATGTAGGCGTGCATGCGATCTGTCCAAAGGGGATTTTTGTGGGGGGACAGTGAGGAAGAGTGCCGGCATCGCCCGTTAGAATCAATTCATATGGATATCAGTGAGAGCAATCGCGCTGGCGAGGAGACGATTCTTGAAGGCACCAGGTTTGTGCGGGCCTGCCTGCGCAAACCGGTTGATCGGACGCCAGTCTGGTTTTTGCGCCAGGCTGGGCGTTATATGCAGGAATACCGAGACGTTCGCAAACACCACACGCTGGTGGAAATCTGTAAGCAGCCGGAACTGGCCGCCGAAGTGACAATCACCGCGGCCGAGAAGCTTGGAGTCGACGCTGCCATCATCTTTGCCGATTTGTTGTTACCGCTCGAGCCGATGGGTTTGCCGTTCGAATTTCAGGCAGGCGAAGGGCCGGTGGTGCACCATCCGGTACGTACGGCCGAAGATGTGAAGGCGCTGCGCATCGACCGAGCAGCCGATCTGGCCTATGTAGCGCGGGCGATCGAAAAGGTTGCCGCCCATTTTGGCGACCGGCTCGGCGTGATTGGTTTCTGCGGAGCCCCGTATACACTTGCCAGCTACATGATCGAGGGTGGCGGTTC
>Ga0210396_10007073_pt1 | contig 10695 bp, 7 predicted proteins | sample IncBWH17OmetaG_FD_155466 | JGI IMG/M metagenome (GOLD analysis project Ga0210396, IMG submission 155466) | Forest soil microbial communities from Barre Woods Harvard Forest LTER site, Petersham, Massachusetts, United States - Inc-BW-H-17-O ... | reverse complement strand
GCCGCAGGTCACGACGTTTCGCACGGGCGTGGGCGAGGTCACCGTGCCGCCGACGATTCAGACGGGCGGCGGACGTGGCAAGTTGATCGCCGGCGTCGTCGCGCTCGCCGCGCTGGGTGGTGGCGCCTACTTCTTCCTCGGCGGCGCGAAGGTCGAGGCGCCACCCGTCGCCATCGCCGCGCCCAAGCCGGCGCCCGTCGCCGCGGCGCCCGCGCCCGTCGCCGTGCCCGCGCCGAAGCCGGCGGCGCCCGTCGCGCCCAGGACCGTCACCGTGCGCCTCGCCACCGATCCGCAGGGCGCGCAGATCTTCGACGTCGCGGGCGGCCCGTCGCTCGGCACGACGCCGCTGTCGCTCACGCGCCCGCGCGGCGCCGCGCTCAAGGTCCGCATCACGAAGGACGGCTACGTCGAGGCGACGCGCGACGTCCCGCTCGACGAGGATCAGGCGCTCGAGTTCGCGCTCGATCACAAGGCGGCGCCGCCCAAGCCCCACGCGGCGCACAAGGCGTCGCACGACCGCGACCGCGGCGCCGACGACGGTCCGGCGAAGCTGTAGCGCGCGGCTACTCTTCCCAGGTCTGCAGCAGGCGCGCGACGGGGACGCCGCCGCGCATGTGCGACTCGACGATCTCGGGGACGTCGGCCAGCGTGACGCCGACGTACCAGACGGCCTCGGGGTACACGACGATCGTCGGCCCGTCGAAGCACGGGCCGAGGCAGCCCGACGGCGTGACGGCGATCTTGCCCCACAGCTCGGGGTGCGCGCCCAGGCCCTCCTGCAGCGCCGTGAGGAGCTCCGCGGCGCCGCGCGGCTTGCACGAGGGCTTGCCCTGCGCGGGGCGCTCGTTTTCGCACACGAAGAAGTGGCGTTCGACTTTGGGCACGGCGCCTCCTGTGCCATGCTGAGGCATCCGCCATGCCGCGGCAAGGCGCACGTCTCTCGCTGAACCTGTCGCTCATCTTGGCGGTCGTCTTCCCCGCCATCATCTGCGCGGCCGTGGCGCTCGCCTACTACGGCTACCGCTACGCCGTCGCGGCGTCCGTGCGCAGCAAGGCGTCGCTGCTCGAGGGCAACGAGCAGGTCGCGCAGCTCCTCATCGGTCAGGTCCAGAACCGCATCGACGAGCTCGACCGCGATCTCTTCTCGGCGCTCGAGTGGCGCGACACGGCCGTCGATCCCCCCGCGTCCTTCGACCTGCCGCCCGGCGTCGAGTCGGTCGTGTTGCTCGACGAGTCGCTCAAGATCCGCTCGCTGTACCCGACGCCCGACCCGCGCCGCCGCGCGCGCGAGCTCGACCACTGGCAGAACTACGTCAAGGGCCTCGACTGGCACTCGCTGCAGGCGTGGACGCCCGACCTGCCCGGCAACTTTCGCCACCTGCACCAGCTCTTCGAGGGCAAGTCGGTGCTCATCGCGTACGCCGCGAAGACGACGATCGACGATCGCAGCTACTACATCGCCGCGAAGCTCGACCTCAAGGTCGTCGTGAAAGACTGGATCCCCGAGGAGATCGACGCCGTCGCCGGCAAGCGGCGCGTCGCGATCCTCGACGAGGTCGCGCGGCCCGTGTACGGCGAGCCGCAGGTGCAGACGCCGTACCTGTACGAGGCCTCGTTCGGCAAGACGCTGTACGCGTGGCGCGTGCAGATCGCGCCCAAGAACCTCGCCGAGCTGCGCAAGCAGGCCGAGACGGAGCGCCTCCTCGGCGTGCTGCTCATCCCCGTGTCGACGGTCATCATCGCCATGGGCCTCGGCGTCGTGTTCCTCGCCGTGCGCGCCGAGCGGCGCGCCTCGCAGCTCAAGAGCGACTTCATCGCGAACGTCTCGCACGAGCTCAAGACGCCGCTGTCGCTCATCCGCATGTTCGGCGAGCTCATCGCGACGGGGAAGCACAAGGGCGAGGCGTCCGCGCGTGAATATGCCGGCATCATCACGCGCGAGTCCGAGCGCCTCGCGCACCTCATCGACAACGTGCTCGACTTCGCGCGCCTCGAGCGCGGCAAGGCGAGCTACAGCTTCGCCGAGGGGCGCCTCGACGAGGTCGTCGAGCGCGCGATCGACGTGTTCCGCTACCGGCTCGACAAGGAGAAGATGAAGCTGCGCACCGACATCGAGGAGGGGTTGCCGCCCGTGCGCATGGACGAGGACGCCATGACGCTCGTGCTGCTCAACCTCGTCGACAACGCCGTGAAGTACGCGGGCGAGGGCGGCGAGGTCGCCGTGCGCCTGTCGCGCGCGCCGGGCGGCGTCGCGCTCTCCGTGCGCGATCGCGGGCCCGGCATCTCGCGCGACGACCAGAAGCGCATCTTCGAGCGCTTCTACCGCGCGAACGACGCGCGCATGCGCAACGTGCGCGGCAGCGGCATCGGTCTGTCGCTCGTCAAGCACATCGCCGAGGCGCACGGCGGCCGCGTCGAGCTCACGAGCGCGCCAGGGCAGGGCTCGACGTTCACGGTGTTCGTCCCGGCGGCGCCCCTCGTGACGCCGGGGCCCGAAGAGAGGGCCGCCTCGTGAGCGGCGGCCCGTCGCACACGTCGTCGGCGACGCTCGCGGCCGCGCGGCGGCGCATCCTCATCATCGAGGACGAGCCCGATCTCGTGCGCGGCCTGCGCGACGCGCTCGAGTTCGAGGGCTTCGACATCGTGTCGTCGGGCCTGGGGCGCGAGGGCGTCGAGCTGGCGCGCGCGCGCGCGCCCGATCTCGTGTTGCTCGATCTCATGCTGCCCGACATGAACGGCTTCGCCGTGTGCGAGGAGATCCGCGCGACGAGCCCGCTCGTGCCCATCATCATGCTGACGGCGCGCTCGCAGGAGAGCGACAAGATCCGCGGCCTCGAGGTGGGCGCCGACGACTACGTCACGAAGCCGTTCTCCGTGGGCGAGCTCGTCGCGCGCATCGGCGCGATCTTCCGGCGCCTGCAGCGCGGCGGCGGCAGCGGCGGCCCCCAGGACGAGATCCACATCGGCGCCGCCGTCGTCTTCCCCAAGCGCCACGAGCTCGTGCGCAAGGGCAGGACGCACACGCTGTCGTTCTACGAGGTCGAGCTCGTGCGCCTGCTGCACGAGCGCGCCGGCGAGCCCGTGTCGCGCGACGAGCTGCTCGAGAAGATCTGGGGCGTCTCCGGCCACGCCTCCACGCGCAGCGTCGACAACTTCGTCGTCAAGCTGCGCAAGAAGATCGAGGAGAACGCCGCCAAGCCCGAGCACATCGTGACGATCTATGGCACGGGCTACAAATTGCTTCTTTAGCGCGTTCGCGCTCGTGCTCGCGGCGTCCGGCGTCGCGTCCGGCGCGGCGCCGCTCCGTCACGTCGTCTCGCTCGACGACGGGTGGCGGTTCCTGCGCGCCGACGCGCCGGGCGCCGAGGCGCCGGCCTTCGATGACCACAAATGGGCGCGCGTCACGCTGCCGCACACCTGGAACGCCAAGGACGGGCAGGACGGCGGCGGCGACTACTACCGCGGCGTGGGCTGGTACCGCCGGCGCGTCTCGATCCCGAAGGCCGAGGCGGGCCGCCGGCTCTACGTCGAGTTCGACGGCGCCAACCTCGAGACGACGCTGTTCGTGAACGGCCACGAGGTCGGTCACCACGCGGGCGGCACGGCGCGCTTTCGCTTCGACGTCACGTCCGTCGTCAGGCCGGGCGGCCCCAACGTCCTCGCTGTCGAGGTCACGAACGCGCCCGACGCGAACGTCCCGCCACGCTCGGCGGACTACACGTTCTTCGGCGGGATCTATCGCGACGCGCGGCTCGTGAGCGTCGATCCGGTGCACCTCGACATGGACAGCTTTGGCTCCTCGGGCGTGCTCGCGTTCCAGCGGAACGTCACGACAGAGAGCGCGACCGTCGACGTGCGCGCCTCGGTGAGCAACGCCGATCCGGCGGCGCGCGACGCGGACGTCGCCGTGCGCGTGCGCGTGCCGTCGGGCCCCGACGCGGGCCGCGTCGTGAGCCGCGCGAGCGCGCACCTGTCGATCCCCGCGCGCGGCTCGCACGAGGCGACGCTCGCGCTCGCGATCGCGTCGCCGCGCCTGTGGGACGGCGTGCGCGATCCCTACCTCTACGCGCTCGACGTCGAGCTCACGACGGGCGGCCACGTCGTCGACGCCGTCACGGAGCCGCTCGGCTTGCGTCGGATCGACTTCGACGCCGGCGCGGGCTTCGCGCTCAACGGCGCGCCGCTCGGCTTGCACGGCGTCAACCGCCACCAGGATCGTCAGGACGAGGGCTGGGCCCTCTCGCGGCGCGATCAGGACGAGGACATGGCGATCTTGCGCGAGCTGGGCGCGAACGCCGTGCGGCTCGCGCACTACCAGCACAGTCAGTATTTTTACGATCTGTGCGACAGGTACGGCCTCGTCGTGTGGGCCGAGATCCCCGTCATCAACAGCGCGGGCACGGGGCCGTTCGTCGACAACGCCAAGCAGCAGCTGTCCGAGCTCATCCGACAGAGCGGCAACCACCCCTCGATCGTGACGTGGAGCGTCGCCAACGAGCTGCAGACCGACAAGTCGGACGCGGGCGCGCTCGCGCCGCTCGTGAGCGCGCTCAACGAGGTCGCGCACCGCGAGGATCCGTCGCGCCCCACGACCCTCGCGACGTTCTACGCGGCGACCGATCCATCGGCGTCGATCACCGATCTCGTCGGGTTCAACCGCTACGACGGCTGGTACGTCAACACGATCGAGGCGTTCCCCACGGGCCTCGACGTCATGCGCGCGCGCCGGCCGCAGCTGCGCATGGCCATCAGCGAGTACGGCGCGGGCGCGAGCGTCGCGCTGCACGCGGCGACGCCCAAGAAGATGGACCACTCCGAGGAGTACCAGGCGCTGTTCCACGAGGCGTACTGGCAAGCGCTCGCGGCGCGGCCGTGGATCTGGGGCTCGTTCGTGTGGAACCTGTTCGACTTCGCGTCGGACGGCCGCGAGGAGGGCGATCACCCCGGACGCAACGACAAGGGGCTCGTCACGTACGACCGCAAGATCAAGAAGGACGCATTCTACTGGTTCAAGGCGAACTGGTCGCCGCGCCCGTTCGTCTACGTCACGGGGCGACGCTTCTCGCCGCGCCCCGTGGGCGCGACGGACCTCAAGGTCTACTCGAACGCCGCGCGGGTCTCGCTGCGCGTGAACGGCGAGGCGCTGCCCGAGCAGCGCGCGCCCACGCACATCTTCGTGTGGCCGGGCGTCGCGCTCAGGGCGGGCGGCAACGTCGTCGAGGCCGCGGCCGTCGTCGACGGCCACACGGTCCGCGATCGCGTCACGATCGTCGGCCGCTAGTGCGCGAGGCCGCCGTCGTCCGCGTGCGTGAGGCGGTACAGGCGGCGCGCGATGACCTCGCGGTCGCGCGCGTGCTTCGACAGCTTGAGGTAGCTCACGAGCGCCGCGATGGCCTCGCTGGTCTTGCCTTGCTTCTCGTAGGCGAGGCCGAGCCCGCGGTAGCCGATCGGATCCGACGGCGCGAGGCGCACGGCGTCCTCGTAGGCGGCGACGGCCCCCGCGGCGTTGCCTGACAGCAGGAGGCCGCTGCCGCGCTGATAGGCCACGCGGGCCGCGTCGCGATCGCCCCCAGCCCTGGTCTTGGGTGCCTTCGTGGACGCCTTCGTGGACGCCTTCGTGGACGCCTTCGTGGGCGCCTGCGTGGCGACGTGGTGCTCCGCGCGCTCGTGGTGGTGCTCGTGGTGGTGATGTTCGTGGTGCTCGTGGTGGCGATGGTGCGGGCGCGCCTCGGCGTCCTCGGCGCTCTCGGCGGCGGTGGGCTCCTTCGAGGGCGCTGGCGGCGCGCGCGGGCGCGCGGGCGGTCCCGGGTCGAGCGCGATCTCGGGCGCCGCGGACGGGGCCGGCGGGGTCGGTGGCGCGGCGGCGGGCGGAGGCGCGCTCGGCGCCGGCGTCGCGACCGGGGGTGCGCTGGGCGACGACCTGCCGTGACGCGACTTCACGCCGACGACGATCGCGATCAGCGCGACGAGCAAGGCCAGGGCCACGATCGCGCGTCGTCGCCCGGTCCCGGGAGGGATGAAGACCTCGGGAGCCGAGACGTCCTCGGGCGCCGTGGGCGTCGGCGGCGATGGCACGGGCCGCGGCACGGCGGGGACCGTCGGCGAGGCGGCGACGATCGGCGGCGGAGGGGGCTCTGCGGCGGGGGGAATCGGCGGAGGAGGCGGCGGCGCCGCTGGCCGCGCGCCTTGCTCAGCGTCGGGCGGCGGCGGCGGCGGCGCGCCTGGGCCGGTCGAGCCGCGGAACCAATCGTTGCGCTCGTCGCTCACGGCGGCGGCCCCGCGGACGCGGTCGGGACGCCGAAGGTCCCGTCGATGAGGCTCACGGCGCCCGCGCGCGCGGCCTTGGCGTTGGGGAACGGGCGCGTCGCGTTCTTGACGAGCGTCCCGGCGCCGACGTCGAAGAGGGCGACGCGCAGCGTGACGCCCGGGCCGTGCGCCGGCCGCTCGAGCTCCGCCCACAGCAGCAGGTCGGCGCCCAGGGAATGGCCGACGGCCGACCAGCACGCGGGCGTGTGCTCGATGCACTCGATGGCGAGCTGCGCCATCTCCATGCTCACGGGGGCTTGCGTCGTCTCGGTCGCGGCGTCGACGACGACGTGCGCCAGCCGCTCGTTGGTGGCGCGCGTGAGATCGCGGCCCGCGCCAGGCTCGAACGGCAGCCACGCGAGGCGCGTCGCCTGCGCCGCCGCGTTGGTCGTCGCGGGCGGCGGCAGCGGCACGATGGTCTGCGTCTCGGTCGTCGCGCACCCGGCGGTGATCGCCGCCAGCACGCCCAAGACCTGCCACCACGATGCCGCGCGAGCCATGTCCAATCTTAGCTCGGGTCGCGACGCTCCGCGCTGTAGGCGCGGTCGACGATTTCAGAAGGTGAACGTCGGCGTGGGGTCGGCCTTGGCGGGCAAGAGCTCAAACTGGCCCGAGGTCGTGCCGACCATGTACTGGCCGGCGCTGGCGTCGTACGCGACGCTCGACACGGCGGCGTTCATGGTCTGCGTGTAGAAGACCTGGGGCGCCGAGGCGGCGTTCTTGAGGTCGACGTAGTAGACGTTGCCAGCGCTGTCGCCCACGACGACGACGCCGGAGCTCGAGACGTGCACGGGGCTCGTCGTGATCGCGCTCGACGACACCTTGAGGGGGTAGTTCGCGACGATGGCGCCCGACGTCGTGAGCTCGTACAGGTGGCCGTCGGCGTCACCGAAGAAGATGCGGCCGATGCCGACGTCGACGTACGGCGCGCCCGAGATCGCGCCCTTCGTGACGGGGGCGTGGTTCACCGTGTCCTGGTACGGGAAGCCCGTCTTGTCGGCGAAGCCGCCCGAGCTGAAGTTGAGCGCGTCGATGGCGTGCAGCTTCGCGTTGCCGTCGCCGGCATAAAGGACGCCGTTGATGAGGCGCGTGCCGCTGCCGACGCTGGCCGTCGCCTGCAGGGACGTCGCGTTGACGGCCGCGCCGGGGTTCATGTTGACGCGGTAGATGTACGCCTGGCTCGCCGAGACCGCCGAGCCCACGAAGAGGTACGTCACGCCCGCGCTCGTCGTCCAGCTGGGCGCCGCCGTGATCGTCGCGCTCGAGCCCACGGTCTTCGCGAGCGTGTTCGTGCTGATGGCGACGCCGAAGATGTCGTTGGTCGCGCCGTTCGTGCCCGCGAAGTACAGGTTGGTGTCGTCGCTGATGAGCGGTGAGCTGATCGACGTCACGCTCCCGCTCGTGAACACCGTGTTCCATGGCGACGCGGCCATGGCGAGCGTGCCGCCCGTGTCGACGAGCTTGTAGATCTTGCCCTTGCTCGTGCCGACGTAGACGACGTGGGCCGTCCCCTCGGTGTTCCACAGCGGCGTGCCGACGATGTTGCCGTTCGCGTCGGGGATGTCGAAGGTCGAGACGGCGTTGCCGCTCGCGTCTCGCACGTAGATGCGATCCGCCGAGCCCGCGCCCGCGACGTCGTTGTACGCGACGTAGACCGAGTAGAACGTGAACGTGTTCCAGTCGAAGGCCGCCGTGGGGAAGCCCTGGATCGAGCCGGCCGTGTCGGTCGCCACGGCGTAGGTCCAGTAGGCGACGGCGTGGTTGCCCGTGTCCCCGACGCCGTCGTCGGGCGCCGTGTCCTCGTCGGCGTCGGCCGCGTCGCCGCAGGCGGCCCCGTTCGTCGCGCTGTCCTTGCACTGGAGATAGACGCGCACGTCGCCGACGGCGCCGCCCGTGTCCGTCAGGTGGATCGTCTTGAGGTTGGTGAAGGTCGTCGTGCTGTAGTCGAACTTGTCGCCCGTCGTCGACAGCGACAGCGACGCGACGCTGATCGTGAGCAGGTACGACGTGCTCGCCGGGTTGGTCGTCGGGACGTTCGCGAAGCTCACGTTGTCGAGCCGCGTGAGCGTGCCGCCCGTGAGGCTGACCCCGGGGCTGTTGTTGACGCCCGTGATGGCGAGGCCGTTGACGTTGACGGTGCCGCCCGTCACCGAGAACGCGTACGTGCTCGTCGTCGTCGAGCTGAACGTGGGTCCCGTCGTGACGCCCGTCGAGGTCTGGAGCGTGCCGCTCGACATCGCGAGCGTCTTGCCGGCGCCGATCCTGAGCGCGCCCGTCGACAGGCTGCCGTCGAGCGTGCCGCCCGCGATCGTGAGGCCCGCCGACATCGTCTGTCCCGTGGCCGAGCTGCCGAGCTTGTACGTGCCGCCGCTCAGGGTCACGAGGCCAGTCACCGTCGACGCGCCGCCGTTCGCGTCGTAGCTCCCGGAGCTGACGCCGAGGGTGCTCGCCAGCGTCGACGTGCCGCCGCCCTTGAACGAGCCGCCGCTCACCGTCATGGCGCCCGCGACCGTCATCGCGCCCGTGCCGAGGTCGAAGGCGCTCGCGCCGCCGATGGCCAACGTGCCGCCGAAGGTGCTGGTCGTGCCGCTCGCCGCCGTGTACGTCGAGGTCCCCGCGAGCGAGAAGCCGGCCTGCGGGTTGAAGACGCCCGCGGCGACGCTCACGACGGAGGCGCCGCTCACGGTCGCCGCGCCCGTGACGTCGATCTCGCCGCCCGCCGTCGCGAGCGTGCCGCCCGTCATCGTGAGCGTGCCCGCGATCGTCGTGAGCTGGTTCGAGCCCGTGCACGTGCTCGCGCAGGTCGCGTTCAGCGTGCCGCCGCTCATCGTGACGTTGCCCGAGGCCGCGATGCCGCCCGAGCCCATGTCGATCGTGCCGCCGGTCTGCGTGAGGTCGCCCCCGAAGGCGAGGTAGCCGTTCTTGCTCACGCCCGTGCCGTTTCGGCCGCCCGTGAGCGTGCCCGACGAGATCGCCGTCGGCCCCGTGATCGTGAGGGTGTCGTTGCCGCTCGCGGGCGCCTGCATCGTCACGGTGCCCGCGTAGCCGTTCTGCAGGAACAGCGCGCCGAGGCCCGTGTCCCCCGTGACGATCGAGCTCGCGTTGCTCGACGCGCCGTCGAAGTAGACCATGTCGCCGTCGGCGGGCGCCGTGGGCGCCGCCGCGCCCGTGCTCATCTTCCAGTTCGCCGTCGTGCCGAAGGCCGTGCTCGACGTCGAGCTCCAGAACTTTCGCGCGCCGTGGAAGATGAGGACGACGGCGCTCGCGTCGGTGGCAGAGACCGTCCACGCGCAGGTCGGCGTCGCGATCGACGTCTGCACGAGGTGTTCGATGGTGCTGCCCGGGTTGGCCGTGCCCGTCGAGCGATCCGTGTCGTCCTTCGTCCAGCCGGTCGTCTTCGTCATGGAGCGGCCGTGATCGTTGCCGCCCGCGCAGATGACGATCGACGAGTCCCAGGGCGGCGCCGCGCCGGCCGTGACGCTCACGCCCGCGCCCGAGCTCGACGTCGCCGTCGCGAACGTGTTCGTGTCGGCGGCCGCGACGGTGACGTCGACGCCCTGGTACTCGACGAGGTTGAGCGCGTAGTCGAAGGTCGTCGTCGTGCTCAGCGTGAACGACTCGGTGCCCGTGCGCGCCGCCGAGTTCAGCCGGTAATAGACGTACTGCTTGAGGACCGTCGTCACGGCGGTCGACTTCGCGAGCGTCCATCCCGTGGGCGCCGTGGGCGTGCCCGTGTAGTCCGTGACGATGAGGTTCGCGACGAGGAGGCTGCCCGCCGTCGTCGCGGCGTTCCAGCTCGACCCCGAGGTGTTCTTCACGGCGGTCTCGCTGCCGCCGCCCGTCTGCCCGATCGTGAAGGCGCGCGCCGGGCGCGAAACGGCGACCACTCCGAGCGCGAGCGACAGCGCGACGACGAATCTGTAGTGCTTCAAGAGACCATCCCCCCCCGGGGAAAGCTGTGACCAAGAGGTCATCGGGCCCCTGACGCCGCGTCTTGACTGCTTAGGGGATCACCCTGAGGGTCCGCGCGAGCGGGCGCGCCTTCCGTGATATGAACCGGTCGCATGTCAGCCGCCGAGACGCGCCCCGTGAAGGTCAGGATCGCTCCGTCACCGACGGGAGATCCGCACGTGGGCACGGCCTACATCGCGCTCTTCAACTTCGCGTTCGCGAAGAAGAGCGGCGGCAAGTTCATCCTGCGCATCGAGGACACGGATCGAACGCGCTCGACGCCCGAGTCCGAGGCCGCGATCCTGCGCGCGCTGCGCTGGGTCGGCCTGCAGTGGGACGAGGGCCCCGACATCGGCGGCCCGAACGGACCGTACCGACAGAGCGAGCGCGCCGCGATCTACCGCGAGCACGTCGACACGTTGATGGCCTCGGGCGCGG
>Ga0210396_10007071_pt1 | contig 10697 bp, 8 predicted proteins | sample IncBWH17OmetaG_FD_155466 | JGI IMG/M metagenome (GOLD analysis project Ga0210396, IMG submission 155466) | Forest soil microbial communities from Barre Woods Harvard Forest LTER site, Petersham, Massachusetts, United States - Inc-BW-H-17-O ... | reverse complement strand
TTGACCGCGTGTGGACCTATCATCGTGATGCTTACCAAATAGTGGTAGCTGCCCGTCTGACATCGAACGAAGCGGACAACCTTGCACCTGCATTTGCAGCGGGGAAAGAACAGCAAGTCAATCTGACGCGCACAATTCTCTGATCTTGTACGCCACTGCGGTTGCGAAAGAAAACGGGCAGGTTTTCTTCTTGAAGAAATTTACGGACACGATAAAACCTTGGCGAAGCTTGAAGCGCAAGCATACTCTTCGCGGAATCAAAACCTACTTTGCAATTCGCAGTTACTACTGGTGGTCGAGCCGTCGCTATTTTCGATTGACGGAAATCAAAATCCAAGGCGAGCATTTCTGTCGCGGAGAAATTCTTTGCATTTTCTATGCCGAACTAGAACGTGGCCGGTATGCACCGACGAGCAGCGCGACCGTAATCGCAATGTAAAGAACACCGGCAATCCCCTCAAGCGCTGCCAACACGCGCACTTCACCCTGCACAGGTACAACGTCACCGTAGCCGATCGTTGAGAGAGTTATCAAACTAAAGTACAAGAGCTCGGCGTGGCGATCGGCTATGGAGGCAGTACTGTGATGAATGGACCCTGGAAGGAGGACGTCAAAAGCACTATAAAGCCCAAACCATTGCAATCCGAGCAGTAGGTAAATGCTGATGGCGGTGTAGAGATGATCATCGCTGATGGTGTGCGCTTCTCTCAGATAGCTAAACAGGCCAACGGCACACAGCCCGAAAAATGCCGCTAGGATCAGCCATTTCAATCCAAGAACGGTTGCATGGGGGAAGAGAATACTGAGTGCAGCGCAAACTACCGCGCTGGCCATTAATAGAATTGCAGGCCATGCCAAACTTTTGACTTGCGCCATCTTGAAGGTCGCCAAGAGGAGAGGTGCGAACATTACACCACCGAGAATCATTCTCTTAAGGTCACCGCGGTCCAATACGGGATACAGTAGAATGAGGAATAACAGGGACAAGAGAAGCAAGAGATCCCGCCGGGTTTGAACGAACTCCCGCATCACGTTCCGCTTCGGAATCGGTCAATTCCGCTTTGTGACAACTGAGCCTGAAAGCGAAAAGGGGAATATTTTGGCAGCTGTCTCACTCAGATCAATCCGTCCTGCAAAAAAGAATTTCGATTTCGGTCCGAAACTTCTCCTGTGCGCGACTCTTCTTCCATAAACCTGGGTAGCGGGTCGCTCTTAGTCGACGCCATCACTCGTGGATTCGGAGCGCTCCGTGAAAGCGGCCTTGACGTTTGCGTAGAGACCTTAGGTTTGATTACCTCCGTCCACAACTAGGGAAACCCCTAGAAGCGTTGGGGCAGTGCAGAGTGACTGAAATCGTCCAATGCAGATGGCTTTCCTGGTTAGGGATTTCCCTAGTTGGCGAAGTTACGTCTTTTTTCGCAAGATGGCGTCAGTACACTTCCGCCAGATCAGCGCAAGTGCGAGTTGACTGCTCCGGCTCGGAGGGAGTCATGCGCTGGACAAAAGCTCAGTTCATGGCCTGCTCTCAGCAAATTAAAGTGCGTTCAGTCGCGGCCCAGGACAAACCGAGAGCGCAGCGCGATCGGCTCCTGCAAGTGAAACTCTAACAAAGGATCTTAACTGAGGCCCCGAGCCAGGAACTGGTCGAGTCCCGTCAAGCTGACGGGACTCGAGAAGCACAGATAGAACACAGAAACTCGAGAGGAAAAGTTTATGAACCCGAGATGTCGAGTCTGTAGTCTGCTGGCGGTCATTCTGGTTCTAGGCACTCATCAATTCGCTGCTGCTCAGGAAAAACAATTGCCGAATATCGTCATCCTTGCCACCGGCGGAACAATTGCTGGCGCCGCAGCGACCGGGACTCAAGCTGGCTACACGTCGGGAGCGGTGACGATCGACTCGATGCTCGTCGCGGTACCCGGGATCAAGGACCTCGCTAACATAAAGGGCGAGCAGATTTCCAACGTCGGCTCCCAAGACATGACCTTCGACATCTTGGTGACCGTCGCGAAGCGTTGCAATGAAATTCTCGCCAACAGCAGTTACGACGGGATCGTCATCACACACGGGACCGACACCATGGAAGAGTCTGCCTTCTTCCTCAATCTCGTAGTGAAAAGTGACAAACCAGTCGTTCTGGTTGGTTCCATGCGCCCGTCAACTGCCATCAGCGCGGATGGTCCTTTGAACCTGTATGAAGGTGTTGCTGTAGCGGCCGATCCCAATGCGAAAGGACGCGGTGTGCTCGTGGTGATGAATGACTGGATCCATGGCGCTCACTCGCTCACCAAGACGAGCACTACCGCCATGCAGACGTTCATGTCGCCGTCGCGTGGAATTGTCGGTGTCTCCAGCTATGGAAAAAACGACTTCTACAACACTCCTAGTTGGAAACACACGTCAGCCTCAGAATTCGATATAACCAACGTAACAAAACTTCCCCGCGTCGATATTATTTATGCTTACGAAGACATGTCTGCCGATCTGATTGATGCTTCGGTTGCGAATGGGGCTAAAGGCATCGTCATCGCCGGAGTCGGTAACGGAAACATGAACAAATCCTCGCTGGATGCTGCGGCCCGAGCCGTCAAGAAGGGCACGGTGGTGGTTAGGAGCAGTCGTGTGGTTACGGGGACTGTCGGGCGGAATGTCGAGGTCAATGATGACGAAATGGGGTTCTTAGCTTCCGACGAGCTAAACCCTCAAAAGTCGCGAATCCTTCTAATGCTTGCGCTGCTTAAGCCGCACACAACTGCTGAATTGCAGCAACTATTTCAAACGTACTGAAGACCCTTTCTTGTGTGTTTCGGGGGTGTTCTTGCGGATGCCGGTTAGCTCGCTGGAGATCCAATTCAATGATCTGGATTGAACTTTGTATCTTGTTGGCACCGGCCACACCAAGAACCGCAAACTCCTGCGCAGCCATGATTTTATGATATGGGGTCTGGTCACAATGCGCGCCTTAGTTTTTATCGCGCCAGGGGTTGGAACTCTACTCCCCCGGTAGTAGATGAAGAACCGATTCATGGCGAGATCTCTTTTTTGCCAACGGCACACCTTCCCGTTTCCATTGAACGGCCACTCACTGATCACACAGCGAAGTCCGCCTCACGGGCGTGCGGCTGCGATGTGCACGGCGGCACAGGCAGAGTCCTTCTTAAGATCCGAGGCATCAGACCGCGATCTGCGTATCGGGCCACTAATTGACTGCAACACGCTCGAGCGAGAGGGTCATTCCACGTTCTCGAAGTTCTGGAGAAGCCTTATGATTTCGCAGAGATTGCTCCGTGTCGCCTTTGTTCTCACCACGATAGTCTTTTCGGCCTGCCACACCACTCATGCCAAGAAACTGCGTGGAGACGTCGTGACGATGAAGAACGGTGACCGGCTCACCGGAGAAGTAAACGGACTCGATAATGGCGTCCTATCGATAGAAACCGATTATTCTTCGACAAATCTCTACGTGGATTGGAATCAGGTCGTAACGGTAAGGAGCACAGCGACTTATCTGATCACTTTCGCCAACGGTGTGCATGTTACCGGAAGGATCGAGCGATCCCCTGGAAGCGATGAACATCCCGAGGACGTGACTATCGTGGGTGACAATGGAGAACTGCATGTTCCTTATCCAAGTGTCGTTGAGATGGAAAGTAAAAAGCCATCGGTCTGGCGTCAACTCAAGGGCAGCGTAGATGCCGGGGTCAGCTTCACGAGTGGCAACAGTCAGATCAGTGCAAACACAGACCTGAACGTCAGATATTCGACGCCCAAGTGGTCGGCTTCGGCAGCTCTCGGAACATCATTTAGTGACCAGTCGGGAGGAACAAAAACGAACCGCAACGATCTCTCTTTTGGAGGGCAACGGTTCTTAAGTCGAAACGCGTATCTCGGCGGCCTGCTGGATTTTCTGCACAGCAGCCAGCAAGATTTGGATCTTCGAACGACTCTAGGAGGTGGTTACGGACGTTATTGGAAACGGACCACGAACACCGAGTTTCGTTGGCTGGGAGGCCTCGTCTATGCGCAAGAGTCATTCGCAACACCAACAAAGAAGTCGGACAGTAACGCGGAAGGCTTGCTCGGTGTCGCCTATGACTCTTATCGTTTCAAAATAGGGGAAATTCATTTACAAGCGTACGTGTTCCCCGGCTTGTCCGACTCCGGCCGCGTTCGCACCACCACGAACAATTCCCTAGTCATTAAGCTGACCAACAATTTTCACTTTACGCTGTCGTTCTGGGACAACTACGATAGCCGTCCGCCGACGACGGCCAAGAAAAATGAATTGGGACTGAGTTCAGCCATTGGATGGGCATTTTAGTGCTTGAGTGCAAAACGTTCGAGATTCTTCTCCGGCAGTGGGGTCCCGACAACGCTCCTCGGCAAGAGCTCGGTGCCAACCGGACATCGAGTGGGTGAAACGACAGATCGAAAATCACCAGCTACCGCGTCGAGAAGCTACTGTAGAAGCTTCATTGGCCTGAATTGCCTTTGCATTCCGGCCTCATTGAGGATTTCTTTAGCGAATAGGTCACCAGTGCGCGGGCTACTTTAATCCGACAGAACTCGGCGAATAGAGGTTGTAGTCCAGCTTGTCACCAACGTATTCGATGACTTTTTGAGCCTTCACACTGTTTCCTGCATCATCGAGGCGTGGAGCGAATACGGCAATCGCGCCTTTGCCCGGGACGATGGCGACGATCCCACCACCGACGCCGCTTTTGGCTGGAAGACCTACGTGCCAAGCCCAGGAACCCGAGCTGTCGTAGAGTCCGGCCATAGTCATAGTGGAGAGGATGAAAGGCACGTCTTCGGTTTTGATGACTTGCTCGCCAGTGGCCGGATTCTTGCCATTATTGGCGAGCACGGCTCCCATGCGCGCGAGTTGGGTCGCATTCACGCCCACAGAGCACTGTCTTGTATAGATGTCGACGGATTCAAACGGATCGGCGTAGATTCGCTCGTACTTGGCGAGTAGCATCGCCAGGGCTTTGTTGCCGGCATTCGTGGCGGCCTCCGATTTGTAGACCTCATCGATCAAAACCAATTTTTCGCCGGCCACCTTGCTGTAAAAATCAAGAATCTTGCTCCACTTTTCGTCTTCGTTCTTGCCGGAGATTAAGCTTGTAGTAGCAATGGCGCCGGCGTTCACAAGCGGGTTGGCGGTGTGCGTCGGCATGTCCACAACGGCAAGCACGGAGTTAAACACTCTGCCCGTCGGCTCGGAACCAATTCGCTGAAACACCTTGTCGTGGCCGAGTTCTTCCATCGCCAAGGCCAGCGTGTACACTTTCGAAATCGATTGGATGGAGAAGGAGTACTTGACGTCGCCGAGTTCAAACACCTGGTTGTCCGTGGTCACCACCGCCACGCCGAACAGCTTCGAGTCCACTTGTGCCAGGTAGGGAATGTAATCCGCATTCTTGCCGCTGGTGTCGCTGCGATACTTGTCATACGCCTCTCGCACAGCGGCTTCAACTCGCTCGCGGTTAGGAGCTACGGGGCTTGTTTTCACCTGTCCAGAACCCGGGACGGCCCGAATACTGGCGATGGCAAGATATGCAGCCAAGACCAATATCCCGAACCGAGAACTAATTCTGAACATTTACTTCCTCCTGAACTTGCGATCGACCGATTTCGTCCTTGCTGGGTCTCAACGCGGGAATCTTCATTTGTAAGCTGGCGTGGTTAGAACTCAAAGCTCTTACTCCAGTCGTATCGGAAAGAGAACTGCATTTTGTAGTCGTTCACATTGAAGCCATCGGCAAAATTGATGCGCCTTCCCCATTGAAATTCGCCGCCCATCGTTACTGGCTTTACGGGGTGGTACAGAAGATTTACCAAGGCATAGTGTCCCTGATGGAACGAATTGGCCGTCATTGCGTTCGAATTTTCGATATTCAACATGGAATAACCGATCGAGGTACTGAACCGGTCGCTCCAGGTGTGGTCAAGAAAGGAAACTACTCCAAGGACGGGCAAGGCCACGCCTTTGATCGGGCTCGCAGGGTTTGAGAAAGTGTTTTTAACACCAATATCAACAGGGGCGTCATTCATATAGTTTTCGATGCCTTCCCCGTATACGACCTCGAACCGGCCGACGTCCTTCTTAGTAAAATTTAGATTTGAGGTCACATTAACTCCCCAACCTATAGCGGTTCCGCTGAGGTTGGGCAGATCTGGATTTGTGTCGACCCAAGCGATTTTCCTCACGATGCCGGCCACCTGGACGTAACCCCAGCTCCTGGCGAGGCGAGCATGGCCGCTCAAATCGGGCCATTTAAACTGGGGAAAAATGTTTTGGAGGTCGATGCGATCGGCATAACGTCCCCCGTCCGCACTGGCGCCGGGACGTTCTAAAGCGATTACGACATTGCTCGCACCCTGGATCGGCGTCCAGCGCACTTGCACATTTCGAAAGAACACCATCCCGTTGGGTCCCCAATACTCCAGTGAGTTAGGGAAGACATCGATGTCCATGAAAGGACTCCAGGTCTGCCCGCCGCCGAAATGGCCGAGCTCGCCCCAAGCGTGGCGTAAGCGGAAAGTAGTCTGTCCGGCATCGACACCGGTGCCGAAGAGTTCAAATTCAAAGATGGTTTTGAGATCTCCGACGGGCGTTGGAGTAAAGCTCTTCACCCCGAAGCGGGTCTGTCGAACACCGAAAAATGTACTGCCGTCCGGACCAAACTCTCCCTTGGAGGAAGGTAATTGCGTGGGGCGCTCCACATCAAACCAGTCGGGATTGATCGAACCGAAATTAAAGCCGCTATCCGCCATTGCGTAGCCATAAAAATTGATGGAACTTGACGGCTTCGGTTGTTCCGCGTGCTCCTCGGCTTGGCGGGTATCGGTTGTCACAGGAATGCTTGGCCCTGGCACGGCTTGCTTCGATAGTCCCGCGACGGCGTTCATCTGCTGTTTTAGTTCTAGCAGCTCCTTTTCAAGCTGCTCCATCTTCTTCTGCATCTGTAGAAGGTCGGGGGATTGCGAAGTTTGCTCCTGCGCACGCGCTGATGGTTCAGCAACCAGCGTGAGAAACATAGCCGTGACCAAGTAGAGCCCGAGTCGTTGAGAAATTGGATAACGGTTGGAAGTCAACTGCGGCTCCTCCTTGGCTAACTAGCATTAAGCAAGATTCCGCCGTATGCGACCGCCGACTGCCTGCTTGAAACGCCAACGAATGTCGCGTACCGCAGTCACAGGATTGCATTCTGAATCACTCTTAGAGGTAGGAGCCGTGGGCGACAACTAGGGAAACCCCTAGGATGTTGGACATGCGAGTGCAATCCCGACCAGACCATTGCAGCTGTAGAAAAATTAGATTGCTGCCACGGGAGGAGCGATACAGTGCGATAGGTCCTGAGGCGATTACTGTGACCAAACCTAGCAGCATGAACCTGTCATTGAGCAACAGTTCCCCGATTTGGGCCCTGTCGTACGAGTCAGGAAGACCGAGGCACGGAGTATTCCAGAAGTGAAATAGAAAGACTGTTTGCTGCGGAATGCTCCTCCGGATTGGATTTTGGACCCTCTGAGGAGTTAGACACTGCACCGATGCTCGCAACTCTAGCGCGTCACAAGTCCTGGGTCAGTCGGAGTGGCACCGCAGCCTTGAGCGTTGTCCCTTTCCCAGGTTGCGATTGAATTGCAAAGTCTCCACCCACTGCCCGGGCGCGCTCTTCCATACTTCGGACACCAATCCCCTCATTCCGACTTAGCCGACTCAAGTCGAACCCATGGCCGTAGTCCCGTACGGTAAGCTCCAATCTGTCGCGCCCCATTCGCAAAATTACTTTTGCCTCGCTCGCGCCGCTGTATTTCTTCAAGTTTCGAAGCCCTTCTTGAACGATACGAAATACACAAAGGGCTGTATCAGGATGAACTGATCGGGGAATCTCATCCGCTGTAAAGGCTACCCCTATGCCTTGATTCGCAGAGAATTCCTTGCACAAGGCAGCCACGGCCGGGACGAGTCCGAGGCTCTCGAGCGTCGAGGAATGGAGCCGATGTGAAAGGGTGTGCAAATCAGCGCTGAACTCGTTTGTGGATTTTACAAGGTCGTGCAATCGGCCGTGAACCTCGCGGAACGATGAGGGCGTCGCTTCCTCCACATTCTCCAAACCCAGCGCCAGCAAAGCCAGCCTCTGGCTAAAGTCGTCGTGAAGTTCCGAGGCTATTCGCCGCCGTTCCTGTTCCTCCGCATTGATCAGCTTACCGCTTAGATGTCTTTCTTTCTCTTTCGCCAATTTCAACTGTTTTTGACTGTATTGCAGGTAGGCGGCCAAGGCGGAAAGAGTCAGGATGATCAGAAGTGCAGTGACCCAAAACCATCTAGGACGTTCCCAGAAGCTTGCTTCGCGAGAAAGGACGATGCTTCCATAAGGGAGTCGGCTTTCTGGAACGTCCCAACGCTTCAGTTCATTCCAATCGAACATCAACATGCTGGGAAGGACCTCGATAGCAATATCTTCGGCTCTTTGCCCCTCAAGGAGCTCGGAAACGATCCGGGCCGTGACTTTTCCCTGCTCCTTAAAATTCATCAAATCTCCGCCGACGATGCCATGTCCCAAGTACGTGTCCGACATGCCAAATACCGGGGCGTTGGCAGCAGACGCGATCATGGGAAGTGCCTTCGTTGCATTGAGGAATTTGTTCCCGGCGGAATCCTGGAAGAAAGAGGTGTAAAGCACGATGGAACTCTCGGGTAGATTCTTTAGCTGTTCGAGCAATTTCCCCATTTCCATGTCAGCCAGATAGTAGAATTCGGTTCTTGGTTCTTGAAGAGAGCTGAAGAACTCTTTAGTAGCCGCCATCACCACCCGGTCATAAGCCGAAGTTCCTCCAACCACAAACACATGGCGGGTATTTGGAAAAAGACGCAAAGCCGCTTCGAGTGTCTTCCCGGGCTCTCGTTTTTGCCATGTTCCCGTGAATCGGGAATCTAAACTCGGACTTCCCGCCTGGTCCGCGGCACTCCCGCAAATGACAATAGGTACCCCCAAGAATAGGGTGCGGCCATAATCTACAAGGAACCTGATTGTGTCTGGTCCTACGGCGACGACAACTTCCAACTTACGATCGCCATATTTCTTGACAAGCCAATCCCGCGTCTCGGCAAGCGACGGCCTGTCTGGAAGGGAGAGTAAATCGAGGCTTTCTGAGAAGAATTCAACGTCTCGGCCTGTCGCCCGTTCCACGCCACTGACAATTTGTTGGGTCATTACGTCGGTCAGGGAATGCGAAAGGCCCACCTCATTGAGAATCAGGACATCTTTCTTTGACCGCACCTGGGCGGAAACGCTGGCACTGATCAACGCAAAAGCGAGCAGGAACGGCGCCTGAGAAATCAATCGCATCCGGAAAACCTTCCCCGACGGTTTTCGAGATTCATCCGCTTACTCCGCTCTCCCAGGAATTGAATCCTAGAAAAGTGGCTTTGTTTAGGAAGTGATACTTCCAAATCTCTAAATCGATTGTTATGCATGAGGTGCAAGGAACGTCGACGAATGAAGAATGAGACACGTCACCCCTCGCCGCCCTTGATTTTTTATATTCCAACAGACGAGGTCATTACAACTGTTAAAACTGACAAGGTAGCTGATTTGGGGATTTGTACCATGTCTGAATCGCTAGAGATAATAAGCGTCTGGACGTTGGTCCATCTTCGGTTGACTTAGGTTTACCCAATCATCCGGTTTAGTCTTTTCGTGCCAATCAAGCGCTCATCGATAGTCGTTTAATCCTTAACATCTATGTGTTGTAGAGGGACCCGCCACTAGGGAAATCCCCAGGTGCTCAAAGGAAGCTCGGTTGCTAGCATTCGAAGTTGGCTCGTCATCAGACCTAGCCAATCGAGCAGACGTCGTGGCTGTGAGTCGTTGTAATTGCTCGATGAGGTGGACCGGAACATTCAGTGGGAAAGAGCTTGTCGACGGACCGTCAAAGTCACACCTACCTGCCGATTGCGGAGTGGTTGTTCAATTACAAAAAGGACTGGTTGCGGCCAGACCTAATCGCTGGGCTGACTGCGGCCGCCGTGGTCATTCCCAAAGCGATGGCTTATGCGACGATCGCGGGCCTGCCGGTGCAGGTGGGGCTGTACACGGTTCTAATCCCCATGGCGATCTATTCTGTGCTGGGAACTTCTCGCCCGTTGAGTGTAAGCACCACCACTACGATCTCAATTCTAACCGCAGCAGAACTTAGCCAAGTCGTGCCGGGTGGCGATCCGTCGTCCCTCCTTAAGGCCTCGGCAATGTTGACATTAGTGGTCGGAGGCTTCCTCGTACTGGCTTCGTTGTTCCGCCTGGGCTTTATTGCAGACTTCATCTCCGAACCGGTGTTGGTCGGGTTTAAAGCGGGTATAGGTGTTGTTATCGTTCTGGATCAGGTGCCAAAGATTCTTGGCATTCATTTTCCAAGAGGTTCGTTCTTCCACAGCGTAGTGGCCATCGCCCGCGGTATCCCCGAAGCGTCATTGACGACCTTGGCTGTGGGGCTCGCGATGATCGCAATATTAGTGGGGATCGAACGGCCCTTCCCGCGGGCGCCGGCCCCATTGATCGCCGTGGCAGCGGGAATCCTGGGTGCGCGCTTCCTGGGACTGCATGCGCACGGAGTAGAGTTAGTCGGTCAGATTCCTCAAGGTCTGCCCTCCCTTACCGTTCCGGAATTCTCGCTTGCGCAGGAACTCT
>Ga0210396_10007070_pt1 | contig 10699 bp, 11 predicted proteins | sample IncBWH17OmetaG_FD_155466 | JGI IMG/M metagenome (GOLD analysis project Ga0210396, IMG submission 155466) | Forest soil microbial communities from Barre Woods Harvard Forest LTER site, Petersham, Massachusetts, United States - Inc-BW-H-17-O ... | reverse complement strand
CTTTGGTGTTCAGCGCCAACCCTGAGGATTACACAGCTCGCGGCAAAATCATTACTCCGCTGAAGGATCGTATCGGCTCAGAAATTCGCACTCACTACCCGGCGTCCGTCGAAGAGGGAATTGCCATCACCACGCAAGAGGCGTGGACTAAGCGTGACGGATACAAACTGCATATTCCGAAATACGTGCAGGAAGTCATCGAGCGAGTTGCCTTTGCCGCCCGCGAGGACAAGAAGGTCGACAAACGCTCGGGAGTGAGCCAGCGTCTGCCTATTTCTTGCATGGAGAATGTGATCTCGAACGCCGAGCGCCGCGCCATCCGCCATGATGAGAAGTTGGTAGTGCCCCGCATCGGAGATGTGTATGCGGCCATGCCTGCCATCACCGGCAAACTCGAACTGGAGTACGAAGGTGAGATGAAAGGCGCGGACCACGTAAGCCGCGAACTGATCCGAACCGCCATCGCCAAAACCTACGACGGATACTTCAAAGGCACGGACATGAATCAGGTTGTGCAGTGGTTCGATCTAGGAGGAGAGATTCAACTGGCGGACACTGCCGGCGCAGGCGAGGCTCTGCAATCACTTCGCGGCATTCAGGGCCTGATGGAAAAGTTGGTCAAGCTGAACGTCGGGCCGAAAGAAAGCCCAGAGTCGCAAGTTTCAGCTGCAGAATTTGTACTCGAAGGTCTGCACGCGCACAAACGCATCGGGCGAAATGAAGAGCGTCTATTCAGCGCCGGGGAAAAGCCGCCAAAAGTTGCGGAAAAGCCCTTTGAACGCGAAGATGTACCGTTTCGTGGCAGGAGGTCGTTTAATTAGGTTCCGGTGGCGAGCTTGATCCAGGACATGAACAACTACATCGCGGGCGGTTTCTTTGTCGTACCGTGTGTTTCGCGTCCGGCAAACGCAACAGATTTACTGCCGCAGAACATTGTGACGCTGTCCAATTGCCTTGCGACAATTGTCCCGGATATATGGGCTGTTGATTGGGGCTATTCCGCAGACGAAGACCGCGCGAAGGCAGCGACACAGCTAGGTATTGTACCTGCTGTGATTCCTGATCTGTTGAAGTGGGTAAGTGCCGAGATCAGCCCCGACCGTCCAACCGCGTTTCGTTCACTAACTGCGGCGAGGGAGTTCCATAGACGATTCATCACACAGCCTGGCGTCCTTGTGATCGGAATTGGGCTTCACAGGAGTCTTCGGGCCTCTTTCGACGCCCAAATAGGCAAGGACCCGACTAAAGGGGACGGGTTGCTGGAGCGAGTTCAACGGAACGATCCTTTGCCGAGCGGAGGTTCCGTTCGTGGCTACGAACCTCTGGGTTTCTGTGGGGGGAGTTTTCATACTTGGCTTTGCAACATTTCTCCGGATGCGGTGAAGAGCCATTTCGGAATACGACCCAACGAAAATGGTTTGATTTCAACGCTAGAAGAAGGCACACAGATTGTTGATTACCTAACTGAAACCGGGGCTGAGCCCGCCATCTGGGAACCGTGGATTGTGGTGGAGTATCCTTCGCTGAATTCAACGCGGTTAGAGATGAATTGAGAACGCTTTATGAAGCGAATCCGCTATTCGAAATACGTTCCCGACCCGGCCGGCGAAATGAGCATGGAAGACCTGCTCAGCGCGCTCTCCGACTATTTATTGCAGAGCGGATTCCAGAATTACATGTATGACGATTTCGGCGACGGCGAGCAGACGCTGGACGATCTCCGCCGCGCCATTGAGCAGGCGCTGCTCGATAGCAACTTGCTCGATGAACAAATGCGGCAGCAACTCCAGCAGATGCAGATGGAAGGCACACTGGATGAGCTTATCGATCAACTGATCGAGCGCATGCAGCAAGAGGATTACATCAGCATCGACGAAGCCCAGCCCCAGGATCCTTCGCGGCAATCCGCCGCAGGTGGGCAGGTGGGCGAGACGCAGCAGCAGGTGAAGTTTGAAATTACCGACAAGAGCCTGGACTTCCTGGGCTTCAAGACGCTACGCGATCTGATGGGATCACTGGGAAAATCCAGTTTCGGCCGTCACGACACGCGCGACCTGGCTACTGGGATCGAGGCCAGCGGCGCTTCGCGACAGTATGAGTTCGGCGATACACTCAATCTCGACATAACCGCCACGCTCTCCAGCGCCATCCAGCGCGAAGGTATGAATCTCCCGCTGAACATCGAGTACTCCGACCTGCAGGTGCATCAGTGCGAATACCAGTCATCTTGTGCGACGGTACTCATGCTGGACTGCTCACACTCCATGATACTTTACGGAGAAGACCGCTTCACGCCAGCGAAAAAAGTCGCCATGGCGTTGTCCCACCTGATCCGCACCCAATACCCCGGCGATTCCTTGTCGCTTATCCTGTTTCACGATTCCGCCGAGGAAGTACCGCTCTCCCAACTGGCGCGCGTAAAAGTAGGCCCGTACTACACCAACACGCGCGAGGGTTTGCGCTTGGCCCAACGCATTCTGCAGCGTCAGCGCAAAGACATGAAGCAGATTGTGATGATTACCGACGGCAAGCCGTCCGCGCTGACGCTCGAAGACGGACGTATTTACAAGAACGCCTTCGGCCTCGATCCCTTAGTCGTGAGCCAGACCCTGGAAGAAGTTTCCAAGTGCAAGCGCGCCGGCGTCCTGATCAATACGTTCATGCTCGCGTCCGATCACGGCCTGGTGCAGTTCGTGCAGAAGGTCACGGAAATGTGCCGGGGCAAAGCCTACTTCACCACACCGTACACGCTGGGTCAGTATTTGCTGATGGATTACATGTCACGGAAGACCAAGACCATCCACTAATTCAGGATCGCTCGCAAACTGCAACAGCGGGCTCACTCTCATCGCACGTATTTCGTTGGTCGAATCCTGAATCCGCCGCTTACCTTAGTAATCTTGCGTACTCGTGGGCACTCTTCTACTTTGAAAACTCCTAAGCTTAAGTTGGTTCGCCCGCTCCCATGGGATCTCAGTGCGCAATAAAGTTTCAATTCGCAGACCGGCACACCTCCTTTATCCGTCGAGAGCCTTTTGCTTCGCGCTGATCAGTTTCCTAATCCTGACGACGCCAACTGCGCCCGCATTACACGCTCAGACCGATAGTCACGAGAGGAAACTTGTGTATCGGGTTGAGCCGGAATACCCAGCGGATTTGAAACGCGTGGGTATTGGCGGCTACGTACGGGTAGACGCAACCGTCTCCTCGACCGGAGCTGTCGAAGGCGCTACCGTTACCGGAGGTAACCCGATTCTAGGCGAAGCCGCCGTTCGGGCGATCAGGAAGTGGAAGTACGAGCCAATGGGTTCGCGAACCAAGGTCAAGCTAGTCGTTCATTTCAGTCCGTAAGATCAGGCCTAACCCGGTGGTTCAGTTCGGATTCTCCGCCTTCTTTACCGCTAACTCTGCGCCTTGGAACCCAATCTTGCTATGCGTTCCATCGCAAAATGGTTTATTGACTGACCCTCCACAACGGCACAGTGAAAAGGCCGGTTTACCGGTCAGGTCATATTGGGTGCCGTTAGCGTCGACTAGTTCGATGGAACCTTCAGGAGCTTCCACGCGATAAGGGCCATTAGGTCTGACGGTGATTTTGACTGTAGCCATGAGTCCTCCAATTGAAAATGTCAGAGATATGAAGATAACAGCTTAGCGGTTGTAGTTCCTAACCGACTCACTGGTCACCACAGAAATACAGATTCCTCAGGGGATAAGCCCCTTCGGAATGACAGAGCGCGGGAAGGCCACACTGAAGCCAGAAAGCTAGAAGTTAGAGGCGAGAGCTAGAAGTCGAAAGCCACGAAGCTGAAGCCTAAGGCCCGAAGCCCGAAGCCTGAAGCCGAGAGCCGAGAGCTCTCACGCCACTGCAACCTTCGCTCCGATCAAGCTATGGTAAAGCCTGACATACTCGTCGATCATGCGCTTGGCGGTGAAACATTCGCGCGCCCGCTGATAGGCCCTGGTCGCGTAGCCGCGGCACAGGTCGCGGTGGTCATGCATTCGTCGAATCACATCCGCCAGACTCGACGCGTCGTTGGCTTCGAAGTAGATTGCGGCATCGCCCCAAATCTCACGGAATGAAGGAATGTCATTGGCGACGATGGCGCATCGCGAGAACGCAGCCTCTAATGGAGCCATCCCAAACGCCTCATATCTTGACGTCGCTGCGTAAATCGAGGCACGGCTGTACAAGGTGCGCAGTTGTGCTTCCGTCTGCGGTCCTTTTATAGCCACGGATATTTGATCGATTGCAAGCTTCACATCGGTGCGGATCGGAACCTTAGCCTCTGCAACTGCTGCCTCGGCGCCAACAATGCAGACCGGCAAGGGGTGGGTATATTGGGTCAACAAGCTTACCTGCTTGCCAGCATCACACATGCGCCCGACCGATAGAACGGAATCATCCTTGCTTACGTAGGGATTAAACGAAGCTGGATTTCGCCCGTTGTAAATCACCGCATCTCGTCTGGGACGGGCGTAGCAACTGCGAATCGCGTCCAGCATCCATGCCGAAGGCGCTACCACGGCGCTTGCGTGCCACAAGCCGCGTGCCACCGCCTCCCGATACCAGCGCATCCAACGACCCTCCCGGGGTTCGTGCCCATGTACTTCCTTCCACCAACTGATCAAATCGCCGTGAGCCACGACCAGGCGTGGAGTCTCAACCGGAAGGTTTCCATAACACAATTGATTCAGGTGCAGCAGATCGGGCTTGAGTTCCCTGACCAGCGCTGTGAGATATGCGGAAGACTCCGTCAGATCCTGTTCAGCTTCCTGCATCCAGTCCAGACGAAACGCAGTCGGATGGTAGTCAAAACCTTGCAGTTCGTTCATCCACGAAGTTTGTTGCGGCAGGGGAATGTCGCCCAGACTAACCAGCGTGACTCGCACTCCGCGGCTAACCAAGCCCGCGACGAGCTCTTGGGTGTAAGCCCACACTCCGCTCAACGTATCTGTGGTCAAAAGAACGTGCACGAACTGCTCCAGTCAAATACAGGCGCGGGCGTCTTCGCCCGTGCATTCCGGAGGGAACCCATATTCCCAAAATTCGCGAGCTCCACCGCAATGGCCGCCTTATTCTATTGCGAAATCGCCCCGTTGTGAAAGCATTTTACTCCGTCATCATAAATGACAAGCGCAAGATGTTGCATACTTTCCGCAAGCGGGCTGACGACAACCCTCAAGTTACAATGAAACCATGCTGCGCCTGATGTGCATAACCGCCCACCCCGACGACGAGGCCGGAGGCTTTGGCGGTTCTCTGCGCCTCTATCGTGATCGTGGTGTTGAGACGTGCGTACTCTGTCTCACGCCTGGGCAGGCTGCAAGCCATCGTGGAGGCGTCGCAAATGACCAGGATTTAGCGGCGGGGCGGCGGAAGGAGTTCGCTGCCGCCTGTGAAATTCTGAAAGTGTCCCAAGGGATCGTGCTGGATTATCCCGACGGCCAACTCCACCGTCAGGATCTGCAAAAGGTCGTGCGCGATTTGACTCTTCACATTCGCCGCTTCCGTCCGCAGGTGTTAATTACTTTCGGACCGGACGGTTCCGTGACCGGCCACACAGATCATTCCATGGCCTCGGTCTTCGCCACGTTGGCATTCCACTGGGCAGGACGCACCAACCGGTATCCCGACCAAATCACAGACGAAATCCAACCGCACCGAACCCAGAAGCTCTACTACGGTACCGCGAACTTCACTCTGCCTGATCGCCAACCGGTCACGCTGCCGCCAGCCACGGCGATCATTGAAATTGGGGATTACCTTGATACAAAAATCACCGCGTTCAAGGCTCACACTAGCCAAGCACCTCTTTGGTCTCTCTTCGAATCGCATGTGGGCCAGCGCGGGCGGCAAGAAATGTTCCATCTCGTTGCCAGGATTACTCCGGGATTAATTGAGCAGGAAACGGATCTTTTCGCAGGAATTGAAGACCATTTGTAGCGCTGGCATCTTGCCGGCTGTCGCGGGGGCATCCTGCCCTCGCAAGCGGAAGGGAAGGTTTCCGCAGGACTCCTACTGCCCCCGCAACTCGCGCAAGACTTGCAGCAGTGAGCTATTCGCGAAGGGCGCTGGTGCCAAGGTAAGAATCAACATGACAAGACCCAAGCCCGCAATCCATCGTCGGATGCCGGTCACTCCTGGCCATTCCGCTACCATGGGGTGCCTCATGCCGCTGATCCTTAACAGAATCGCCCAAAGCAGCCAACCCGCCCAGAAGTAAAGTGCCATCGGGATCAGCGCGAGAATAGTCAGCCGCGAAACTATCTTGTGCGCGCGTGGCGCGAGAGAGAAAACGATGTGTCCGCCATCAAGTTGGCCCCCCGGCAAAAGATTGAGCGCGGTTGCGAACATCCCCACCCAGGCAGCAATCGCAGTGGGATGAAAATAAATCGAATGCAAAGCAGACGTAGAGCTCGCTTTGAGTTGCGCCAATGGCAGAACGTACCACGCCAATCGAAAAATCAGCGGGTATCCCAGTTGAATGTAGGGACCAGGCATGGACAGCGGCATTGCCTTGGACAGTGGCAGAGCGAATATCAGCACCGTCACGGCCACTATGAATCCGGCAATCGGCCCAGCGATTCCAATGTCAAACAGCGCAGCGCGGGAGCGAATGGGGGAACGGATACGGATGAAGGCGCCGAGCGTGCCAATCAATGTAGGTGCGGGGATGAAGAAGGGCAAAGTCGCATTCACGCCATAGTATCGGCAGCAGAGGTAGTGTCCCATCTCATGCGCCAGAAGAATCAACATCAGCGTGGAGGCGAACGGCACCCCCAGCAGCAGCCGCGAGGTGTCGGCCATTGCCCACCGAACCGGGAGGAGCGGTAGTTCGTCGTCGCCCAGCGAGAACGCAGGTATATTGTGCTGGAAGTTGAATTCCATGCGCGCGCCCACTACAAGCGTCGTAAAGATCGTGGCCAGCAGCAGCGCAATGTGCAGCCAATAACGTTGCTTCGGTGGCTGCACCACGAAGACTTCGACGGGACGGTAATAATCGGTGGTCGAAGAAGAAGAAACTGGGGGAAGAAATTCAGGCATCAAGATTCCGCGCCATATCAGGCCAAAGCAAGTGCGGGCGGTCGCGCCCCTGTCTTCCATCGTACGCGAGAAACCGCGCTCAGTCGATGGACTGCAACTCCTTGCCTGGCTTGAAGCGCACGGCTTTGCCCGGCGGAATTGAAACCTCGGCACCCGTGCGCGGGTTACGCCCGATGCCAGTCTTGCGCGGCCTGACATTGAAGACGCCAAACCCGCGAAGCTCAATGCGATCGCCCTTGGCGAGCGAACGTTTCATACTCCCGAAAACTGTCTCCACGGCCAGTTCGGCCTTGGTCTTAGTAATTCCGGTTTTATTGACCACTTCGTTGATGATATCGAGCTTGATCACAGGCGGTCCCCCCGGCGATGGATCAGAACAGTGGTATCAAGTGCTTGATGCTAAGGGAGATATGGGAGATTGTCAACGGGGTTATCTCATCAGTCAAAATCGGGAGGATCGGCTTCAGACTTTAGGCGTCAGGCTTCGGCTCTACAAACATCATGCTTTGTACTCTGAAAGGATGCTTCAGTTCCTGAAGCCTGAACGTGTGAATTACTTCCTTGCGTTCTCGCCTTCCTTGTACATGTACTTGATCGAGGGTTTATAAATCATCAAGTTGGGGGAACCGTTGCAGTTTATCTTGAGGCAACTCTTGTCGTACCACTCGATGACGCCGCGGATCTCTTCGCCATCGCGAAGTACGATCACCATCGGCGTTCTCGCCTGCATCTGCTTCTGATAATAAAAATTCTCGGCGTTGGTTTGCTCGGGCGGGGACGCTTTGCGTCCACCTCCGTTGCGGTCACTCCGGTCATTGGAGCGCTCAGGGCGATCCCGGCGCTCTCCGACAGGTGCGGACGAATGGTTGTGGTCGTTGCGGGTGAGCGACGGACGGATCAGTTTCCGGTTGGCAAAACTGTCCGGCTCGATCGTCCGTTCGTCCGGCATGGAATCAATGGCATCCTTCATAACCATAGCACCACCTGTCCGACACGCTTTTTTCGCGGGCCCACAACCCGGCGCGACTGTGATTGTGGATTCTGAAGGCGTGAACTTTCCACTACCGTAGCACAACCGCGGGAGAGATGACAATCCTCAACTTGTAGGCTGCGCCTCTGGGCGTGGTGAGACTAAAATTAGTTCGGCGGAATTGTTTTCACGTTAGATTTTGCCTAGGTTCCAAGTCCGCCAAGATTGCTGCCAAGCGAATAGGATGCTGTTTTCCACTATTCGGCAAAGTTTTTCAACCGCACTGGCTGTGTCGCGAGCTAATTACCCATTTCCTCTTGAACTTCCACGACACTCATGATTACCTTGATCGGCACTGTTCTTGCCACGTGCGGAATAAGAAGAAGAATTATGAGAACATCCCTTGAATCTTGGTTATTGCGTTTGATGGCGTTGGTGGTCGGGATCTCGGTCGCTGGCGCGTCTGCGCTCGGTGCGGGCAATCCCCATTACGTCGTTACCAATGATGATGTGCCCCCTGCTTTGGCCACTAGTGTCAGCTTTTTCACCGTGGGCGCGGGTGGTCAACTGACATTGAAAGCGAAGGTGTTGACCGGCCGAGGTGGCATCGCGGGCGGCTATTTCGCAGCCAATCGCGTCAATGTGGTTCAAAACGGAAATTTAGATTGTGCCTATGCTTCGATCTCCCAGGGCGGCGAGATCGAAGGAATCTCCATCAAGACCCTGACCATTGGTGGCCATGCGATCGGCTCCAGTAAGGACACGGGCGCCTCAAACGGCATCGGCCTAGCGATCAATGCCCACTACCTCTACGCCAGTTTCACCGACTCGAACACCATTGGAACTTTTCGGGTGCAGCCTGGCTGCAAAATCAAATTCGTTAGCGACATTACAGTTGCTGGCCTGCAACATGGTGTGATCGATGGAATGGTCATCCATGGGAACATCATGGTCGTCACCTACGGGGACGGCTCGATAGAATCCTTCGACATTTCGGCGGGCGTACCCAAATCGAATGGCGACGAACAGAATTCCACCGGTTCGCGCCGCGGCAACACTTACCCCAGTGGCGTCGACATCACGCAGGATGGACACTACGCGATCTTCGGCGATACGTCCCCATTCACCACGGTGGAAGTATCAGACATTTCTTCGGGCAAGTTGACGCCGACGGTAGTCTATGAATTGGGAAAAGGGATCAATTCCAGTAATGTTCTGCTGAGTCCGGATGAGACCCTGCTTTACATCAGTAACAATCAGGGCGGCACCATCACGGCCGCTTTTTTCGATAAGAGCACTGGCAAACTTTCAAAGGGTTGTGTGTCCCAGCCTCTGAAAGGCTTCGTCACTAATTGGTCTTACGTTGCATCGTTAGCCCTGGACAAAACCACTGGGACTGGCGGAGTCGTATATGTTGCCGAGTACGGCGCTCCGTCCTCCATTGGCGAGATTAACGTGAAATCGGCGAAGGGAAAATGCACCCTGAAGGAGTCGTCTAGCTCGCCGGTCGCGGATCCCAACAGTCCGGGTCTGTTATCAATCGGAGCTTTCCCGCCTCGGCCGTTCTAACGCGAGGTAAACGATCTCAATTTTTGAGATGTTGAGAGAAGTATAAGGAGTTGAATATGCGCTCTTCGCTTAAATATTTGTTCGCCATCGTGGTATGCGGATTTTCGTTTGCAACTCTGGAGGCGCAGTGTCCAGCGCGCCCCGATCCCGGTACCGTAGTTCAGGACGCACTCAGTCTTACTAGCACGAATGGCACTTTGAACGCCGAATTGACTATGCGTCACTCGGTCGATACCGCCGGTTTTAATCACTACTGTTTGAACTACCAGAACGCCAAAGGAGAGGTAGAGGCTCCGACATTGCGCCTTAACCAGGGCGACCATCTGGTTCTTGACGTCAAAGATCGCATTGAGAGCAGTGACGACTCCTCGGAGATGGGCGGGATGGATATGTCGGGCGTGCCGACTTGCGGCGACACCGGAACCCCGACCTTATCATCGACCAATGTTCACTTCCACGGGCTGAATGTTCCGCCCATCTGTCATCAGGATGATGTCCTCACAACTCTCATTCAACCTAACAAACCGGCCTTCCGATTTGACATGCAGATCCCAAAGGACGAGCCGCCCGGCCTCTATTGGTACCACCCGCACGTGCATGGCTTCACCGAGTTTCAGGTGAATGGCGGCGCAGCCGGGGCATTAGTCGTCGAGGGCATGGAAAAAGTTCGTCCAGAAGTGGCCGGACTTACCGAGCGAGTTTTCGTTGTCCGGCAGCAGTATCTGGTTCCGTGGGTGCCGGGCCCCTACCAGCTAACGCTTAATTACCAGGTCGCAGGATTTCCGACCTTCCCGTCTCCTATCATCAAAATGAAGCCCAATGAAAAACAGTTCTGGCGGGTGGCCAATGCAACCATCCAGGACTTCATGCCGTTGCAGTTCTGGTTTGACGGAAAGCCGCAAAAAATGCAACTGATCGCTCTCGACGGCTATCCCCTGGCCAAGGCCAGATTCGAAGACACGATCCTGGTGCCTCCTGCAGGCCGTGCGGAGTTTATCGTGCAGGCTCCTCCCCAAAACAACGAGGCGGTTCTGATATCCCTCGGTTATTCGACTGGTCCGACTGGCAACCCGGATCTCGAGCAGCAACTGGCAACCATTCAAGTCAGCAAA
>Ga0210396_10007068_pt1 | contig 10700 bp, 8 predicted proteins | sample IncBWH17OmetaG_FD_155466 | JGI IMG/M metagenome (GOLD analysis project Ga0210396, IMG submission 155466) | Forest soil microbial communities from Barre Woods Harvard Forest LTER site, Petersham, Massachusetts, United States - Inc-BW-H-17-O ... | reverse complement strand
CACGGCTTCGCTCGCCGCCGGGATTAAAACGTTCAACCAGTTTTCGTCACAGCGCAGCACTGAGGTGCGCGGCCAACGCTCGCGCACCAGTTGCGCGGTGGGAGCGTCGTGACAGATGCAAAACAATGGCTGCTGGGTCGAGTGCAAGGGTTCCAGAACCACTGAAAGCACCTCGCGGCGCAGCGGCCCGATGATGGCAACCGCGAAGTTATCGATGGAGCGTGGCCAGAGATCTCCGCTGAGCATGGTGAAGGTGGGCACGTGGCGCTCCATTTGCCAGCGCGCGGTGATGCTGCGGGAGAACTCCACGTCGTCGGAGATAACGAGTACGGTCGGATGATCCACTTGCCAGTTTCCTTTTGTGCTTACTTCTTTTTGCCGGGCTGCGAGTCCGCATCCGGGTTCCATTCCTGGGGTGCAGCGGATACATCGAATTCAGCAACATCAGAGTCTGCCGCAGCAAACTTGGCTTTGGGCTTCGCCGCCGTCTCAGGTGCAGCCTTCTTAGCTACGGCAGTCTTTGGTGGACTCTGATGCACATCTGCGGGCTTCGCAGCTTTGGCACCAGCGGCGGCAGCGGCGGCTCGTGGCGCGGCTGGGGCGGAGGCAACGCCTTTTGCCGCTGCGTCTTTTGCAGCGGCGGCCGAACCACGACCCAAAGCTCCCTCCACCGATGCGCGCAGGTCCACCAGCATGCGCAGCGGCTGGCCGGAAGAGTACTCCGCCTGGAACATTACCTTCCATGACTGGCAGATCATGCGCAGTCGAATAATCGGCTCCTGAGCTGAGAATTGGGCGCGCCGGCAGTCGATAGTTTCCACGCCTTTTTCTTCCAGCTCGGTCAGGCCGTCGAGAATGCTGTTGAGATCGGCGAGCATGAGGCGGAAGAAGACACGCCGCATCAAATATCCGAAACGCGTAAATGCGACCAACGCGATGGGCAGGTAGAACAGGTCGCCAGCTTGGGCCTTAGCCTTGCGTCCCTGCTCGAGCACGCCGCCGTGCAATAGCTCGTCCAGCGAACGGCAGCGGCCGGCGGAGTCAAGCACCCGGTCCAGAGCGTTTAACCACACCGGACTCTTGAGTTCCACCTTGCCGAGAACGGGCTCCAGGCCCTGGGCCACATAAGCAAGGTCGGCGCTGTTGTCGTCGAGGTCAGTGGGCGCGCCCTGGCTGAAATACTGCACCAGCAGGAAATCGATCTTATCGCGCGCGGAATCGCTTCGAGGAGTCTTGGCCAGGAAGTGCTGAAGCAGTGCGACCAGGCCGTCGGGATCCACCAGCGAACTGGTCTGGAGAAACTGGCGCAACTGGTGAACCTGGATTTTGTCATCCATCTCGTTCAACCAGTGCTGGGCCTGCTCGACGGATTCGCGCCCCGGCGTATCCGCCTGAGCCTCGAGATCAGCGCAGCCGGGGATGTCGATGACGAACTCCCGCGCCAGTTCGGCATAAATGGGATGAAGACGGCGCGCGCTCGACCAGACGGCCGCGAGATCTGGAGCAGGCACCGAGGTCTGTGGAGATGACGGTTGGGGCGACGAAGGTTGTGTTGGAGTCATGGTTTCACGATCCAGTTGGGAACTGAGGCGACAAAGCGCGCCGCTACGACGGTTGTGCCCGGATGATATTGCACCGCAACCACTGAGGCTTCGGTGTCGAGTGAGCCGTCGGAGTTGCGCAGCCGCAGTACGTCGCCGAACTCGAGCGGCTCGGAGCAGGCAAACAGAACTTCACGCTCTGTGCCGAATTCGATGACCGTGCTTTCCTGGACGACCGCCTGCACGACCGCGCGGCCCGGCTGGCGCTCACTGCTCGCGCGTGTGAGCTGGACCGGAATGCGAACCGGAGTGGCCTCAGGGAAGAAGCGCGCCAGTTCGGCGACCGTGCTGGTTTGCGCCGACCGCGATTGTGCTGTGCCTGGTTGCGCCAAACGATGCCGACCTTTCCCGCGCTCCTGTTGGGGACAGCCGCTCTCAAGCTGTCCGCCGGGCGAGCCCGGCATAAATGCGGTTGGGCTCCCTCTCTTCCCGGTTAGGAAGAACAGTGGGGAGCCGGAACACGCGGTTACGCGAGAAACAGAAGCACGACCGGGACCACAGTGTGGAACGGAAGGATTAGCACTCAGGCGCTAGATTTTTCAGTGGGTTAGCAGGCCGACGCTGATGGCTGGGACGAAGTCGCAGAGACTCCAGTCTCAAGCTGAGACAAAGTCTCACTGCCTCGGGCTCTACTTGGGAGCAGGTTCATAGAACAGGCTGAGCTGATGCAGCTTAAGATAGTCGAGCTTCTCCTGGAATCCGGGCTGGCCGGGATAAGGATCCGCGGTGAAGTTGGCCACCTGGTCGCAGAGGTGGATATTCTCCATCCGCACGTAGCAGTTGGCCCAGTCGCGCTTGCCGCTGGAATACCACCGGATATCCTCCCACGGTTTGCGAACCGAGGCAGGCAGGAGCAGCACGACCCATAACGTGAGGACGAGATTCCGCTTGCCATGCCACGACTTCGACAGTAGATAGAAGTAGATGGCGAGGAAGGCCGGAATCAGCAGGGTGACGTAGCGCGAAGAATATGCCAGCTTCATGGTCGCGCAGACGCGTCCAATCGCGGCATTCGTCGAGAACAGCAGAGAATAGCTCAAGAGTACAGCGCCGATCAGGTGTGCGTCTTGCCGCGGCCCCTTCAGCAAATGCCGGATATGCCAGACAAATATAGCTATCACACCCAAGAGGATTGCCGCACCCAGAGCTGTCATTGCTGCCGAGACATGAAGGGGCCTTGGCACGACGAAGGCTGAGAACATCAAGCTGACAAACTGCGGATACTGCAGAAATTGACTATAAGGAATCGCTAAACAATCCACGCCGGAAAAAAAAGTGTAATGGATAAAGAAAGACGCGAAAGAAGCGGCGGCCACCAGTAGTCCAGTTAAGGAGTGGGCGAGGGGAACGGATGTCAAGTGGCGCCAGCTCCAGTAGCACTGCAGCAGGAAGACTCCTATGGTGACCACGCCCATGAAGAAGCCCCAACCTGTATAGATGAGCAGGATATTCAGCACGAATATTAATGAATAGCCCAATAACCGATTACGTATGAGGAGGGCAAGGCAGTACAGCATCATCATCAACAACGGAAGTCCGCTGTAGCCGGGATTCGGGGTGCCGACCATCGCCTCATATTGCTGTAAGGTCAGGAAGATAACTGGAATCGCGATATCCGAATACGAAAGCGGGCCATACAGCTTGCGCTTCAGCAGCAACGCGAGCAGCATGGCAGCAAGAATGCTGCCGCCGACAATGAACGCATCGCCGCGTACGTTCCAGTGGGTCAAGGGATAGAGATACTTGTCGGGAAGAAGACCGAGCCCTTCGCGGATCGGGCCTCCGGCGGGCTCGAGGAAGAAGAGTTCGCGAATGCTCGGCCGATGGCGGAAAAACGGTGTCATGTACTCCCACTGGTCGTAGAAGAAAACGTTCACCGAGTACTTCCATATAACTAGAAAGAAACGCGTACCGAGCGCCGCGATAGCGACAGCAATTGCCAGCACAGGTCCGGCACGCAAGAGTTTGTCGCGGACGTTTTCCCCCCGCCCCGTGGAACCCCGACTCTCGATAACTGTCATGGTTGAGGTCATGTTGCCTGTCGGCAGCCCGTCTGTCAAAAAGATCCCTGGTGAACTTGCGTAATGCTCAAGTGAGAACACTTCAAAATCAAGGGACCGCCGGGTAGATGTTGAACGTTCCGTTGCAACGACCGATCTGTTATGCTTGTGCTCCACTAAACAATCCACAGGGTGTGTCGGCCGAGCGTATTCGCCTGTTCGTAGCGCTCGCGCCCAGGTCGCTGCCGGGCACACTCGTGGAAACCCTGTTTGCAGCGACCATCTCCGTCCCTAAAGATTGACGGGAATTCCGCGAGGCTCCGGTCTCGCGACGAAAGCTTGGGAGAACATTTTATGAAATCAACTCTGAAGTTATTCTGGCGCGGCGCTGTGCTTGGGATTGCGCTCGCCATCATCGCTTTACCGACAAGATCCGCTGCGCAAGATCAGGACGACCCGCCCGGGCGCGTCGCTCGCCTTGGCTATTTGCAGGGTTCGGTTTCGTTTCTGCCGGCCGGTGAAACGGACTGGGTAGGGGCCGTCCCGAACCGGCCCATGAGCACGGGCGACCAGCTGTGGACGGATGAGAATTCGCGCGCCGAAGTGCAGCTGGGCTCGGCCGTGATCCGTCTGGCACCGCTTACAACCTTTTCTTTCCTGAACCTTGATGACGATACAGTGCAGATCCAACTCAGCTCGGGCGCGATCAACGTTACGGTGCGGCGGCTGGGTGACAATGAGGACTTCGAGGTCGACACCCCCAACCAGGCGTTTTCGGTTTTCCAGCCGGGGCACTATCGCATGGAGGCGAGTGCCGACGGAACGTACACGGTCATCAGTGTCCGCGCAGGAGACGGCGCAGCCACCGGCAATGGGCAGACTTTTGCGCTGCGGGGCGGGCAGAGAGGCACATTCACCGGAACGGACTCCCTCTATGCCGATGTTGAGCCGATTTACAGCCCCGACGAATTCGATACCTGGTCGGATGGTCGCGACCACCGCTACGATTTTTCGCGTTCGGCGCAATATCTATCGCACGATGTGGTCGGCTTTGACGATCTCGATGACAACGGCGACTGGCGCGACGATCCCAGCTATGGCCATGTCTGGTTTCCCAATCAGATTGCCGTCGGCTGGGCACCCTACCACAATGGCCATTGGGCATGGATTTCTCCGTGGGGATGGACGTGGGTGGATGATGCCGCGTGGGGCTATGCTCCGTTCCACTATGGCCGCTGGGTGAGTGTTGGCGGACGCTGGGGATGGGTCGCGGGTCCGGTGGCGGTGCAGGCGGTTTACGCGCCCGCTCTGGTGGTCTTCATTGGCGGCGGCCCGGGTGCCGTGGGCGGCAATGTGGGATGGTTCGCGCTGGGTCCGCGGGAGGTTTATGTGCCGTCGTACCACGTAAGCCAGGCTTACGTGACGCGGGTCAACATCAGCAGTACGACGGTGAATGTCACCCAGGTGACCAACGTCTACAACACGACCATCATCAAGAACTCGACGACGATTACGAACATTACGTATGCGAACCGCAGTGTGCAAGGCGCGGTGATGGTGGTTCCGCAGCAAGCGTTTGTGAGCGCGCAGCCGGTGATGAAAGCATCCGTCACGGTGAACCCACAGCAGATCGCCAGCATGTCGGTGAGTGCGAGAGCTTCCGTGGCTCCGACGCGAGCGAGCGTGCTAGGGGCGAAGGCTGCTTCCGCAGGTCACGTGGCCGCGCCTCCTGCAGCGGTAGCGAGCCGACAGGTCGTTGCCAAAAAGACTCCACCTCCTCCGCCGGTGCCTTTTGCGAAACAGCAGCAGGCGTTAGCAGCGCATCCCGGGCAACCGTTAGCGAGAAACGAAGTGCAGACGCTGCGTCCGGCCGCCTCTGCGGCTGCTCGACCCATGGTGAAGGTGGCGCCGGTGGGGAAACCGGCGACGCCGAATATGGGGAAGCCGGCGAACCTGCCGAACGCCGCGAAGCCCGGCCAGCCTGCCCCAGCCGCGAATCAGCCCATGAATCGGCCGGCAAGTCAACCCGCTCCGAGCGCGCGGCCCGCCGCGGCTGCTCCGGCAGAACCGAATCGTCCGGCGGCGCAACCGAGTCACCCCGCGCCGGCAGAACCGAGCAACCGTCCGGCAATGACTCCGCCAAGTAGTCATCCGGAGCCAGCACAGCCCAGCAATCGTCCGGAACCAGTCCGGCCGGAAGCTACTCAACCGCCGCCGAACCGGACTCCGCCAGCGCCTGCTGCACGCCCGCAACCTGCTGCGCCGGCCCAGCATCCGGTGGAGCGCACACCGCCGCCTGCAGCGGCCAAGCCTGCGACGCCTGCTGCGAAGCCCGCCACTCCTCCTCCGGCGGCTGCGAAGCCCGCGCCGGCGCAGAAACCTCCAGCAAAGCCGCTGACACCTGAGCAGAAAAAGCAGGAAGAGGAACGGCAGAAGAAGGAACAACAGAAGCCTCAGGGTGAATAGAGGCCCGATCGCAGAAGACCCGATGCGTTCAAGGAATTACGGAATGGCGGCGCATCCTTGCAAAAGGAAGCGCCGCCCGGGTCCCTATCCAGCTACTTTAACGTGATCTCGCGCGTCAGGATGCTAGTGATTGTTCGTCCGTTTTGCACACGCTTGTCGATCACCTGCTGCTCCTTACCCTTGTCGCCATAGTGGCTCATGCGGAGATCGAGAACCTTTTGTGCCAGTCCGTCGAGAGCGGCAAAGTTCTTATACCCGATGGCGAAGCCAATATCCCAGTCTTCTGGATTGGCTTTCGTACTGTTCAGGAAGATGCTGTAGTTTTCAATCAGCCCAGCCTTCTTCTGCGCGTCCCAGATCGGTTTGATGTTGTTTTTCAGATCTTCCATGAACGCGTTGAAATGCCCGGGGAGTATTTGGACCAACGTGACCCGAGTGACTCCTCCCTCGGTGTATTGGTCCTGTGCGACTGCGGTGGCGGCCGACAACCAGGAAAGACAGAGTACCGCAACTGCGAATCGAATCGCTTGCTTCATAAACATTCGCCTCCTTGAAGTTGATGCCGCCGGAGTCTAATTGATTACGTGGTTGCGGTAAAGACTGCAAAGGAATTGATTCCTGCCGATGCACACGGTCTTTAACTACTTTGCTGCGGCGTTAATGGCGCTCTGATGTCATTGCCGCTTGGACAATCACTCGCAGTTACTGCAACGTGTGGCTCGATGAAGGCGCAGGACCTGCGCTTCCGCTGATGTTATAGCGCTTGAGTTTGCGGTAGAGAGTGGCGCGGCTGATGCCGAGCATGCGTCCCGCAAGAGCCTTATCGCCTTTGACTTGCTCGAAGACACGCTGGATGGTGGCGCGTTCGATATCTTCCAGGTCGGTGGAGGAGATCGGGACCGAAGCAGCGCCCTCTGCAGAAATCGATTCGGCCGAGGCCGCCAGATCGGAGACCAATTCGGGCGTGGAATCTGACGACGAACGCGCGGGCAGGTTCAAGGCAGCGATGGAGGGTGGAAGATCGCTGAGGTCGATCAGGGTTCGGTTGCCCAGAGCGACGGCACGCTCTACGCAATTCTCCAGCTCGCGCACATTGCCCGGCCAGTCGTAATTCATCAGAGATTTCATAGCGGCGCTGGAGACGCGCAGGTCTGCGCCTGGAGCGTAGCGTTCGCAAAACCAGTTCACCAGCATGGGAATGTCGCTGCGGCGTTCGCGCAAGGCGGGAACGTGCACGGTGACGACATTCAGACGGAAGTAAAGATCCTTGCGGAAGGTTCCGTTCCTGTAAGCGGCTTCGAGATCGCGGTTGGTCGCGGCGATGATGCGCACATCTACTTTAACGCGCTGGTTGCTGCCCACGGGACGCACTTCTTTCTCTTGCAGGACGCGCAGCAGCTTGGCTTGCAACTCGAGTGGCAGTTCGCCGATCTCGTCGAGGAAAACCGAGCCGGTATCGGCGGATTGAAACAGTCCTTGCTTGGATTTCAGAGCGCCGGTGAAGGCTCCTTTTTCGTAACCGAAAAGCTCGCTTTCAATCAGCGTGGGCACCAGCGACCCGCAGTCTACGGCCACGAAGGGGCGGTTGGCGAATGCACCGCGGAAATGAATGGCACGGGCGATCAGCTCTTTGCCGGTGCCGCTCTCGCCGGAGATGAGCACGGCGGTGCGCGTGTCCTTCAGCCGCGAGGCCACGCGCAGAACTTCCTGAATCTTGGCGGAGGAGCCGACGATGCCGTGCACTGCGGTCTCCGAATCTATGCGCTCGCGGAGAAATTCATTTTCCTCGACCAGGCGGACCTTCTCGGCCATGCGGCGCAGGAACAGACGGAGTTCCTCGAGAGGGGAAAACGGTTTAGTGATGTAGTCGTAGGCACCGAGCTTCATGGCCTGTACAGCGGTCTCGATGGAACCGTGTCCGGTCATGAGCGCGACTTCGGTGCGGGGCAGAAGTTTCTTTACCTTCTCCAGGAATTCGAGGCCGGACATGTGAGGCATGACCATGTCGCTGAGGACAACGTGGACGGGCTGCTCTTCGAGCAGAGCCAGGGCGGACTCACCGCTGTCGGCTTCGAGGCAGATGAAGCCCAGGGCTTCGCCCACGGTGACGCAGAGTTTGCGGATGCTCTGCTCATCGTCGACGATGAGGAGACGGACTCGGAGGTCTTCCCTGCTGAGAGCGGGCCGGCTCAGATCAGATCTGCTCAAGTCTCGGCTCACAGCGGTCTTGCCTAAAGGTGGTTTGCCGGGCACAGGGTTCATCGGGCCTTCCCCATAGTTTTCTCTACGGCGGAGATTAGGTCCTGCACGCGGAAAGGCTTCTCCAGATAAAGAGCGCCAATCTTGCGCAGGGTGGTCACGGTTTCTTCGTTGGCGTAGTCGCCGGTAATGATGACGACTTTGTGCTCGAGATCGGGGCGATGGGCGGAAATCCAGGTATGCACCTGGGCGCCGTCGACGCCGCCGGGCGTGCGCATGTCGGAAACCACGCCGAGAAATTGGCCTTTTTCGAGCAGGCGCAGGGCTTCGGCTCCAGACTCGATGCACACGACGTCGTAGCCGTTACGCTCGAGGGTGGCGCTCACCAGGGCCATGATGGAAGGCTCGTCTTCGATGAGCAGAACAGGCAAGAACGATCGTTGAATGGCGGGGGTTGTCATTTTTGTATTACTCCTGCGGCCACACTCAGAGAAGCAGTGTGGGGCGCTGCGGGAAAGCGAACAATGAAAGTGGCTCCCGGCCCGTCGGCATTGTTGTGGCAGAGAATCTCACCTCCGTGTTCCTTCACGATGCCGTAGCAGATGCTGAGGCCGAGGCCGGTTCCCTTGCCGACCTCTTTGGTGGTGAAGAAGGGATCAAAGATGCGATCGGGATGGGAAATGCCGTAGCCGTTGTCGCTGAAAGAAACTTCGACGGCATCGCCAACCTTGGTGGTCATGATCTCGATGCGGGCGGGGCGGCCGACTTCATGCACGGCGTCGTAGGCGTTGTTCAGAATGTTGAGGAAAACCTGCTGCAGTTGGTGAGCGTCACCGATAACATCGGGGAGTCCCTCGTCAAGGTGTTCGATAATTTCCACGCCGTGACTATTGAAGTCGTAAGAACGCAACTGGATGGTGCGGCGCAGGATCAGGTTGAGCTGCACGGGGTTGCGCTGCGGCGGCATCTGGCGTGCAAAGCTGAGCAGGTTCTGGACGATCTGTTTGGTGCGCTGAGCTTCCTGTAGGATGACGCGCAGGTCTTTTAACGCTGTCGCAGGAAGGTCGGGATTCTCCAGGAGCAAATCGGCAAAGCCGAGGATCGCGGTCAGGGGATTATTTACTTCGTGGGCCACGCCGGAGACCAGTTGTCCGACGGCCGCCATCTTCTCGGCGTGAACCAGTTTGCCGCGCAGTTCGGCGGAGTCGGTGATGTCGGTCATGACCACCACGATGCTGTTGATGTTGCCCTGCTCGTCGCGCATGGGGCTGAGGTTGACGGAGAACTGGCCGGCATGGCCGTTGCCACGCATGATCTGCAGTTCCAGGTTGTCGACCTGCCCGCCGCTCAGAATGGCTTGCAGGGCATCGGATAGAGGACGGACATAGCCGGGAGCGGCCAGCTCCAGCAGTGGACGCCCCAGCAGTTCACGCTGCTCGAAACCGGCTTCGTACCAGCGGCGGTTGGCGTAGCTGATCAGGCCTGCGGTGTCGGCGACCAGAATCAGGCTTTGGGTGTTGCTGAGAATCTTGCCGGAGAAGTCGCGCTCCCGCTGCAGTTCTGACTGATAGGTGTGGAGGCCGGTGACATCAAGCATCAAACCGCGAATCTGCAGCAATCGCCCAAGATTGTCGTACATGCCGAAGGCATTGATCAGAACGTAGATCGGCGACCCGTCTTTGCGGCGAAGCGTGGCTTCAAAATTACGCATGTGGCCGTCTTTTTCCATGGCCTCGGCGTGGCGCTCACGCTGCTCGGGAGAGAAGTAGACCTGCGTGGGAATATCAACCTGCAGGAGCTCTTCCCGGCTGGAATAGCCGAGCATCGCCACCAGGGCGTCGTTGACTTCGACAAAGCGGCCTTCGGGCGTGCTGAAGAACAGTCCTTCCTGAATGTTGTCGAACAGTTCACGGTAACGGCGCTCGGCCTCGCGGCGGTCCGTAATGTCTTTGAGCACGTGAATGGTTTGCAGGCTTTCGCCGGAAGCACCGTGCACCCGTGAAGTGGAGACCAGATAAGTGCGGTCCAAAGCAGGATGAACAAATTCGTCGCCGTCCTCGCCCAGGGAGCGGCAGAAAGGGCAGGAATAAAGCGTAGCTTCGTTGGTAAGAGTCAGCAGAGCGCGCATGTTGACCCCGATCAGTTCGCTGGGAGCAACTCCGATCATGGAGGCCAGAGACCGGTTTACGCGCAGAACCTTATCGGTTTCGTCGTGCACGACGATGAAATCGGTGATGGCATCAAAGATTTCCAGCCAGTGACGGTTGGCCTGTTCGATGCGACTGAACAAGCGGGCATTTTCCAGAACCCGGGCGGCGTGGCCGGCGATGGCTTCCAGCAGGTCGCGATCTTCCGCCGCGAGCGGATGAGCGCACCCGGAGAGGCAGAGCAAACCAGTGAGTTCTCCATTAGAACTGGGAAGACGAACCACCAC
>Ga0210396_10007064_pt1 | contig 10704 bp, 9 predicted proteins | sample IncBWH17OmetaG_FD_155466 | JGI IMG/M metagenome (GOLD analysis project Ga0210396, IMG submission 155466) | Forest soil microbial communities from Barre Woods Harvard Forest LTER site, Petersham, Massachusetts, United States - Inc-BW-H-17-O ... | reverse complement strand
GCAACGAACCTTCAGGCGAAACCCGGTGCGCGGCAATCCAGTCGTCGATGGCGGCAATCTCGGCAGGCGACAATCGCAATCCAAGCTTTGATCGCCGCCACACGATGTCCTCAGCGGTGCGGGCCCATTCCGACGACATCAGGTACCGGACTTCGCTCTCCGTCAAGGTGGCACCGAACGACTGGCCGAGATCCGCAAGCGATTTCGCACCGCCGAGCAGCTTGCTGGCGCGGGTGCCGTAGGCATGCGCCAGCCGGTTGGCATGCGCGAGTTCGAGAAACGGGTAGCTGCGCAGCAATTCCGCCGATAGCGCAGATATCGCCGAGACGTCGAGGTCGCCGCCGGGTAGCGGCGATTTCGCGGTCCAGCCTTCGCGCGCCTTGGAGCTGCGCAGATAAGGCGCGAGGCGTTGGAGCGCTTCCTCGGCGAGGCGGCGATAGGTGGTGATCTTGCCGCCATAGATCGACAGCAGCGGCGCGCCGCCGGGGGTGTCGAGTTCGAAAACATAGTCGCGGGTGGCGGCCTTGGCTTCGCTGGCGCCGTCATCATAGAGCGGACGAACGCCGGCATAGGTCCAGACCACGTCCTCGGGCTTGACCGGCTTCGCCAGATATTCGCTGACGGAGGCACAGAGATAATTGATTTCCTCGGCCGAGGCTTTCACCTTGGCGGGGTCGCCATGGTAGTCGCGGTCGGTGGTGCCGATCAGCGTGAAATCGTCCTGATAAGGAATGACGAAAACGATCCGGCCGTCGCTGTTCTGAAACATGTAGGCGCGGTCATGCGCATACAGTTTTCGCACCACGATATGCGAACCCTGCACCAGCCGCACCTTGGCCCTGGCGTTGACGCCGGCACCGGACGCCAGCACGTCCTCGACCCACGGGCCGCCGGCATTGACGAGCACGCGGGCACTGATGGTGCTGCGCTCGCCGCTGGCGGTGTTTTCGACCGTGACCTGCCAGCTTCCATCGGCCTGGCGAATTTCCACCGCGCGCGTGCGGGTGCGGATGTCGGCGCCACGATCGGCGGCATCCCGCGCGGTGAGAACCACGAGACGGGCGTCATCGACGAAGCAATCCGAATACTCGAACCCCTTGGTGTAGCGGTTTGGAATCAGCGGCTTCCCTACCTCGTCATGCGCCAGATCGACCGAACGGGTCGGCGGCAGCAGCTGCCGGCCGCCGATATGGTCGTAGAGAAATAGTCCGAGCCGCAGCAGCCATGCCGGCCGCAGCCCATCATGGTGCGGCAGCACGAATCGAAGCGGGCGAATGATGTGCGGGGCGATCTGCCAGAGGATTTCGCGCTCGATCAGCGCCTCGCGGACCAGCCGGAACTCGTAATATTCCAGATAGCGCAGGCCGCCATGCACGAGTTTCGTCGACCACGACGACGTCCCGCTGGCCAAATCATTCATTTCACAAAGGAAAACGGAATTTCCGCGCCCAACCGCATCACGCGCGATGCCGCAGCCGTTGACACCGCCCCCAATGATTGCGAGGTCGAAATTCCGATCCAAAGACGCTTCCTCGGCGTTCGCCTATTCATATTGGCGATTTTACTTTCGGTTTGGATTAAATCACAACCAAATGCGAAAGCAACCGGAAAAGGGAACTGGTGCCTGTTCCGGTGGCTTCATCCTTCGAGACGCGGCCAAAAGGCCGCTCCTTCGGATGAGGGCTGCCCCTGTATGACGGCTGCCCTCTGTTGGTCGCATGAGGGACTCAACCCGAGGGACTCAGCCGGTGCGGAGCGCGTCTTCGCGCGTCTGCGGACGATGCTTCGCATCGCCGGGAGAACCATGAGGCCCCGGAAGCGCGCGATCATGCACCGCCTTAAAAATCCTAGCGCAAGCGCGTGACGGTCGAGGGAGCCTCCACCCCCGTCTCATCGATTTCCACCGCCGCCTTGGGCATCGCCTCGATCACCTGGATGCCGCGGCTATGGCAAATGTCGGCCAGCCTGGCCGGCAGCGCCTCGTCGGTGACAAAGGTCTGGATCTGGCTGATATCGGCGATACGAACCGGCGCGCTGCGTCGCAGTTTGGTGCTGTCGGCTACCAGCATCACGCTGCGCGCATTGGCGATGATGGCCTGCGCCGCCTGGACTTCGCGGTAGTCGAAATCCAGTAGCGCGCCCTCCTCGTCGATCGCCGACGCGCCGATGATGGCGTAGTCGACTTTGAACTGGCCGATCAGGCCGATCGCGGTCGAGCCGATCACCGCACCGTCTGCCCGGCGCACCGTGCCGCCGGCCACGATCACCTCGATGCGCGGGTGCCGGTACAGCAGCATCGCGACATTGAGATTGTTGGTGATGACCAGCATGTCCTCATGCGAGGTCAGCGCGGCGGCGACTTCTTCCGTGGTGGTGCCGATATTGATGAACAGCGAGCAGCCGTTCGGGATCAGCGCCGCCGCGGCCGCGCCGATCGCCTTTTTCTCCTCGGCGGCGACGAAGCGGCGCGCTTCATAGGCCAGGTTCTCGACACCCGAGGCAATGATGGCGCCGCCGTGAATCCGCGTCAGCGACCGGTGGTCGCACAGATCGTTCAAATCCTTGCGGATGGTCTGCGCCGAAACCTCGAAACGCCGGGCGAGATCCTCCACCATCACCCGGCCAAAGGCGCGGGCGATATTGAGGATTTCGGATTGGCGATGGGTGAGGCCGGTCACAGGGCACCTGGGCGTGAAGGTGGCCTATGGTGGGGCCGTTCCAGCATTCGGTCAACGCGGCAGAACGGCGCCAAGGCTCGTTCACGGACCGAAAGGGCAATTCTGGTTAAGGCGACGCCGTTAAAAGGACTTGCGCCCGCTTTTCTGCAACTGCCCGGGAATGTTTGTCCCGGCCCGGTGGTTATCTTATTGGGCTCCCCTCCGGGATGGCCCCAACAGACATCGGGAGAGGTGCATGCGCAAATTGGCGATCCGGCTTTTGACACTGGCCATCTACGCGACCGCGCTGGTCGCGGTTCCCGCGGTCACACCAGCCAAGGCCGCGGCGGACGGTAGCCAGGAGATGAAGAAGCACAAGAAGAAGACTCACAAGAGCCTTCGTATCGAGGCGCCCAAGGCTTCCAATCAGGCGCCATATTCAAACCCCAACGATGATCCTGACCGAAAGGTGAGCTATTAAAGCGTTTTCGAGCGAAGTGGATACCGGTTCGCGTACCGGGCGGATTCAGGTCTGGCGCACAATTTTCTCGCAAGCTCCGCCACCGGCAGTCTCGCGGCGGAATGATCGTTTCCGGTCAAGCCACCTCGCGCGGCGAGCTTCCTCGCTTTCGACAAAGCCACACCGTCCGCCCACCGGCCACCATGTCGTTGGCAACATGATCGATCACCTCAAAACCGATCCCACCAATCAAGGCCATATATTCAGCCGGCGCCAGGCTCGCATGATAGAGCGGATCGCCGCGATAGCTACCGATTCCCTCGCCATGTTCAGGTCCGGTGTTGAACATCAGCACCGTGCGGTCGGATGCGTGCGCCGCAAAAACCGCAAACATTCGGCGTTGGTCATCGTGGTCGAGGTGAAAAAAACTGTCCCAGGCCAGGATGCCGTCGAAGCGACGGCTCAGCGACAGCCGACGCATGTCGGCCACCATCCACTCGTGATCGGGCAAACGGCTCCGGCAAAGCGATATCATGGTGGGAGACGAGTCCACGCCGGTCACCAGCAGACCGCGCTCGTGCATGTGCTGCGCTACCGGTCGTCCCGGTCCACAACCGAGATCCAGGACCCTCGCGCCTGCGCAGACGCTGTCGATGAAGCGGTCGTGCCAGACCTGATCGTTCCACCCGGCATTTTGGCGGTCACGATCCCACGCCGTCGCGTGTTTCTCGTAATGTTCGATGATGCGACTGGCCAAGCGGGTCATGGGCCAAATGTTGGGCGGCCGGCCCGGCGTTGCAATGGGTCGGCTGCTATCGCCCGTCAGTACGCGTTCGGCTCCATCGCCCACATCCCCTGATCGTGACCATGCGAATAGTTCATGTTGGTCGTCGCCGGATTGCGGTTGATCAGCGGCCGCAGGAACATCGGATGGGTGACGCTGCGCACCTCGTGCTCGATCGTGAACAGGTGCCTGCCATCAGAGGGATCGATGATGTCGCGAAAACGGTATTGGTACTGGTTGTCCTCGCTAAAGATCAGGTCGCGTTCCGCCAGCCGGCGGTATGGACCCGAGAAGTCCGTGATGTACATCTGCACATGATGGCCGTCATAGTCCGGCTGCGGCCTGTCGGTCTCGCGGAACAGGAGATGCTGGTCCTTTCCGATCTCCACGCGCGCGACAGTCCCGTCGCCATCGTCAAGCTCGGCGGGCATGCCCATGAATCGAGGATAGAAGGCGCAAATGCCTTTCGCGGTCCCGACCGGAACCTCGAACTCGACATAGGGGATGCCGAGCGTGATGCGCCCGAACCGCGCGGCGTCCGGCTCATAACAGTACACGCGATTGCCCCAGGGACATATCGCCTCGACATAGTCGTTGTGTTCGCTGAACGCGAATTTGGTGCCGTGCAGCTTCTTCGCGACAGACGCGAGCCGGTCGAGCAAAGCCGCGCGGCCCGAGATGACGATGCCGGTATGACCGCGCAGCACCTGCGCCTCGCCGCTCGGCAAATGAAACTGGTTCCTGCCGACGTTGATCCACATGTTGTCGTCGGATACCATCAGATACGGATCGCGGGTCAGCCCCAACCCGGCGACATAGAATAATGTGGCCAGATGCTGGTCGGGGACCTGGACGTTGACGTGTTCGAGATGGATCGAGTTGCCTAGATCTTCTGCGGCGCGGTCGAATTTCTGCTGCATGGCGTGGTCCCGGTAGGTTACGGCGTATCATAGTGAAGCGTGACGCCTAATCCAGCCATTCCGGTGGCAAGGATTTCTGTGGCGCGGCAATGGCGTCATCGCACGGCCCGCACGTCGCCGGCTTGGCCGCCGTCCCAGGCCCGCGTTTCCTCGCTTTCGACGAAACCGGCCTGCAATTCCGCGGTCGCGGACTTCATGTCGACGCCGTCAACCCAGCGTCCGACCACCAGCGTCGCGACGATGTTGGATGTCAGATTGGTCGCGGCGCGGATTTCCGCCATGAAGCGATCGACGCCGAGCAATAGCGCGATGCCGGCGACCGGCACCGCATCCACCACGGGAAGCGTGGCCGCCAGTGCGATGAAACCTCCACCGGTGACGCCGGCGGCGCCCTTCGAGGTGAACAACATCACGAACAACACGCTCAATTGGTGCCAGATCGAAAGCTGGACGTTGAAGGCATGCGCGAGGAACAACACCGCCGTCGTCATGTAGATCGCCGTACCGTCCATGTTGAAGGAGAACCCGGCGGGCATCACCAGTCCCACGACCTCCCGGGACACACCGACCTTCTCCAGCTTCTCCATCGAGCGCGGCATCATGGTTTCGGCCGACGTCGCCGCGAACACGAACAGGATCTCGTCCTTGAAGTAATTCAGCACCCGGAAAACATTGAACCCGGAAAGCCTCAAGAATCCACCGAGCACGAGGATGACGAACAGGAAGCTGACGAGATAGACCGACGCGACCAGCTCCCCGAGGTCGAGCAAGGTCCGCAAGCCATATTTGCCCACGGTGAAGGCCATCGCACACAGCGCGGCGAGTGGCGCAAAATACATGATGATCCGCACCATGCCGAACAAGGCGACCGACGCCGACTCCAGGAACGACACCACCGGCCGGCCCCGCGCCTGCGCCATGCTGAGCGCCAATCCGAGCAGCACCGCGATGAACAGCACCGGCATGATCTCGCCCTTGACGAAGGGCTCGACGAAGGAAGACGGGATGATCGACTGGAAAAAGTCCGACAGGGTGATGTTCCTGGCGAGCTTCGCATAGCCCTCGACCGCCTTGGGATCGAACGCCGCCGGATCGGCATTCAGTCCGACGCCGACCTTCCACAAATTGCCGACGGTCATTCCGATCACAAGCGCGAGCGTCGATGCGACCTCGAAATAAATCAGCGCCTTGACGCCGACATTGGCGACGCGGCGAATATCGCCCATCTTGGCGATGCCGACCACGATGGTGGTGAAGATGATCGGGGTCACCACGACCTTGATCGCCCGCACAAAGGCGTCGCCAAACGGCTTGAGATAGGTCGACAGATCCGGATAGGCGTAACCGAGCAGCGCCCCGAGCGCGACCGCCACCAGCACCTGGACATAGAGCTTTCGATAGAGCGGTGTTTTCCGGGATGCGGCTTTGGCGGCCGACAACCCGATAGTGGCAATATCGGAAGTCTGATGATCGACTTCGAGCGCGGACATCGATTTTCCAGTCAGCAAGGCGGACGGCTTCGGTCAGTTCTCAGATTTGCTGGTTCGCCGAGCAATTGCCCCGGCGACGCAGCCAGGCACGCAACCAAGGCGGCCGTTGCTGGCCGCCCCGGCGGCCAGCGTAATCGCCCGTCGCCGACTACTCGGCGGCCACGCGGTTCATCGCCGCATGACCATGGGTCTTGACCACGACCTTGATCGCATCCTCGATACGCTCGCGGGCATATTTCAACGCCGTCGGCAGATCTTCCAGGGCAAAGGTGTGGGTGTGCACCTTGGTGGCGTCGAACCGCTTCTGCGCCATGAACGCCTCGGCGCGGTGCGTAGCGCTCTTGCCTTCGCCGCGTATGCCATAGATGTAGATGTTGTTGCGCACGATATAGGCGATATCGACTTCGGCCGGCTTGCCTGGAAATGCCGCCAGACAGATGCGGCCGCCGCGGTTGACCATGCGCGCCGCCTCGTTGACCGCTTCCGGCGCCCCCGAACATTCGACGACATAGTCGACGCCCTTGCCGCCATTGAGCTTGCGGACGGCGGCGACGGGATCTTCGTTCTTGGCATTGATGACGTAGTCGGCGCCAAGCTCGAGACCGATCTTGAGGCGGTTGTCGCGCGTTCCGGTCAGGATCACCGGATGCGCCCCGAGCGCCTTGGCGACGGCGACGCCGAGCAAGCCGATCGGACCGGGACCGGTGACGACGACGCTCTCGCCCGCGACCAGGCCGCCGAGTTCCGTCAAGCCGTACATCGCTGTACCGGCGGTGACGACCAGCGTCGCCTCCTCGTCCGACATTTCGTCCGAGATGCGAACCAGCGTGTTGATGCTGTTGATGGCGTATTCCGCGAATCCGCCGTCGGTGGTGAAGCCGTTGGCACGGTGTCCCTTGTCGACGTCGCCGTAGTTCAGGCCGTAATTATGGCACGAGGTGTACATACCCTCGCGGCAGCGCTTGCACTGTCCGCACCCGGCGTGGATTTCGACGGTGACGCGGTCGCCGATCTTGTACTCGTCGACGCCGGGTCCGAGCGCCGCGACGGTGCCCATATATTCGTGGCCCGGGGTGAAATTCTTGTTGTAGGGCAGGCCGCCCTGGATCATCGCCGGCGGACCGTGATGGATGATTTCGAGATCGGTGGCGCAGATCGCGACGGCGTCGATCCGGACCAGAACCTCGGCCCGTTTCGGCACCGGCACCGGCTTGGTGGTCAAGGTCAATTGGTCGGGATCGCCCAGCACCCAGGCGCGCATCGTATCGGGAACGGGAAAATCGGGCGAGGTCTTGACGTTGTCGGGCTTGTACATCGGTTTCTCCGAGGTGTGTTTGGCTGCTATTTGGCCGCTGCGTTCTTCGCCGATCGGCTCAGGACGCGAAGCGCTCCGCGCTTCGTCGACATTTCGTCGGCCGCTGCGATCGATGAATCTTGCTGGGATGAATGGACGGCGACGCAGGCCGGCTGCGCCGTGACAGGGGATGCGAAACCGAGGGGCGGAAAGCGCGGTCGAGGGCCTGGATGCGGCAGCTACCTCGCCCCATGGCTTTACGAGCCGACTTGATACAGCACCTTAAATCGTACTTTTCGCTACTTCGTGCGGATACCATCGCCACCCGGTCTCATTTTTATGACCGCAGTAGGGACAATCTTCGTCCCCAAAGCAAATGAATTTTCACACAGACCGCGCTTCGGTTCCAGGGATTTGGAGCGCGGTCGGCCGTTGCTCGTCTTCCAGCGGCTTTTTGAGCGTCCCCGGGCTCACGAGAGAGTGTCCTTGCCGTGATTGTAGGGGTGGGTTGCCGCGACAAACGGCAGCCGCGCGGCGGCCCGGTTAACGAATATTTAGGAATCAGCACTACAGCTCAAAGCGGCTTCTCCTCAAAGATCGGGCCGCTAGCATGACTGACCCTGACACTCTGAGTCGCGACATCCATGCGCTGAAAGAGCTGCAAAGAGTAGCCTGGAGCCAGCTCGCCAGCCCAACGCTCACCACCTTCGACCGCCGCGAGATTCGAAACCGGATCAGGCAAAGCGGAGCCGAGTTGAAGACCTATCTGCAGATGAGATCCGAACACATGGGCTTTCCGCTGCATCCGGTGCTCGATACCGGCCAACGCCCTGCCAAGCCTCAATTCCGGCTGCTGGTCGCAGATTAGGGCGCTGCAACGTCAGGCCGCGTTGCGAGCCGCATCGCGGCACGCTCGGCGTCCCGCGCATTGCGAAACACCTGCCCTTCCAGCGCATTGTAGTGGTGGGTTGCGGCGAAAAACCAGTAGCCGTCCCGATCGCGGACGACGATTCCCGCCGCCTTTGAGCGGACTTCGATGATGTAAGTGTCTGACATTTACTCTTCCGTGCCCTTGATCCCCCGGTGCGCGCAATAACGGGAGCGGCGGGAAAAAGTTCCGCGCGCGGAATGTGATGTCGGTAAAGCAGCGTCATTCCGGGGCGATGCGAAGCATCGAGCCCGGAATCTCGAGATTCCGGGTCTGGTGCTAACGCACCATCCCGGAATGACGAACACCTCTCACGCCGAAATCAGCGCGTCATCCTGCTTGATCATCTGCGGATGTCCCTGATCGTCGATCGAGACGTAGGTGAAATTGCCGTCGGTCACCAGAATCGAATGCATTTCCTTGCGGCGCAGCACCCAGGCCTCGAGATGCACGGTGATCGAGGTCTTGCCGATCCGGACCAGATTGGCATGGACGGAAACCAGATCGCCGACGAAAACCGGCTTGCGAAAATTCATCGCGTCGATGGCCACCGTGACGGTGCGCGATTTTGCGGTCTTGGATGCAAAGATTCCGCCGCCGAGATCCATCTGGCTGAGCAGCCAGCCGCCGAAAATGTCGCCGTTCTGGTTGGTATCGGCCGGCATCGCCAGTGTGCGGATACAAAGATCCCCTTCCGGTTCGGTTTCCCCATTCGGCGGGGCGTGAACGGCTGTCGTGTCGGTCATGTCTAAGGCCCCGTCGAATCGGATATGGCGTTATCTGAAGCTATCCCAGCCGGCATCCGGCGTGAACCGGTCGCCAAACTTCGCCGCCAGTGCGCGCAGCGTCGACGCCACATTCTCCGGTCCGCGGGTGCGGGCATAATTCAACGGGCCGCCGCGAAACGGCGCATAACCGGTGCCGAAAATCATGGCGCCATCCACCGTGTCGGGATTGTCGACGATGCCTTCGCGCAGGCAGGCGACGCAGACGTTCGACATCGGCAGGATCAGCCGGTCGATCATTTCCGGCGTCGGCGGCGCTATTGAAGACGAACCGGACGACTTGTCGGCCTTGCCGTCCTTCCAGATATAGAAGCCCTGGCCGGACTTGCGGCCGAGTTCACCCCTGGCGACCTTGTCGCGAAGCCAGGCGGGCGTGGGCGGCAGCAGATCGCCGAATTTCGAGCGCAGCATGTCGCCGACCGCGAGACAAATATCGAGCCCGACCTGATCGGCCAGCTCGATCGGCCCCATCGGCATGCCGAAGTTTTCCGCCGCGGCATCGATGGTGACCTTGTCGATCTTCTCATCGAGCATCACCATCGCCTCGAGCATGTAAGGCGTCAGCGCGCGGTTGACGAGAAAGCCCGGCGAACTCCTGACCGGCAGCGGCAACCGGTCGATGGCGCCGACAAAGGCCAGCGCCTGCTTCAGCATCTGCGGATCGCTGCCGTCATGGCTGACGACCTCGACCAGTTGCAGCCGGGAAACCGGATTGAAGAAGTGCAGCCCGACCAGCCGCTCCGGCGATTTCAGCGTGGCGCGCAGGTCCTGCAGCGGAATGCTTGACGTGTTGGTGGCGAGGATCGCCCCCGGCTTCATTTTCGGCTCGAGCCCGGCATAGACCTTCTGCTTTAACTCGAGTTTCTCCGGCACCGCTTCGATGATCAGGTCGGCATTGCGCACGCCTTCGCCGTCGAGATCGGGAACCAGGCGGTCCAGCGCGTCGCGAATATCCGTGCGCTTGCGCATGATCTTGCCGAACAAATCGCCAGCACGCTTCATCGCGCCGGCGATCGGCTCCGGCTTCATGTCGGCGAGCGAAACCCGCAGGCCCTGATTGGCGCACCAGGCCGCGATGTCGCCGCCCATCGCGCCGGCACCGATAACGTGAACATGGTTGATCCCGCTGCCGGAGCCGGCGGTCTTTTTCATCTGGTCGCGCAGGAAGAACACCCGGATCAGGTTCTGCGCCGTCGGCGTCACCATCAGATTGGCGAACGAGGTCTTCTCGGCCGAGAGCATCGCGGCCTTGTCGCCGCCGTGCTTTTCCCAGAGATCGATCAGCGCATAGGGTGCCGGGTAATGCTCATGCGGCGCGGCCTTCTCGGCCTCGGCGCGCATCCGCGAGCCCAGAAAATTTCTGACAGGACCGAGATTCAAAAGTGT
>Ga0210396_10007063_pt1 | contig 10704 bp, 11 predicted proteins | sample IncBWH17OmetaG_FD_155466 | JGI IMG/M metagenome (GOLD analysis project Ga0210396, IMG submission 155466) | Forest soil microbial communities from Barre Woods Harvard Forest LTER site, Petersham, Massachusetts, United States - Inc-BW-H-17-O ... | reverse complement strand
CCGGCAGACCTAGTGTCCGGCGATAGGCGTCTTCAGCCTCTTTGGTTATGTGCGAATCCGTAGCGCCCTGCATTATCGGGTAGATGTGCACCGCAGCCAGCGGAATGTCGTAGTACTCCGCAACATTGGCGCCCAGCCCCTGCTGGCTTGCGTCCGTCAATAGCAGGTCGGCCCCGCCTGCCAGCGACGTGAGCGCCTTACCCAGCTCCGGCCAGAGTTGGTTGATATCCTTCAAAATTTCCAAGGCCATGGTGATGGGGTTTGGCGTCTTCCCATATTTGCGAGCGATATTCGCGTTCTGTTCTACGTGGTCCGGGCCGTGGGGGACCGCCGCTAGCCCCGCCGACTCGACGAAGCCAACCATGTTAGGCGGGACCGCCATGCGTACTTCGTGGCCTCGACGCTGCAGCTCCCGAGCGATGGCGGCGCACGGCTCGACATCGCCCCGGCTTCCCAAGGTTGCCAGCACAAATCTCATCGGCGGAACCTACCTTGCGGTGACGTGCGTGTGCAGTCCGGCCGCGAGCCGGAGAATGCGCTGAAATTAAGGCCAGCAACATTATTCGGTAATCGTGGTCGGCGGGTGAGTCCGTTTCGTGATAGGCATTAACGACCACAACGCGCCCGTGGGGAGCCACATCCGATGATGCGTCTGAAATAGTCGATAGTCCGCGCGGCCCCTTCTTCGAAAGGGACTCGTGGACGCCAGTCGAGCCTGGATTCGGCGAGGCTGATGTCCGGCTTGCGCTTCCTCGGGTCGTCCGGCGGCAGGGTCTTAAAGACGATGGCCGAGGCGGATCCGGTCATTTTCTTGATAAGGCTTGCGATTTTGAGGACGGTAAATTCGGTTGGGCTGCCCAGGTTGACGGGTCCAGTGAACGAGGGTTCGCTCGCCGCCATATTCACCAGCCCGTCGACGAGATCGTCGACATAGCAGAAGGAACGAGTTTGGCTGCCGTCCCCGAAAACGGTGATCAGTTCTCCCCGTAGCGCCTGGACGATGAACGTGGAGATGATTCGACCGTCCTCCGGGTCCATCCTCGGACCGTAGGTATTGAAGATGCGGACCACCTTGATGCGGACGCCGTAGCGCCGCGCGTGCTCGAGCATCAGCGTCTCCGCAACTCGCTTGCCCTCCTCGTAGCAGCCCCGCTCGCCGAAGCAGTTGACGTTGCCCCAGTAGCTCTCGACCTGGGGATGAATTGTCGGATCTCCGTAGACCTCGCTGGTGGAGGCCTGCAGAATAGTCGCCCCATGCTCGCGCGCCAGTTCAAGGAGGTTCCTCGTCCCGACGTAGTTGGTCTCAAGGGTGAACAGGGGATCGCGCTGATATTCGCGCGGCGACGCGGGACAGGCCATGTTAAAGATGACGTCCAGCGGACCCGTCATGTCCGCGTCTAGCGGACGGGTGATGTCGTGCTCGAAGAAACTGAAGCCCGGATCGTCCTCGAGGTGCATGATGTTGTCGCGACTGCCGGTATAGAAGTTGTCGAGCCCCAGAACCTCGATGCGGCCGCGACGAAGACGATCGCAGACGTGGGACCCGAGGAAGCCGGCGGCGCCCGCGACGAGGGCTCTCACGTACTGATTCTCCTTGGTTCCGACCCATGCCGTGGTCCTCGAAGCCCCGGCCTGCGGGCGCCCAGGATCATAGATGTTGCAGCCATCGAACACGACGTAGCTTCGCACGACCGCCCCGACCCGTTGCCAAGAGCATGCGCGATGCCAGAACTATCGGCATCCCGAGGCGTCGACCGACTCGGCAAACGCTTTATTCCTGAGTTGGCCGCTTCGAGCGCGTTCACGCTGGTGACCGATGGGCCGGCTCAGCATGCTGTCGATGACTGAGCCGCCGTCGAGCGAGGATCAACGCTCGAGGTCGCCGTGCCTACTGCGGGCTTGCAGTCGACGCACTAGCGAAATACCGCTAAATGTGAGCAGCATTGACGGGAACGCTTGCGCCAACGTAGCGGAAGGTGCCCGACATGTATCGCCAGATCCTGGATCCGGTCGCCCACTCGCTGGCTTGGAGCTCACTCGCGGCCGTCTTACCGCTGGCCGCGCTATTCCTGATGCTCGGGGTGTTGCGCGTGCGCGCCTGGATGGCGTCCTTGGCGTCCCTGGCCGTCGCGATCGTGATCGCCGTCGCCGTGTACAGAATGCCGATCGGCCAGGCGGCGCTGGCGGGCAGCGAAGGCGCCGTCTTTGGGTTCTACCCGATTCTCTGGATCGTGATCAACGCGATCTGGGTTTACCAAATGACAGTGCAGACAGGGCATTTCGACGTGCTGCGACGCAGTTTTGCGACGGTCAGTGACGACCACCGCGTCCAGGCGATAATCATCGCGTTCTCCTTCGGCGCGTTGCTCGAAGCGTTGGCCGGGTTCGGGACGCCCGTGGCGGTCACCTCGGTGATGCTGCTTGCCCTGGGCTTTAAACCACTCAAGGCCGCTGTCCTGTCGCTGGTCGCGAACACCGCGCCGGTCGCGTTCGGGGCGATGGCCACACCGATCATTACCCTCGCCAAGGTATCCGGCTTGTCGACCGACGTGCTCGGCGCGATGGTCGGGCGTCAAACCCCGATCCTGGCCGTCTTCGTCCCGCTTGCGCTGGTGGCCATCGCGGACGGTCGGCGCGGTCTTCGAGAGACTTGGGCCGCCGCCCTGTTGGCCGGTGTGATTTTCGGCCTCGGCCAATACGCCGCCTCGAACTTCGTGTCGGTGCCGCTGGCAGATGTGATCGCCTCGCTGCTGTCTGCCGCCGCCCTCGTGTCGTTTGTTCGCATCAGGCATCGACACGCCGAAGCGACGCCCGCTGCGGTAACCGCCGGCGATACGCGAACCCCCGAACGGGCCGACGACGTCGAACCGCGAGATTCAGGTGCCGAGGTGCTGCGTGCTTACTCGCCCTACGGGATCGTTATTGCCGTCTTCGTGATTTGCCAGATCTCGGCGGTGAAGAAATTCCTTGAAAAGGCGACCTTCGCGGTGCACTGGCCGGGTCTGCACCTGTACACCCCCAAAGGCAGCCCGTCGACGCTTCCGAACTTCACCTTCAATCTGCTGACCACGCCGGGAACTCAGATGCTCGTGGCGGGCATACTCAGCATCGTGGCGCTGCGCTTGTCGGTGGCCGGGGCGCTCAAGGCCTACGGGGCGACGCTGTATCAGCTGCGATGGGCCATCGTCACCGTAATGGCTGTGCTAGCACTGGCATTCGTGATGAACGCGTCCGGACAGACCATCACGCTCGGCACCTGGATGGCCGGCGCGGGAAGCGCATTCGCACTTATCTCGCCGATTCTGGGGTGGCTCGGCACCGCGGTGACCGGTTCCGATACCTCATCGAATTCCCTGTTCGGCGCTCTGCAGGTGACCGCGGCGGCCAAGGCGGGACTGTCCCCGGTGCTGATAGCCGCCGGCAACAGCTCCGGCGGCGTGCTGGGCAAGATGATCTCGCCGCAGAACCTCGCCATTGCGGCTGCAGCCGTTGGGGTGCACGGCAAGGAAGGCGACATCTTCCGCCGAGTATTCCTGTGGAGCCTGGTATTCCTAGTTTTCATCTGCGCCCTATCCGGACTGCAGGCATCAGTGCTGTCTTGGATGGTGCCCTGACGCTTTGATGGGTTGTCGGCTACCCGCGGCTTTCAGCCGTATTTCGTCGACTTCCTCAGTCCCGCAATGCGACACGAGAAGATCTTTCCGGCCAACGCGCGTCACAGGGCCAAACTCAACGCACCAGTCAGGATCATCGCAAGCCCCGCAATCCTTCCGCTTAGGTCGCCGAACGGGATCGTTTTTTCCAGCAGGACGAAGATGGCGATCGCCGCGATCCACAGCAGGTTCATCACACCGCCGACGAACAGCAGTCCCATCAGGATCCAGCAGCAGCCCACGCAATACGCGCCGAGCCTCAGCCCCATGCGGAAGGCGCCGAGGTTACCGGTGCGCCAGTGGCTGGACAGGAAGTGCGCTGGGGCGCGGCAGTTCCTCAGACAGGCATTCTTGAGCGGGGTGAGCTGGTAGATGCCCGCCGCGATCAACAGCACCGCCCCAAAAATGGCGCTTCTGGACACCATCATCGGGGAGAGCAACGCGGCACGGTCAAGCGCATACTGAGCGATGGTGGCTACGAAACTAAAGATCGTCCACATCGCGATGTAGCCAGCGACGAATACGAACGTCGGCGCAAGCGGGTTGTGCTGGGCCGCGGCCTTCCGGGCGACTGCGGCGTACATCAGGGTCATCGGTGCCGCGGTGGGAACCATCATGGCGACCATCATCACGGCCCACATCGCCAGTATCAGACCGAATTCGGTTGCCGTCCACGGCTTCATCCCAGTCATGGCGTCCATCATCGGGGTCATCGAAGAAGGCCCCATGCCTGCTGACCCGGCTGCCATGCCGCGCGCACTCACCACGACGTAAACCCAGGCTGCGACTGTAATGCCGCTCAGGCCGGTCAATACGGCCAGACGGTCTCGGTGGCGCCAGACCCAAGATGTGGTCAGTGGATCAGTCCGTCCTGGTTCATGTGCAGAACGTTGAACTGGCAGTAGCTGTCCTTGAAGTCAAGCTCGATTCCCGCCCGCACTGTGCTGTTGCCGTTGCCCATCTCGGCGTAGAGATAACGCGGCCCCTCCGGGGTACTGAGGCGTATCCGGTTCGGCAAACCTCGGTTCGATGGCTTGGGGAGTGGCGTCCCGCGTGACTCGACTAGTCCTTCAATCGTGAGGCTGGCCATTCGCTGATCGACATCGATCGACAGTTCGATCGGTGCGTAGAGCGTGTCCAGCACGGTCGACATCGTGCTGTTGTACATGAAGAAATGCGTCGCTCCGGGGGTAGTCGACTCGCCATGAAGGATCTTGCGCAGCGCTTCTCGCTGAGTCGGATCCGCCCGTTCGTCGATGATGACCTGCTGCGTGCCGTTGCCCTCGACGACCTCACCGGGCCAGGACATGAGCACCACCCAGTCCAGGCCGTCGAGAATCGTGTCGTTGAAGTTTCCCTCCTCGATGTGGCCGCCCATCAACGCCTCGCAGCGCCCGTGGGTCGACTTGGCGCCGAACTGGCACGGGCAGCCCCAGGCGCAGGGGCAATTCTCGAACTCCGTACCGTGGATCACCCATCGATCAGCCACCGGATTCTCCTGTTTCTCGTATGTTGTGAACCGTCTCTAGATTTTCAGGATCGCATTCCGAATTTCCGTGACGCTCGATGTGCGGGCGTGCGCTTTGAAAAAGGTCGCCAGACGTTCGACAGCTGCGGCGGATTCGGGCAACCCAGAGGAGATAAACACCGGCCAGACGTGGATTCCATGTCGCCAGGATTCGAACGTCACGTCGACATCTGCCGCGGTGGCGGCATCTCGGATGCGGATGGCGCCGTCGTAGAGGATTTCGTTCTCGCCGACTTGGATGAGAATCGGGGGAAGGCCTTGCATGTTGGCGAAGATCGCAGAGCATCGGGGATCGCGAGGGTGAGTGCCGGCAAGGTACTCGGTTACCGTCGATGCGAGCATTTCACGAGTGACCAAGGGGTCCAGGTGTTTGCGTTCCTCGATGGAGGAGCCGCTTAGAGTCAGGTCGGCTAACGGTGAGATTAGGGCGACGCAGGCCGGAAGCGCCAAGCCTTGATCCCTGGCCGCGGCGGTGACGGCGACCGCAAGGTTGCCGCCAGCCGAATCCCCCAGCACGGCCAGCGTTTGCGAGTCCACACTGCCATGCGTGACAAGCCAGTCATAGGCGCACAGGCAGTCGTCAAAGGCGCCTGGGAAGCGGGTTTCCGGGGCGAGCCGATAGTCCACCGCGTGGACTCGGGCGTTGGCGGCCAAAGCCACTGCGGCGGCTAAGGGGAGGTAGCGTTCCGGCGGAGATCCACTGACGTAGCCACCGCCGTGAAAGTAGAGGACGGTGCGATCGGGTCGGCTGGCAAGTGGTTCAAGTGTGATGGTTGGGACACCGCCCAGCTCATGCGTAACGCGTGTCACCGCTTCGAGTGCCGGCGAGAATTCGTCGGAGGCCGCGCTTTCGTGCTCGACATCGGTCGGCCGCGCGCGAAGGTAGCGGATAAACGCCTCCAGCAGCTGCGACGGGTCATCACTCGGTTTAATGAGCATCGGGTTGCTCGTCTGTCGACGAAGTGATGACTGTATAGAGCTCGGAGATGAGGCCGTCCCTTATAACGGCCGCGTCGAATCCGCAGGCCACGGGCTCGCCGCTTTCGGATCCGAGCTTCCACGCCAAGTATCCGAATCCCAGAGTTTGGTACACCGGACCGGCCTTGGTGAAAGCTAGTCCTTGCATTTGCAACTGCAACGCTTTTGCCTTGGCCTCCAACGCTTCACGGCCGACGGTGGTCCCTTCGTCGTCGGTCCAGCGAACGTCCGGGGCATAAATGCTGTTAATTGCCGAGCCTCTCCGCTCGGCATCGCGTTCGTTGAACACCCGGAGCAAGTTAGCTTCCATCAAGCCACTGACAACCTCGGTCATGGTGAATCCTTCGAATCAGCCCACTGCGGCTCAACAACTATACGTGATGTATCAAGTGATTGCTTCTCGCAATCTTAGCCAACCGCGCCTGATCGATCGTCGCAGGGAGTTGACCTATGGAGACCGATATCACTGTCGCTGAGCACGCGTCGAAGCGGTTTCCGGGCATATCGCGATATCCTCGGCGGACAGCCAGGAGAAGGAACTAGCCGAAGTGTCACGTAATCAGCGCCGAAAGACCGCTCAAGGACCTTGGCTGTCGCCCGCCCAGCAGCAAGCTTGGCGTGCGTTCATGCGCGTGCAGATGCGGATGAACTATGAGATGAATCGACAGCTTCAGAGCGACAGCGATTTGTCGCTTGCCGACTACCACGTTCTGAATGCGTTAACGTCGGCCCCTGGCGGGCGCCTGCAGGTCTCTGACCTCGCGGCCCTGATCGGTTGGGAACGGAGCCGCGCGTCGCATCAGTTGCGGAGGTTGTGCGAACGCGGCCTGGCTGAACGGGTTCCATCAGAGGACGACGGCAGGGCGACGGACGCGATTCTGACAGAAGCGGGTCGCGAAGCAATCGACGCCGCGTCTCCCGGGCATGTGGCCTTGGTCCGGCGTCTGTTCTTCGAGCCGCTGCCCGACGAGCTGCTCGCACCCCTTACCGCGGCGTTGGAACACATCCACATTCATATGAACTTCAACAGCTCATTGCCGCCGGCTCCGTGGTGAACAGCTACTAACGACACAGAATGAAGCGTCATCCACTGCTCGACGCGCTGACGCTGGCCCGTTAGAACCGGATCCGGCCAATCTCTGGGAGCACGGTGCAAGTCTGCCCGGAATAAGCGCGCGGTCTCTTGAGATATAGATGATGTATCACGTAGTCTAGGGCCGAGACCGGGCCTGCAACCAGGAAGGGAACACCATGGGTGCGACAACCCGTCCCAACACGCACGACCTATTCGCCACGGTCGACTCGATGGATGTTGCCACGATAGCCTCGCTCTTCGCCGCGGACAGTCACGTTATTTTCGGGAATGGCCAACCTATGGTCGGTATCGACGAGCTCCGTTCTGGGATAACCGCTTTCTATGACACTATCGCGGGCCTGCATCACGAAATCGTCAATGAATGGAATGTCGGCGATGACGCGATCGTCGAGTTCAAAGTCAGCTATGACCGCAAAGACGGGCAACAAGTCACTATCCCGTGCGTCACGATCTTCCATACGGACGCCGCCGGCAAGATCGACGACTACCGCGTCTACTTTGACGTGGCGCCCATCTATGCCTGACCGTTCAGTCCGGAGTCGTCCATTTCGCGAGCATCGACAATGACGACGCCGCGGCGCGAGCCCGATGCAGCTTTGGATACGGGCGGCTCCATGCCCATGCGCTATCACATTGGCGTCAAATCGGTTTGGCGCGTCGGGTACGGCGCGATGCAGCTCGCTGGAGACGGCGTCTACGGCCCACCACGGGACCGTGATGAAGCAATCGCAGTTTTACGCGCCGCCGTGGACGCCGGGGTAGATCACATCGACACCGCCCAATATTACGGGCCCGGGGTGGTGAACCAGCTGATCCGGGAAGCCCTCTTCCCTTATCCTGACAAACTGGCTTTGGTCAGCAAGGTCGCCGCCCGCCGGGACCCTTTCGGCGCAGTCCTGCCCTATGACGACCCCGATCAACTCCGCGCGGGTATCGAAGACAATCTTGCGACGTTGGGTGTCGATCAACTCACCGCGGTAAACCTGCGCGTGATGGACAACGCCGTTCCTGACGAGCGGTTTGTCGATCAACTCGGCGCGTTGGTAGCCGCGCGGGACGACGGCTTGATCGCAGGAATCGGGATAAGCAACGTGACCCGACGACATCTCCTCCGGGCGCTTGAGGTCACCGACATCGTCTGCGTGCAGAACGCGTACAACCTCGCGAATCGGTCTTCGGACGCGGTCCTCAACGAGTGCACCGCGCGGGGAATCGCGTTCGTTCCGTTTTGCCCATTGGGCTGGCCGAAGGAGCAGCACGACGCGATCCGAACAAATCCGATCGTCACTGGCATTGCCGTCAGCCACGGCGTCACACCGGCCCAGGTTGCTCTCGCCTGGTTACTGGCCATCGCGGACAACGTGCTGTTGATTCCGGGAACCAGCAGTCGTGGCCACCTCGCAGAAAACCTTGGCGCTGAGTCTTTGTCGTTACAGGATGACGAAGTCGCCAGCCTCGGTGCGGCATTCAGCAAACCGGGAGACGTCGAACCTGTCCAACCCCAAACACCTAGGAGGTCAACATGAATCTGGCACTGTGGATCGTCGCGATTGTCTTGGCAGCTGTCTTCGCCGGAAGCGGGCTGATGAAACAACTTGTGCCCAAAGAGAAGCTCGCGTCATCTGGCCAGGGCTGGGCGCAGGACTTCAGCTCCACCAATATCCGACTGATCGGACTCGCCGAGATACTCGGGGCCATTGGGCTGGTCCTGCCGGCCGCAGTGCATATCGCCCCGATCCTCGTCCCCTTGGCAGCGACCGGGTTGGTTCTGGTAATGGTGGGTGCGGCCGTTGTTCACGCGCGGCGCAACGAACCAATGAACGTCGCGGTCAATCTGGTGTTGATCGCCCTGGCCGTCTTCGTAGCCTGGGGCCGTTTCGGGCCGTATTCCTTTGCGTCGTAAAGACATTGCACACACCGATTCGGAGCTAACTGAAGATGACGATGCCCGCGGTGGTGTTTACTGCACAGCAGCGGATTGAGTTGCAGGACCGGCCACGTCCTACGCTGCGACCCGATCAGGTCCTGGTCGAAGTCGATCTGTGTGGCATCTGCGGCAGCGACCTGCACGCATCGCAGTTGCTGCAGGTCTACCGGGGCGACTGCGTCCTCGGACACGAGTCCACCGGCCGGGTCGTAGCGGTCGGCGACAACATCGCGGACTGGGCAGCGGGTCAGAGGGTGGCGGTCAACCCCAACGGCAACGTGGACGGGTCTTGTGTGTACTGCCGGTCCGGGCGGCCGAATTTCTGTCGCCAAGCCACATTGGAGACGGCGCTGGGTCTGCAGGCCGATGGAGCCCTTGCACCGCTGATGGCCGCCTTCCCCGGCCACCTGCGCCGAATCCCCGACGAGCTGGGAACCCTCGAGGCGGCCTGGGTCGAGCCGACGGCTACCGCGCTGCGGGCGGTGGAGCTGGCCGGCGAGCTCACGGGGCGGACGGTGTTGGTGACCGGCGGGGGTCCGATCGGGCAGCTCGCTTGCAGGCTTGCGCACCTCAGATCGCCCGCACAGATCCTCCTCATGGAGCCAGCCCCACAACGGGCCAAGTTCGCGAGCGATTCCCATGCCGTGGCGATCGCGGCCGACGCAGCCGAAGACTTCGCCCATGGACCGGGTGTCGACGTCGTGTTCGAGTGCTCGGGCAGCGCCGCCGCCATTTCCCTCGCGCTGAAAATGCTTGCCCCCGGCGGCATCCTGGTGGTGGTCGGGGCGGGGCCCGACCCCGCCCTCGATTCGGCGACGATCCTGCTCAAAGAGATCACCGTGCGGGGGTCCTACATCTATACCGACGAATTCGACCGCGCGATCCAGCTGCTGGCCGCCCAACAAGTCGCGGTCGCAGACCTCACCACGGTAATCACCCCACTAACCGATGCGCTGGCTGCCTTCGACGCGTTGCGCGCCGGCCAAATCATGAAAGCGCTCATTGCGCCGGACTCCCACCCACAACCGCACTCGGGCACGCAAGCGGGAAGAAGAAAATGAGCGACGCAATCTCCGGCCTGCATCAAAACGACGATGTTCTCATAGTGGGCGGGGGAACAGCGGGGGCCACGATGGCCGCTCGGTCGAGCGAGGATCGCAACCGTCAGCGCCTCGGATTAGATTCCCGCCGGGTCCTGTGGCAACAATCTGTTCAATTGCCTGCCTCGATAGCCACGACTCTTGCTGCGGCGTCGGGTCCGCAAAAGTGCTGGAGGTCCACCCGGCCGGCGGCAAGCAGACCGTCAATGCGGCGCTTGAGGTCACCTGAGGAGAGATGGGCATAGAGGTTCGCACCCGGGCAAGAGGTCTGGGCCAGATCTCGATGACCCACCAGGGTGTCGGTTGCGATGCCAAAGTTCTGGGCGGCCCATGCGAACGCAACGCTGGCTCCGTGAAGCTGGGCCTCCGACACGGCCTCCTGGTCGAAGTCTCCTTCGCAGAGGACCAGGAAGTGGCCTGTT
>Ga0210396_10007061_pt1 | contig 10706 bp, 8 predicted proteins | sample IncBWH17OmetaG_FD_155466 | JGI IMG/M metagenome (GOLD analysis project Ga0210396, IMG submission 155466) | Forest soil microbial communities from Barre Woods Harvard Forest LTER site, Petersham, Massachusetts, United States - Inc-BW-H-17-O ... | reverse complement strand
GAAACGAAACCGAGCGTGCGCACGTCTATCAAGCAGGCGTCCCAGCCGCGCAAACCAAGCGGCAACTTGCGGGCGACATGCTGCAGCGGGTATTCGAAGGATCGGCCAGCGATTTGATGATGCACGCCCTCGCCGGCAAACGGACCTCACGCGAAGAAATCGAAGAACTCCGCCGCTTGCTCGACGAATACGAAAGGAACCGCCGATGACCACTCTCGCTGATTGGCTTTCTCCGCAAACCATGCACGCCCTCGGCTGGGCTTTATTGCACTTTTTGTGGCAGGGCGCGGCGCTTGCCGCGCTGGCTGCCACGGCGATGGCCGCCGGCCGCAACGCTTCTGCGCGTTACTTCATCGGAATGAGCGGGCTAGTTCTGATGTTGGCCGCTCCGGTCGCCACGTTCTTTGTGGAGATCGCTGCCGCACATCCACCATCTGCTCAGCCAGCAGCATATGTTGCGTCTGGCATTTCCGCCGCCAAGATACCTCTGTTTATTGCATCTCCATTCTCGCCCGCATCGCCGGACGCGTTGCGCTGGCTGGTCGGCGCATGGCTTATCGGAGTCGTCGCGCTCAGTCTTCGCTCCTTCGGCGGCTTTCTGTTGATTGAACGCGAGCGCCGCAAGCGTTTTATTGCCGTGCCCGACTCCGTTCTTGAAGTCTGTATCACTCTCCAGGACCACCTCGGCATCACCCGCGCCATCCGTTATTGGCAGTGCCGGAGCCTTCAGTCTCCCGCGGTTCTCGGATGGTTTCGTCCGATCGTTATGCTGCCGGTGTGTGCGCTTACGGGACTCTCTTCCCAGCAACTGGAATCCGTGATCGCTCATGAACTCGCGCACATCAAGCGACTCGATTCCTTTGTGAATGTGTTTCAGATCTGCGTCGAGACGCTGCTCTTCTATCATCCCGCCGTCTGGTGGCTGAATCGGTGCATCCGCAACGAGCGCGAGCATTGTTGCGATGACATCGCGGTAGCCGTCTGTGGCCGTCCTCTTGAATACGCCCGCGCTCTCACATTAATGGAACAGTGGCGCAGCGCTCCGGGGCTGGCGATGGCGGTTACAGGCGGGAGTTTATCCGCCCGCATCGCCCGGTTACTTGGCCTGAAATCAGCAGGGAACAACATGCGCGGTGCTGGGATCACTGCTAGTGTTTTATGTCTGACGACCGCTTTGCTCGCCGGAAATGCGCTCCTCGGCGTAGCTCATCCGGTCGCCAGCGTTCATGCGGCGATCCGCTCCGCCGCGCCACGAGTTGCCTCCCTGGTTCAGGCAGCGGCTGCAAGCATACCCTCCAAGAAGCCATCACCCGCACAGAATGCCGAGAAGATGGCGCCGCCGTCTTCTGCGTCGTCTTACATTGACGGGCTCAAGTCCGTCGGCCTGACGGATCTCACGGCCGATCAACTCATTGCGCTGAAGGTTCAGGATGTGACGCCCGAGTATGTTCGCGGATTGAATGAACAAGGCCTGCATCCCGGCGTGGACAAGATCATCGCCATGCGCGTGCAGGATGTGACGCCCGAATATGTCCATGACCTCCGCGCGCTGGGCATCAACGCCGACGAATCGCGCATTATCGCGATGCGAGTGCAGGGAGTGACTCCGGAATATGTCCGCGGCCTCAAAGATGTTGGCCTGAATCCCGGCGTGGATCGTCTCATCTCTCTAAGAGTCCAGGGCGTCACTCCGGAATACGTTCGCGATCTCAAGGCAGCCGGCGTCAACGCCGACGCGGAAAAGATCGTCTCGATGAAAGTTCAGGATGTTACCCCGGAATATGTGCGGGACATACGCGCTCTCGGCCTCAATCCCAGTCCCGACCAGATCATTTCCATGAGGGTGCAGGATGTAACGCCGCAGTACATCAAGGCGTTGCAGGCAGCAGGGTTCAAGGTGAGCGTAAACGAGATCATCAGCGCCAGAGTCCAGGACCTAACGCCGGAGTTTATTGAAACAGCCCGCAAGCATGGTTTCCAGAATTTAACGTTGGAAAAACTACTCGAGTTAAAGCGGTTGGGTGTTCTGGAAGCTCCGGCAGATATTTAAACAAGATTCTACCCGGCGACGTGTGACGGACCAACGCCGTACCGGGCCAATGCCGGACCAAGGAGAAGAGATTATGTGGATGCGTTATAGCTTAGCCTTTATTGTGATTGGATTCTGCGCGATCTTCGGCGCTATCTCGAACCATGCTGCCGAATCGCACGGCGGCGATTGGACCATCCACAAGTCGGACGATCCCGGCAAAGTCGAGTTTGCGCTGATTGAGCACAGTCATGGTGGCTCCTCGGATCATTCCTCAGATTGGCCGGCCAGCTCTTTCGCAGGCGTCGATTTCTCCAAACCAGGACGGCAGGATGTTCACTTCACCGTCGCACGCGACGCCGGCAAGATCGAATGCGAGGGCTACCTCAACAACGGCGAAGGCGCGGGCATCTTTCACTTTCAGCCCGATTCCAAATACCCAAGCGAGATGCACGCGCTCGGCTTTTCCGTTGATGACGACAGGCAATTCACTATGGCCGTGATGGATGTGAGCCTGGATTTTGCTCGACAGATGAAGAACGAACACATCGAAGGGCTCGACGCCGACAAGTTGATTGCCTTTCGCATCTTCGGCGTCACCGCCGAATTCATCGAGCAACTGCGGGCCGAAGGCCTGAACATTTCCGATGCCGACAAGCTCGTCGCATTCCGTATCCACGGCGTCAGTCCGGAGATGGTGCACGCCCTTCATCAGGCAGGCTATTCACCGAGCGAAGACACTCTCATTGCAATGCGCATTCATGGCGCAACACCGGAGTGGATCACGGACCTCAAGAAGCGCGGCTACGATCACATCGACCTTGACGAACTGATCGCCTTCCGCATTCATGGCGTATCACCCGAGTTCATCGACAAACTTCAGGGCCTGGGCTATACCCACCCTCAACCGGATGAACTGGTCGCCATGCGGATTCACGGCGTCACTCCGGACTTTATCGCCGCCATGCGCGACCGCGGCATGCAAAATCTCTCTATCGATCAGCTTGTAAGCATGCGCATCCACGGGATTGATTAGGCCGCATCCCGGGGAAACACGATAAAAGATCGCCTGTTATTCCGAACCGGGCTGGAAAGCCCGATGAGAACCTGCCCTGAGCGGAGTCGAAGGGAATCTACTTGTCAAACTCCGAACCGCTCAACCGCGCGAATTCTCGCCTTCGCGGCTTCTTCTTCCCGATTTTTAGTCGGCGCACTCGTTTCCAGCGAACGGAGCAGCCGCGCCGAGACCGTTGCGATCTCGTCTACCGCGGCAAGAAACGCTTCCTCGTTAGCTTTCGACGGCTTGTTGAAGCCGGTGATTTTTCTCACGAACTGAATCGAGGCAGCACGGACTTCGTCGTCTGTGACCGGCGGATCGAAATTAAAGAGCGTCTTGATATTTCTGCACATACATGACCTCAAACCCAAGACTAACAAAAACAGCACCGCTATGATCCTCGCGGTTATGATGCCCGGCAGCCTAATCCGCGGCCCGCCCCGACGGCCGAAAGGCTTTCTGGATGAGCGTATAGCGCGCCGCGCCGATAATTCCGCAATCGTCGTTGAGAACAATCTTGACCGGCATATCCTTCAGTAACTCTCCCATGCGGCCCTTATCCAGAAACGATTCCATAAACAGCGAAGGCTTCATTTTAGAAACCACCTTCGCGGCGATAATACCGCCGATGAAAATCCCGCCGGTCGACATGTAATTCAAAGCGCAATTGCCTGTGTGCGCGCCGAATACGCCGACGAAAATCGACAACGTCTGATCGCAGATTGCGGCCTTGCCCTCCAACCCGATTTGTGAGATCAAAGCCGGCTGATCCTTAGCGGCTTTCATTTGCTCTCGTAGCCACTCTGGTTCCTCAACCTTGCCCGCATCGCGCAGAAACTCATAAATGTTATTGATCCCCGGTCCGGACAAAATTCGTTCGCAGCTGATGCGGCCGTGCTTCTTCTGTAGATAAGCCAGCAGTTCCACTTCTAAATCATTCCGTGGCGCAAAGTCGGCATGGCCGCCTTCACAGGCAAACGGGTGATGGCGGAATCCATCCCAATAGAGTCCGGCGACACCCAACCCAGTTCGCGCTGAAATGACAGCGCGATTTCCTTCTGCATCTTCCGAGCCTTCACTCAACGAAATAAAATCTTTGGATTCGAGCGCATCGATTCCGTAAGCGTAAGCTTCTAAATCGTTGAGTAATCCTATCGAGCTGAGTTTCAACAGCTTCGCCAACTCGCCCGCATCGATCATCCAAGGCAAATTGGAAATTTTGCAGCGGCCACTCCGAACCGGCCCCGCCACTCCCAAGCATGCACTATGAACGGGAATTCCTTCCCTGCGTATGAACTCAACAAGAACCGGAATGAGACTAGCGTGTTCCTGGCTCTTGTAGGTTTTCTCGACCACACATTGCAGCCGGTTGCCTTCGGTTTCAAAAGCGGCCAGCCGGGTACGAGTCGCGCCGATGTCGCCGGCAAGAATCATGGCTCGATGTTCCTCCATTGACGTTCGTCGATTTGCAGCAACTGATCGGACTCCGCCGGCCCCCAGCTTCCTGAAGCGTAGTTGGGAAATTTGCGCGGAGGCAGCGCTCGCCATACATCCAGCATCGGATCTACCACGCTCCATCCGGCTTCCACCATGTCGGCGCGCTGGAACAAGGTCGCATCGCCCATCATGCAGTCATACAGCAAAACCTCGTAGCCGGTATTCGCGTCCGCGCCAAAATATTTGGAATACTCAAAACTCATGTCCACTGAACCAACCCGCAGCACGGGGCCGGGAACTTTCGCGCCAAAGCTAAGCGAGATGCCTTCCACCGGCTGAATCTGTATGACCAGAGTATTGGTGTGCAGCGTGTGAAACGGCGCGTTGCGGAATAATTCAAACGGCATGCGTTTGAACTGGATGGCAATCTCAGTATGCCGCTTGGCCAGTCGCTTCCCCGTGCGCAAATAGAAGGGCACACCCGCCCAGCGCCAATTATCAATATTGACCTTCAACGCCACGAAGGTTTCGGTTCGCGATTCCGGCGCGACTCCTGGTTCGGAACGATAGCCCGGCACTTTCTCGCCGCCCACCGTGCCAGCCCCATATTGTCCGCGCACGCTACGCTGCAATACATCTTCGGAATCCAGAGGCTGAATCGAGCGCAAGAGCTTGGCCTGCTCATTGCGCACCGCATCGGCGTGAAACGATACCGGCGATTCCATGGCGGTCAAGCTGAGCAACTGCATCACGTGATTGGGAACCATATCGCGAAGAGTGCCAGCGGTGTCGAAATATCCGCCGCGCCGCTCCACGCCTACGGTTTCGGCATTGGTGATCTGCACGTGGTCGATGTAACGCCGGTTCCAGATGGGCTCGAAAATGGCGTTGTCGAAGCGAAACACCATGATGTTCTGCACCGTCTCTTTGCCCAGGTAGTGATCGATGCGGTAAATCTGGCTTTCCGGCAGTACGTTCTTGATATCGCGATTCAAGGCTTTCGCCGAATCCAGATCGTGTCCAAATGGCTTTTCGATGACTACCCGGCGCCAGCGGCCATTGTCCTGCGCCGACAGCCCGGCTCTTCCTAACTGGCCCACAATTTGGGCAAAGAATTTCGGTGCGGTCGCCAGGTAAAAAAGATAATTGCCTTCGGTATGTTGCTCGGCGTCCACCGCGTTGAGCCGTTCGCGTAATTTCGCAAATGTGTTCGGGTCGCCAAAATCGCCGCGTTCGTAGAATAGCCGCTGCCGAAACCACTCCAAATCGGTTTTGTCATTTTCCGCGACAGGGAGAAATTCGCTGACCTGCGCGCGAAATGCATCGACAGTCAGATCGTCGACCGCAACTCCGACCAGCGCAAAATTATCCGGCAGCAGTTTCGCTTTCACCAGGTTAAAGAGCGCGGGAATCAACTTGCGTTTGGTGAGGTCGCCGCTGGCGCCAAACAGCACGAATACGCACGGCCCCGCCGCCTTGCCCGCATACTCCAATTCGCTTTCCGGATTGGCCGCAATCGTCGTCGCCATAAATCTTCCCCGGGATTGCCATCGGCTGGAATTCGCCGGGCTTGAGCACTGTGAAGAAGCTCCTGCCGCCAGCTTCCGCACTCCCAGATATCGTAATGCCAATTGGCCAACATTTTAGGCGAAGAACGGTGGTTTTCATAATGCTCGAATGCAGTTGAATCCACTGACGTGGGACAATACGTGGTCGCTTCAAAACAATCAGAATTAGGAGATGCCTTCCCCTCATGCCCAACGGATTGCAAGCGCGATTTTCCCGACAGCTTAACCACTGGAATAGATTGATCGCGGCCTCAGTTGTAGTCATCGGCCTGAGTTCATTGCTGACTGGTCAAGCGCTGCCGCAGGCTCCCGGCGCCGAAATATTTACTCTAAGTCCCAAGGCCGGCTTTTTTACGGAACCAGCAATTGCCATTAATCCCCAGAATCCTCAGCAGGTGGTGGCTGTATTTCAGGACAATGTGCATGCATCTTATTCCCAGGACGCTGGTCGCAGTTGGCATCCGGCAGAGGGAGTGGATCCGGCGAATTACAAAGTTTCGGGCGATGTGTCCACGGCATACGACGGTCAGGGGCACGCATTTGTCTGCTACATCGCATTCGACAAGTTGGGGAGTTTCAATTATTGGGCGCATGGCGCGTCGCGCAATGGAGTTTTCGTGCGGCGTTCGCTCGACGGCGGCAAGACCTGGGAGGCGAAACACGTGCCAGTCGCTGAACAGCCTACCGCGCCGGGAATTCCATTTGAAGACAAGCCCTGGATCGTTTCCGACACCAGCAAGGGCCGCTACGCGGGAAACCTCTATGTCGGCTGGACTCGGTGGACGCTGACCAATTCACAAATTGTATTGTCGCGCTCCACCGATGACGGGCAGACTTGGTCTCCAGCGGTCGAGATCGACCGCCATCCCGGCCTGCCCCGTGATGACAACGGCGCTGCCGAAGGATTCGCCGGTGCCGTCGGGCCCGACGGGCGCCTGTACGCAGTCTGGAGCCAGGACGACGATCTCATGCTGACCACCTCACGCGATGGTGGAAAAACATTTTCACGCGCACGCGCCATCATCCACACGGCGCCGATCATGTTCGCTATTCAAACGCTGGAGCGGGCAAACGGCTTTCCGCAGATTGCCATTGATCCGCAAGGCCACAGGTTGTATGTGACGTGGAGCGACTATCGTAACGGAGACCTCGATGTTTTCTGCTCGACCTCCACTGACGGCGGCAAAAAATGGAATGCGCCGGTCCGAGTCAATAACGATCCCGTTCACAATGGTGCGGAGCAATTTTTTCAGTGGCTCGCGGTCGATCCAATTGACGGCTCGGCGAACGTAGTTTTTTACGACCGCCGAGGAGATCCGCAGAACGTAAAGCAGACCGTTACTCTTGCGCGCTCAACCGACGGCGGACAAAGCTTTCAAAATTTCGCGTGGACGACCGAGCCCTTTGAGGCGGGTGAGGTTTTCTTTGGCGACTACTCCGGAGTCGCCGCATCCGGCGGCCGCGTGTACGGAGTCTGGACCGAGAAACCAGTAGGCGTTCCTGATGCTGAAAAAAAGTCAGAGAGCAAATCCGATGCTCCTAAAGATGATGCTGCTAAAGGTAAAGACGATAAAGAGAGAGCCAATAAAGAGAAAGACCAGCCCAGGCCGCGTGGCACGGTGGTAAAGCTTGGGGTCGCGGACTTCAAGACGGTCCGGTAAAACCTCGCCATAAAGTTCGACTGCCGGCTCCCGTCCGATTCTCTGTTCGGTAAACCGAAGAATAAAGATTCTTTTGTTCGCTTCTGGCCCTTCAGGCGTATACTCCCCCGTTAATCTTGGGGCCGAACAAGCGAAAAACTCATTCGGGAGACAGCCGGTAATGCCGAGCACGCCCGTGGTTTTGTTGCACGATGCAGCGGTGGACGAGTACATGGTCACAGTACTCCTCACCGTGATGCCAAACATCGAGCTCCGCGGCATCGTTATCGTCAATGCCGATTGCATCGCCGAACCCGCCATGGACGCGGCTTCCCAGCTGCAACAGTTCCTTGGCCGCGAAGATATTCCGCTCGCCTTGAGCCGCGCCCGCGGATGGAATGCTTTTCCTTGGCCTTACCGCTCCGACTGTGTTTCTTTCGGCAAGATTCCTAGCCTTGCGCCCTATAAATCCAAGGTGCCAACACCGCCTCCATCGGGCGAGGCGCTGCTCACACAACTGCTGGAGCAGGCTATTGCCGCCGGCACGCCGCTCACGATGTTGGTCACGTCGCCCATCACTCCTCTGACCGACGTGCTGCAAGCCGATTTCAGACTTATTGAAGGCATCGGTCAGGTGGTGTGGATGGGTGGCGCCATCAACGTGCCGGGAAATCTCGACCCCAACACCGTCCCTCCAGCCGTTGCTAATAAGTACGCCGAATGGAATGCGTTCTGGGATCCTTATGCTGTGGACTTTGCCTTCCGCTGGTTTCAGGGCATCAACATGTTTCCGCTGGACATTACCAACAACACACCGCTGACCAAAGACTTCATGAACGCGCTGCAACAGCAAGGCAAACAGTATTCCTATTCGCAACTGGCTTTCGAAGCCTACAGCATTGTCGCGGCCGAGCCTTTCTATGACATGTGGGATGTTACCGCCGCATGCTGGCTGACCAACCCCGCGCTATACGCGAACTCCACCTTAATGGGACTGGGAATTGAAACCTGGGGATTCGATCAGGGCTGGATCAAAACTCCAATTGGACCTAATCCAAAGCCGAGAAATGCGCAGAACGTTTTTTTGAATTTCCAGAACAAGCCAGGCTTTTATTCTTACGTACTCTCGTTGTTACAAAAGTCGAACACGTGACCTCCAGAAATCATCGGTTATCGCTGTGTGTAGTGCCGGACTCGGTGGGACCGAGCGACGGTGGGCCGAACCTGAATCATTGCACGGAGACATGAACGCACTTCAAAACACACAAGGAGAAAACGGAATGCCTATTCTGGCCAGGTTTTCCAGACGCGCTGCTGTACTGCTTTCCCTGCTAAGCATGGTAACCATCGCAACCGCCCAACATCCTCACGGCGGAAGCGTTCCCAACGACGCCGGCACACCGGCCACCGAAGCGCACCCTGCCGCCATGATGATGAATCGCGCCGCGAGCCAAAGTCCGGCTTACTACGCTTTCCGCAATGCGGCCACGGACCCTCCGTCCAACCCCACCACGCCCGTCTTTCAGTTGAGCCACGACTATCCCAAGGTGGCTCCGCCCTCGCCCTGCACGGAGTGCCCGTGGCTGAAAGTGAAAGTTAATTTCGATCCCGCTTTTCCCCCAACAATCAATTCGCAGAGTTGGCACAGCGATCATTGGGACGAATACATCAAGGCCATCATCGACTACGTGAAGGAAGGCCAGGACCCCGACCTCGACAACAAAGTCGGTTTCCAGGTTAAGGTCAACGGTAAAACCCGCTGGTACAACGTGCCTTGGATGGCCTATGACCCATCGGTGGGCCGCGAATATGTCCACGGCACGACCAACGAGCGGACAACGTACCTGAATGACCTGATCAACGGCGTCAACGAGCCCACCCGGGGCGTGAACACCGTCGCGGGAGAGACGCCGGGCTGCACGAAGGAATGGCCGCACGGTTTTGAAAGCTGGTCCGTAGGTTTTTATAACGAATATGGCGGTTATGCCATGGGCAAAGCTTATCCGCCCACGGGCGTCCCTCAAGTAGTGGATTGGATGGGCAGCGCCATGCCCGCCGGTCTCCCGTTTCCCACCGGGACCGTGGTCGTAAAGATTCTCACCACCAGTGCTCCGCCGGAGTGCGTTCCCTTCCTCAAAGGTTCGCCCGAGTGGCAAGTGGATCGGCATAAGATCGATCCCAAGACGAAAGAATATCTGTGCTCACGCGAAGTGCAGATTTCGCGCGTAGTGCAGGTCGATGTTGCGGTGGTCGACCCTAAGTCGCCCACGCGCTGGGTCTATGGCACTTACGTTTATGACGGCGACTTGCCCGGCAACACTTTTTGGGATCATCTTGCTCCGCTGGGAATCCAGTTCGGTTCTGACCCGTGGACCTTCCCCGCTGTGCCTCCGGCTTCCAGCATCGGCGTGCAACAAACTGTGCTGAATCCAGACGTGAAAACGTACCAGCACTATGGTTGCGAAAAGCGGCTGGCGGGTCCCGTGGATAATGCGGCATCCTCTTGCACGTCCTGCCACGCCAGCGGATATGCCGCACCGCACGGCGTGCCCTCAACCATGGGGCTTAACGTGCCGCCGTCGTTTGGCTTTGACGGCATGTGTACGCAGTTTTCGATGGAGAATGCCGTCTACTTCCAAAACCAGCAAGCCCCACAACGCTTCCCTGGAGGGCTCTATCCGGATGCCATCTCTCTCGATACTTCGTTGCAGTTGGCGGTGGCCTTCAACCAATACGGCATCTTCAACACGCAACAAGCGCCGAACGCCTGCCACAACCCGAAACCCATGAGCGGGTCGACGGATTGACTAGTGACATCTATTGAGCCAATTGATCGGCGGTGCCTGAGTGATTCGACGCCGCCGGTTCTTGATTCGTATCAGGGCATCGCTTCAGCGATGCCGAAAGCGCAAGCGGTTCAATCGCCCCTTTAGGGGCTGCTGTCGTCAACTCTTGTTTCGCTTGTTACAAGGAGA
>Ga0210396_10007060_pt1 | contig 10706 bp, 6 predicted proteins | sample IncBWH17OmetaG_FD_155466 | JGI IMG/M metagenome (GOLD analysis project Ga0210396, IMG submission 155466) | Forest soil microbial communities from Barre Woods Harvard Forest LTER site, Petersham, Massachusetts, United States - Inc-BW-H-17-O ... | reverse complement strand
GGGCGATGCCGAATCGTGTGGTGAATTCCTCCCAGATCTCCGGCCGCAGCCCGTTGCCGGCGATCACGCGCACCTTGTGCTTGCGGTCGGTCGGCTTGGGCGGCTGGTTGAGCAGATATCGGCAGATCTCGCCGATGTAGATGAACGCCGTGGCATTGTTGGCGATCACCTCGTCCCAGAACCGCGACGCCGAAAACGACTTGCCCAGCGCCAGCGTCGCCCCGGAAGTAAGCACCGACGACACCGCGACCGTCAGCGCGTTGTTGTGGTACAGCGGCAGGCAGCAGTACAGCGTGTCGGACCCCTTCAGCCGCAACCCGAGGCCGCCGAACGCGCCCAGTGCCTTCAGCCAGCGATAGTGCGTCATGACGCTGGCCTTGGGGAATCCCGTCGTGCCCGACGTGAAGATGTAGAACGCGGTGTCCTTGGCCCGCACCGCCGACGCCGACGCCGGGTTGATGGCCGGGGCGCTCACGGCGAATCGCTCCAGGTCGTCGACGGTCAGGGTGTTGTCGGTGGTGCCCGCGGCACCGCATTCGGTGACGGCGCTGACCAGGTCGGTCTCCGCGATCAACACCTTGGCGTCCAGCAGTCCGAGGCTGTACGCCAGCACCTCGCCGCGCTGGTGGTAGTTGAGCATGCCGGCGATGGCTCCGCACTTGACCGCGGCGAGCATCGCCAGCACGGCGTTGGGCGAGTTGCGCACCATGATCGCGACGACGTCGCCGTGGCCGACACCGCGCGCGGCCAGCACCGCGGCGTAGCGGTTGGCGGTCGCGTTGGCCTCGCGGTAGGTCATGCGCTGGTCGCCGAATCTCAGGAAGACCCGGTCACCGTAGCGAGCGGCCCGCTCCTGGAACACCGTGCCGATCGACTTTCTGGAGTTCCGCTGGGGCAGCAGCCCGGTCACCGCCCCGCGCACTATCACCGGCATGTCGGCCAAAACGCCCGGCACCCGAGATGCGATTTCGGTGAGGCTGACGCGCGCTCCCCCGTCGTGATCGGACACGTGATCCCTCACTTCCCTTGAGTCAAGTCGACCTCAGCCGGGTGCGCACGCCTCCACTGCGGCACCCACCTTATCGACCAGCACCAGCCGATCCATCGCTACCTGCGATATGTACCCGTTGTCGTGCAATCCGTTCAACCAGATCCACAGGCCTTCGTAGTGTCCCCAGGGGTCCAGCATCACTATCGGTTTGTCGTGGACACCGAGATAGCCGGAGGTCCAGGCCTCGAACATCTCGTCCAGGGTCCCGATGCCGCCCGGCAGCACGATAAAGGCATCGGCGAGGCCGTCCAAGACCTGCTTACGCTCCCCCATCGTGTCGGTGACGATCAGCTCGTCGGCGTTGGTGTCGGCAACCTCGCGACGCATCAACGTTTGCGGAATCACGCCGACGGTCAGGCCACCGCGTGCCCGCGCCGCGGATGCCACCGCACCCATCGCCGAAACCCGGCCACCACCCCAGACCAGGGTCCAGCCGCGGTCAGCGATCGCTTCGCCGAGTTCGGCGGCCAGCTCGAGCAACTCGGGGTGCGTCGGCCCGGACGCACAGTACACACAAACCGCCCACTCATTGGATGAACCACGTTTCGGGCGCATATACGCCAAAGGTAGACCAGCGCCTTAGGACCCGTGCACATTTGGGACCTATCGCGCTATCGGCACCGCGCGCATAAAATCCGGCGGTGCCGATTCGATGGAACGTCCCGCAACACGCAGCCGCATTAGAGCAGCTGGACGTCGCCCTGAGTGACGCGGCGCGGCCCGGGGCCGTCGTACTCGGACCCGACGGCGTCGGCAAATCCACGTTGGCACGATTGGCCGCCGAACACTTCTGCCGTCGGCACCCGAGGACGCTCACTCGCTGGGTCACCGGCACCCGGACCGAGCGCGTCGTCCCGTTCGGGGCCTTCAGCCATCTGATCGACATCACCGAGCTCGGGAAGCCCGCCGCGTTATTGCGGGCGGCCCGGGCATCGCTGGGAAGTGATGCTGCGCAGGGCGATCTGCTGCTGATCGTCGACGACGCCCACGATCTGGACATCCTGTCGGCCACATTGGTGTATCAGTTAGCGCTGGCCGGCGCGGCCCGGATGATCGTCAGCGCCCGCGCCGAGGCGGCACCCGAGGCCATCGCAGCGCTGTGGACCGACGGTCTGCTGCAGCGGATCGACATCGAGCCGCCGGGCGGCGCCACTAAGGCATCCGAGCCGGCCGATGTCGACAAATTCATCGCCGAGTTACCCGCGGCGGCGCGCTCGGTGCTGGACTATCTGTCCGTCGAGGAGCCGCTGTCGCTCGCCGACCTGACCACCCTCGCCGGCGACGGCGCGGTCAGGGAGGCGGAGGATTGGGGCGCGGCCGAAACCCGGGTGCGCGACGAACGCGGTGACGACCCGGTGGTTTATACGGCGCACCCGCTGTTCGCCGAACGAGCGCATGTCGCGCTCGGCAACGACGGTGCGCGACGACGGCGCACCGAGCTGGTCGAACTGCTGTCGCAGCATCCGTCGAAGAACCTCAGCGACCGACTGCGACTAGCGTCCCTGGCGCTGGACAGCGACGCCCCGCAGCCGGTAGATGAGGTCATCGAGGCCGCCGAGCAGGCGCTGCGGCTGGGCGACCTCATGCTCGCCGAACGGCTGGCCCGCTCGGCGCTGAAGCGCTCCGGCGGCCTGGCGGCGCGGCTGCCACTGGCAAATGCCTTAACGCGACAGGGCCGTGGCCGCGACGCCGACGCGGTGCTGGCCGAGGTCGACCCCGCGGCGTTGTCGGAACCGGAGCTGATTGCCTGGACACTGGTGCGGGCGGCCAATCAGTTCTTCATGCTTGGCGAGCCGGAGCGGGCCACCGCGTTCCTGCGGACCATCCGCAACCGGGTCGCTGACGCGGGCCCGCGCACCACTCTTGACGCCCTGAGCGCCACCTTCGCGATGAACGCCGGCAGCGTCGAGCGCGCCGTCGACATCTCCCGCGGGGTGCTGGCGTCACCGTCGGCCGATGACCAGGCGGTGGCCTGGGCGGCCAGCGCGGCAGCACTGTGCGCGGCGCGGCAGGGCCGTTTCGACGACGTCGAGCCGCTGGCGCAGCGCGCGCTGGGCGCTGAGCATCCAGGGCTGCTGCGCTTCACGATCGGGCTGGGCCAGATCACCGCCCTGTTGATGGCGGGTCGGCTCGATGTGGCGCGCGAACTTGCCCAGCAGTTCACCGACTTCGCCGAACTGCAACAGCCGGGCCGCGCGATCGGCGAGGTGCTGCTGGCGCACGTGCTGATCGCCGACGGCGATTTCGGTCGAGCGGCGGCGCTGCTGGGCCCGGCCGCCGCCACCTTGGAACGCACCGGCTACTCATGGGGGCCGTTGTCGCTGATGCTGCTGGCCACCGCGCTGGGCCAGCAGAAAGACATACCCGGATCCGCGAAAGCGTTGCGACGCGCCGAAACCCGGCACGGAACCAAGTCGGCATTGTTCTCACCGGAGCTCGGGCTGGCGCGCGCCTGGTCCAGGGCGGCGGCCCGGGACACGACGGGCGCGATCTCGGCGGCCCGCGAGGCGGCCCGGATGGCTGAGCGCGCCGGACAGTCGGCGGTGGCGCTGCGCGCCTACCACGACGCCGTCCGGCTCGGGGACACCCGTGCGGTGGATCCGCTGGCCCGGCTGTGCGACGGGATCGACTGCGCGGTGGGCCGGATCGCCCTCGCGCATGCGCGGGCGTTGGTCGCCGGCGACGATGCGGCGCTGCGGGCGGTGTCGGACGACCTGACCGCGGTCGGGATGCGCGCTGCGGCCGCCGATGCCGCGGCACAGGCGCAGCGGTTCGAAGGCTGATAACCAGCGGGCAAACGGCCACGCCGTTTTGTGCGTGAACCGTAACCCTGCCGTGTTGGCACAGTGATCATTAGGCATCACTGTTTCCAAAGTGACAGAAGGGGCGGGAGCTAATCCGGGTTGGAGGCACGATGCGTATCCGCCCTTCCCGCGCGCTCAGCCTGGTTGCGGCCGGCCTGCTGATCGCCGCGCTGACGACTGACGCATCGTCGGGTGCCGCTCCGCTGGCGGGCCCGGCGACCGGCGGGGCCGCCGCACCGCCGATCGGCCACGCCGGGACTTGGCTGACCGACGCCAACGGTCGCGTGGTCGTGCTGCACGGGCTCAACCAGGTGTACAAGGTGCCGCCATACGAACCCTCCGCCGATGGATTCGGCGACGACGACGCGGCGTTCCTTGCTGCCAACGGTTTTAACGCGATGCGGGTGGGCGTCATCTGGGAAGCGGTGGAGCCGCAGCCCGGCGTTTACGACGACAACTACCTCGCCTCGATCGCGCAGACCGTGCAGACGCTGGCGGCGCACGGCGTGCTGAGCCTGCTGGACTTCCATCAAGACCTGTACAACGAGGTGTTCCAGGGCGAGGGCGCACCGGCGTGGGCGGTACAGACCGGCGGGCTACCCAACCCCCAAGAAGGCTTCCCCGGCAACTACTTCCTCAACCCCGCCGAGGGTTTTGCCTGGGACTCCTTCTGGCGCAACGCCCCCGCGCCGGACGGGGTCGGACTGCAGGACCACTACGCGCGCACCTGGGCGCATGTCGCGGCCCGTTTCCGCGGCAACCCGGGAGTATTCGGCTACGAGATATTGAACGAGCCGTGGCCGGGACTGGTGTGGGAGCCGTGCTTTGACCCGGCCTTGGGCTGCCCGCTTTTCGACTTGGAAAAGCTGACCGCCTTCTACAACCGGGTGGTGCCGGCGATTCGTGCCGCCGACCCCATCACACTGGTGTTCTTCGAGCCCAACACGCTTTTCAACGAGGGGATCCACACCGACCTCGGCAAGGTGCTCGACCCGAACACCGGGTTCTCGTTTCACGACTACTGCGCCATCGAGTCGGTGCTGCAGAAAGACTTCACCTGTCGCCAGGAGGACGGGGTCACCATTGCCAACGCGAGCCGCCATGCGGACATCAACCACATCCCGGCGCTGTTGACGGAATTCGGCGCCACCGACGATCTGGCAAATCTCGCCGAGGTGATGGGCCACGCCGACCAGCACCGGATGGGCTGGCTGGAGTGGGCATACACCGGCAACGACAAGACGAGTTCGTCGCCGACCGCGCAGGCGCTGGTCTTCGACCCCAGCCAGCCGCCGACCGGCAGCAACGTCAACACGGCCAAGCTTGCGGTGCTCGCCGCGCCGTACCCGCAGGTGGTGGCGGGCACGCCGAAATCCTGGTCGTTCAAGTCGGGCACCTTCCGGCTCAGCTACTCGACCGAACGTCCCGACGGCCAGGGCCGCTTCTCCCCCGGCGCGCAGACGAACATCTCGGTGCCTGCCATCGAGTATCCGAGCGGCTATCAGGTGACGGTCACGGGTGGACAAGCGGTCTCGGCGCCGGGCGCCGCCGTGCTGACCGTCGTGGCAAACGCGGGCGCGGACACCGTTGACGTCGTCGTGACACCGTGATCCGCCGAGCTGGGGGCGTGCCCCTAGCTCGGCGTTCGACACAGTGACGCTCAGCCGGTCAGGTAGCCGCGCAACATCTGCACCGCCGCGGTGATCTGGTCGACCGGCACCCGCTCGTCGCGGCGGTGCGCCAGGTTGGGGTCGCCGGGCCCGTAGTTGACCGCCGGTATGCCCAGGGCGGCGAACCGGGCCACATCCGTCCAGCCGTATTTAGCGCGAACGTGCCCACCGGCGGCCTCGACCAGGGCCTTGGCGGCCGGCTGAGACAGGCCGGGCAGCGCGCCCCGCGCGGAGTCGGTCAGCTCGATCTGCACGTCGAGCCCGTCGAACACGTCACGGACGTGTTGCAGCGCGGCGTCCACCGACCGGTCCGGGGCAAAGCGGAAGTTGACCGTCACCGAGGCCGCGTCGGGAATCACGTTGCCAGCCACGCCACCATCGATGCGCACGGCCGACAAGCCCTCTCGGTACTGACAACCGTCGATATCGACGCTGCGTGCCTGATACCCTGCCAGCCGGTCGAGCACGGCGCCCAGCTTGTGAATTGCATTGTCGCCCAACCAGGAGCGTGCCGAATGCGCGCGAGTCCCATTGGCGCTGACCACGACTCGCAGCGTGCCCTGGCAGCCGGCCTCGATGTAGCCGGCGGTGGGCTCGCCCAGGATGGCCACGTCGGCGGACAGCCAGTCCGGCAGCTCACGTTCGATACGGCCCAAACCGTTTGCCGCCGAATCGATCTCCTCGCAGTCGTAGAACACCAGGGTCAGGTCGTGCACCGGTTCGGCCACGGTGGCCGCCAGATGCAGGAAGACTGCGGCACCGGATTTCATGTCGGCGGTGCCGCAGCCGTGCAGGACGTCGTTCTCGCGGCGACTTGGCAGGTTTTCGGCCACCGGGACGGTGTCCAGATGCCCGGCCAGCAGCACCCGCGACGGCCGGTGCAGCGAAGTACGCGCCAGCACGGCATTGCCATTGCGAACGATTTCGAAGCCGGATGTCTGCGACCGTAACGCGGCCTCCACCTCGCCGGCGATGCGCGCCTCATCCCTCGACTCGCTGGGGATGTCGACCAACGCCGCGGTCAACTCGATCGGATCCCCACGCAAGTCCAGCACGGCCCCAGGGTATCTGTTGCCGAGCTGGGGGTACCTCCCGCTTGGCAGAGGAAGTAACCTTTCCGCCGTGACTGGAGCTGCAGGTATTGGGCTGGCGACGCTGGCCTCCGATGGATCGATCCTCGACACCTGGTTTCCCGCACCGGAACTGACTGATTCTGGCACCAGCGCCACGTCCCGGCTCGCATTGTCCGACGTTCCCCCGGAGCTGGCTGCGCTGATCGGCCGCGACGACGACCGCCACACCGAGACCATCGCGGTCCGCACGGTCATCGGCTCACTAGACGATGTCGCCGCCGACGCTTACGACGCCTACCTGCGGCTGCATCTACTTTCACACCGGCTGGTGGCGCCGCACGGGCTGAACGCCGGCGGCTTGTTCGGCGTATTGACCAATGTGGTGTGGACTAATCACGGACCGTGCGCGATCGACGGTTTCGAGGCGGTCCGGGCACGGCTGCGCCGCCATGGACCGGTGACCGTCTACGGCGTCGACAAGTTCCCGCGGATGGTCGATTATGTCGTGCCCACCGGGGTGCGCATCGCCGACGCCGACCGGGTGCGGTTGGGCGCCCACCTGGCACCCGGCACCACCGTCATGCATGAGGGCTTCGTGAACTACAACGCCGGCACCCTGGGCGCGTCGATGGTGGAGGGCCGCATCTCAGCGGGTGTCGTGGTGGGCGACGGCTCCGACATCGGCGGCGGGGCGTCGATCATGGGCACGCTGTCCGGCGGTGGCACGCAAGTCATTTCGATAGGCAAGCGCTGTCTGCTCGGCGCCAACTCGGGGCTGGGGATCTCACTGGGCGACGACTGCGTCGTCGAAGCAGGCCTGTACGTCACCGCGGGCACCAAAGTCGCCACGCCCGACGGCAAATCGGTCAAGGCTCGGGAGCTCTCGGGCGCCGGCAACCTGCTGTTCCGGCGCAATTCGGTCACCGGTGCTGTCGAGGTGGTCGCCCGCGGCGGTCAGGGCATCACGCTCAACGAGGATCTGCACGCCAACTGAGTCAGCGGCCGCCGCTGGGCAGCTCCAGCTCAGCCGGCTCGTGACCGACATGCACACCCTCCGTGGTGCGCAGCGCTGTTCCGTTGGTTTCCGGCAGTACATAGGTGCACACCAGGCTGACCAACGCAAGGGTGGCCAGCATGAGACCGATCGCCCAGCCGCCATAGGTTGCCAGCAGCGTTCCGGCGATCAGCGGCGGCAGGGCGCCACCAATGACGCCGGCAAGGTTCACCGCCAGCGCCGATCCCGTGTAGCGGTAGCGGGTGGAGAACAGCTCCGGGATAAAGGCGGCAGTCGGTGCCGAGCCGATCGCGGCGACGGCGTACATGCCCATGATTGCCACCGCATACAAAATGGGGTTGCCGGTATCCACCAGCGGGATCACCACAAACGACCACGGCAGACAGCCTGCCCACCCCACCAGCATCATCCGGCGGCGCCCGACTCGATCGCACAGGGTGGCCGAGAGTGCGACGGACGCGATGCTCGCCAGGCCGCCCAGCACACCGACGAACAAGATGACGTTGCGGGAATACCCCAGGTGGGAGTGGGCGTAGGTGGTCAGGTAGGTGCCGGCCATGAAGACGAACCCAAAAGATACGAGGACGCTGCCCCCGGCCAGGGCGATCTCACGGCGCTGGAGGTGCAGCACCTCTGCGAGCGGCGCTTTGGGTACCAGGTGGCGGGCTCTTTCCTCGGCGAATAGCGGGGTCTCGTCGATCTTGAGCCACACGTATAGGGCGATGACGATCAGCCCCGCGCTGATCAGGAACGGTAGGCGCCACCCCCACTGCATGAATGCGGAGCTGTTTTCGCCGATGGTGAAGTTCACTCCGAGAAAGGTCAAGCCGTTCAGTACCAACGCGGTGCCGCCCCCGAGGTGGGTGAACATGCCATACCGGCCACGTTTGGCGGCCGGTGCGTATTCGGCGCTCAGCAGCGCCGAACCCGCCCAATGACCGCCGACGGCAAACCCCTGCATTAGCCGCAGCGCGACCAGGATCAACGGCGCTGCCACACCAATGGCTGTGGTGCTGGGAACCAGGCCCACGGTCACGGTTGACAGGGCCATGATCACCAGCGTGGCGACCAAGGTCTTTTTACGGCCCAGGTGGTCACCGAAGTACCCAAAGACGGCCGCACCAACGGGCCGGGACAGAAACGCGGCGCCAAATGTCCCCATCGAGGCGATCGTGGCCACGGCGGGACTCAGGTGCGGGAAGAACACGGTGGGAAACACCAGCGCTGCCGCCGTGCCGTAAATGAGGAAGTCGTAGAACTCGATCGCCGAGCCGACAAGGCAGGCGGTCGCTACCCGCCGCATCGGTGCGACCCGGGGACTGGCTTCAACCGTCGCAGCCGAGCCGCCTGGAAGATTCACCTCACCCATGGGCAGCGCTAACCAGCCCCTGGAAACCCACCAGCACGTATCTGCACATGACGACGCTATGCGAAGGCTCGCGATCGCGCCTGCTGAAAACGCTGGCAATCTCCTGCGTGTCGGGTAAAGCGCCAGCCGACGGCACAATGCAGCAACGCCGAGTCTCGACCTAGTGACGGCGGCGACCTGCCGAATCAAATCACAGTTACTGCTCGGTGCGGCCCGCGTTCGCCCGCAACTCGGTTGGATGGCCGGCCGGGCTCATCCTTCCGCTGAACTGCGTCGATCGAGAGGACCTGTGAGATAGTCGGGGTGGAGGCTTAGGCATCGTGGGCGCCACCGCACAACCCGGCGATGGCGTGAGGGTCAGCACCCGGACGCCCGTGATGGCGCGCGTACCGTTGTTCGAGCGCCTGGGGGCCGCTGGCCGGGGCGGTGTAACGCTGGTTTGCGCGTCGGCCGGCAGCGGCAAGACGGTGTTGCTGCGGTCCTGGGTCGACTACGCCAACCTGGGTGATCACACCGGATGGGTGTCGGTCGAACACGACGAGCGCGACGCTCAGCGCTTTTGGCGGTCGGTGATCGATGAGCTGCGGGGCACGGTTGGCGCCGATGCCTTCATGGATGAGCTCACACCCACCCCGGTCTTCGACGGCGAGGCGGTGGTCGACCGTCTGGTGGCCGAGCTCGGCTCGCTTGAGGAGCCGGTCGTTCTGGTGATCGACGACCTGCACGAGCTTCGCTCCAACGAGGCGCTGGCACAGCTGAAGATTCTGCTTTCGCGGCGACCGCCGCTGCTTAGCGTGGTTTTGGCGAGCCGCCACGACCCGCGGTTGGGATTGCATCGCCTGCGGCTGACCGGCGAGCTGACCGAGCTGCGGGCAGCCGATCTGGCGTTCAGCCTCGAGGAGACGCGCCTGCTGCTGGATACCTCGAAGGTCACGCTGTCGACTGAGTGCCTGGCGGTTCTGCACGAGCGCACTGAGGGCTGGGCGGCCGGACTGCGGCTGGCGGCGATCTCCCTTTCCGGACACCCCGAACCTGAGCGGTTTGTCGCCGAGTTTTCCGGCAGCGAGCGCACCGTGGCCGAGTATCTGCTCGCCGAGGTGCTCGAGCGTCAGCCGGATGAGGTGCGCCGGCTGCTGTTGTGTACCTCGGTGCTGGAGCGGGTCAACGGTGCGCTGGCCGACCGCCTGGTTGGCGGTCACGGCTCGGAGCGAATCTTGCACGCCCTCGAGCGGGCCAACGCGTTCGTGGTCGCGGTGGATGCCGGGCGGTGCTGGTTTCGCTACCACCAATTGTTGGCCGATCTGCTTCGGCTGGAGTTGCGGCGCACCCAGCCCGAGGTGATCCCGCAGCTGCACGATGCGGCGGCCAGGTGGTATGCCGAGCACGGCCACATCGTCGAGGCGGTGCGACACGCCCAGGCCGCCGAGAACTGGCCGTACGCCGCGCGCCTGCTGGGCGAACACGCGTTCAGCCTGAGTCTCGACGGCCGCTGGGCGACGGTGGGCGCACTGCTGGCCACGTTCCCACGCCACGCAGCCTCCGGTCCGGAGCTCGCGCCCGTCGTCGTCAGCGAGCACCTCAGGAACGGGTCTGTTGAGGACGCGGCGGCCAGCCTGGCGCTCGGCGAACGCAGCGTCTGCGGTGTGCCGGCCGAGCGGCGGCGTGGCATCGAGGTGCGGCTCGCGGTGATGCGATTGTGGCTGGCCGGCCTGCGGGGCGATTTC
>Ga0210396_10007055_pt1 | contig 10711 bp, 12 predicted proteins | sample IncBWH17OmetaG_FD_155466 | JGI IMG/M metagenome (GOLD analysis project Ga0210396, IMG submission 155466) | Forest soil microbial communities from Barre Woods Harvard Forest LTER site, Petersham, Massachusetts, United States - Inc-BW-H-17-O ... | reverse complement strand
CAGCTTCGCTTAGTTCTGACAAAGTACGTAACCCATTGGCATGTAGGATTCTTGGTCTCCCGTTTGCAACGCAGAATACAGTTTACTTGGTCGGAAGATTTCTTCGTTTGAGGGTAAGCGGGATATCGAAGTGAAGAGAACTTTGAACGATGCTCTTATGCGGTTCGCGATCTAATGATTCGCCGACAGCACGAAAAAAAGCAGAACAGATAACGCAATTGCCGCGATGCTGTGGCCGCGAACCGTCCGATAACTTGCCGCCCAGGGAAACATCAGGACATCAAAAACCGGCATGAACTTATCGGGCCAGAAAAGGCCAGCAAGGCCGAAAGCCAGCGAAAGCTGGATGATTACAGAAAGCACCAAATGGTGCGACGAACCATTGAGGTCAGCAATGATCACATTTCCCTCTATGTTTTTGGATAGCTGAGTTTAGCATCGGCAATTCTGGGCAGCAAGATTTCCTTCGGGCAGTGTCCTCCGGATTAACAGGAATTTCACAAATCGGCAAAAAACCGAGGGCGCCTTCTAGCTTTTCTGGCCGAAAATAGCCCATCGACGCCGCCCGGCTTTCGGGGCTACAATATCGCTAGCCGCATCTCGGTATCAAAAATGCGCACGGGCTCTATCCGCCAAGGCGGAGGGGCACTGGAGGACATCGTGAGCGTTACCTCAATTGGCGAACCTCGCCGTAAAGTCACTACAGCTTCCCTTCGAGAAAAGAAACTTCAACAGCAACCAATCACCTGTCTGACTGCTTATGACTACGCCAGCGCACGCCTGGTAGATGAGGCTTCCATCGACATTGTTCTGGTCGGGGATTCGTTGGCCATGACCATGCTCGGGTATCCGGACACGCTTTCAGTCACAGTCGACGAAATGCTTCATCACACCCGAGCAGTGCGTCGGGGCGTGAAACATGCGCTGCTTGTGGCCGATATGCCTTATGGTTCCTACCACGTCGGGGCGGACGACGCTGTTCGCAATGCGGCGCGCTTCATGAAAGAAGCTGGCGCGGAAGTGGTCAAGATCGAAGGCGGCGAAAAACGCGCCGATCTCATTCGTCGGGTAATCGACGCGGAAATTCCCGTCGCCGGGCACATTGGACTTACGCCGCAGTCGGTGAACGTGATGGGCGGCTACAAGGTTCAGGGCAAGTCGTTGGCCGCCGTTGAACAACTCATGCGTGATGCGGTGGCTCTGGATCGTGCGGGCGTAGCTTTCCTGGTGCTCGAAGGCATTCCGCGGGAAGTCGCCGCTCTGATTACCGCCGAGATTGAGACTCCAACGGTTGGCATCGGCGCAGGGCCAGACTGCGACGGCCAAGTGCTTGTCTTCCACGACATCCTGAACCTGACCTTTGCCCCGCCGGCTAAGTTTGTTCGCCGCTACGGGGACGCGCGCCAGCTTATTACCGATGCCGTTTCGTCCTTTCGCGACGACGTGGTTACACGCCAGTATCCGTCGGATGGCGAGTCTTACCATTTGTCGAAAGAAACGCAGCAGGCGCTGGAAACCGTGCTGGAACGCAAGCGCGAGATGCGCCGCTAGAAAACCGCGATTAATTAATTACCCAGCAGGGATCGAGTATTCGCATTGACATCTGCGGGCGTCAATTGACCGAGACGCACCCGGCAACTGTCACCTTCAACAGCCAGCGCGGCGCGCAAGTCGGTTCCCAAATCCAGTTGGCAGATGAACCAGCGCCGCGCCTCTTGCGGATTTTCGTAAACTTTCAGTTGCAATCTAAAGCCGTCCGTCCCGACGTCCGGCAGAACTCCAAAGCTGTTTAGCGGCATGGAGAGACCTTCGCCGTGCGCTTTGATGTATGCCTCTTTCCCCGTCCAGCAAGTGAAGAACGCCGGAATCTGTTCAGAAGCTGGTTGCGATTGCAACCATTCCACCTCCGGGCGCGAAAAAAAACGTTCCGCCAGCTCCAGCGCATTGGTATCCCCACGAATTCGTTCCACGTCAATTCCTACCTGCCGCCTCGGGGTGACAGCAATGAGGGCCGCGCCTGCAGTATGCGACAAGTTGAAGCGAAGATCGTTATGAACATCCGGCGTATCGGCAAGCTCAGGTTTGCCATTCGGGGTGGTACGAAAATGCACGTCGCGTGCTTCAAGGCGCAGATAGCGGCCAAGTACCCGCCGAAGCATGGCTCTGCTGATAACAAATTGATTGCGAGGGGCGGGAAATTTGAATCGCGCCGCCCGCTCTTTCTCTTCTTGATTAAGCAGCGAAAGCAACGACTCGGTGTCTGTCTCCCATACAGGAAGGTCGATATACCATACGTGGACTTCGTCCCGCGGCAAGATGCTATCCAAGTGAGGCAGCAGTTCTGTCTCCACGTCGCGCTTCCCCCAATGTAAATCTCCGCGATTACTTCCCGGGAGCCTACAGGCTTGAATATCATGCTGCGCGTGTAGCTGCAAACGAACCTGTTAAAGATGGCGGTTTTTGGGCGTTCTGTATTATCATCGCCTCACCAGCCGCGGAAACACGCAGTCCATTTCAAGTTGAAAAATGTATAAGGCCGTCGTCGTCAGGTTAGATGACCATGAAAAATGTATATGAAGTTCTGCGTTCCAAAGAGATCGACCTGGAACGTTTGCGCAAGGAGGTAGATGCGCTGCGGATCGTCGCCCCGCTGCTTGCCGACCGGATGTCTGAACCGGTCAAGGCCGACCGTAAGGCCCGGCCTGATCTGGTATGGACCGCGCTTGAGAAGAACAAATGGCCACTGAAAGTAGGCCAGCCGGGACCCACCTACTCTGACTCATAATCGCAGCCTGGATTGCCATAGGGACGTGTCAGCGCCGTTGTCTCACGCCCACCCGCTGCAACGGTTTTCATCTTTGGCAGAGCCTCTAGTTTTTCCAAGAGAATAAGTCCTGTCTCGTCAATCACCTGAATAATCCGTGCGCTGGCATCAGGATTGCCATAGTGGAACCCAGTTGTCTGGACTTAGCGTCTATATATCAGATGGGCATGCTTCTGGGATCGGCCATGACAGTGCGCTGGTTGTGCTCTTTTCTTCTCGTGGTTTTAGCCTCTGCCAACTGTCTGGCCACGGCCACGGGAGCGCAATTGCGGCTTCCTGGGACGTCACTAGCCGCCCGCGAAAGTCAGATATGGGGTTCGGCGCTACGCGACTCCAGTTTTGCGGCCATGTTGCATGCCAGCGCGGGCATAACTTGCGAGGCGTCGGAGCCTCCCGAACCTTTGGCCACGCCAAGCCCCTTAATCAGCATTATTGATCCGGACACCAGGGTGAGCGTGAGTTTCATTATCGGCACCGACGGCCGCGTGCATTCTCCCTTAATCCTTGAAAGCGCGGGCCCGGCCCAGGATCGCACCATTCTGGATACGGTTCGCTCCTGGCGCTATCGACCGGGAATGTGCAATGGCGCGGCAACTGATAGCGAAGCGAAGATCGAGTTCTCAGCTCACTAGTCGCTTCTCCGGCCAGCCACTTTTCGACTAGAATGAGCGCTAGCTAACCATCCTTATGGATCACGAAAAACCAACCGGGCCAGTTCGGAATTCGCCTGTCTCTGGACCTGACGCTGAATCTGCCCATGACCCAGCGATCGACGATTTCTTCCGGCGATTGAAACAAGACCTGCATCAGCCGAAGCCCGGTAACGAATCTATTGCAGCTGCGTTGCAAGCAGTTCAACGGCTGACCTCACAGGTAGACACGGACGCCTCGGCCGGCGCCGCAGCCGAAGCGACGGAGACCCGGGCCTGCCTCGCGTGCGGCAGTCAAAACCCGCTGGAGAACCGGTTCTGCGCAATCTGTGGCGTCCCCCAGCAGGATGCCCCACCCTTTGCACCGGAGGCTCCAACTGCGCCGAGGTCGAAGCCGTCTGCTCCCGCCGCGGCCGGGCAACATCACTATCACCACCATTATCATCATCACTATTTCTCCTCGTCTGAGGGAGGCGGTGCATTCGCCAGCTCGGAGCAACGACCCACGAGTACTCCCATTGCACGGGACGCGCGGCCGCGTACGCCGTTGGCCGGAGCTTCCCTGAGCCGGAACGAAGCTGCAATTCGAAAGCTGACGCAAGATTGGGCGCTGGCCTGCAATAACAAACAACTCGACGATCTGGTCGATCTCTACGGAGCCGACGCGGTTGTGCTGCGTCCGAATGTGCCGCCGGTTCGTGGCACCGCAGCTATTCGCGAGTTTTTCTTTGCCGTGCTCGATGCTGGACTGGGCGAGGTCGAGATGGATACTTTTCGAGTGGAGATTTTCGGAGACCTCGCTTACGAGGCGGGCCGTTGCCAGATGCTGGTGCCTTTCATGGGAAAACGCCGCGAAGAGCGTGGCAAATATCTTTTGACCCTGGCGCGACAGGCAGGCGACTGGAAGATTCTCGCCGACTGCTGGTCCAGTGATCTAAGTCTAGCGGCCAATGTGGACGCAACGCCAAAGGCAAGTATTCAGGTGCCCCAGAATCCTGCTTTGAAGCCGCCGCGCAAGCTGTGAGCGCTGGTCCGCTGCGCCTCTAACTTTCTGAAGCGACCACTTAAGCGCGCCCATCTGTCGCCGACCGTCGCGGTCTTTGACGATTAGGGTGCTACAATCTTTCAAACAAGATCAGGAGAAAATTAATGTCTGCACCCAGCCGTCGCCCCGAAATCCGCCGTCGTCGTACTCGCAAAGAAAAAATTCTTAAGCTGCGCAAGAGCCTTGCCGCGGCTTCATCCGAAACCGACCGTGCGCGTTTCCGCGCGAAATTGCACCGCCAGGGTCTGGTTTCGCCCGGAACTCCGCTACTGAAAGGCGAGTAGCAGCGTCGCCACTTCCGGCACTATACAGCTTTCACGAATTGCTTGTCTGGTTGCCGCTTTCCGGCAACGGCTTCATAAACTGCAAGAGTCTGCCGAGCGGATGCATCCCAGGAAAATTTCTTTACCTGCTCGTCCGCGCGCTGTTTGTATTTGTCGCGAACCGTCTGATCTAACAGCACGCGCAACAGCGCACGCATGATTTCAAATACATTTTCCGGATTCACTAATACCGCGGCATTGCCCACCACTTCCGGAAGCGACGAAGTGTTGGAGGTGACCACAGGCGTACCATGCGCCATGGCCTCGAGCGGCGGCAGCCCAAAACCCTCGTAAAGAGAAGGGAAGACGAAAATCTTGGCGGCGTCGTAAAACACTCGCAGTATTTCAATGGGAACGAATCCCATGAAGCGCACATCGTTTTGAACTCCGCTGCGAATGACAGTGCGGCGCAGGTCGGGATGCTTCGAAAGTTCATCGCCAATGATGATCAGTTTGAGGTCGGGAAAGCTTCCATCCTTTTCAAGTTCCGCCTTTAATGCAGAAAATGCCTCGATAATCCGCACCAGGTTCTTATGCGGGCTGATGCGGCCCGCGTACAGCAGAAACGGATAAGTCACAAGATAGCGTTCTGCGAGCACTTGCCGTTCGGCATCAGAGGCGTGGCCGTGGAGAAAGCGCTCGTCGATGGCGTTGTACACAACTTCAATACGGGAACCCGCGATGCCAAACAATTTCTCGATATCACTTTTGGTGTACTTCGAAACCGCCAAAATTTTCGCCGCTCCCTTCAGTACGCGACGCGTAAGATGAAAATGCAGAGATCGCCGCAGACTGGAACGGTCATGAGCGCGATACATGTGCTCTAGGACGTCGTGTACGGTCATCACGTACGGGCAAGGTAAACTTCGAGGCATCCAGAATAAGTAGGGAATATGCACCAGATCACAATTCCATCGCTTGAGAATGCCGCGACATTCCAAGTAGCCCTTCGCGGTGCTACCGTCGTCCAACAAAGGGATGTTCTGAAAATTGGGCGGAAGCGGGCCGATTTCCGCCACTTTCTGCGGCGAACCAATAAGAAAATATTCGCTGGAGTGATCCAATCGGCCGAGCGCCCTGATCACGTTGCGCGTGTAGGTGCCGACGCCAAACTCGGTCATGCGCCGGATATCGATGGCGACTTTCACGGAGTGATTTAACCACAAAGGGCGCGACGGTACACAGAGGAAATCGGCGAGCAGCAGCTCAGGTGTCCCAATAGTTGTTTAAGGTCCTACCCGTTTGATCTGCGAAGATCAGTGCGCGATAAGCTTCTACGCTCTTACTTCTGCCTTAGCTCTGCGCTCCGGATATAACGGGAAAGTATCTGCCATTTCCAGAACACTCTTGCGAATCTTTCCCAATACAGCGTTGTCGGTTCGATTGTGCAGCGCCTCGGAGATCCATCGGCCAATTTGCCGCATTTCCGTTTCTTTCATGCCCCGCGTAGTCAGGGCGGGCGTGCCAATGCGAATGCCGCTCGGTTTCATGGGCGGATTGGTATCGAAGGGAATAGCGTTCTTGTTGACGGTGATGCCCGCTTGATCCAACGCTTTTTCCGCCTCGCTGCCCAGCATGCCTTTAGAAAAAACATCGACCAGCATCAGGTGGGTGTCAGTTCCGCCGGAAATTATGCGGAAACCTTCCGCAGCCAGGGTTTCAGCCAGGACTTTCGCGTTAGCGACAACCTGCCGCGCATAGTCGCGGAAATCCGGCTGCATGGCTTCGCGGAAACACACCGCCTTCGCAGCAATTATGTGAACCAGCGGACCACCTTGCATGCCGGGAAAAACAACTTTGTCGATGGCAGCTGCGAACTCCTGCTTGGACAAAATCATTCCGGCACGCGGTCCACGCAGGGTTTTATGGGTGGTGGAAGTCACGATGTGCGCATGCGGCACCGGCGAGGGATGCACGCCGCCGGCCACTAATCCAGCAAAATGCGCCATGTCGACAAGGTAAAGCGCGTTAACCTTGTCAGCGATTTGCCGCATGCGCGCGAAATCAATAATTCGCGGATAGGCGCTTCCACCGCCAATGATCATCTTGGGGTGCTCTTTTTCCGCGAGCTTTTCCAAATCGTCGTAATCGATAGTCTCTGTTTCCTTGGTCACGCCGTAAGGAACGATGCGGTAAGTTTTCCCGGAAAAGTTTAGATGGTGCCCATGGGTGAGATGGCCGCCGTGCGCCAGATTCAGTCCGAGAATGGTATCGCCGGGTTGCAGTACGGCGGAGTAAGCCTCCATGTTAGCTTGTGATCCTGCATGCGGCTGAACGTTGGCATGTTCCGCTCCGAAAAGTTGCTTGGCACGATCGCGTGCCAGGTTCTCTACGATGTCAGCGAATTCGCAGCCTCCGTAGTAGCGCTTGCCCGGGTAGCCCTCCGCATACTTGTTGGTGAACACCGAGCCCATGGCCTCGAGCACAGCTTCGCTGACGAAGTTCTCCGAGGCGATCAGTTCCAATCCTTCATGCTGCCGGCGAACTTCATTGTCGATGGCTGCGGCTATCTCGGGATCGGCTTCATAGAGTGGGCGCGACATGTTGTCATTTTTCATTTTAGTATCCGAGTTCTGGCTTTAGTGTCCTACTGTCCGGGTTTTCTGGTAAACGTCGGGGCGATGAAGTTCCATATAGTTCTGCGGCTTCTTAAGCGGCGTGAATCCAAGCTGCGCGTAGAGCCCATGAGCATCTCGGGTGACCAGACTCCAGCGCCGTAACCCCTGTAGCTTTGGATGCTGCATGATACATTCCATCAGCCATTTGCCCAAGCCGCGGCCGCGAAACGATTCGAGCACGAACACGTCTCCGATGTAAGCATATGTCGCGCGGTCGGAGATCACGCGTGCGAATCCGATCTGCTTGCCCTGAGTATAAAGTCCAAAGCACAGCGAGTTATCGATGGACCGAGCAACAACCTCGCGCGGGATGCCATAGGCCCAATAGCACTTGGTCAGAAACCCGTGCACCACGTCCAATTCAATCCGTGCCGGATCGGTGCTGACGATGAACTCGCCTTTGTGGCATTCCACCACTTGCTCAGATTCGGGAGTTTCTGTAGCGGGCATAACCTGATTGTTATTCTAAACAAGCGGTCGAGAATTGGCACTTCGGACGCGGCTGAGCAGTCAGTGAAAACGAAGCCCGCAAACCTGGCGACGCAAAGCACAGTGCAAAATTCTGCGTCAGTGCAAACTCTTTCATCTTGACAGGAGCCGCTTGCAGCGACAGTCTTGTGTCATTGTTCGCCCGCCAGCACTTCCCTGGCAACTGCGGGAGGTAGTTATGCGGTACTTCAGTCTTCTCCTGGTAAGTCTGCTCCTGATCGGATGCGGAACTCCTGGATCATCCCATGGTGATCCGCTCCGAGTGTTTATATCTACTCCACCCTCGATAACCATGTTGACGCCAGGCAGCGTACCCGTTAATAGCGTTCCGTTCACCATGACGATCAATGGGACCAATTTTCTCACTGACGCTGTCGTGTTTTGGCAAGGTTCGCCGCAGTCAACGTTGTACATCACCTCGAATCAACTTATGGTCAAGGTGACGGATGCGGACCTGATGTTCATGGGGATGGTTCCGGTTTACGTTCGCACCGGGGGACAGAATTCAAACACTGTGGACTTCGAGGTAACTGCGCAGTAGGCTCTTCCTTACAAAGTGCTGGCCGCTAGTGTTCAAATGCCGTCCGCATGAACGACGCTAGATTCCAGCCATCCATATATTTGTAAGGCGTCTCTCCGGTTGTGTAGTGTCCGCAGGGCAAGGCGACCACTTTGTGTTCGAGACCGTGCTGCTCGAATTCGTGAACCGCATTCAGGGAAAACTCCGGAAGAAACGTCAGATCGTATTTCGCATAAATAATGAGCGACTTCTTCGGCCAACGAGCGAATTGCCGGAAGTAAGATATAGGGCTTACCGCGCTCCACAATACGCGCAAACGTTCGAGATCGATTTGTGACTCCAAGCCTTCCCGAATATGCCGGGTGGATTGTCCATGCCATACGACGTCGGCAACGTAAGTCGCGGCGTGGTTGAAGGCCGCTACCTGAATACGCGGATCGTGCGCGGCGGCAAGAAAGGCGTAGCAGGAGCCGAGGCTCGTGCCTATGATGCCAAGCCGGCGATAGCCCTCGGATTCAAGCCAATCCAGGCAGCAACGGACATCGATCACAGCTTGCCGGCAGGCGTCGAGCGTGCGACCTATATTGGCTGAGACCGCATAATCGGCGCGGAGAATCTCTGGAGGCGTTCGAATGTCGTGGTAGGGCATGCTCAGCCGCAGCACCGAAATTCCCAGGAGATTCAGGACGCGGCACAAGCTGTTGTAAGCCAGCGCATCGGAATTCCAATGCGGCAACAGCACGATCGCACGCTTGCCGCGGGCGGGAAACCAGCGGGCATTCACCAGGTTGTTTTCTGGAAACGGCGTCTGCACGGGCGAGGTGAAACGCAGGAAATCAGCGTAAGTTCCACTGACCTTTTTCTCTAACGCCGGATCAGGAACGGCACGCGTACTGAACACTTTGACTTCACGCCGCTCCAAACGAAAATCAGTAGGCTTCTTGTACGAAAAGAACTCATCGCTGGATGCGATAATTCGCCGATTATATTCGCGTAAATAGCGTTCGCCATCTTCCGGAACGTGGCCTGGCGCGTAGCCGTTGCGGCAAGGCCAATCCCGAGCCCATTCCACGCCCCATTCCAAGGGACGCACCACGCGGTTGTTGTCCACCGACGTGAGGCGAGTCTCCCAGTCATACATCCATTGCGTGTAGCGTGAAGGCATCTGTATTCCAGCATAGCAAATGCTGAGCGCGTAACCAGGAGCGCAGCAGCGAACTGCGGCAATCAGCATTGAGTGCTGGTTATTGAGAGGTCAGTCGGATGCGAGGTTTGGCAAAGACAGCGAAAGATCCTAATCTTTGTACCGTCGCGGTACGCGCTTGGAGATGCCGCAGAGAATTTCATAGGGCACGGTCTCAGCAAGCGCGGCGTGTTCCCTGGCGTCGACCCGCAAACCATCAGTCGCGCCGAGCAGCACGACCTCGTCTCCGACAGCAACGCCTGGTAGCCCGGTCACATCCGCCAGAGTAAGGTCCATGGAAATTCGGCCCACGATCGGGGCGTAGTGTTCGCCGACGATGACCCGTCCTTGAGATGAAAGACCGCGATTCAAGCCATCGGCATAGCCGACCGGGAGCACCGCGATGCGTGCGCGCGCTTTCGTGACATAGATCCCGCCGTATCCGAGCGCCTGATTTGCCGGCATGTCTCGCAAGGAAAGAATGCGGGTCTTCCAGGTCAGGACCGGTTTGACCGCAAGGCGCAACCCGCTTCCACTGACCTCGCGTCCGGCACGTTCGAAAGGCAAATAGTAACCATACAGAGCGATGCCGGGCCGCACCATCGTATTCCACGATTCCCGGCGTGAGATCACGGCGCTAGTATTAGCGGCGTGAATCAACGGCGGATTGAATCCTTCTCGGCGAAGAAGTTCGCGCGCTTCGTCGAACGCATGCAACTGGGCCGCGACCGAAGGCTCGTCGAGCACCTCCGAAGAAGCCAAGTGGGTGGATAATCCCTCGAGTGTAAGATGTGGCGACGATTTCAAAACTGCGCAAATTTGCGGCAAGTCCTCTGGAGCGGCTCCGAGCCTTCCCATTCCCGTATCCACTTTCAAATGGATGAGATGTTTGGAAACGGCGACTGATTTTGCGGCTCTCTCGAGTAATTCGATTTGCCCAGTCTCCCAGACCGTGGGAGTCAATCCCAGGCGAACGATTTCTTCTTCTTCACCGCGCCAGAAACCTGTCATCAGCAGAATGCGTCCGCGGATGCCAGCTTCGCGAAGGGGAATTGCTTC
>Ga0210396_10007054_pt1 | contig 10712 bp, 8 predicted proteins | sample IncBWH17OmetaG_FD_155466 | JGI IMG/M metagenome (GOLD analysis project Ga0210396, IMG submission 155466) | Forest soil microbial communities from Barre Woods Harvard Forest LTER site, Petersham, Massachusetts, United States - Inc-BW-H-17-O ... | reverse complement strand
AGGCGGGGAAGGCCTATACCATTTTCTTGAGCGGGGTGGATGGATCTACCAGTAATCCATTGTTGATCAATGTACTGCCGGCTTCGTATTAAATAATACACGGGCATATCCGCCGCCCCGGCTATAAGAAAAACCCCGTCTATGCAGGGGTTTTGGTTAGGTTGACATCTTCTGCGTAAGAGCTTACCGGCTCACAGGTGCAGATGAGATTTCGATCGCCATAGGTGTTGTTGACCCGGGCGATGCTGGGCCAGAATTTATTTTCCCGGACATAGGGCAGCGGGAAGGCCGCCTGGTTACGGGTATAGGCATGTTTCCATTCTTCGGCGATGATGACGTGCTGGGTATGGGGCGCGTTCTTTAGCGCATTGTCCGTCTTATCCGCCTTGCCTTCCTCGATGGCCGTGATCTCCTGGTGGATGCTGAGCATCGCGTCGCAGAAACGATCCAGTTCGGCCTTGTCTTCGCTTTCCGTGGGCTCGACCATGATCGTGCCCGGGACCGGGAAGCTGAGGGTGGGGGCGTGGAAGCCGTAATCCATGAGTCGTTTCGCCACATCTTCCGCTTCGATACCGGCGCTGGTCTTGAAGGGGCGGAGGTCGACGATGAACTCGTGGGCGCAGGTGCCGTTGGCTCCGGTATAGAGGATCTTGTATTTTTTCTCCAGCCGGGCCTTCATATAGTTGGCATTCAGGATGGCATATCGGGTGGCGTTGGTCAGCCCTTCCGCGCCCAGCATCTTGATATAGGCATAGCTGATCAGCAGGATGCTGGCTGACCCAAAGGGGGCGGCCGACACCGCATGTCCGGCAGAGCTTGCCTGCGGCTGGCCGTTGCTGACGACCCGAAGGCCTGTCTCTACGTTGGCGACATGCCCGGGGAGATAGGGTTTCAGTCGCTCGGTGACGCAAATGGGACCCATGCCGGGACCACCGCCGCCGTGGGGGATGGCAAAGGTCTTATGCAGGTTGAGGTGGCATACATCCGCGCCGATGCGTCCGGGGCTGGTCAGGCCGACCTGTGCGTTCATGTTGGCGCCGTCCATATAGACGAGACCGCCATTGTCGTGGATGGTCCGGCAGATCTCCACGATGGCTTCTTCGAATACCCCATGGGTGGAAGGATAGGTAACCATCAGCCCTGCGAGCCGCTCCTTGTATTGAGCCGCTTTTTCCTTCAGATCGGTAACATCGATATGACCGTCCTCGTCGCTTTTCACCACCACCACTTTCATCCCTGCCATGATCGCGCTGGCAGGATTGGTGCCGTGTGCGGAAATGGGGATCAGCAATACATCACGGTGAGCGCCGTCGTGGGCGTTGTGATAGGCACGGATGGTCAGCAAGCCGGCGTATTCGCCTTGCGCGCCGCTATTGGGTTGCAAAGCCGTCGCCGCAAAACCTGTTATTTCGCTCAGCCAATCTTCCAGCTCCGTGAGGATGCGGCGATAGCCTTTCCACTGATCGGCAGGAGCGAAGGGATGCAGACCGCCGAACTCGGGCCAGCTCACGGGGATCAGTTCCGTCGCGGCATTCAGCTTCATGGTACAGGATCCCAGCGAGATCATGGAGGTATTGAGGGAAAGATCCTTGTTCTCCAGACTGCGCAGATAGCGCATCATCTTGGTCTCGGAATGGTAGGTATTAAAAACGGGATGGGTAAGGAACTCCGATGTCCGGGTGACGGCGGAGGGAATATTGGTCAGGGTATCGTCGACGTCGAAGGTGGCCGATACCAGGGAATTGTCGGCGAGATGTCCGAAAACCGATAGGATATTGATCACATCCTCCTGCGTAGTCGTCTCATCGAGGGAGATGCCTACGGTGCCGCCGGAATAATGAAAATTCAGGCCATAGCCTTCGGCAATACGCTTAAGAGCGGGTGCATCCTTGACCTTGATGCGGATCGTATCGAAATAATATTCGTTGAGATTGGGATAGCCCAGTTCTTCCAGCTCGATCGCGAGGGTACGGGTCAGCAGGCTCACCCGTTTAGCGATGTGGGTAAGTCCTTCCGGTCCGTGATATACCGCATACATCGCGGACATATTGGCGAGCAGGGCCTGCGCCGTACAGATATTGGAGGTTGCCTTCTCCCGTTTGATATGCTGTTCGCGGGTCTGCAAGGCCATTCGCAGGGCACGGTTGCCCTGGGCGTCGATGCTGACGCCGATGATACGGCCGGGGATCGCGCGTTTGAATTCGTCGCGGGCGGTGAAGAAGGCGGCATGCGGTCCGCCGAAGCCCATGGGTACCCCAAAACGCTGGGAGGTGCCGATGGCGACGTCGGCGCCGAGTTCACCGGGTGGCGTCAGCAGCGTCAGCGCCAGCAGATCGGTGGCCATGACCACGTAGACGCCGGCGGCATGTGCCTGCTGGATAAAGGCGCGATAGTCGTGGACGGCGCCGTTGCTATCGGGGTATTGGACGATGGCGCCAAAATAGCTGCCGTCAAGCGTGGCTTTGCGGAAATCGCCGGTGACCAGCTCGATGCCGATGGGTTGTGCCCGGGTCAGCAGAAGGTCTTTTGTCTGGGCGAATACATGGGTGTCGACAAAGAATTTTGGCGTGGTGATATGATCGTGATCTTTGTTCTTAAGGTTGAAGAACATGGTCATGGCCTCGGCCGCTGCGGTGCCTTCGTCGAGGAGCGAGGCGTTGGCCAGGGGTAGCCCGGTAAGATCGGCCACCATGGTCTGAAAGTTCAAAAGGCTTTCCAGGCGTCCCTGGGAGATCTCGGCCTGGTAAGGGGTATACTGCGTATACCAGCCCGGGTTTTCAAATACATTGCGAAGGATCACGCTGGGGACGATCGTATCGTAATAGCCCTGACCGATGTAGGACTTGAAGACCTTGTTCTGGTCTGCGATCTGGCGCAGCGAACTCAGGTACTGGTGCTCGCTGAGCGGGCCAGGGATGTTCAGGGGTTTACCGGAACGGATGGAGGCCGGAATGGTCCGGTCGATCAACTCGTCGAGGGAACCTACCCCGATGGTTTTCAACATGCCGGAAGTTTCCGTTTCATTAGGGCCGATATGCCGGCCTGCAAATTCATTCGCCTGTTGTTCGAATAAGTTCATAGTTTGAATTAGATATAGAGGTTGACCATTTGAAAAGATTGGCAAAGGTACGACGAGATGAGGATAAAAAGAAGGGCTGGCGCAGTGTGGGGAGTAGGAGTGCATAAATGGACGGCCAGGGGCCGCTTCAAGGGATAAAATGACAAAAGGCCGCTCCCATTTTGAAAAACCGGTGCTGGCCTTTTATCTTAAAAACCCCTAAACCCTAAAAATTGAATGCTAAACTATTCGTGCGTTAGCAGGAATGAATTGCTTTGACAAAATTACCGCCTAAATCCGGAAATGGGGAGTGTGGGTAATTAAAAGCGAATTAAAAGTCTGCGCCAGCGGCGCAAACCGCCCTCCCGGGCGGTTTCTAAAATTGCGGATCAGTCGTAAAGTCAAGAGAATCAACAGCTTCTGCCTCCCTGAGTTGATCGCTGGTGAGGCGGCTGCCGTCATGGCTCCAGCCGGGAGGGCCGAAGACATACTGCCATTTCTCCTTCCAGCCGATACCCGGCCGGGCCAGGTCTTTGCCGATGGCCTGCCATTCGTGAAATACGATGTCCACCGGGCCGTCCTTTTCCAGGGGTTTGGTCAGGCCGTATTTGACGGCTTCATATTCCGTTTCCGGCAGCTCGGGCTGAAAGGTGCCGAAGAGCTGGTCCCAGATGATGAGGAACATGCCCATGTTCCGGTCGAGGTATTTGACATTCGAAGAATGATGGACGCGATGATGGGAAGGGGTCACCAGGATGTATTCCAGCCAACCCATTTTGTTGATGAGCTCGGTATGTACGAAGATGCCCCAAATCTGCGTAGCGGAATACATGAAGATGATATCCACCGGGCGGAAACCCAGAAAAGCCAGCGGTATAAAGTAGACAAAGCGGTAAAGCGGCTGAAAGACCGAAGACCGGAAACCCACGGTAAAATTAAAATGTTCGGATGAGTGATGGGTGACGTGTACCGCCCAGAAGAAGCGGATCTCGTGGTCCCAGCGGTGCAGCCAGTAATAGAGGAAGTCCTCCGCCAACAACAACAGCAGCCAATAGGAAAAGACGTTGGTGACCGAGAGCCAGTGATGCCTGTAGCAGGCGCTGAGGATCAAAAGATAGACGCCGCGGAACAGCAGGTCGAGGCCGCCATTGAGCAGCATCAGGTAAACATTGGTAAACGTATCTTTCCAGGTATAGGTCTTGCGATGGGGATGATCATGATGGCGATGGCCATAGTTACTGAGCAAGACTTCGAGTCCAATGATGACAACGTAAAGCGGAGTGCTGACGAGGAGCAATATTTGTTCTCTAAGGTTTTCCACGACTTCAAAATTAAGGCAAATAACGCACCTTTGCAGCGGTGTATTGTCGCTGGGTTGTTAAATGCATGCAAACGCTTATATATGACAGATTTGTTAAATAACTGGCAAAAAAAATCCGCCGACCGGCAAAAGCTGTACAAACGCTGGCTGGAGAAAGCGGATAAGGCGCCCAAACGGAATCGCATTCTGGAACGGCTGCCCGAATACCATGAGGAGGCGTTCGAGCGCATCGATTGTCTGCAATGCGCCAATTGTTGCAAAAGCTATTCGCCGCGATTCAAGACACCGGACATCAAGCGGATTGCGCGGCATCTGCAGCTGAAAGAAAGCGAGCTCATCGAGCGCTATCTGCGGCTGGACGAAGAGGGAGACTATGTGATACGGTCGACACCCTGTGCTTTCCTTGGCGCGGACAACCGCTGCAGCATCTACGAGGTGCGCCCCTCCGACTGCGAACGGTTTCCTTATACCGATGAAGATGTGTTGGTAAAACGGGCTGTGCTCACGCAAAAGAACTCGACCTTTTGTCCTATCGTTTATTTTGTGCTGGAAAAGCTGATGGCGGCCATAGAATAGCCGCATCCCGGGCCGCCAGGCCGCAGGACGCTGTGGCTAGTATTCCATTTTCCGCAGGCTCGGTGCGCGGAACCACGTCGTCAGCACCACGGCGATCGTCATACATCCGCCAAAGACCACGGAGGGGACGACATGCATCAGCCTGGCCATTACCCCGCTCTCGAAAGAACCCAATTCGTTGCTGGAATTGATGAACATGGAATTTACCGCCGACACCCGTCCGCGCATCGCATCGGGTGTTTTGACCTGTACGATGGTGCCGCGGATCACGACGCTGATGCCGTCCATCATGCCGGCGCAGAGCAGTGCGAAATAGGAGAGGAGATACAACTTGGAAAGGCCGAAGACGATGATACACACGCCGAACCCGAAAACCGCATAGAGCAGGATATAGCCCTGCTTACGGCGAAGCGGCCAGAGGGTCAGGATGACCAGCATACAGATGGAGCCGATATCGTCGGCGGCATTCAGCCAGCCGAAGCCAATGGGCCCCACTTTCAGGATGTCCCGGGCATAAACGGGGATCATCGCGACGGCGCCGCCGAAGAGCACGGCAAAAAGGTCGAGTGCCAACGCCCCCAGGACTTCGCGGGTATGCAGGACAAAACGCAATCCTTCTTTAATGCTTTCCCAGGGTTTGGTATCCTGGATGACCATGATCTGTTTAGGCGACAGGGTAAACAGCATCAGCCAGGCGATGAGCACATAAGTGCCGACGACGCTGAAACAGACCAGGTAGCTCGTATGCGCGATGAGGAAACCGGCCGTGGCATGCCCTAGTACGGAGGCGAAGAGAAAGGCGCTGGTATTGAGCGTCACGGCGCCCGGCAGCTTTTCTTTTGGGACGATCTGCGCGATGATGGCATTCAGCGTGGGTCCGGCGAAAGCGCGGATCACCCCGGTACAGAACACGATGCTGTAGGTCAGCCATTGGATCCAATGGTTTTGGAGATGCCCGGAGACCGGCCCAAAGGAAAGCGCCAGGAGACCCGCCACGCAAAGCAGATAGAACAAGGTGGTGCGGAGCAGCAGGGACCGTTTATCGCTTTTATCGATGACATGTCCCGCGGGTAGCGCCAGACAAAAGGCGGGAATGAATTCGGAGAGACCGATGAGCCCGATGGCCAGGGGATTATGGGTGATCTCGTAGATCCGCCAGCCGACGATGGTCGTGACCATGCGGAGGGCCATGATGTAGAAAAAGCGGGCCAGGATAAAGTGTCGGTATTCGGTGATGCGTAAAACGTCCAGGGCAGTCAACTTTCGTTCCTCGGTACTCATGGCACTAAGGTAAGGTGAAATAATTATGTTTCTCGTCGAAGTCGTTGTCCAGTGCGTCGAGGATCACGCGAAGGTGGGCGCTGTTGCCCAGGAAATCGGCGTTGCCGACGTCTACAAAGATCGTCCGGATATTATGCTGACGGATATACTGCGTATAGGTCTCCTGGATACTGAACAGGTAGGTGTCGGGGATATGCTGTTCGTAGGAGCGGTTCCGTTTCCGGATATTGCTCTGTAGTTTCGACACCGGCGCATGCAGATAGATCAGCAGCTCGGGTTGTACGAGTTGTGCGGACAGGATCTCGAAAAGCTTCTGATAGAGTTTGTATTCCTGTTCCGGCAGGTTCACGCGGGCGAATAACAGACATTTGGTGAAAAGATAGTCGGAGATGGTAACGGTCTGGAAAAGGTCTTCGATGTATACCAGCTCTTTGAGCTGTTTGTAGCGTTCCGCCATAAAGAACAGCTCCAACGGAAAGGCATATTGCTCGGGGTTTTCATAGAATTTCGGAAGAAAGGGGTTGTCGGCGAACTGTTCGAGGATCAGCCGGGCATTGTAATGCCGGGCGAGCAGATGCGCCAGCGTGGTTTTTCCAGCACCGATGTTCCCTTCTATCGTTATAAACTGGTACTTCATCCGTTCATAATTTTTTTTACTTCCAGCGGGTCGGTGCAGGAAACAAGCAATTCCCGTACCGACAAGTGCAATTCGGGATGACAATATTCCGGGGCGATCTCATCGAGCGGTTCCAGCACGAACCGGCGGTTGGCGATCTCCGGGTGAGGGATGATCAGCTCCGGCCGGCGGATGATCGCATCATTAAAAAAGAGAATATCTATGTCGATGCGCCGGGAACCATATTTCTCCAGTCGTCTCCGGCCCATTTTTTCTTCGATCTGCAGCAATATCTTCAGCAGCAGGGAGGGATCCGCATCCGTCTCCAGCGCCAGCGCCTGGTTCAGGAACCAGCTTTGATCGGATTTCCCCCAGGGCTCGGTCTCGTACAAAGACGAGGCCTGCCGGATATTGCCGGCGGCCGCCGAGAGATGGGCGCGGGCTTCGGCCAGCGCTGCCTCCCGGTCTCCTTGATTGCCACCTATCAATAAATAGGAGATGTTCATAGATTCGTTACTTTCGGGGGCCCAAATATCTTTATTTTTGGCTTTCGCATAGAAAATACATTCACACATGAGGGGCTTTTTTAAATCATTTTTCGCGGCGTTGCTGGCGTTGCTGGTCTTTGCAGTGATCGTTGTGATCATCCTGGCGGGCGTCGCCGGCAACCTGTTGTCTCCCGGCCGACCGGACGTGGGTGCAAAGGCGGTATTGGTCCTGGATCTTAGTCAGACCTTTAGAGAACAATCGCAGGATAACCCGCTTTCCGATCTGGGTTCCGACGATGAATACGACGTTCCCGGCGTATACGATGTCGTCCGGCTGCTCCATTATGCTAAAACGGATTCCGCGGTCAAGGGGATCTATATCAAATGCAATAACGACCCCAATGGTTTTGCGACCAATGAAGAGATCCGGCATGCGCTGGTCGATTTCAAAAAAAGCGGGAAGTTCATCATCGCCTATGGGGAGGCGATCACGCAGAAAGCCTATTATGTCGCGACGGCGGCGGACAAGATCTACTGCAATCCCAAAGGCGATCTGGAATGGAAGGGATTTGCTTCGGAGATGTTATATGTAAAGACGGCGTTGCAGAAACTGGAGATCGATCCACAGATCTTTTATGCCGGCAAATTCAAAAGCGCCACGGAGCCGTTGCGTGAAGACCACATGACCGATGCGAACCGGCTTCAGCTCACCGCTTTATTGAATGATCTTTTCAACCGGGTACTGCATACCACGGCCGGGAGCAGGGGATTGGATACGGCGGTGTTGCGCCAATGCGTCAACGAACACCTGATCGCCTATCCTTCCGATGCGTTGAAATATAAATTGGTAGATGGGTTGCTGTATGATGACGAGGTCAAGGACGAGATCCGGCAGCGGACGGGGATCGGGTCGCATTCCTGGAACAATTTCGTCCCGCTGGGAAAATATGCCAAGGCCGTGAATTATAAGGCCACGGGGAAGGACAAGATCAGCCTGATCTATGCGGAAGGCGAAGTGGTGGATGGCAAAGGAAATAAGGACGAGATCGGTTCGGATACGTATCGCTGGCTGATCCGCAAGGCCCGGTTCGACAAGGACGTCAAGGCTATCGTGATCCGCGTCAATTCCGGCGGCGGCAGTTCGCTGGCCAGCGAGGATATCTGGCGGGAGGTGACGCTGGCGCGCAAAGAAAAACCCGTGATCGTCTCGTTTGGCGATGTAGCCGCCTCCGGCGCCTATTATCTTTCGTGCAACGCCGATAGCATTTTTTCCATGCCGGGCACCATCACCGGCTCCATCGGCGTCTTCACCGTGATTCCCAATCTGCAGGGCTTTTTCAAAAATAAACTGGGAGTAACTTTTGACGGCGTCAAAACGGCGCCCGAGGCCGATATGCTGTCGACGGTCCGGCCGATGACACCCGTCGAGCGGACCCTGGTACAGGGAACGATCGATACTATCTATACCGCATTCAAGACGCGGGTGGCCGACGGGCGGAAAAAAGACCTGGCGTATGTGGACAGCATCGCGCAGGGACGGGTCTGGAGCGGGACTACGGGGCTTTCGCTTGGGCTGGTGGACCGGATCGGCACGTTACAGGAGGCGATCGACTGTGCGGCGCGGATGGCGAAGACCAGTGATTACCGGTTGGTGGAATATCCCGAACCGAAGAGCTTTATCGACCGGCTGCTCGGAACGTACAAGCGGTCCGCGGGGATGAAGGCCGCGGTCAGAGAGGAGATCGGGGAAGATGGTTATCGCACCTGGATCACCCTGAAAAAAGTCAAGAGCATGATCGGCGTGACGGAGACGCGTCTTCCGTTCGATCTCACTATAGAATGATTTATGGAAAATAAGTACAACCAGCTAAGGGCCATGCTGGCGATCGCCAAAGGGAGTTTCAAGGCGATCCTTCGGAACCCCAGTGCTGTGGCTTTTAGCTTCGGCTTTCCGCTGATCTTTATTTTGGTTTTTGGGTTTATTGGCGGCGGGGCGCCGAGTGTTTCGGTCGCGCTGGCCAATCCACGTGACTCCTCCGCGTCGGTGGTGAAATGGCTGTTGGCGAGCCCGCTGGTGCGGTTGTCCGATAAACAGGATTCCGCCTCCGCGCATAATGACCTGGTCCGGGGCAGGATCGCCGCTATTCTGTATGTCGATTCTTCCCAATCGCCGGCCAATTTCTGGCAATTCACCGTACGGACGCAGACGTCGTCGGCAAGCGGCGATAAATATCGTATTCTTCAGGCGGCATTGGCGCAGGTGCTGGAACGATCGGTGGAGGAGCACATGCCGATGCAATACCGGCCCATCGTGATCTCGCAATTGCCGCAGCTACCCGGCCGCGAATATTCGATGATCGATTTTATCCTCCCGGGCATGCTGGGTTTTTCGTTGCTGAGCGCCGCGGTCTTCGGGGTGGCCTTCCTGTTCTTTAACCTCCGCCAGCAGCTGGTGTTGAAAAGATACGGCGCCACGCCTATCGGCAAACGCTATATCGTTTTGGGGGAAGGGTTGTCACGCGTGGTATTTCAACTCATTACCGCCGTGGTCATCATCGGTATCGGGAAGCTGGTCTTTCATTTTACGTTGATCCATGGCTGGCTGACCTTTTTCGAGATGCTGGTGCTGAGTCTTTTTGGACTTATCGTTTTTATGGGTTTCGGGTTCATCATCAGCAGCGTCGCTAAAAGCGAGAGTACGATCCCGCCGTTTGCCAACCTTTTTACCTTGCCGCAATTTCTGCTGGGCGGGACCTTTTTCTCTACGGAGGCGTTTCCCAAATGGCTGCAGCGGATCTGCGAGATACTTCCGCTAAAACAGCTCAACGACGCCATGCGCAATGTGGCGTTCGAGGGAGCGCATCTCACCGACTGCTGGAAACAGCTGGGTATCCTCGCCCTTTGGGGGATCGGGACCTATGCCGTAGCCGTGCGTGTCTTTAAATGGGAGTAATTATTAATTATGATGATGCGATTTATTCGTTTCCTGCTTTTGTCCGTGGTGGTCCTGTTCGTCGTAAGCACCTTGCTGAGCCTGCTTTTCCCCTCTTCTCTACGCGTGATGCGGGTGGTAAATGTCGCAGCCTCGCGGGAGAAGACGCTCGCGGCGGTGAGCGATCTGCGGGTCTGGACACAGTGGAATGAATTCGTCCGTTCGCCACAGCTGACGCATAAAACATGGTCGAATCCGTCCGATGGAAAAGGCGCCTGGTTCCGTAGCGATCAATTGACGGTCCGGGAGACCGGGATAGACACCGATGGCATTGCCCTGAACTGGGATCTTACCGGCGGAAAACAGTATGCCGGGGGGATCAGCGTATTCCAGACCTTCCCCGACAGCGTCACGGTACAATGGTGGTTCGATCTGCATTT
>Ga0210396_10007052_pt1 | contig 10714 bp, 9 predicted proteins | sample IncBWH17OmetaG_FD_155466 | JGI IMG/M metagenome (GOLD analysis project Ga0210396, IMG submission 155466) | Forest soil microbial communities from Barre Woods Harvard Forest LTER site, Petersham, Massachusetts, United States - Inc-BW-H-17-O ... | reverse complement strand
CAGCAACGGTTCGCTGCCGGGGCTGCGGTCGAGCTGTTTCGAGAGCCAGACCTGGCTGGCGCAACCCTGCACCTTGTTGGCGGCGGAATGCTCGGCTTCCGGCATCGGATCGAGTGTCCGCCCGAGTTCGATGACATACCGATAGCGGTCGTCCCACTCGTCCAGCAGCGCAAAATTGTCTCTGATTTCGTCGATCGTCATCGCGTCCCGCGCTCAATTACGAACCTTTATATAGGTTCGAACGCGGCTGAAAGCGATATTCCCGGATGAAAAACCGGCAATTGTTCCGGGCTTGATTCAGGGTGTTGGCGGTGCCTGCCACTCCACCTGCATGTCATCCGGCGTCAGCGTCTCGCGCGGCGCCGCTTCCAGGGATGAAGAGTCCGCATTCTCGATGCGGCCGATCGAGCCGGTATGGTCCGGCGCCCGCTTGTCGGTGATGATCTGATAAAGCTTGCGCGCGCCGGCCTGGGCGCGCTGGCCGATCACGGTCGCGGCCTGGCCGCCGACTTCACATGCCGCCGGCTGGCGCTTGCAAAATTGACTCATGTCCGAGACCGCCGCGGTCGCAGCGGACACGGCTTCGGACGCTCCCAATTGCGGCTGCTTGTCCGATTCAGGTGTCTTGTCTCTGGGCAACAGCACCAGCACCAGCCCGACCCAAAACGCCATGCGAAGCAGAAAAAACATCTCGCGACCCCGGCCGCCTTTTCGATTGTATTGCGGTTGATCCCGCCGTTTGAGTAGCAGCCGTCGATAAATCGCAAGTGTTTGCATTGAGGTTAAATCGTCGAAAATTCGCGAAAAATTCGAATCATTCGATTCGGTGTAAATTTTCGATTGATGCCCGTCTGGACGGGTGAAGTGGTGTTCGGAGCACGTCCACTATTTCGAAACCATACCGGATCGGCGCCGGAAACCCCGTGTTCACCATCTAGATCGATTGAGCCGTCCCGCGGCGCGCGAAAGCCCCCGGAAGATGCGGTGTTCGGCCGCGGACTTGCGCGCCTTAGCGTTCGCTTAAGTTCGCTCTGACACGGTGAGGCAACGATAACGGCGGCGTTCCGGCGCGTCTGTTCGACGCACAGGCCGAAGCGCGAGAGCAGTGATAGTTTTGAGTATTTTTCGCGATTGTCTCGATGCGTTGCTGCATCCGTCTGCGCGCTATGATGCGCTGACGCGTGCGCGCCATCGCGCGTTCATGGCGCCGCGGCTGCTCGGCAGCCTCGCGGCCTTTGCGGCATTTCCGGTCTATCTTGCGATGCGCGGCGCGCCCTCCGCCCTCGAGGTCGCGGCCTTCTCATGGCTTATCGCCCCGATCTTGCTGTCGTGGTTCTTGTCGCGCACTGGCCGCTACGAGGGCGCGCATGTGCTGTCGTCGCTGGCGCTGGCGGGTCTCGTCGTGGCGGTGGCGATCAGCACCGGCGGCATCGAATCCTTTGCCGCGATCTGGCTGGTCGTTGTTCCGCTGGAGGCTGCGCTTTCGGCATCGCGCCGGGTGGTCGCGTTCGCGTCAGCGCTGGCGCTGGCGTGCGCTTCCCTGCTGATCGTTCTCGGACATCTTCATATGTTGCCGGCGCCGGAAGCCAATGCGGCCTTGCACGCCATCTTGATGGCATTCGGTGTTGCGTCGGCGACGCTCTATGCCGCCGGACTTGCGTTCGGCGCCGAGTCGCTGGCGCGCACCAGTGTCTCCTTGCTCTATGTCGAGGAAGATCGCTATCGCCTGCTGGCGCGAAACATGAGCGACGTGATCTCGCGTCATCATCGCAACGGCGTGGTGCAGTTCATTTCGCCCGCCGCCGAGACGATGCTGGGAACGCCGGTCCCGCGGCTGCTCGGGCACTGCCTGTTCGACCGCGTTCACGTTGCCGATCGTCCGGCCTATCTCACTGCGCTTTCGGACGCGGCACGCCGCGGCGAGGCGCGCAGCGTCGAATTCCGGTTGAGGCGCGACGCGCCGCGCAGCCGCGAGCGGGGACAGAACGCTCCGGTGGATTTCATCTGGGTCGAGATGCGTTGCCGGCCGCTTGAACAAGGGCTGGGATCCTCCGAAGCCGAGGTCGTCGCTGTCATGCGCGACGTGACCGATCGGAAAAACCAGGAACATGCGCTCGATCTGGCGCGGACCGCCGCCGAGCAGGCCGACGCCACCAAAACCCGCTTCCTCGCCACCATGAGCCACGAACTGCGCACGCCGCTGAACGCCATCATCGGCTTCTCGGAGATGATCGTGCAGGAAGATGCGCTGATGCTGGATGCGGCGCGCCGCAAGGAATATGCCCAGTTGATCAACGATTCCGGCCAGCACCTGTTGGCGGTGGTCAACGGCATTCTCGACATGTCCAAGATGGAGTCCGGCAATTTCGAAATCTCGCCGGAGCCGTTCGCGCCGCGGGCGGCGCTGGTCAATTGCTGCAATCTGCTGGCGCTGAAGGCGCGGGAAAGCGCCATCGACCTCGTGACCCGTGCGCCGGAGAATTTGCCGGTCATGACCGGCGATCCGCGCGCGTTCAAGCAGATCGCGCTGAATCTGGTCTCCAATGCCATCAAGTTCACCGAGCGCGGCGGCTCGGTGACGGTTTCCGCCAATGTGGAGGGATCACGGCTGGTACTCCGCGTCGCCGATACCGGCGTTGGCATCGCGGCGGATGATCTCAAGCGGATCGGCGATCCGTTCTTCCAGGCTGGCAAGACCTATCAGCGCCGGCATGAAGGTACCGGCCTCGGGCTGTCGATCGTCAAGAGCCTGGTCGGACTGCACGGCGGCGAGATGAACGTTCAAAGCACGGTCGACGAGGGAACTACGGTCACCGTCGCGTTGCCGCTGGCGTTTACGCCGCCATCGCGGGAACCCTCAAGCAACATCGCGACGCTCACGCCATCGTCGCGATCGACGTCTCAAGACCAAGTCCATCAGGTGAAGAAAAGTGCCTAGACAGATTTCCAAGGATGAAGATATGCCGCGCCGCCGTCGCGGTGCGGCCGTGGTTGCGATTGAAGCCGATGCCGAGCGCGGTCTGGTGATGCGGATTTTCCTGCACAGCCCGAAGGACATGGTTGCGGGCGCGCTGGCATTTGCAGCCGTCATCGCTATTGTCACCAACGCGCTGTTCCTGCAGGCCGGCCGCCATCCGGCGCCGTTGTTCGGCACCGTGGTCGTCATGCCTCCGGTGGTGCCGACGTCGGCCAGTCCGTTGCCGCGACCGCGTCCGGTCGAGGCCGACGCATCCACGGCCGAGCCAAAGCCCGCGGAGCCGAAAGCGGCCGAACCCAAACCGGCCGATTCCAGAACTGTTGATCCCAAGGCTGCTGATCCCAGGGCTGCCGATCCCAGATCCGCCGATCCGATGACCAATCTGGTCAAGGCGACCAGCGCTGCGCCTATTGCGCCTTCGATCCCGCGGCCACCCGCATCGATCCCAGCTTCAGCGGGCAGCGATGCCGTTGCGGGCACGGGCTCGCACCGGATAGCGGCGGTGCAGCGCGCCCTGACGGAATATGGCTACGGCCAATTGAAACCGACCGGGACCGTTGGTCCGGAAACCCTGGCCGCGATCCAGAAATTCGAGCGGGCGCGCAAGCTGCCGCTGACGGGCCAGGTGTCCGAGCGTCTGGTGCGCGAACTCACCGCGGTGATTGGTCACCCGATCGATTAGCGTCAGGGCAGTCTTTTACGCTTTTACGCCGATTCCGGAGCGGCAGCCTCGGGCGGCGCGAAGTGATCCGGAACGGCTTTGAACCTGTCCAAAAGCCACGCCACGCCCACCATCGTCAGCATGCCGGCTACGCTGACCAGGATCTGGGCGAGGATATCGCCCTCGATCTGGACCAGGAACCAGTGCGCGGCGAATGACAGGAAAACGCCGAGGCAGAATATCGGCAGCGAGTTTTGCCCGATGAGAATGAGTGGGCGCAGCGCGCGTGAATGCAGCGCCGGCCATTGACGCGGGATGTAGCGCACAAACACCACGGCCAAAGCGAGGAAGTGGATCAGCCGGAGCATGTCGAGATCGGACTTGTCGATCGGATAGATGATACGGACCATCCATTGCGGGACCAGCGTGCCGAGGACCGGAATGTGCCAGGTCATCACGATCAGGAACGAGAATGCGATCCAGGCCAGCGCCAATATCAGAACGGCGCGCGACCGGATCAATCCCCAAATCTGCGCAGCGCCGGTGAGGCCGCACCAGGCTCCGAACACAAACAGAAGCTGCCACGCGAACGGGTTGAAGTACCATTTTCCTCCCGGAAACGACGGCAAATTCCAGTCGAAGACGCGGCACAGCACATAGAGCACGGCCGAAGCGAGCAGAGTCAGGCGCGGCGATTTGACGAGACCAAACAGGATCGCCGGCAGCGCCAGCACCAGCACGATATAAAGCGGCAGCACGTCGAGATCGACGGGCTTGAACTTCAGCATCAGGCTCTGCCCGATCATCACGTCGGGGTGCTCGAGAAACAGAAAGATGTTGTACTCATTCCCATACATCGGGTTGTCGAAGCGGCGCGCCGCGCGCGAGATCTGCGCGATAAAAAACAGGAACAGGAAAATATGCGCGACGTAGAGCTGCCAGGCCCGTTTCAAGATGCGCTTGGTCGCGGCTAAAAATTGTCCATAAACCACCGACGGACCGTAGACGAAGCCGGCCGTGTATCCGGAAATGAATACGAAAAATTCCGCGGCGTCGCTGAAGCCGTAGTTGCGAAGCGTCAACCAGCTGACGATGTCGTAGGGGATGTGATCGAGAAACACCATCCACTGTCCGATGCCGCGCATCAGATCAAGCCGCAAGTCGCGCTCGGCCGGAGCCAAGAGACCGGGACCATTACGATCAGCCATGCTTCGCCCCTATCGCTTTTGGCGAGTGTGCGTAACTTGGGCGCGTGAGACAAGCCCAAAAGGAACCAGGTCGCCCCGCCCAAGGCGGCTTTTGCGATCACTGCGGGCGTTGGGGCGGGGGGCGGCAGGGTCGGGCGGGCGGCTTCGGGGCCCTAGCGACAATCTATCGGCTGGCCTATCGTCGTCCGATGCGTTTGAAATCCAGCATATGGGTGGCGGCCTATTTGCGCCGTTGCCAGACCGAAGGGATCTTCGGCGCGGTGCGCCGCCGCGGTGCGGAAGAGGCTGGCGCCGTCTTCGTCAAGGTCGCGTTGCTCGACGGTAATGCCATGCTGTACGCGCCGGCGCCGCAGACGGTTTATGACGACAGCCGGCCGATCGAGCGCATTTTCGCCGCCACATCGCCGCAGCCCGTGCCGGAAGCGTCGGTGGAGGAGCGTCTGGCGAAAGAAGTCCGGTTCGACCCGGATGCCTGGATCGTGGAGACCGAGGACCGGGTAGGGCGGCATTTTCTCGATCTGGCGCGGACCTGAGCCGCGCGTTGCGCAAAAAAGGTCTGCGCAGGGCCTAACGTTCTGAGTCTTGCGAGCCTGTCCGCGGTACGATGCCTGCACCGGGCAGGGAGGGTGCCGGGCGAGTTTGCACGGTTGCCGGCCGGGCGCGATTGCGTTCGTCGTCGTAAAGGCTGGATCGGTACTTGGCGCGGGTGGCGGCCATGGTGGAGCCGCGCCACGCGGCCAGCATGATCAGGGCGGATCGCTCGCTCAATCTGTCGTAGAGGCGTGACAGCCGATAGACCGTGTTGACGGAAGATCCGAATTCCGGCTTGAGGAACAGCAATACCCGCTGGAAAACCGGTCCGGGCATGTCCAGCGCCCTGGCCGCGCAAGCCAGCGGCTCGCCGCCGGGATCGTTGACAACTTGCACGGCAAGCTTCCACGGCAGTATCAGGGCTTCGCCAAGCTCGATCGTGAAGTTCTCGACATCGGCGGCAAACGCGGCCATCTCCAGCGTCTCGATGGCGCGCGCCGCTCGTGCGCCGGGAATGCGCGTGGAAGCCCTCAACGGCGTGTCGGAGAGATTGTGCAGGATCAACGCACGTTCGCTGGCGCCGGCGCTGAAAAACATCCCGCTGATTTCCGCGGCGTCCTTTGGCTGCATCGATAGATTGGATGCCATCCGCAATTGCGCTTCGCTCAGTGGCTTGACCGGCGGCGCTGACGGGGTTGAAGGAAGCTCGCTCGCCAGTGGCAGGTGCTGATCGGGACCGGAGGGCGTCAACCCGAATTGTCTCAGGACTTCGACCGGCGTGCCCGGATAGGTTGCAAGCCGTGCCCGCACGGCCGCACGCGTCGCGTCGTCAACCTGATCGATCAGGCGGGAGGTGAGTTCGACGAACTGCCGTGTTTCTTCCTCGCTATGCACGCTGGCCTGAACGTAGAGATCGGTCAGCACGCGCAGCAATGTGGGTCTGATATCGACGCCCTCCCGGCGCGAGAGCGTCATCAATCCATCAAAGCCTGGAAACAGCGGAGATGTGGGCATGTCAGTGGTACGCGACTGAGTAATCTTCGCGCCAGCCTACGACGGTTGCTTTAACAGCTCGTTAAGGAAAACAATCTGTGAAGTATTGTCATCATATTTGCGGCGTCGGCGTGCAGGGGCGCGGCTCGGGATTTTCGGCACCGACGCCAAATCGGAGCGGCAAGAAATTAAGATGCCGTTAACCACGTCCTGTTCTTAATGCGGGCCTGTCGCCGGCAAATCGCGTCAGTGCGGCAACCAGAGAGAACTTGGCATGGCCACCATCATTGAATTTCCGGCGGATGCGGCTTCGCGGCGGCTGGGCCCAACCATGGATGGCGCTCCGCGCGAAGGCATGGGCACTGTCCTGATCCTTCCGGTCATCCGAATCGAACGCGAACCCGATGAAACCAGCGGTGGCAGCGGGCCGGAAGAGGGCACGGCGCCGGGCCGCCGCCGTCGCAGACGCTGACAGCGGACATTTCAACATGCTGGAGACGTGTTTTCCGATCCGGACCATGCCGCGGGTTCCGGTTTCAACACCAATGCTGACGCTGTTCCTGCTGGGTCTGACGCTCGGCGGCTGCAGTGGCGGCGATTTCGGCCGCACCCGCCAGGATTTCGTCAACGACGACATGCATCGATGGATTGGCGGCGAGGCCACGGCAAGCGTCGGCCTGCATGCGTCGCAATTCCAGCTCACCGATAGCGAGCGGCAGCTTCGCGATCTCGCATACCCCCTGATCGAACCGCCGCATTCGCGGCCCGCCTGGAAGAGCGTGTTCGGCGATTACGCGGCGTTGCCTTCGCCGTGGCGGCAGAAGCCGGTGTTCGATCGCACCACCTATGGGCGCCAGCTGATCGACGAGCCGCATCGCTCGGATTCGTCGCGCTATGCGCAGCTGATCGATGACGTGCGCGACGACATTACCCGGTTCGAGCCGTTCTTCGCCACGGCGATACAGGTGCTCGACCTCGACAGGAAACGTAACGCTAGCCTGGCGCATGTGTCGCAATTGTCGCCGCGCGAGCGCGCCGACGCGGTCGCCCGCATGGAAGAGAATACCCTGATCGTGCAGTGGGTCCAGCAATGCCTGGAGCGCAGGATATCTTCGTATCGCTGGGCGCTGGAACGGCTGGTGATCCAGGCGCCGGACAACATGGCGGCCGATGCCGATCGATTGATCGGCGAACTCGCGGCGCAGGCCGCCAACCCCCCGGTCGCGACGCAACCCGTTATCGGGCGCGTCGTCAGCACGCGCGGCTAGCTAACGATTTCCGAAAAGACCGAGCGCGTTCCAATCAGCGTTTGGCCGGTGCCGGCTCGGTCTGCACCTTGCAGCTCGATGCGGCGAGAGAAGCCTGGGCCTGTGGCATCAGGCCGGGCTCGGGCGCCAGGGCTTTCAATACAATCAAGCCGGCCGCGGTCGGAGAATCGATGATCAACCGGTCGGCCGCGGTCACGTCCTCGTCCTCCGGCAATTCGGCGTGTTGGGCCTCGGTCATGAGATCGAGCTCGATTACCTTGCGTCCGGCGGACCGGTCGTTGATGGCGTAATACGCCACTTCGTTGCGCGTATAGAACGACACCGACGTATAGGCCTGACTGACGGGAACCGTCAGCTTGATCGGTCCGCCGGACAGGTCGTAGCGGCAGATCGCGGTGGCGAAGGCCGGATCCATGAACGGCATCGGGGCGTTGTTCGGATCCGCCTGCGGCAGCGGGCTGACGGCGTTGAGTTTGGTCAGCGGCGTCAGTCGCGAATAGGCGTCGTGGGTCGCAATCCGCGGCAATGCCAACACGCTGACGAGATGCACGACGCCGCCGAGCAGCACGCCTGCGATGATTGTGAACAGCAGGCGGATCATGGGCAGCCCACCGTCCTAATCGATGGCATTGGCGCATCGCGCTGGGTCCGCGTCGCCACGCCCACCGGCGTATCGTACAGCCGAAGCATCAGCGCGTAGCGCTCGATTCCCCCGGTCGGCAGCCAATTTCCCGCGCGCGATCGCGACGCCACCCGCACGTCGAACGCTCCGTCCGCACCGCGAATGATTTCCTGGCTGGTGAAGCCGTAACGTTGCAGCGAATTCGCGACGAGACGTCCCTTGGTATCGTAGAGCGTCAAGGTCCAGAACCGTGCCGCGGGCGTGATGCCGCTGACGACCACGTCACACCGGCCATCGAGCGGCCGCTTGCGATCGTCCGTCGTCGCCGAGAATGCCACGCCGTCGCCGGTGCCGATCGGCAATTCGCCGCTGCGCGCAATGGAAGCCCGCGAATAGGGATCGACGTCGGCGGTGCCGGTTTTGGGCCGGGCGGTCCAGGCGCCGATCGTGAGGGTGCCGAGATCGGTGCCGCGCGTCGCCGTCATCCACGTCGCGCCGAGGCCGACGACGGTGGCGAGGATCAGCGCCAGTAACGTGATGAATATCAGCCGCACGGTCAGTTCTTGCGCGGAGCTGACGTAGCTGGGTCGCCTGGCGCCGCCGCTGCGAAGCTGTCAGGGAAGGGTAGCGAACTGGACGATAGCGGCTTGGCCGGCTTTGCCGGATCGCCAGTCGAGGTATTTCCAGCGGTCTGGGCCGCGTCGTCGAGCATTTTCTCGACACGCACCAGGATGTCCGCACCGCGTTTGGTGAGGATCGGCGGTGGCCTGATCTCCGGCGGCTTCGGCGCGCCGTTGGCCGCAACAGTGGCGGAGGCGACGGGTGCGGGCAATTTCGTGCCTGCACCGACACCCGGGATTTCCTTGATTTCGACGCCCTGATGGGCTGCGACCATGATGTCGTGCCAGGTCTGTGCCGGCAGCGAGCCGCCGGTCATGCGGTTGGTGGGCGAATAATCGTCATTGCCGTACCAGACCGCGCAGGTGAAATTGCCGGTATATCCGACGAACCACGCGTCGCGATAGGCGTTGGTGGTGCCAGTCTTGCCGGCGGTCGGGATGCCATCGAGCGCCGCCCGCCGCGCGGTGCCTTCGCTGACGACGTGGCTCATCATGCCCGCCATGTCGGCGGCAACCGAAGCCGGGATCGCCTGAATCGGCTTCGTGCCGTCGCGATCGAAACGCCAGACCAGATCGCCGGCCCCGGTGCGGACTTCCAGGACTGCGTGCGGGGTGACCGACTTGCCCTTGTTGGGGAACGTCGCATAGGCCACGGCATGTTCGAGCACCGTAACCTCGTCGGCGCCGATCGGCAGGGACGGCGTGTCCGGCAGCGGCGCCTTGATGCCGAAGCGGCGCGCGACCTCCACGATCTTGGCGCGGCCGGCTTTCGGGCCGCCCTTGCCGCCGATCGCGATCGACAGTTTCACCGGAACGACATTGATCGAGCGGGTGATCGCCTGCGTCAGCGTCACGGCGCCGGAATAGGAGTGGCCGTAATTCTGCGGACACCAATTGCCGATGCAGACCGGACCGTCGACCACGATCGAGGTCGGCTTGAAGCCGTTGAGCAGGGCCGTCGTATAGACATACGGCTTGAACGACGAGCCGGGTTGCCGGTAGGCGTCCACGGCACGGTTGAACTGGCTGGCGCCGTAGTCGCGGCCCCCGACCATCGCACGTACGCCGCCGTCGAGGTCGGCGACCACGGTGGCGGCCTGGGTGGCATGATAGTCGCGGCCGAACTGGCGCAACTCGTTCTCGATGGCGTCTTCCGCGGCGCGCTGCACGTTCATATCGATCGCGGTGCGGACCACGAAAACGCGCTCATTGTAGGATTTCGGAAACGTATCGACCAGCTTGCGCATCTCGTCGAACGCCCAGTCGAGATAATAATTCGGCGAATTCTCATCACGGCGATCGACCGCGGTGGCCGGATTGCGCCGGGCGCCGAACACCTGGCCTTCGGTCATGAAGCCGGCGTCGACCAGATTATCCAGCACCACGTTGGCGCGCGCCCGCGCCGCCGGCAGGTTGATATGCGGCGCATATTTGGTGGGGGCCTTGAACAGTCCCGCCAGCATCGCGGCTTCCGCCAGATTGACGTCGCGCGCCGACTTGTTGAAATAGAAATGCGCTGCGCCGTCGACGCCGAAGGTGCCGCCGCCCATATAGGCGCGATCGAGATAGAGTTTCAGGATTTCGTTCTTGGTGAGCCGCGTCTCCAGCCAGATCGCGAGAAATGCCTCGTTCACCTTGCGCTCGATGGTGCGCTCGTTGCTCAGGAACAGGTTCTTGGCGAGTTGTTGGGTGATCGATGAACCGCCCTGTCGCACCCCGCCGGCCTGCGCGTTGGTCAACAACGCGCGCAACGTGCCGGCGACGTCGATGCCGAAATGGTCGTAGAAGCGGCGGTCTTCGGTCGCCAGCGTCGCCTTGATCAGATTGTCCGGAA
>Ga0210396_10007050_pt1 | contig 10716 bp, 7 predicted proteins | sample IncBWH17OmetaG_FD_155466 | JGI IMG/M metagenome (GOLD analysis project Ga0210396, IMG submission 155466) | Forest soil microbial communities from Barre Woods Harvard Forest LTER site, Petersham, Massachusetts, United States - Inc-BW-H-17-O ... | reverse complement strand
GCGGATTTGCCCACGGGGCTACCGGGATCGGGTGGGCGCTCGCGCGGCTCGCGCTGGCCACCGGGGAGAAACGGTTCGCTGAGACCGGGCGGGCCGCCTTCGCCTTCGAGGAGACGCTCTACGACCGGACAGCCGGCGGCTGGCGCGACATGCGCGAACCGGAGGAGAAGGCGTTCCCGGTCGCCTGGTGCCACGGGGCGGTGGGGATCGGGATCGCGGCCGCCGACCTGCTCGCCCGTGGCTGGCCAGAAGGCGAGGATGTGGTCCGCCGGGCCGCCGCGGCCGCCGACCGGGACGGCTTCGGCTGGAACCATACGCTCTGCCACGGGGACTTCGGCTGCTGGGAGCTGCTGGTCGCGGCCGCCGCCGCGGGCTGCGGGTCCGCCGGGCTGGCCCGATCAGGCCTCGACGCCCGGGTCATCGGCAGCCTGGAAGCCAACCGGCCGGTCACCGGGCTGGCTCGCGACGCTTATTCCCCCGGGCTGATGGCCGGCCACGGCGGCATGGCCTACCAGCTGCTGCGCCTGAACCAGGACTGCGATCTGCCCTCGGTCCTAACTCTCGATGGCCCGGTGTAACCGGGCCCTGACCCACCGGCGGTCGGACCGCCTCTCTGGCAGTAGACACCACCCTGCTGCGCGCCGTCGTCAGCAGCGCCATCATCCCCGCGGTCACAGGCGCGCTGACCGAGCTGACCGCGCTGGTCCTCATGGGGCTGCTTGTCGTCGTCCTGTTCGGTGTCACGTTGGGCGCGGTCGGCTGCGTCGTGCTCATGGAAGCCGTGATCGTGCCCCGGATCGACCGCGCGATCCGGCAGACGCAGGAAGCCATCGGCGCAATGAGCGCCGCGCTCGAGCGCATGTTCGGTGCCTTCCGGACGGTGAAGGCAGCTGGGGCGGAGGAACGGGAGGAGGCACAGCTGCACGACGCCGCCGCCGCTCACGCCTGGAATGCGGGCCTGCGCCGACCTGTGGCAGGCGGTCGTCGGCAACACCACCGAGTTGGCGGTCCAGTTCGCCTTCCTCGCCCCGGCTGAACCGGCCGGGCCCGCCCAGCTCGCGCGTGGCAGCGGCCCGGCCTCCGTGAATTTCACTGACGTCCGGTTCAGGTACCGCGCCGGGCACCCGCAGGTGCAGGACGGCGTCAGGTTTCGCCATCGCGCCCGGCGGGATGACGGCCTCCGTCGGCCCGTCCGGCGCGAGACGGCAAGTACCCCGCCCTGTTCGACACCGTCCTCAAAGACGCCGGGATAAAAGTGGTGCTCAGCGGCGTCCAGATGCCCAGGATGAACGCGGTTATGGAACGGTGGGTGCTCACCTGCCGCCGGGAGCGGCGAGCACGCGGCCTCCTACGCGGCAGCCGGATGGCCGGAGCTAGCCGCGCACTCGCGGTCCAGCCTGGCCGGCGCGCTCGCCACCATCCCCCCGCCCTCACCCGGCACGACACCCACAGACGGCCCGACCCCAACGAATATCACTACGCCGCGTAACTCCAGCTCAGACTACGTAACTCAATATTCGAGCGGCACACCGTGCTGCCCGGCCTCACGGCAGAGAAAGGGCGGCGATAACGCCGCGAAAGCGGGATGCGCGATCGTGAACGCAAAGTTCCCAGCGAAAGGTCGCATCATGGCTTCGGACCGGGATTCCAGGGGCAGCCCACCCATAACGCCGGTGGCTGCAATGGGCATCGAACACGTCCGCCTGAGCTACCTCTACCTCGACGAGGGGGATATCGACGGCTACCTCTCCCTGCTGTCTGCCGACGTATCACTCCACCTGCCCGGTGAAGCAGAGATCCGCGGCCGGGAGCGGATCGCTGCCTTCCATGCCCAGCCGACCCTGCTCGACGCGAATCACCTGATCCGGCACGTTATCGGCAGCGGCAACCTGGTCGCCGTCGAGGGCCGGTACCAGTCCGGTCGCATCACGCAAGGGGTGGATTTCACCGACGTCTTCTCGCTGACCGGAGAAGCGCTGCTGCGATCAAAGAAACGATTTTACTTCGTACCAGTGCGTTGAGCGGCACGAAGTCATGACATTCCCGGAATGGAGAGCTACTGTCTGGGTGAGGTCGAGCTAGGGAGCGAGTTCGTGACCGACCCACCATCAACATTAGTACCTCCTGTTTACCGGATTCTCGGGCCACTGGAGGTCAGTAACGGGCCGGCCAGGACGTTCGAGGTGACACCGGGACGCCAGCAGATCGTGCTCGGCGTGCTGCTGAGCGAGGCGAACCGCGTAGTGAGCGTCGACCGCCTGATCGACGCGATCTGGGAGGAAGAGCCGCCGTCCACGGCCCGCACTCAGGTGCAGATCTGCGTATCGTCGCTGCGCCGCGACCTGGCCAGGATCGGCTGCGCCGAGGCGATCATCACCCGGGTGCCGGGCTACCTGCTGCAGGTCGCCAGCGGGCAACTCGACTCGCATGTGTTCGCGCAGCTGACCGCCAAAGCGGAGGCGCTGTCGCGCACCGGCGAGGTGGCGGCCGCTGCCGAATCGCTGCGGCAGGCGCTCGGGCTGTGGCGTGGACCGACGCTGAGCGGCATCACCAGCCGCACGTTGACGGCACACGCGAGCCGGCTGGATGAGGCGAGGCTGACTGCCCTGGAGTCCTGCCTGGACCTGGAACTGCGGCTCGGCGGTCACCATCAGGTGATCGCGGAGATCTTCACTCTGGTCGCCGAGCATCCGCTGCGGGAGCGGCTCAGGGGCTTGCTGATGCTGGCGCTGTACCGCTCCGGCCGGCAGGCCGAGGCGCTGGAGGTCTACCGGGTGGGCCGGGAACTCCTCATCGACGAGCTCGGCCTGGAACCCGGCGAGGAACTGCGGCGGCTTGAGGCCGCCATCCTCGCCGACGATGCCTCGCTACGGCCCGGCGAGCCGGCTGCCTCCGCGCATCGCCAGCGTCCCGCCGGCGGCACCGGGGTCGCTCCGTTCCAGCTGCCCGCGGACATCTCGGACTTCACCGGCCGGCAGGACTGGATCGAAGAGGCAGAGAAGCTGCTGACCAACGGGAGCGACCGGCACGCGCCGCGGGTAGTGGTGCTGGCCGGCAAACCCGGCGTGGGAAAGAGCGCGCTGGCCGTGCACATCGCGCACCGCCTGGCGGTGGCGCACTTCCCCGGCGGCCAGCTGTACAGCGACCTCGGGGAGACCAGGACTCCCCCGGTGACCGCGTTCGACGTGCTCGGCCGGTTTCTCCGCGCGCTGGACATCCCCGGCTCGTCCATCCCGGATTCGCTCGATGAGCGCGCCGAGATGTACCGGCAGTGCCTAGCCCGCAGACGCACGCTCATCGTGCTGGATCACGCGCACTCCGAGCAGCAGGTGCGGCCGCTGCTGCCGGGCAGCAACACCTGCGGGGTCATCGTCACGTCACGGTCCCGGCTGACCGGGCTGCCCGGTGCACGAGTCCTGGAAATCGACGTGTTCGAGATGGAACAGGCCATCGAGATGCTCGCCGCGGCAATCGGCGCCGAGCGGGTGGCCGCCGAACCCGCCGCCGCCCAGGCATTGATCCGGCTGGTTGGCGGGCTGCCACTGGCATTGCGGATCGTCGCGGCCAGGCTGGCCGCGCGGGAGCGCTGGTCGCTGGCCTGGATGCTCGAGCGGCTCTCGGATGAGGGCAGGCGGCTCGACGAGCTCACGCACGGCGGGATGATGGTCCGGGCCAGCCTCGCGCTGACCCACGACGGGCTGGCACCGGACGCGCGCAGGCTGCTCCGGCTGCTGGGTGTGCTCGACGGGCTGAGCTTTCCCACCTGGGTGGCCGCGGCGCTGCTCGACTTCGACCTGTACCGGTCGGCTGACCTGCTGGAACTGCTGGTGGACGCGCAATTGCTCGAGATCGCCGCGGTCGACATCAACGGCAGTCCCAGGTACAAATTCCACGATCTGATCCGCATCTTCGCACGCGAGCAGCTCGAACAGCACGAGGACGACCAGGAACGCCGGGCCACGGTGGGCCGCCTGACCGGCGGCTGGCTGGCCCTGGCGGGCGAGGCGCACTCACGGATCTATGGCGGGGACTTCACCGTGCTGCACGGCGCGGCGCCACGATGGAATCCGCCCCGGCCCTACGCTGAGCGCTTGCTCGCTGACCCGCTGATGTGGCTGGAGGCCGAGTACTCAAATATCTGCTCGGCGGTCACGCTGGCCGCGGAGACCGGCCTGGACGAGGCGTGCTGGGACCTGGCGGTCACCGCGGTCACGCTGTTCGAAGCACGCTGTTACTTCAACGACTGGGAACGGACGCACCGGCAGGCGCTGGCCGTGACCGAGGCGGCCGGGAACCAGCGCGGCAGCGCCGCTCTGATGTGCTCGCTCGCCTCGCTGCGGCTCAGTTCCTCGCGGCCATGGGCGGCGGAGCACCTGGTCCGGACGGCGCTGGAGACGTTCACCGCGATCGGCGACACGCACGGCATCGCCATGGCCCGGCGGAACCAGGCCATGCTGTTGCTCGGCCAGGGCAACGGTGCGCGGGCGCTGGCCGAGTTCTCCACCGCACTCGACGGATTCCGTCAGGCAGGCGACCCGATCGGCCGTGCGCACGTGCTTACCCAGATCGCGCGGATCGAAATGGAGAGCGGCAGCCTGCCGGCCGCCGCCGCGCGGCTGCACGAGGCGCTTGACATCTGCCGGGAGTTCGGCAACCAGCGGGTCGAGATTCAGGTCCGCTTCCGGCTGAGTGAGCTGATGATGCGTCAGGGCCGACTCCGCGAGGCGGACTCGGTCCTGGCCGACCTGCTCCACGCGGTCCGGGCCGGCGGCGACATCATCGGCGAGACGCAGATACTGCGGCGAACCGGGCTGGTGAAGGCCAGGTTGGGCGAGCTCGGCGCCGCCGAGGAACTGCTGCGCACCACGCTGCACGTGTGCGAGCAGGCGATGGACCACGGGGGGACCGCGGAAACCAGGCTAGAGCTTGCCCTGGTGCTCGTGTCCGCAGGCGATCGCGAGCAGGCGGCCGGCCTGCTCGGCCGGGCGATCACGACGTTCACCGAACGGAACATGACTTCGTCCCTGCACCGGGCCGAGCAGGCGCTCGCCATCATCGGAACCTGAGGAGGCTCCTTGACCACTAGGATCGGCGATGAGCTCGACCTGCTGGACCTCGAGGAAATCCACACCCGCCTGGCCTACGGTGAACTGAACAGCGAGCAGTTCGCGCGGCGGTGCCTGGACCGGATCGCCGCGTACGACCAGCGCGTCGGTGCGGTGATCGCGGTCGACCCGACCGCGCTCGAGCAAGCCAGTCAGTCGGACCGGCGGCACGCCGACGGGGACGACCTCGGGCCGCTGGACGGGATTCCGGTGCTGGTCAAAGACAGCATCGACACCGCCGGCCTGTCGAGTACCGCGGGCTCACGACTGCTTGCGCACGACTCGGGCCCAGTGCGGGACGCCGAGGTCGTCGCCCGGCTGCGCGCGGGTGGCGCGGTCATCCTCGGCAAGACGAACCTGAGCGAGTGGTCCAATTTCCGGTCGGCCCGCGCCACGGAGGGATGGTCGGCGGCGGGCGGGCAGACCTACAACCCGTACCGGGCGGGATACAGCCCGTGGGGTTCCTCGGCGGGCTCGGCCGCGGCGGTGGCGGCGGGGATGGCGCCGCTGGCGCTCGGCGCCGAGACCGACGGGTCGATCGTCGGCCCGGCCGGGGTCAGCGGTGTCGTTGGCGTGAAGCCGGAGTGCGGTCTGCTGCCGTTGCGCGGCGTGGCCGGGATCTCGGCCGCGATGGACTGCGTGGGCCCGCTGGCTTCGCGGGTCGGGGATGCCGCCATCTGCCTTGCGGTCCTGGCCGGGCAGCCCGCGCTCGCGGGCCTGACCGCACCGGTCGCGCCGGTCCGGGTCGGGGTCTGGCTGCCGCCCGGTGTTCCTGACGATGTCGCGGCCGTGCTCACCTCGGTGGCCGGGCCAGGCGTCACGCTCGTCGACGTCGACCTGGAGGTACCGGAAGAGGCCGCCGCAGACGGGATGTTCGCCCTGTACGCGGAGTTCCGGCCCAGTATCGAGGAATACCTGCGTGAGCGCCGCTGCGCCGGCGGACCCGCGTCGCTGGCGGAGGTCATCGCCGGGAACGCGGCCGATCCCGGTGAACTGGCGCTGTTCGGCCAGGAGCTGCTCGAGAAGGTGGCGGACCTGCCGGCGCATGCGGACCGCGCGGCGGTCGCGGCCCGGGAGCGGTCGCGCGCCGAGGCGCGGGCGGTGCTCGCGGACGTGCTGAAGCGCAATGACCTAGAGGCGATCGTCGCACCGTCGAACGAGCCCGCCTGGCCGGTCGACTACGCACGCGGCGACGCCGGACGTCTGAGCAGTTCGACGCTGGCGGCGCTGGCCGGATACCCGAATGTCTCGGTACCGGCCGGGCTGGTGGACGGGCTTCCCGTCGGCGTGTCGGTGTTCGGGCCGAAGAACCTGGCGAAGCTGCTGCCCCTGGCACTGCTGATCGAACGGGCCTGCGGACCCAGGCCGTGGCCCACGCTGGAGTGATGTTCAGACAAAAAAGGCCCGCGTCACCGTAAGCACAGTGACGCGGGCCTTCCCGTCTGAACGTCAGCCCCACGGCGTGTCATCCGGGCCATCTGCCAGTACGTGCGTCACGGCTGCGGGGTGCGCCTGGCCGGCTACGGCGCCGGTGCTGGCGGCGCTCGCCGTGACGGCACCCGCGGTGCCGAGAACCGAAGCGATGATCACGGTGGCGGCGAAGACGAAACGGCGGGCTGACGTGGCGACGAGCATCGGATTCCCTTTCTCCGTGGTCCTGCCGGATCCGTCCCGGCTGACCTGACTCGAAGGTAAAGAGCCCGCTTATCAGCGGCTTATCACGACGCCAAGTGCCCCGTTATCGCCCGGTTAACCACGTGCTATGCGGTCCGGTGATGTCACCGCGATAACCGGCTCACGAATGCTGACCGCAGATGCACGTCGGGGCCGTCGTGAGAAAGGACCGCTGATGAACTCCGGTCAGTCGCTGTACACCAGGCGGGGGAACCCGCTCACGGTCGTGGTGAGCGGGCTGTCTTCCGACGCACACACCTGGAACCTCGTCTACATGCAGCTCGTCCTGGAAGAACTCGGCCATCAGGTCACCAACCTGGGCGCTTGCCTGCCCGAGGAGGAGCTGACCGCGCGCTGCCAGGCCATCGAGCCCGACCTGATCGTGCTCAGCAGCGTCAACGGGCACGGCTGCCAGGATGGCATGCGGGCGATCGGCGCGCTGCGCGGCTGCCCCGGGCTGATCACCACGCCGGTGGTCATCGGCGGGAAGTTGGACACCGTCGGCGGTGACCCGACGATGACCGGGCAACTGCTCGACGCGGGTTTTGACGCGGTGTTCATCGAAGCTGACGCACTCAGCGCGTTCGGTTCGTTCGTCGCGTTCGTTGCCGACGCCACGGTCGACCCGGTCGGTGCCTGATGCCCGGCGGGTCGTTCGGAGGGCTGGTTGCCCGCAGGCAGGCCGAAGGCACGCTTGTGGTCCAGCCGCGGATGGGTTTCGCCGATCCGGCGAAGATGCGGGCCGGGCTGATCGCGACTAGGCGGGCTCGGGCGTGTACGGCCGGCACGATCACGCTGGACAGCTACACCAGGATGGGTGATCAGGCATCGGTGCTGGCCGCGCTGGAGCGTGGCGATGAGCTCAACGGCTACCCGATCATCGGGCACGGCACCAGGGTAACCCGGTCGGTTGTCCGCGGGGTGGCGGGCCGGGAATACCCAGTGCAGGTGCGGCATGGCTCGGCTGACCCGCGTGCGATCGTGGCCGCGTCGCTGGCGGCGGGGCTTGATGCCACCGAGGGCGGCCCGGTGTCGTATTGCCTGCCGTACAGCCGCACCCCGCTGGCCGTGTCGGTGGAGCACTGGCGGGAGAGCTGCGACCTGCTGGCGGCTGCCAGGTCGGCGGGGTGTGAGCCGCATCTGGAGACGTTCGGCGGCTGCATGATGGGGCAGTTGTGCCCGCCGGCGCTGCTGGTCGCGCTCAGCGTGCTGGAGGGGCTGTTCTTCGTCCAGCGCGGGCTGGGCAGCATCTCGCTCAGCTACGCCCAGCAGACCAGCACGGATCAGGATGTGGAGGCGGTGACCGCGCTGCGGCGGCTGGCCACCGGGCTGCTGGCGGGCGTTCAGTGGCACATCGTGATCTACGGGTACATGGGGGTTTATCCGTGCACCCCCGCGGGGGCACGGCGACTGCTGGCCGAGTCGGCGCGGCTGGCGGTGGCGACGGGAGCGGCCAGGCTGATCGTCAAAACCAGCGCGGAGGCGTTCCGTATCCCCACCATCGAGGAGAACGTGGCCGCGCTGGAGGAGGCGGCACGAGTCGCGTCGGCCACGCGGCGGCCTGCCCTTGATATCGGGGACACCGGCATCTACGCGCAGTCTCTGGCGCTGGTGGAGGCGGTGCTCGGGCTCTCGGACGATGTCGGCCGGGCGCTGCTGCTCGCGTTCGGCCGCGGGTACCTCGACGTGCCGTACTGCCTGCACCCGGACAACGCCGGCCGCACCCGCGGCTACGTCGATCCGGCCGGCCGGCTCCAGTGGCAGCGGATCGGCTCCATGCCGATCCGGCACATCGCCGAACTGCCCGTCCAGACCCGGATGACGTCGACGGCCCTGGTGGACTCCCTGTCCTTCGTCAGGAACAAGTTCGACCACGCCGGTCTCGCCCGGTCCGCCGCCTCGTGACTGCTACGGGCCATTTCCAGGTAACGACAGAAAGGCAACTCCAATGACGCAGGCGCATTGCCTGGACGCGGCGCGGGAACTGCCGCCGGCCACCAGGGATCATCTCACTTCGCCGCTCACCCGTTCCGTGCTGCGGGTGCAGAACCAGCTCATCGCGGCGGCCAGGGAATTCCTGGGCGCGGCCGGGTTCACCGAGATGTTCCCGCCGGTGATCGGCCCGGTCACTGATCCCGGTGCACGTGGCGCCAAGCAGGTGGACGTGGATTACTACGGCCACAAGTACAAGCTGATGACCAGCGCGATCTTGTACAAGCAGGCGTCGCTGCTGACCTTCGACAAGATCTTCTACATCGCGCCGAACGTCCGGCTCGAACCCCTGGAGACCGCGTCGACCAGCCGGCACCTGGCCGAGTTCCACCAGATCGACGTGGAGATGGCAGGTGCCACCCGCGACACGATCACCCACGTCGCCGAGGGCCTGGTCACGCACGCCGTGCGACAGGTGCTCGCGACAATGCCCGGTGAGCTCTCCGCCCTCGGCCGCTCCCCCGAGGCGTTCGCCTGGCTGCCTGGCGAGCAGCCGTTCACCCGGATGACCCATCGCGACGCGGTCCTGGGCCTGCATGAGCTCGGCCACCCGCAAAGTCCCGATGCGGAGATCGACTGGGCTGGCGAACGGCTGCTGTCGGCGCAGCACGGCCGGCCGTTCTTCATCACCGACTATCCCAAGGGGTCACGGGGGTTCTATGACCAGGAGAGCCGCGATTGCCCGGGCAGCTTGCGCAACTTCGACCTGATTGCGCCGGAGGGGTACGGCGAGCTGTGCAGCGGCAGCGAGCGGGAACACGACTACGCGCGGATCATCACCAGGATCCGGGAGACCGGGGAGAACCCGGCCAAATACAGCTGGTACCTGGACCTGGCCCGCGAGGGCATCCCGGCCAGCGCCGGGTTCGGCCTGGGCGTGGAGCGGTTCACCCGGTATGTCGCCGGGCTGCACTCAGTGTGGCAGGCCAGCGCCTACCCGAAGGTACCAGGGACGGTGTCCCCGTGAGCGGGCAGCACACCCCCGGGCTGCGCGCCCCGGGCTTCGACGAGCAGGCGGTGCGGGCACGGGCCAGGCTCGGTGCCGCCGCCGCCTTCCCGGACCTTGACGCGTACGGGTACACCCTGTTCGGTGAGACTGGCGCCAGCGCCAGGCCCGCCGACCCGATCGACGCGGCGCGACTGGTGCCGCCGGTCTTCGTGCCGCGGCGGCTGGAGGAGCTGATCAGGCTCGGCCGCGAACCGGCCTATTCTGACGTGGACCTGGCCACCGAGGTGGGCGGGTTCTGGTCGGCGCTGCCGCTGTACCTGTCGGCGTTCGGATCGACGCAGGTGGCGAGCAGCGACCTTGGCGTCGCGGTCGCGGTCGCGGCCGGCCGGGCCGGCGTCCCGATGGTGATCGGGGAGAACGTGGTGCCCATGCACGGCTACGGGCGGACGGACGCGGCCACGGGAATGCTGCTTGATCGGGTGCGTGCCTATGCCCAGCACGCACCGGACGGGGTCGGCGGCGTCGTGATCCAGCAGTCCACCGAGGATGCCGACGCCGAAGTGTGGAACCTGGCCTACAGCGACCCCACGGCCACCGGGCTGCTGGACAGCGGTCGGCTCGGGTTCGAGCTCAAGGTCGGCCAGGGCGCCAAGCCGGGTCTGGGCGGCATGACCGCGGTCTCCCGCGATGTCGCGGCCGCGGTATCCGAGCAGTACCTGACCGATGAGCTGTTCGGGCCGGACGCGGCGCAGGTGCTGCGGTGCAGCAGTCCGGGCACGTTCACCGACGAGATCCTCCGCCAGCAGATCCGGCTCATGCGCAATAACTACCCGCGCGCCCGGATCTGGGTAAAGCTGCCGCCGGGCCGGGACGTGGCGAACGCCGCGCTGGTGGCGTGGGCGGCCGGCGCGGACGCGGTCACCGTCGACGGCGCCGAAGGCGGCACCGGCTGGGCACCGCTCGGCTTCCTCGACCACGTGGGCCTGCCGCGCGGCG
>Ga0210396_10007047_pt1 | contig 10718 bp, 13 predicted proteins | sample IncBWH17OmetaG_FD_155466 | JGI IMG/M metagenome (GOLD analysis project Ga0210396, IMG submission 155466) | Forest soil microbial communities from Barre Woods Harvard Forest LTER site, Petersham, Massachusetts, United States - Inc-BW-H-17-O ... | reverse complement strand
CGTAAGCGGTTTTGCCTGGCCGGCGCATCCGAAATTCCTGGCGTTGTTCTTGGAAGTGCTGGGCACCCGCGTTTCCCTCTAGCTCCTGGGTGCATTAAAGATGACGGATCGAATTTTCGCCGAAGACACTCTGCTATTGCCCGGCCGGCGGCAGCTGCTGCTCGCCTCGTTCCTTGCCGCGATGCCGCTCGGATTGTCCGCCCGGCGAGCGGAGGCGATCAACCCCGCCGAAACACAGGTGACTCTGCCCGACCAGATCAAATGGACGGCGTGGAGCGCCGGGCCGCCGCACAGCGCCGAAATGGCGACACTGTTCGGCGGGCTGGACAAGCCGGGCGAATATGTCGTGCTGATGAAATGGTACCCGGGCTTTATGAGCGCGCCGCACAGCTACGCCACCGACCGATTGTGCCTGGTGCTGTCCGGCACGTGGTGGGTGAACAGCGGCACCGAGTTCGACCCGGATGCTACGGTTCCGGTACCGGCCGGCGGCTTTGTCAGGCGCGTCGCCCACACGCCGCATTACGACGGCGTCAGAAAAGGCGCCACCGAACCCGTGGTCATCGGGATCTTCGGCCTCGCTCCGGTCGATCTAAAACTGGTGGATCCGGGCAAGCCGGCCTGGCGCTACGCGTAGCGCGTTTCCTTGGAGGGTGGCGTATCGCAGTAATTGGTACGCCGGGCCTTGACGCATCGCTTCAGAGGCTGGGGGCGAAAGGCCGCCGCGCTTTACGGATCTTTACCTGATTTCACTCGGGTCGGGGCACTGTTGCCATTAATCTGCCAGCTTTAGCGCCATGGCAATCCGAGACAAGGAGCTAGAGGATGGCGGCGACCGTTGCAGACCAATTCGCCGAGACGCTCGCGGCGGTCGGCGTCAAGCGGATTTACGGCATCGTTGGCGACAGCCTGAACGGTCTGACGGACGCGCTGCGCCGCCAGGGCAAAATTGAGTGGGTGCATGTCAGGCACGAGGAGGTTGCCGCCTTCGCGGCGGGCGCCGAGGCGCATCTGACGGGTGATCTCGCGGTCTGCGCCGGGAGTTGCGGGCCAGGCAACCTTCACCTGATCAACGGCCTGTTCGACTGCCATCGCTCGCGCGTGCCGGTGCTGGCCATTGCCGCGCAGATCCCTTCGGCGGAGATCGGCGCCGGGTATTTCCAGGAAACGCACCCGCAAACGCTCTTCAAAGAGTGTAGCCATTATTGCGAGCTGATCTCCGGCGCCAACCAGATGCCGCATGCGCTCGAGGTGGCAATCCGCGAGGCCGTCGGCAAGCGCGGCGTGTCGGTGGTGGTAATTCCGGGCGATGTCGCGCTGCAGCCTGCATCTAATGTGGCGCCCGTCAAACTTTCGGGGCTGGTCCCGGCTGCGCCGCTCGTGACGCCCGCTAAGCGGGAGCTGGACCGCCTGGCAGCGCTGCTGAACGGCGGCAGCCGCATCACGATCTTATGCGGCTCAGGATGCCAAGGCGCGCACACCGAGTTGCTGGAGCTGGGCGACCGCCTCAAAGCTCCAATGGTCCATACCATGCGCGGCAAGGAATATGTCGAGTGGGAGAACCCTTACGACGTCGGGATGACTGGGCTGATCGGATTTTCCTCCGGCTATTATGCGATGCTGGACTGCGACGTCCTGCTGATGCTCGGGACCGACTTCCCCTATCGGCAATTCTATCCCCGCGGAGGGGGCGTACAAATCGCGCAGGTCGATATCAGGGCGGAGCAGATCGGACGGCGTGCTGCAGTCGATCTCGCCGTCGTGGGCGACGTCAGGACGACGATCCAGGCGCTCCTGCCGCTGTTGGCGCCGAAACGCGATGCGACGCATCTGACGCAGGCGCGGGAGCATTATGCCAAGGCGCGCAAAGGACTCGATGATCTGGCCATTGGTACCCCGGGCAAGGGGCTGATCCACCCGCAGCAGATCGCCAAGGCGATCAGCGACCACGCCGCAGCCGACGCTGTCTTCACCTGCGACGTTGGCCTGCCGACGGTGTGGGCCGCCCGCTACCTGACGATGAACGGCGGGCGGCGGCTCATTGGATCCTTCTGGCACGGCTCGATGGCCAACGCACTGGCGCAAGGCATCGGGGCGCAGGCCGTCTACCCGGGCCGGCAGGTGGTCTCGCTTTCGGGCGACGGCGGGTTCGCAATGCTGATGGGCGACTTTCTCAGTCTCGTGCAGCTCAAACTGCCGGTGAAGGTCGTCGTGTTCAACAATGGCGCGCTCGGCTTTATCGAGCTGGAGCAGAAATCCACCGGTTTTCTCCCGTTCGGCACCGAGTTCAGCAACCCGAACTTTGCGGCAATGGCCGAGGCCGTCGGGGTTCGCGGGATCAGGCTCGAAGACCCCGCCAATGTCGATGAGGGGATCCGTACCGCCCTAGCGCATGACGGGCCGGTACTGGTGGATGCGGTCGTCAACCGAACCGAGCTCGCCATGCCCCCATCCATAACGATGGAGATGGCGAAGGGCTTCACGCTCTACATGGTGCGGGCCGTGATGAGCGGCCGCGGTGACGAGCTGATAGATCTCGCCCGAACAAATCTCTGGCGCTAGCGGGAAATTCAGCTTCGTGGACAACCCGTGCTGATGAAACCACAGGGCCGCCCGCCCCTCGAGGCCTAACGGGGCGCGTAGCAGGCGGCGTTGTAGCATCTCTTCGCTTTGCTCCGGGAAAGATCCGAGCTGATGTCCCAGCCGCTCTGGCTGCCTTTCGCATTGACCCAATTTACCGGGATTAATTAGCGCGCCTGCTGCCGGCATGCCGGCAACATATTTCCGAGATGAAAAGTGCAGAGCCGGCCGGTCGTCAGAGTGCCGGTTGTGCCGCTCGATGCAATAGGAGGTCCTCGATGCAACAGCTAGCCGATCACCAAGCCACTCCCAAGAAGGCAAGGGTTGTGGCAAGCATTTCCGCTGCACTAATGGGCGTGGCGGTCCTCTGCCAGCCAGGTCTCGCCGACGCGCGCGAAGGCGGAGGGCATGGCGGTGGAGGGCATGGCGGTGGCTTCCATAGCGGGTTCCACGGTGGGGCTTCCATGGCGGCGGATTTCGCGGTCATGTCACTACTGTGAACCACCGTTTCGCTGATGTTCACACGCGTCGGCAGGTCAGGGTCGTAAACCATAGTGTCGACGTGGACCGCAGTTTCGCTGATACCCGCGGACGTCATTGGTATCATGGCTGGCACAACGGACGTTACGGCTGGTGGTTGGCCGGCCCGGGGCTGGCATGGACATATTATACATATCCGTGGTGGGGCTACGGCTACAGCCAGCCTTACGCCAGTCAGACGTGGTACTACTGCTCCGATCCGGTGGGCTATTACCCGTATGTAACGCAGTGCGGTACCGGCTGGCAGACGGTTCCAGCCAGCTGACCCGTTCAATGATCTCACCGGCCTGTCCGTCGTGGCCGCCGCGAAAGACGCTTGGCCCGGCGCGCACCGCGCTCAATGGGAGTGGCATGGGGACCGGCGATCGGCCGGTCGATCTCGCCGCGGTCGGTGATGAACCGGCGCCGGTCAGGCGATCGCCGCCCAAGCGGCGTTCCCTGGCCGCCAGGTGATCGCGCTTTGGGCGATGGCGGGTTTACGATGCTGATGGGCGACTTCCTCAACCTGGTGCAGCTAGGGCCTGCCATTGAAGGTCGTCGTGTTCAACAACACGCGCTCGGCTTATTGTTTATTAGGCTCGAGCAGAAATCGAGCGAATTCTCCGATCGGGCACCGAGTTCAAGAACCCGAATTTCGCCGCTATTGCCGAAGCGGTGGATCAGACTCGAAGCCCCGGCGAGCTCGAGGCCGGTATCGCTGCGGCGCCGGCGCATGACGGGGTGGTCCCCATCGACTCCGTGGTCTACCGGACCGAATTTGTGCCGCTAGGAACCTGTTCGAGTGCAACCGATAGGGTGTCTGCGCAGGGCTCAAAACAGAATACCTGCGTCAATGGTTAGGCGCGTCTGTGAGTTGTTCGTCCCTTGGTACGAGGCCCAGACCGGCGGTTACGTTGTTGGCTCTAACTCTAACCCACGCGAAGCCGCCACGGAGAAAGAAGTAGCGGTATTGATAGGCCGGCGCCACTGTAACCGCAAACGCACCGCTGCCGGGACCGTAGAGCAGATTGTTGCTGCCCGTCGTACCGATATACTCGAGCCGCGCGCCTAGGGAAAACCCTCCGCCGAGAGAGTAATCGGCGAGCACTGCTCCACCAAAGCTTGAGGCACTTGACGTTATTCTGATACTGGCGTTGGTCGGAACGTGTGTAGCAAAAAATAGGGCTGGATAATCCATGGGCCGGATTTGTAAGTATAAATCAGATTGTAGATTTCCGAATTGTTCTGTAGGAGCGGGGTCCTCGCCGTCGCAATAGTGGTTTTCCCGGCATTGCCGCCAGCGACAAACGTAAACGAGCTGGAATTGTTCAAGGTGTAGGTGGCGGCGCCAGTGATCCAATTATAGACTCCGGAATCGGAGCCATCGTTAAACGAGAGCGACAAGGCGAGCGGGCCGATTTTGTAGTCGGCTTCGCCGCCCTCGCTAAACGCCGGCAATTGAGTCACAACGATGCCGCACTCAAGGTTTATGTTCTGAAACGAACAGGGGTGCTCGGTGCCGATCAGAGTTTGAAGCTTGCCGCCCCGGAATGAGAAATTGTCGCTCGGCGCGATTTTGAGGTATCCCGTCGGAAACCATCCAAACAAATTTCCGTCCGCTGAATTGGTGCCAAAGGTTGCCTGAGCAGTCGATACGTTGCGGGATCCCAATACCCAACAGAATAGGCACCGGGCTGCGCAAAAAAGCTGAATCAGGCCATCGGGCTTCTGGGCTGACCATTCGACAGGTCGGGTTGCCAAGGGCGGTTGCCGGGGAACCGATTGTTCTGCCATTGCACAATACCGGCGCCGATAGCGTCCACATATATGTCGCCGAGCGGTCCCAACGAGTATTTGGGCGACGGCTGCGGGATCACAAACGGGCCGGTGATCGACGGCCCCATTAGTGGTGAGGCCGGTTCGGCCGCTTGTTCGGCAGCCTGTTGTTCACTGTATGGCTGCGTTGTGGCTTCATCAGCCCCAGCGGAAGCGCCACCCAATAAAAGCAACGCCCAGGAACAGGTGATACCTAACAGAAGTCCAATGTTGATGTTCTTCATGGATTAGGGCCGAGCCGCCATCGTAGAGCCGCCCGGAATGCGTTCCTCATCGTCTTTGCGATGGCGGTGGCGCCTCCTTGTGCCGGCTCGACTTTGTCGGGCTAAAACGGAGTCTCACCGGTTGAGAACTGCGAGCTTATTTAACGCGCTCTAACATCAACTCTCGGAGGATGCAAGCATGGGGTCAGCACCGACTTTTCTTCTCCGAACTCGAATTCTGCGACTTTCAAACGTCGCACAGGCAGCGCCCGTCGGCTTGCTCAAAAATTCCAGCTGTTGGTTAAGCTCGGCGGGAATTGTAGCTTGATACCGGTGAAGATTTGGAAATTTGGCGCGCCCGTCCCGGAGCGATAGACGGATGGTTGACCCTCGACATAGCCATTCAGCGTATAGCCGCCACTCAGTTGGATCACCTTGCCAGCACCGAACCCGACTGGGATGGTTGTCGTGTGGGTGCTGGTGTCGAAACGCATGATGGCCGACGAGCGCAGATACCATCCGCCGTGGAGATTATAGAATATGTTCGGCTGCACGGTGGTTAGCTGAGTGCTGACCCCCGACACCGTGCGCTGATAGGCCCCCAATAATCCAAGAAGACCCCAAGGCTGCGGCGCGATGATGGCGCCTGCGGCACCGGCCTGTAGGCTGTTTGTGCCGAAATTGGTGCTGGCGTTTGTCGGAACCATTTTGGCCTGGGCCCAGAATGGTCAATTGCTGGAGCATCTCAACGGCGCCCCCGTACGTCTGCTGGTGCCCGGCTGGTCGGTGAAGTGGCTCACCAAACTGGAGGTCATGGAACGGGAGCCAAACTGCTGATACCACTATCAGTTCTACTACTACGGCAACTCGGCCGACGACCCCAACAAGGAGCTGATCACGACCATCGGCGTGAAATCCATCATCACCCAACCTAACGACGATACCGAGACGATGTCTCCCGGCGTCTACATGATCCGGGGCGACGCCTGGAGCGGCGCCGGCGCGATCGACCAGGTGGAGGTGAGCGTCGACGGCGGAGAAACCTGGCACTCCGCCCACACCGAACAGCCGCGCGACCGGTTTATGTGGGTACGCTGGTCGTATCGCTGGGATGTCCGCCGGAGGGGCATGTACAGCCTGATGTCCCGAGCTACCGACGAGGTGGGCCGCGTGCAGTCACGGGAACCGCGGCACAACAATATGCGCGAGAACTTCAGCGCTATTGTGGGGCACTCGGTCACGGTGGTGTAAACCGCCGGTCAGACCTAGCTTGCAATCGTCGGTTATTGCTCGCGCCGCTCGCCGGGTGACCTCACCGACACCGAAGCGGCGCGGCCAGACCGCTCCGGTGCGGGATCGCGATGCGCTCGGCGCCGCCCAATGGATGAGGGTTTGCCCATTGTTTAGGACTTGGTCACCTTGTCTGGATCATCTTGAACCCTCCCGGGTCAGCGGACGCGGCAGCATCACGGTGTGGAGGAGAATCTCGCGATGGTAGCGCTCACTTCAGACTTCGTCGGCGCCGCGGTTTTGGCGGCGCTCATGGTGAGCACCGGGGCTCTGGCGCAATCCTATTACGACGATCAGGCTTGCCGGCAATTTGCCGACGCGCAGGTCGCCTCCTTGCGCGATCAAGCCAATTCCCAGGCTGTCGGGAACACCTTGCTTGGCGCCGGCCTCGGTGCGGCAGTCGGTGCCGCGGTTGGCGGCGGTCGGGGCGCCGGGATCGGGGCGGCCTCCGGGGCGATCGTCGGCACCGGAGTTGGTGCAGCCAACGCGCAGAATGCGGCGGGGTACATGCAGCAGCAATACAACGCCTACTATGCGCAGTGCATGGCCTCGCGGAGGTCTCCGGCGCAGCCCTATGCCGCACCAGGGCCGGGTTATGGACCGGCGCCGGGTTATGGACCGGCCCCAGGCTACGCCCCCCAGCCGACCTATCCGCCGCCGGCTTCCTACTCGCCTCGCTAGCGAGCCGTTGCCCAGCGGGCTATGCAAACGCCAGCCTGGCCCGGCGGTTAGCTGCGGATTACTCCGCCGGAGTGGGTTCGAGCCCGCCAGGCACGACCCTGCGGCGCGGCGCCTGCACCCCGATAGCTGTCACGACCGCCGCCAACAGCATGAAACCGGCAAGCGCGTAGAGGCCGTTCTCGAAACTGCCGGTGGCGTCCTTGATCCACCCGACCAGGAAAGGGCCCATAAAGCCGCCGACATTCCCGACCGAGTTGATCAGAGCCATGCCGGCGGCCGCGGCCGTTCCGGTGAGGAAAGTAGAGGGCAGCGGCCAGAAGGGTCCTTTCGACCCGTAGAACCCGATCGTCGCCAGGCACATTGCGGCGAGCGACCAGAAGCTGCCGCCGAGCAACCCGGCGAAGATCAGTCCGGCGGCGCCGACGAGGCAGCCGATAAACAGGTTCCACTTGCGCTCCTGCATCCGGTCGGAGACATAGCCCCACACGACCATGCTGATCGTGCCGACGACATAGGGAATCATCGTCAGGAAGCCGGTCTGGAGGTTCGAGACGCCCAGCTGCTTGATGATCTGAGGTACGAAAATGACCAGCCCCACACTCGCAGTGATGATGCCGAAATAGATGACCGCTAGCGCGAGAACCCGGATATTGGTCAGCGATTGGAGCAGCGTATAAGTGCGGACGGCTTCCAGCTCGCGTTTCTCGTGGGCGAGCTCCGTCTCGATCCAATCCTTTTCCGACTGGGTCAGCCACGAGGCGTGTGCGGGGCGGTCCCGCAGATAAATCAGCAACACAAAGCCGAGGATCACGGCGGGCACAGCCTCGACCAGGAACACCCACCTCCACCCGGCAAGACCAAAGGTGCCGTCGAGCCCCAAAAGCCCGGTCGAAATCGGTCCGCCGAGCGCGACCGAAATCGGCGTCGCCACGGTGAACCACGAGATCATCCGCCCGCGGTGACGTGCCGGAAACCAATAATGGAAATAGAAGAGGATGCCAGGAAAAAAGCCGGCCTCCGCGGCGCCGAGCAGAAAGCGCAGGGTGACAAAGCTGATCGGACCACTGACAAACGCCATAGCCCCGGAAAAAAGCCCCCAGGTGATCATGATGCGGGCGAGCCAGAACCGGGCGCCGACCTTCTCGAGCATTAGGTTGCTCGGGACTTCGAAGAGGCAGTAACCGCCGTAGAAGGCGCCAGCGCCCAGCCCAAAGAGGTAGGCGCTGAACCCGAGATCCTTGTTCATCGTCAGCGCGGCGAAGCCGACATTGACCCGGTCGAGGTAGCACACGAACATGCACAGGATGGAGAACGGCAGCAGCCGCAGGTACACCTTGCGCATCGTGGTTTGTTCGGCAGTCCGGGTCATGACCTACATCCGTAATTAACCCAGTTTGCCAAGTGTTCTAGGTGCCCCTCGGGACCGCGCAAAGGGCGGGCGCGTGCATAGCTGCCGTGCTCATTTGCGTGCAGATCAAGCAGCCACTATGACGAGTCGAGATGTGAATACCCGCGTTGAGAGCATTATCAATCAAGACGATATTGGCCAAGCTGAGCGGCTGATTCGCCCCCACGTCCGACGGACCCCGATCATCGAGGTCGATGCGGCAGATTTCGGGCTGGCCGCCGCCCGTCTGAGCTTCAAACTCGAGCTTTTCCAGCACGCGGGTTCATTCAAGACCCGGGGTGCATTCGCGAACCTGCTGACCCGAGACATCCCGCGAGCCGGTGTAGTCGCCGCGTCCGGCGGCAATCATGGGGCGGCGGTTGCCTACGCGTCCCTGAAGCTCGGGATACCGGCAAAGATCTTTGTGCCCACAATCTCATCACCTGCGAAAATCGAGAGGATCCGGGGCTATCGCGCCGAACTGGTCGTCGCAGGTGACCGGTACGCCGACGCTCTCGTGGCGAGTGAGGTTTGGGCAGCGCAATCGGGAGCGCTCTCCATCCACGCTTTCGACCAGCGGGAAACACTGTTGGGCCAAGGAACAATCGGACTGGAGGTGGAGGAGCAGAAGCCCGATATCGACACGCTCCTCGTCGCGGTTGGAGGCGGCGGGCTTATCGGCGGGATCGCTGCTTGGTTCGGCGGAAGGGTCAGGGTGGTCGGCGTCGAGCCCGAAGCCTCCCCGACGCTGACCATGGCGCTCGAGGCGGGAGGACCGGTCGACGCACCGGCTGGCGGGATCGCGGCGGATTCTCTCGCGCCCCGCCGGATAGGCACGCTCGTGTACCCGATCGCCGCCCGCCTCTTGGACCACGTCGTCCTGGTTCCTGACGACGCAATCATCCGGGCGCAACAGGTCCTTTGGGAGACGCTGAGGGTGGTTGCCGAGCCCGGAGGCGCTGCCGCGTTTGCAGCGCTTATATCGGGTCGTTTCGAGCCCCGACCCGGCTCGCACATCGGGATCGTTCTGAGCGGCGGCAACACCGTTGCCGTCAATTTCGATAATTGAGCATCCGGCCGGAAACACCCGAAACACTATCTCGGGTCGGATCGCCATCAGTGAGGCAAGTTTGCGAAGCGATGTCGCGCCGGGTCGACAGGGCCGGTGCGCCGTTGCAGGATGAGTCGCCAATCCATCTGCGAGGGAAGCCCGATATGCCCGAGACGCCGACCTTCGGCCGCTACGCCGAGATTCCTTATGACGAGATGTCGCAGGAGCAGCAGGAAGGCTATCGCTTTCTGCTCGAGACCCGTGGTGCGGCCGGCGGGCCGAGCAAGATCTGGGTGCATAACCCCAAGCTGGTAAAGGCCTCGGCTCCGCTCGGCGCCCATTTCCACCCCGGCGGCTACTCGCTCTCCGAGCGCGAGCGCGAGATCGCCGTCATCATCATCAACAGCAAATGGCATTCGGCCTACCCGACCAACGCCCATGAGCGGCGGGGCAAGGAGGTCGGACTGCCCGCCGAAAAGGCCGAGGCCATGCTGTCCGGCCTGCCGACCTCGTTCGCGGACGAGCGCGAGCAGATCGTCTACGAGATGGCGATTTGTCTCAGCAATTCGCGCTGGGTATCGAAGGGTCTCTACGACCGCGCGGTCGAGGCGCTCGGGCATGTCGGCATCACCGACGTGATCACCTTGATGGGCTATTACACCAGCGTCTCGATGACCCTTGCATTTTACGACGTGCCGGCCGGGGCGCCGGGCATCGCGCGCTAGGCACCTGTCTCAAACGGCGACGCACCGCCCGCAAAGATGGTCTTGTGACCATATGAAGCCGCAGCCAACCGCGTATAAGCCAGCCCAACACCTGTGAATTTCGCGACTTCGTTCGGTCTGTTACTGCTCAGTTTGTTCCTGCTCCCGGTGCTGGTTAGCGGTTGTCTGCCTTATGGCCGCGACGGGGTGCCGTGGTACGAGGCGCGGCGCGATCCGACCGGGCTTACGCCCGACCCAGCGACGACGCCGGAGGCGGTGATCCAGGTCTATGCCGCCCGCGCCGTGTCGTGGCGGGGGGTGTTCTCCCTGCACACCTGGATCGCGGTGAAGCCGACTGGCGCGGCGCGCTATACGCGCTACGAGGTGCTCGGCTTCGGCGTCGCCAACGGCGCCCCAGCCGTCCGCATCGACCGGATGGGCCCCGACAATTACTGGTTCGGTGCGCG
>Ga0210396_10007044_pt1 | contig 10721 bp, 11 predicted proteins | sample IncBWH17OmetaG_FD_155466 | JGI IMG/M metagenome (GOLD analysis project Ga0210396, IMG submission 155466) | Forest soil microbial communities from Barre Woods Harvard Forest LTER site, Petersham, Massachusetts, United States - Inc-BW-H-17-O ... | reverse complement strand
AAACAAAGGCAATGCGAGCGAAACTCCAACCAGCAGGACCGCTAAAACCGGAAGCCAACGCCGATGAATGTTCAGGCGAGTGCTCTCGATTCGCATGAAAACCACCAGAACCACGGCCGAGACGAGTACATCCAGTCCAAAGAAGGCGCTGATGCGGTTCACGAACAAGTTCTGGACAAAGAGCGAAAGATTCATTCCGTGCTCGACAACCCACGGAACGAACTGCCAGTACGGAAGCAACGCCCCGACGAGACAGAGTGCGAGGTAAATAGTCTTTGGTTTCATCCCGGCAATCTAGCAGAAGGATGGATGCGAATGTCAAACGCCGGGCGCACCTAGCCGTGTTACGGCCGTCTCCTCGTCGGGCGGTTGGCGAGCCGGATCGCCTCGACCAGACCAGGAATCGTGAACTCGGCGGCTTCAACGTCCACTCGCAGACCAAGTTCGCGCAAGGTCGAAGAAGTGACAGGGCCGATCGACGCAAGGCCGACGCCTTGAATGCTCGCTTTGTTTGCGCCCAAGAGAGCCGCAAAGTTGCGTACTGTAGAAGAACTCGTAAACGTTACCAGGTGCGGCCGCCGTCGTGGATCCTGCAGCAGGCTGCGCAAGCGCGCGCGTGACGGTTGCGGTGCGATGGTTTCGTAAGCTTCTACCACATCGACTTCCGCCCCCGCCTTCCGCAGTTCGCGTGGAATCACATCGCGGGCAATCTTGGCGCGCACCAGCAGCACGCGCTTACCTTGTACCCGTTGCCGCAAGCTACGCACCACAGACTCCGCCACGTATTCCTTTGGAACGACATTCACTTTGCGGCCGCGCTGCTCGATGGCCTTTCTTGTCGCGGGACCGATGGCGGCGACCTGCAGGTGCTGGATAGCCGCCTTCGTCAGGCGGAGAGTAGCTATCCGCTCCCACAAGGCCTCGACTCCGTTCACGCTCGTGAGGATGAGCCAGTCGTAGGTGGCGAGATTAGTGAGCGCCGAGTCTAGCCCTTTGAACGATCTTGGTTTGCGAATCTCGATAAAAGGAATTTGAATTACTGTCGCCCCTAGTTTGCGTAGCTCATTCGCGAGCGCACTGGCCTGATGCCGAGCGCGACCCACGAGCACACGCACTCCTCTCAGAGCGAGATTGGGGGGAACTGGGGATTTCTTCTTCATGGTGAGACTGGCTGGCAAGAGTGCTCGCATCCGCGTTATTTGCCATCTCTCTTCGGAATGCTTAATCCAAGTCCCTGCTCCTTCATCAGGCGGGCGAGGCCGGAGACTGTCGTATCCTCCGCCTTTTCCAAGGAATCGATTACGTTCGCCTGGTCTTCCCGGCTGCGGTTCTGGTTGAGCTTGAACTTGGCTTCCATCTTCGTGACCTCGATCTCAAAACCTACGATCTGTTTGAGCATGCGCTCGCGGTAGGCCTCGTCCAGGCTGGCCCATTTCGCGGCATAGGCCGGCTCGAAGGTCTGCATTAGTTCACCGAGCACACCTTGCAGTGCCTCAGGAGAAGAAAAGATCTTCGCGTTTCCATAAAGGTGCACAGCACCATAATTCCAGGTAGGAACACTTTCGGGCACAGTGTAGTTACTCGGCGAAATATAGGAGTGCGGTCCATGAAAAATCGTCAGACACTGTGGCTGCTGTTCGAGATAGCGCCAGTGCGGGTTCGCCTTTGCCACGTGGCCGCGGAGAACGACCTTCTCCTCCTGAGGTGCCCAGCGCACAAAAAGCGGAAGGTGCGTCGCGAAAGGTCCAGCATCAGTGGATGAGATCAGGATGGCAAAGGGATTCGCGCGCATGAACTTGATGGCTTCTTCGTGGTCGCGCACGCGAAAGTATTCAGGGATGTACACGATTGATGTTCTTCCTACTCTCCGGAGGGCGCAGCATTCTTCCGAATGTACAGCACTTTCTCGACTTCGGCGATCACAACGCCTGTCCCGTCCTTCACGTCCACCGAAAAGACAGGCTCATATTTCGGCAACGTCTTCAGTTTTTCGCGAATGTCGTCAATCTGGCTATCGGAGAGACGAAACTCTGCTCGCACCGTTCCCATGCCCGGCTTTCTGTAGCGGATGGTCGCAGCCTTATCCCACACTGTATAGTCGCGGCCAAGGTTCGCCATCACCATAAGCATATAGAACGGGTCAGTCATGGCAAAGAGCGATCCGCCGAAATGCGTGCCGACGTAGTTCGCATTCCAGAACCTCAGCTTCATCTCGACATCGACAGCCTTCATGTCAGGCGCGATACGCTGGATGCGAATCCCCATGCCCAGAAACGGCGGCCAGAGGTTGATCCAGCGCCGAAGAGGATGAGAGCCCTTGGTGCCGCCGAGAAGTTGCAGGAGAACGCTGCCGTTCTTCATTCAGGGCCATTATAGGTAATCACGGCTGCGGCGGGACCGCAAGAGCGCGGCCATAGACGGCTTCCAGGATTTCGTCGGCGCCGCGCCGCAGCAGGGCTTCGGCGACATCATTGCCAAGCTGTTCGGGGTCTCTCAGATTTCCGTCACGCGACTCGCGTAGGAGCTTTGATCCATCGGGATGGGCGACGATTGCGTCGAGATGCATCTTGCCATTCTTCACTTCGGCAAGGGCGCCGATGGGAACCTGGCAGCCTCCGCCGAGGCGGTTGAGCAGCGCGCGCTCGCAAGTGGTAGCGGCGCGGGAGGCGGTATCGTTTAAGAATGCCAAGTGCTCGCCCGTTGTCGCATCGGCTTCGCGGATTTCGATGCCGAGGGCTCCTTGTCCGGCGGCCGGACACATAATTTCGGTGGGAATGATCTGCTTGATCGATTCCGTCTTGCCGAGGCGCTTCAGGCCTGCAGAGGCGAGAATGATGGCGTCGTATTCTCCCTCTTCTAGCTTGCGCAGGCGGGTGTCGACATTGCCTCGTAGGGAATAAATGTCGAGATCGGGGCGAATGACCTTGAGTTGTGCCTGACGGCGCAGGCTGGAGGTGCCCACTCGGGCCTTTTGCGGCAGATCTTCAATCCTTGAATAAAGACGCGAGCAGAAGGCATCATGCGGATCTTGGCGTTCCGTGATCGCAGCGATCTCGAATTCGGGAAGGAGTTCGGTTGGCAGGTCTTTCAAGGAATGTACGGCAAGATCGACGCTTCCGGCGGCGAGAGCTTCTTCGATCTCCTTGGTGAAAATTCCTTTGCCAAGTCCACCCTTGGTTCCAACTTGCGCCAGGGGGACGTCGGTTATTTTGTCGCCGGTGGTGTGGATGATTTCAACTTCGACTTCGTAGCCGCGCGCCCGCAGAAGGGCGGAGATATGATTGGCCTGCCAGAGGGCGAGTTGCGACCCGCGGGAGCCGATGCGCAGACGAGGCATCAGTGGCGCGGCTCCGATTCCTTGCTCTTAGGCTGCGATGCTGGTTTGTTGTCTTTTTCGTGCAGATTGAACAGGCGCCTCACTACTTCGATCAGCGTGGTGGCTTCAGCTTCGCGCGCGGCGGTTTTTAGCGTCGTGACCGGCGTGTGCATGACTTTATTGATGATGCCGCGGGTCAGGGCCTCGACCGCCATTTCCTGCTCCGGAGTCAACGGACCCATCCGGCTGCGCACGCGGTCTATCTCCGCCTGACGGATGGTTTCCAGATGATCCTGCAACGAGACGATGGTTGGAACCACGTCGAGCGTGTGCAGACGGGCTTCGAAGCGCTCAATTTCGCTTGCGATAATAGCTTCGGCGAGTTCCGCTTCATGATGGCGGTCGGCGACGTGGCTAGAAACGGCCTGCTGCAGGTCGTCGATGTCGTAGGCGAAGATGCCGTCGAGTTTGGCCATTTCAGGCGAAACGTCGCGAGGCACGGCAATATCTATAAAGAACATAGGCCGGTTCTTGCGCCGGGCGAGGAATTGCTCTCCGTGTTCACGGCGAAAAATCGCGTGCGGCGCACCGGTCGAGGTGATGACGATGTCAGCGCGGTCGCAGTTGTCGTACAAATCGTCGAACCTGATGGCTTGGCCGTTAAACTTCTCCGCCAGGCCGATTGCCCTGTCGTAAGTACGATTGGCGACAAAGATGGAGGCGCAACCGTGCGCCATCAGGTGCCGGGCGGCGAGTTCACTCATCTTGCCGGCACCGACGATGAAAACATTCTTGCCCTGCAGCGAGCCGAAAATCTTCTTGGCCAGTTCCACCGCAACCGAGGCGACGGACACGGAAGACGATCCTACGGATGTTTCAGTGCGAACCCGCTTCGCCACTGCAAACGCACGCGTGAAGAGCTGATCGAGTTGGCCGTGAACCGAGCCCACGGCGCGAGCGGTGGCATAGGCCTCTTTGACCTGGCCGAGGATCTGGGCTTCGCCAACCACCATCGAATCGAGGCTCGCAGCTACGCGGAACACATGCCGCACGGCGTCTTTCTCTCGGAACTCATACAGATGCGGATCGACATCTTCCGCGTTAAGGTGAAAATGTTCGTGCAGAAAACCACGCAGGTCGGCCCAACCGTTGGTGGTGTGAGTGACCAGTTCCACACGGTTGCAGGTGGAGATGATCATGCCCTCTTCAATTCCAGGGTGGGAGGCGAGATCGCGGCAAGCATCGGCCAGGCGTGACTCCGGAATTGCCAGACGTTCGCGCACCTCGAGCGGCGCGCTCCAGTGACTCACGCCAATGAGCTGATATCTCATGAGGCGGCAAACCTGTGAATCGTGGAGAAGTAGTTCGCCGCCCAGGCAACGATGGCAGCCACGAAGGCGCAGGTCGCCAGTACGGCGGCGCGCCGGCCACGCCATCCCGAGTTCCAGCGGGTGACGACCATCACCATGTAAACCGCCCACATCAGCATCGACAACAGGATTTTCGGGTCCTCAAAATCGATGTGCCCATAGGCCGTCATGGCTACAACCGACCCTGTAATCAGACCGAGGGTCATGAAAGGAAAGCCGAGCAGCAAGGAACGGTAGCCGATCTGGTCGATCACTTCGAGCGCTGGCAAAAAGGAAATCAGGCTGCTGGGCCTCTTGGCTTTTAAGCGGCGCTCTTGCAAAAGGTAAAGCAGGCTAGCACCGAAACTGAGGACCAGAGCGGCGTATCCGGTGAAGATGAGGATGATGTGCGCGATTAGCCACCCCTTGTGCTGAACGAAAGCCGTCGACAGCACCGGTTGCTGGTCGATGGCCGCCACAAAGGTCAGGAAAAACACGATAGGGAACACAACCACCCCCGGCGAAGTGGTCTGGTAAATGGCATAGATGATCATGAAAAACGTCATCGAAAAGAAGGCCAGCAGCGACTCTCCGTTATGCACCGAGGCCCACACCACATGGTCCGAGAGGAAGAGCTCGACCAGCGAGACGAAGTGGAAGACCATGCCCAGGCTAGCGGCGTGCAGCGCGATGCGGCTGAAAAGATCGCTGGTGCGGCTGAGCGCAAAGAAGGCGTAGATCAACCCGACAAAGTAGCACGCCAGCGCGAAGCGCAACCAAAGCAGAGGCATAGGCTAGGTAAGTATCAGAGTCCGCTGAGTTTAATGCAAGTATAGCCGGGAACCCCGGGGAACCGTCCCTCCCCACATTATATTCTGCACAGAGGACGGGCAGGTGGAAACAGCAAGGGTCACGGCGGGTGAAATGTAGATCACGTTGTGCTATTCCAGGCCCAAGCTGGCCAGCGCCTCCTCGAGTAGAGCGGCGTCAATGATTAGACGGCGGCCGTGGGCCTTTACATCCTCCAGTTCGTCGAAGGCGCGGAACAAGCGGAGCTTAGCTGCCGCGTACTGTTCGGCCTCGGTGAGCGGACGTCCGTGGCTTGCGGCCCATGCAGTCACTGACTTTTCCGGCAGAAAGACGCTGATGGCATAGGTCAGTTTGCGATCGGAGGTGACATCGAAGACAAATTCCGTAGCTGGAGCCTCGGGGTCGCCGGCGAGTGCGGGGCGTTGACCCACGAAGTAGTACTGGTAGACGTATCCCTGAGTGCCAGCGTAGGTCTTCAGGCGGCGGATGGTCCTCTCCGGAGACATGCCGACATTATGAACGGTCGTGGGAAGTTTGTCTTGGATTGGAGCGGTGCGCGACCGAAAAACAGGTCACTCGGTCTGCTGTGCGGCCTTCATGTAGGCCCGAAGTTCCTCTTGATCCTCGGGCAGCATCCGGGCGAACTCGATCCCATTTCCCACTTGGGGGTCACAGGTGACCACCGTGCCCACCGCGAGCAGCGTCCCCTCAAGCTGCAGACTCAGTTCGAGAGTGGTGCCAACGGGAAATGGAAACATCGTTTCGATATAGCAACCAGCTTCACTGAGGTCGGAGGTTGCACCCCGCTGGGGAACATCACTGCCCGGGGCAAACAACTCTACCGGAACCTTCACTTTGACACGTGGGCACGCTCTCCGTTCCGGCCGCTGCTCCTCACGGAAAGAGCGATCCCGGTCGCTGTCCTCCATTGCATCACGCCCCTGCGTAAACCTGGCTCTTCATTGTAGACATGATGGTCGACAGCATTGCAGTACTCCGATGGACGTAGCTGGACAACGGCACGCCGTCCGCAATCTGGTTTTCCTGATAATCTCAATTCAGGTTAAGGGAGAGCCTTAGTCGTTGCCGCCGATCATCAATGCGCAGGAAATTTCGAAGGCCTTTGGAGCCAATCCGCTGTTCCGGAACATCTGCTTCACGGTTTCAGAAGGTGACCGCATTGGGCTGATCGGTCCAAACGGCTCCGGTAAATCCACTCTGCTGCGGATTCTGGCTGGCGACGTAAGCCCCGATAGCGGAGAAATCGCGGTTCGAAAACGCATCCGCCTCAGCTACGTGGAGCAGGACTCGAAATTCAAGCTCGGAGTTACGGTCCGCTCCGTAGCTCAGAGCGCGATGGAGCGAGCCGCGGTGCCGGAGTCGGAACGGGGCACTCGCTTCGCTGAGACTTTGGGTCGCGCTGGCTTCGAAAGCCTCGAAGCGGAGGCGTCCGCTCTGTCAGGTGGCTGGCAGAAACGGCTCGCGATCGTCGAGGCGCTGGTTCAGGGACCAGACATCCTGCTGCTGGATGAACCTACGAATCATCTCGACCTGGCGGGAATCGAGTGGCTGGAAGCCTTGCTGGCGGCTGCATCCTTCGCCTGCGTGGTTGTGAGCCACGATCGCTACTTTCTTGAGAACATCGCCACGGAAATGGCGGAACTGAACCGGACTTATCCCGAGGGGTTGCTGCGTGTGTCGGGAAGCTACACTCGGTTTCTCGAGAAGAAGGAAGAATTCCTGCACGCGCAGTCGAAGCGCCAGGAAGCGCTGGAAAACCTGGTTCATAGGGAGATCGAATGGCTGCGCCGTGGGGCCAAGGCGAGGACGCGAAAATCCAAAGCGCGCATCGACAAGGCAGGCGAGCTAATGGGCGAGCTCGCGGACTTGAACGCCAGGACCCGCAACGGGACCGCCCAAATCGACTTCTCCGCTACGGATCGAAAGACCAAGCGGCTGATCGAACTGGAAGACGTTGCTTGCGAAATTGGCGGCCGCACCCTCTTTGCCGGCCTCAATTGTGTGATAACAGCGGGAATGAGGGTGGGGTTGGTTGGACCGAATGGCAGTGGAAAAACCAGTCTGCTGCGCCTGTTGCGCGGAGAATCAACCCCATCGAGCGGAGAAATTTACCGCGCCGATTGGCTGCGCATTGTATATTTCGACCAAAGTCGGGAACTCGACCCTGACGTCACTCTGCGCCGCGCCCTGGCGCCGGAGGGCGATTCCGTGGTGTATCAAGACCGGATGATCCACGTGGCGTCGTGGGCGGCGAAGTTTCTGTTCGCAGGTGAGCAGCTTAATCAGCCCGTGGGGCGGCTTTCTGGAGGCGAACGAGCGCGAGTCCTGATCGCACAGCTCATGCTCCAGCCCGCCGACGTCCTTTTGCTCGATGAGCCCACCAATGACCTCGACATCCCAACGCTCGACATACTGGAGGAGAGCCTGCTGGAGTTCTGTGGATCGCTAGTCCTAGTGACCCATGACCGATACATGCTGGACCGCGTTTCTACAATTGTTCTCGGGCTTGATGGGCAGGGAAGTGCGGGACTCTTCGCCGACTACTCCCAGTGGGAGTCATGGCTCGAAGAGAGCAAGCAGACGGCGAGAAACGATGCACGCTCTGCGGCGCGCGGCGTGGTTTCTGCAGACGATGCCCGGCCGTCGGCTGGGAAAAAGAAGCTGTCTTATTTGGAAGCGCGCGAATATGACACGATCGAGCAGTGTGTTGCCGACGCCGAGCTGGTGCTGCAAGCCAAGCGCGCCCAGCTTGAAGATCCCGGGATTGTCAGCGACGGTCCGCGCCTGATCACTGCTCACGCCGAGATGGAAGCAGCCCAGGAAAAGGTGGATACGCTTTACGCACGCTGGGCCGAGCTGGAGAAAAAGAAAGCCTGAGCTGCCGCTCCATTTCTTTGTCCGTTAATTCTTCGACAGGGTTCAGGATGCCAGACAGAAGGCGATTATTGTTTCTCCGCTCGTTCCTGTGCTTGCCTCGAGCATTTTCAGCAAGGTAGATTCCAGATCGTTCGGGTCAGGCTTCATTTCGCACGCCGCAATCTCTTCGTCCGAAGCACTCTGGTAGCAAAGTTCGCAAACTCCCAGGCCCTCTTCGGAGCGAACGGGCGGTCCAAAGACCCGACAGGCCATGGGGCGTGATTCGTAGAGCTCACAGTTTCCGGTTTCAGGGTCGAGAGCAGGGCAAGGTTCGTCATTCGCAAAGTCGACAAAGCGCTTGGCCGCTTCGTATCCTTCGTCGAGCACTCCGCTCCCGGGATCACCCGGAAAATCTTTCGACAAGCGGGCAACCGCCTCGCGCGCGCGTCCGCGTATACGGTTAGCGCTCTCGGGAGCACGCGATTCAAGATTGGCAAGTCCTTGCCGCAACCGCACAGCATCGAGCTGATTGATGGGAAATACTCCGATGCAGCACTGCGTACATCCGGGGCGACAGACCAGCCACTTGCCGCTGCGGCGCGTCGCCTCGGCTAACGCGGAGTCCACGATCTGAATGAGTTCCCGATCTTTATGGGCGAGCGCGGAAGCTGGCGAGTGACACGGCATAACGGTGCCTGAATCATACAACTCAATCCTGCGCGAGTCAGAATCTGACTATGGCTTGAGGGATTGTCCTCGGTCTATTCGTATCTGAGAGCCTCCACCGGTTCCATGCGGGCGGCCTTTAACGCAGGCCACATGCCCGCTACCACGCCGACGAAGGCAAGAATCAGGAAAGCCGTCAGCATCACGCTGGAGTTTGTCTTCAGGAAGATGTCGCCCTCGTGATTGGCCGTCTTGTACATCTCTGAGTAGAGCGGCATGGGCGGGATCGCATGGGCCAGCACCACGGAAACCAGCATTCCCACCGCGCCGGCAACAAACGTGAGCACCAGCGCCTCCACCAGGAACTGCAGCGCAATGTCGCGATTGCGTGCGCCCAGCGCCTTGCGCAAACCCACCTCTTTCGTGCGCTCAGTAACGCTCACCAGCATGATATTCATCACGCCCACGCCGCCGACGCCCAGTGTCAGCGCGCCGATAAAACCCAGAATAAGCCGAAGCGCGATGCCAAACTGTTCAATATCTTTGGCGTCATCCACAGTGTCCCATTCAGGAGAGGATTTGTCATCCTTGGGATTGAAATTGTGGCGGCGGGCAAGCACTTCCCGTACCTGCGCCAGCGCTGCTTTGTGCAGCAACGGCATGACCGGCTGAAACACAATCATATGGGGATCGCGCTCGTCGTTGATATCCCTCATGCTTTCAAAGGGCATGAACACGTTCTCGTTGTCCGGACCGTTGTTGGACGAGTCCTGTATCTTACGCTGGAGCAATCCGATCACATCCCAGGTTTCTCCGTTGATGGTCACATGATCGCCTACAGGATCACGACCGCCGAACACTTTCTGAGCTGCGTTAGGGCCAAAGATTAGAACATGACGGTGTTCGCTGAAGTCGCTCTCCTCGAAGTAACGGCCTTCAGCGATATTCAGCTTGCGCATTTCGCGATACGGATACTGCACCGCTTTCGTCTGGACGGAGATCACTTTGTCGCCGTATTTGTAAGCGAACGGATCGTCCCATTCCGCACTCGCCAGGCGAACCAGGGGAGCTTCATCGCGTATGGCTTGAACGTCTTCATATTTAAAGTGAATGCGCTTGCCGGCGCGCTCGCCGCCAGCCTGCATACTGGTCTGACCTTCCCAGACCATGATCACGCTGTTGCCGATGCCGATGAAGGCATTGAGTACACCCTCGCTTACACTTTCGCCATAGCCGAGCAGAAGCACGACAGTGGTCAATCCCCACACGATGCCCATCATGGTCAGGATGGAACGAAGACGATTGCGGGTCAGAGCATCCCATCTTTGCAGGATCAATTCTTTTATCTGCATTCCGTTACTCCTGACGCAAACATTCGATCGGACTAAGCGCCGCCGCGCGCTGAGCCGGATACATCCCTGCCGCTACGGTAATCAATCCGAGCGTGAACAGCGACGCGACAATTGCCACGGGAGAGATCACGGGATGCGGAACAAAGTCCGGCAATGGTAGCTGGTTCATGGCCAGGCAGCTCCCGACGCCAATGCCGAGACCGACGGCTCCGCTAACCATCATTAGGGCGGCGGATTCGGCGAAAAACTGGTTGCGGATGTCGTCGGCCGTCGCCCCCAAAGATTTTCTGACACCAATCTCGCGAGTCCGCTCCGTGACCACAACCAGCATGATATTCATCACCCCGATGC
>Ga0210396_10007040_pt1 | contig 10722 bp, 7 predicted proteins | sample IncBWH17OmetaG_FD_155466 | JGI IMG/M metagenome (GOLD analysis project Ga0210396, IMG submission 155466) | Forest soil microbial communities from Barre Woods Harvard Forest LTER site, Petersham, Massachusetts, United States - Inc-BW-H-17-O ... | reverse complement strand
ATGAGGCCGCGCTCCACCAGCCCCTTGGCAGTTGGCGGCAGCTTCGGCTTGCCCGCCTTCCGGACCGCCGCGCCAGGTCTTCAGCTGAAATCCATCGGCCACGGTCGAAAGCGTTGAGAAAAACTTGTTGAGCTGGCGGCGGATGTAGTCCCACTCACCAAGCGTGAAGGTCGCGATCACTTCACTCTGCATCTTACTCATGCTCGGTAGGCTAGCACGCCCGGCCGCCGACATCCGAGGAGATACGGCCGCCACACCACGACGGGCTTGGCTTGAACGTCCGCAGTGGGTGGCTACCTGCCCTTGACACCCGGGGTTTCCACCGTCCGCTATCCGATCCCTCAACGGACCTTCAAGTACGTTGCCACGGTTCAGAGGGTGACGGACGAGACGTGCCAACAGCGGACTGACGCTGTATCGACCTGGGGAGCCGTCACTCAAGGCCATGAAGGCGTTCATCCCCCCTCGCAGCGAAGGTAGCGAAGGCCTGCTCACGACCCTGTCTCCCCCTGCTGAGGCAGGGTGAACTGAAGTACGGTTCCCCGGGGTACGTTTGTCGTCGCCCAGACGCGGCCGCCATGCGCCTCGATGATCGAACGGCAGATCGACAGTCCCATGCCCATGCCGCTGGGCTTGGTCGTGTAGAATGCGTCGAAGAGCCGGTCCAGGCTCTCCGGTTGCAGACCCGGGCCGGAATCCTCGACCGCGACAAGCACGCCGCCCGATCCATCCTGCTCGGTTCTGATCAGCAGATCTCGCGCCGTCTCGCTCGATCCGCTCATCGCCTCTACGGCGTTGAGGATCAGGTTGAGCATCACTTGTTGAAGCTGGATCCGATCTCCTTGAACGAGCGGCAGGCGATCCGCCAGCTGTGTTTGCAGAGAGGTCCCGCTGCTGCGCAGTTCGCTGCGCGTCAGCGCGATGACTTCGCGCGTCACCTCGTTGACGTCGAGCCGGTCGTTCAGCGGCGGCGCCTTCGCGACGAGCGCGCGAATCCGGCCGATGACGCCGCCGGCTCGTCTCCCGTTGCTGACGATCCGATCAAGGGCCTGCCGAACCTCCTCCGCATTAGGCGGCTGCATATTGAGCCAGCGCAAAGCGGCCTGTGCGTTGGTGACCACTGCGGCGATCGGCTGGTTGACCTCGTGGGCGATCGAGGCCGTCAGCTGCCCCATGGTCGTGATGCGATTGGCGTGCGCGAGCGCCTGCCGTTCTTCCTCCGCCCGCCTGCGTTCGGTCACATCCATCACGGTCCCAACGTATTCGACCACATCGCCGAGTGGGCCGAGAACAGGGTGGCCAATGACGTGGATCTCTCTGATTTCGCCGCCCGGATGCACAATTCGAAAGCCGTGGTCGAAATCTACCTTTTCGCGGATTGCTGTCCTGAACTCTTCTCTAGTTCTGGCCCGGTCGTCGGGATGGATGCGCCGCTCGAATTCTGCAAATCGCGGCGGCGCCCCTGCGGGATCGAAACCGTAAATGCGGAACGCTTCCTCGGACCAGTAGGTATGTTGGCCGGTCGCCGGGATCGTTGCCCAACTGCCCGTGTGGCTCAGCCTCTGCGCTTCCGTCAAATAGGCCTCGCTGCGTTGCAACTCGGCAGTCCGTTCCGCCACCTTCATCTCGAGTTCGTCGCGGGCTTTACGAAGCTGTTGCTCGCTCTCGCGTATCGCTTCCCCAGCGCGGCGCTGCTCGTCGAGGAGGCGTGCGGTCCGAAAGGCTGTTGCGGCATGATTCGCGGCTACGGAGAGCAACAGCTGGTCAATTTCGCTGGGAAAGCCGGTGTGATTACATGCCGCTGCAACTACACCGCCCTCGGCATTGACGCCGACGGGGATGACAACACCGCGGCATTGCTGCGCGCCACTGCCAATCTCGCGAACAATTTCCCGGCGCGACAAGCGGCCATTGACGGCGAGATGATGCTGCAGCCATTCCGGAAATGCTTGCCATGCGCTTCCCCGCGCGATTTCGATCGCGGCACCCCCATTCGGATCGCACAAACGCACAAAAGCGAAGTCGAGGTGCAATGAATTGACCAGCACGTCGGCAAGCCCGGCGGCGATGTCGGGGGATTCTCTCCCGACCCACGCCGCCGGGACGACAGACAATGCCACGAGGTCCCTGAGCGCTCGTCTCAGCCGGGGGGCCTCAGCCTCGGGGCCCATCGGCATTGGCTGGCGATCATCCCGCTCGTGCGGACCAGCGTCTCTCCCGGATTTCGAGCAGGAACTGGTCAGGAGGAACAAAGAACGGATTCTCCTGCAGCACCTCTCCGATGATCACGACCGGGTGCGTCCGCATCATGTCCATCACCATGCTGGCACTGAACTCCGACAGATCATAGGTGCAGATGACCGGATCGTCGTATTTGGGGACCACGTAGTTGACGCGTGTCTCGTATTCCAACCAGCTATCAACGCCTGCTTTTTCGACCAGCCTCGTTTCCACACGCGAAACAAACCGGGTCAGCGGATAACCCGCCGCCGCCCCCGATTGGAGCACCTCTTCGAGCAAGGCCAGCATAGCGTCCTGATCAAAGCGATCGTCGCGCAAGTAAGCGTCTTGCCAGCGCCGCAGCTCGAGCTGGCCGGTACCCATCGCTTGCTCCACGTCGATGCCGGCTTCGGCGAGCCGTCTGAGATGGTCTTCCCACAGCTCAGGGTCTACGATGTGGAAGGCTTTGTCCCCCCGCTCGAAGCCCTCTTTGATGAACGAGCGAAGCACCCTGTGCTGCTCGTCGAAGCCGTTGAAGAAAGCGCAAATATGACGGTGCTGGCCGAGACTGCCTCCGGCACATCGCACGGACCCGCCGTTCGTTCCCATGTCTCACCTCCCGCCGCTACGGGCGTGTGTCAGAGGCCGAGCTGATGCAGGCGAGCAAGTCATTCTCATCAAAAGGCTTGCTCAGGTAACCGATTACCCCCGGCAGCCAGCGTGCGCTCCCGAACGCCGTCGTCAGAATACGCCGTAATGAGCATGGTTGGAATGAGCTTTCCAGAAGTCGACCGGCGCTGATAGAGCTCGAGCTCCCCTCGTGTCGCGCTCGACGCACGTGGATATGTCACGGTCAACAACCGCAACGGTCCGGCGAAACTTTGAGCGGGTACATCTCCGCCGAACAGATCAAGCAGGCTATGGCGCGCGGGTCCTCCAATCGTCCGGTTTGGGTCAAGGACCGCCCGCTTCTTTCGCGAGCACGCTCAAGGTCCAAAGGTCCGCTGTCGGATCAGGTAGCGGACGCCCCGGACGCGTGTGGCCAATGTCGCAGTTGGGTCGTAGAACGAACCCGCTCGCGCGGGAGGGGAGCACGCGTCGTGGTCGGCGTATTTCTGCGAGGTTGACGCGCGGTAGCGCGTGACGATCGGGGCATCCGATCCCGAGCATCGAAGGTCCAGCAACCTTCAGCTCGGGAGAGCCCCGATGACCTCCGATACCTCGCCTCGGCCCATCAGCCCGTTGCGGGCGCGCATGATCGAAGACATGAGCGTGCGCGGTTTCAAGGAGGACACGCGCCGCGACTATGTACGACACGTGCGCGCCTTCGCGGCCTTCATCGGCCGGTCGCCCGACACGGCGACGGCGGAGGAGTTGCGTCTCTTCCAACTGCACCAGACGCAGAGCGGCATGCAGCCGCCGAGCATCAACGGTGCGGTCTCGGCGCTGCGCTTTTTCTTCACGGTGACACTCGACCGGCCGGATCTGGCGCGGCGGCTCACCGTCGTGCCGTACCCGCGACGGATACCGACGGTGCTCAGCGTCGAAGAGGTGACGCTGCTGCTACACGCGGCATCGGCGCCGAAGTACAAGGCGGCGTTCGGCACCGCCTACGGCGCCGGGCTGCGCGTCTCGGAAGTTGTCGCGCTCAAGGTCGGCGATATCGATTCCGAGCGCATGCTGCTGCGTGTCGAGCGCGGCAAGGGAGGCAAGGACCGCCACGCGATGCTGTCGCCGCAGCTGCTCGAACTGCTGCGCGCCTGGTGGCGCGAAGGGCGACGGCGCAGCCTGCTGCTGCCGGGTGGCTGGCTGTTTCCCGGCCGCAACCCGGTCGAGCCGCTGTCGGCCCGCCAGCTCGGCCGCGTCGTCCGCGCCGCCGCCCAGGCCGCGGGGATCACCAAGCGCGTGTCGCCGCACACGCTGCGGCACAGCTTCGCCACTCACCTGCTCGAGCAAGGCGTCGACATTCGCGTGATCCAAACGCTCCTCGGCCACGCCAAGCTCGACACCACGGCGCTTTACACCCGCGTCGCCAATACCACGATCCGGGCCGTCACCAGCCCGCTCGACCGGCTCGCACCATTGATCGACGAGAGGCCGCGACCCGAGGCGTAACCGGCGGCCGTGCGCCGCCCGAAGCTGGAGGTCGCAGATATCTTTCATCGCCATGGAGCCGACTGGCGCCGGGCCAACGCCGGACATCTGAGCCTCGGTCAGCTCCAGGTCATGTCGGCGATCGAGCAATGCCGCTCGGCCGCGCTCGGCGGGCATGTCGAGCACTGCGAGGATTGCGGCCACAGCCGCATCGCTTACAACTCGTGCCGCAATCGCCCCCCGCCTTCGCGGGGGCAGGCTATTGCCCCAGGTGTCAGGGGGCGGCGGCGCAGGATTGGCTCGCAGCCCGCCAGGCCGATCTGCTGCCGATCGGCTATTTCCACGTCGTCTTCACGCTGCCGGCCGAGATCGCTCCGATCGCCTACCAAAACAAGGCGGTCGTCTACGACCTGCTGTTCCGCGCCGCCGCCGAGACGCTGCTTACGATTGCGGCTGATCCCAAGCATCTTGATGCGCGCATCGGCGCCACCGCCGTGCTTCATAGCTGGGGCTCGGCGCTGACCCACCATCCCCACGTCCATATGATTGTGCCGGGCGGTGGGATATCGCTCGATGGGACGCACTGGGTACGCTGCAAGCCCGGCTTCCTTCTGCCGGTGCGGGTGCTTTCCCGCCTGTTCCGGCGGCTCTTCCTGGCGGCGCTCGTCGACGCCCACGCGGCAGGCCGGCTGGCGTTCTTGGGCGAGATCGCGGGCCTGCACCGCCGCGAGGCCTTCGTCGGGCATCTCGCACCGCTGCGGCGGAAGAACTGGTTCGTCTACGCCAAGCCGCCCTTCTCAGGGCCCGAAGCGGTGCTCGCCTATCTCGCCCGCTACACCCATCGCGTCGCCATCGCGAACAGCCGGCTCATTACGCTCGACGAGCGCGGCGTGACCTTCCGCTACAAGGATTACCGCCGCGACGGGCTGGCGCGGTACCGCACAATGACGCTCGCCGCCGACGAGTTCATCAGGCGCTTCCTGCTCCACGTCCCCCCGAAGGGCTTTCATCGCATCCGCCATATGTGGACGGCCTCTTGGCAAGTGGTTTTTGACGCTCTGATCGCCTTTGGTCGGCTGCGGTCATATGTCCGGCCTGTTGGTGCGGTATAGGACCGCTGGCCCTGATGATATTCGACAGTCCTGGTCCCTATCACTACGGCGAGCTCAGGGCTCGTGGCGGATGTCGGGGTGTCCTGGGCTTTCGTTGCGACCGTGTCGTTCATCACGTCGTTGCGCTTGCCAATCTCTTCGAAACTGAAACGTCTATCTTGGAAAACTCCTGTCTTCAGGCCTTGGTGTACAGTTCGGCTCGGAAGCTTTCGCCGGTCGTCATCATCGCCCAGGCGATTCTGGCCAGCTTGTTGGCCAAGGCGACTGCGACGACGCGCTCGGGCTTCCTGGCCCTTATGGCGACGATCCATTCGGCCAAGGCGCCTTTGTATTTGTGGGCCACGCGCAACACCGATGTGCACCCCACGACCAGCATCTTGCGCAGATATCGGTTGCCCTTCTTGGTGATTCCGCCGAGCTTGTCCTTGCCGCCGCTCGAGTTCTGGCTCGGAGTAATGCCCAGCGACGCGCTGAAATCGCATCCCGACCTGAAGACGCTGGGATCGGGGTTGAAAGCGACCATCGCCGATGCGATCACCGGGCCGAAGGCGGGGATTTCATCCAGCAACCGGCTTGTCTGGTTTCTCCCGCTGGCCCGGGCGATTTTTTTCTCCAAGTCGTCGATCCTTTCGTCGAGGCCATCGCCGTGCGAAGCCAGCATCGCCGTGGCTTGCCTAGCCTCTTCGGGAAGGGTCTCGTCGACGAGCGCGAGCTTCAGCAGTTCCTTAACCCGTTGGATGCCCTTTGGTGCGATCAGGCCGAATTCCGAGAGATGCCCGCGTAGCGCGTTGACGGTCATGGTTCGCTGTTTGACCAGCAATTCCCGGGTCTTGTGCAGCATCAACACCGCTTGCTGATCCGCGCTCTTGATCGGCACGAACCGCATCTCTGGGCGCGACATGGCCTCGCAGATCGCCGCCGCATCGTTTGCATCGTTCTTGCCGCGCTTGACGTAGGGTTTCGTGTAAGCAGGAGGAATCAAGACCACCTCGTGCCCCAACGCCCGGATCTCTCGCGCCCAGTAATGGGACGATCCACAAGCCTCCATCCCGACGCGGCAGGGCGCCGTTTGGGCGAAGAAAGCAAGCACCTTACCTCGGCTCAACTTGCGCGTAACCGCAGGCGCACCCTCGCGCTCGATTGCATGCACCTGGAAAAAGTTCTTCGCCAGGTCGATCCCAATCCTGATAAAGGTCTTCATGGACGGCTTCCCTATCCGCGACCTGCACCGGTCATGCCTTGGCACTTGATGCCGTTCGGGCGAGGCCGTCCACATCATCACTACGGGCTGCTGGCCAGCGCCGGCTGCAAAGCCAACATCGCGCGCGCCAGGGAGCTGATCGGCGCCCCAATCCCGCAGGTCGAGCCTCCGGCAGCACACGACACAGCCGATCCGCACGCCACGACCGATCATCGCCCGCCGTGCCCTTGCTGCGGCGGCCGCATGATTATTATCGAGGTCTTTTCGCGCGGCGGCACACCGCGCGGCCCGCCATCGGCCGCCGCTGGGATCAGGATCTGATCCGATGACTGTCCTCCTCGTCTGCTCGCTGCATCCGTTCGCAGGAACCTCTCGTTCCCGCCGCCGCACCCGTTTCATCCCAACGCCTGCAAGCGCCGGCAGAGCATCACCGATCCGGCCTCAATCAGGTCGCCGAGTGTGGCAGCAGCGGTCAGTCCGCGATCACCACCAGCTTCCAGCTCACGACGATCTTCGGAAAACTATCGCTCCGCAAAGCCGCTGCCGCGTCAAATCCCCATAGCCGGCCAACTGCTCGCCGCTCTCCCGCGGGTTCCTTCATCGGAGGCTTTCGGACGCCGGCCCCCTACACCGGGCCGATCGCCCGCGCCGGGCCGGCATCCGAAACCCTTCCCGGTTTGAGCCGTTGGCTCGGGTCGAGGGCGGTCGATGAACTCGGCAGGCGGCGAATGGCTTCACCGGGTGGTAAGCCGCCTTTCGCCGACAGCCGGGCGAGCGGCAAGGGAGCGCCGATATCCGACCTTCCCGCCATCGGCTCGGAACGAGAACATCGGCCCGAAGCGGTCACTTCATGCGCAGCTACCACGACAGCCGCGGACGCTAATATCGACCGGAAGAGGCGCTTTTCGAACTCGCTGTTCGGCGGGCCCAAAGTTCGCTGCGGAGCGAAATAATGCTATTCGCGACCACGGCAGGCAGTGCAGGCCCGCTAAACTTTCCTAACCAGGCCAAAAACTTCCGAAGGCCTCAGCTGACCGGCGGCTCGCCGACGGAGTGTGCGGCTGCTAAATTTAAGGTTCATCAACTCGGCCCGGCGCTGCCGCCCTATCGCATGGAACACCCTAATTCGACTGAGAGGCTTTTCTTCCAAGGGTTTCGGCTAGACCGTCGCGGGCTGTTCCGGGTCGACGGCGCCGACGAGACGGAACCCGTCGCGCTCAGCTCGCGCGCTCTCGACCTCTTGCGCCTCCTTGCTGAGCGGCAGGGCGAACTGCTTCCGAAGGACCTGATTATGGAGGCCGTCTGGCCGGGGACAGCTGTTGCGGAGAGTAATCTGACGGTCCAGATGTCCGCGCTGCGTCGCGTCCTCGATCACGAACGAGCTCAGGGGAGCTGCATCCAAACCATTCCGGGCCGCGGCTACCGATTTGTCGTCCCGGTCACTCAATGCGAATCGCCGCCGCCTACACCAACCACACAGCTCTTCGCCGATGGCGGGGATACTGAACGACAACAAGAGCTTGACCTAACTGCAACGCCCGGCGAGGAGCGACCGGCAGCGGTACCGGCGCGGTTTCCGTGGCCCCTCGTTGGCATTTTCGGTGCGGCGATCCTGGCCCTCAGTCTCGTTGTTACCGCCTGGAATTGGCACTCGTTGTGGTCAGGGCGAGCAAGTTCCACGCCGCCACTGTCAATCGTGGTCCTGCCCTTCGGCAGCCTCAGCGCCGATCCGGACCAGCAATATTTCGCCGAGGCTATTACCGAGGACCTGACAACCGATTTGTCGCGGCTATCGGACAGTCTCGTCATCTCCGCCAGCACGGCCCGTAGCTACGGTGATAGACCGGCCGATGTGAAGCGGATCGGCCGGGAACTCGACGTTCATTACGTGCTCGAGGGCAGTATCGAACGTTCGGGCGGCCGGGTCCGCATCAACGCCCAGCTAATCAATGCCAAAACCGACGCGCATCTATGGGCCGAGCGCTTCGATCGCGACGCCGGCGACCTGTTCGCGCTCGAAGACGAAATCGCGGGGCGCATCGCCAACGCTCTGAGTGTCGTGCTGGTCCGCGCCGAGGCGGATCGTCCGGCCGAAACCCTCGACGCGCTCGACTATATTTTTCGCGGCCGCGCGCTGTTGTGGCAGCCCCAGTCGCGCGACACCTACGCCGAGGCCGTGAGTCTTTTCGAACGCGCGCTGGCAATCGATCCGCGATCGGTGGAGGCGCAGAGTTTTCTCGCAACATCTCTGACCAGCCGCGTGCTCGCCGGAATGAGCGACTCGCGGGCGGACGATCTCTCCCGCGCCGAAGGGCTGATCGGCCAGGCCGTGTCGGTGGCGCCGGCAAGCGGGTTCGCGCATTTTGCCAAAGGGCAGCTGCTACGCGCGCAGCACCGTTGCGCCGCGGCGATCCGCGAATTCGAGGCAGTGCTTGCGGTAAACCGCAACAGTGCCGCCGCGATCGCCAGAGTAGGGTATTGCAAGCTTCGTATCGGGTCGCCGGAGGAGGCGATATCTGTGATCGAGAAGGCGATCCGGATCAGTCCGCGAGATCCGCAGCTCGGCGTGTGGTATTTTTGGATCGGTCAGGCGTACCTGCTGCAATCGCGGGTCGGCGACGCGGTCGCCTCGCTCGAAAAGGCCAGCAGCACCGTAACGGGTTTGTGGTTTGTTCACGAGTGGCTGGCGGCCGCCGATGCCTTGAATGGCGACGGAGCGCGCGCCGCCGCCGAACTCGCCGAGTCCCGCCGTTTAAGCGAACACAACTGGCCTTCCTCCGTAGCCCAGCAGCGAGCCTCCTATGGTGCCGAGAACTTCGAAACCCCAGCAATCCGTGCGGCGCTAGACACCACCTACCTGGCCGGCCTCCGCGAGGCAGGCGTGCCGGAAGAATAGGGTTGCTCATTTTGCGCCCGCCGCCGGAGGCGTTGGCCCTCGCTGGGTCGGCTCGGACGCGGTGTCAGTTCTCAGTCTCTCGATACCATGGCATCAGGACCCGGCGCAGATGGCGGAAACCGAGATCTGTCGCAAAGCCGATCAACCCGATGACAAAGATACCAGCGAACACCCGTTCGGTGCGGAACGTCTGCTGCGCCTCCAGCACCATGTAACCGATGCCCTCGGTTGACCCGACCATCTCGGCCGCGATGATGACAATCAGCGAGATGCCCCAGGCGAGCCGCACGCCTGTGAAAATGTGAGGGAGGCTACCGGGCAGCACGATGCCCTTGAAAATCTCGAAGTCGCTTGCACCCAATGAGCGCGCGGCGCGGAACAGATTGGCGTCGATATTGCGGACACCGGCAAAGGTGTTGAGGATGACCGGGAACGAGGCCGCCAGCGCGATGATGAAGATCTTCGACGCGTCGCCGATGCCAAACCACAGGATCGCGAGCGGGTAGAGAGCCAGAGCCGAGATCGGCCGCAACAGCTCGACAAGGGGGTCAAAAAGGTCGCTGACGAGGCGGATACGCGCCATCGCCGCACCGAGTACTACGCCCGTCGCGACCGCGATCGCGAAGCCGCAAGCGACGCGAAATAAGCTGGCATAGAGAGCCTTTGCCAGATAGCCGCTCGTGATCAGCACCCAAAGGTCCACGAGCGCCCGGCTCGGCGCCGGGAACAGCAGCGGATTGAGAACCCCGGTTCGGCTCGCCAGCTCCCATAGGAGCAGCACGCAAAGCGGCGACAACAGGCGCAAGATCCAGCCTGGCCGCGTCATTCGAGCAGCGACGACAGCCGTCGCGCCAGCTTCGCGACCGCGGGGTCGTCCCGCAGACGCGGCCGTGGCAGATCAACCTTTGCGACCTCCAGCACAAAACTCGGCCGCCGCGCCATGATCACTACGCGGTCGGCCATGATCACCGCTTCGTCGATGTCGTGCGTGACGAACACGATCGTCTTTTGCGTTTCTTCCCATATGCGCAGCACCTCGCGCTGCATATGCCGCCGGGTCAGCGCGTCGAGCGCCGCCAGCGGTTCGTCCATCAGCAAGACCTGCGGGTTGACGGCGAGGGCACGGGCGATTTCGAGGCGTTGGCGCATGCCCCCCGAGAGGTCGCTCGGATAATGCCGCGCGAAACCGTCGAGCCCTA
>Ga0210396_10007039_pt1 | contig 10723 bp, 6 predicted proteins | sample IncBWH17OmetaG_FD_155466 | JGI IMG/M metagenome (GOLD analysis project Ga0210396, IMG submission 155466) | Forest soil microbial communities from Barre Woods Harvard Forest LTER site, Petersham, Massachusetts, United States - Inc-BW-H-17-O ... | reverse complement strand
GCGAGCAGTACTGCTACGACGCTGCCGGCCACCGCGATGACGAGGCTCTCGGTGAGTGTCTGCCGGATGAGGCGGCCGCGTGGCGCTCCCAGGGCAAGACGCACCGAGGTCTTTTGCCGCCGCGCCATGCCGCGTACCAGCATCAGGTTGGCGAGGTTCGCACAGACGATCAGCAGCACAAAGCCCGCGATCATCAGGAGCAATCGCAATCCCGAGGCGTAGTTGTCGCGCAGCTGGCTGATGCCGCTGGCAGCAGGAGCCCACTCCGTGCGCTGCTTCGCAATGACTGCACTCTGTCCCGGATCGAGTGTTTCCGGGTGCGCCTGCAGCCATCCCTGCAACAAGCCGTTGGTCTGCGCATTGAGCGTTGCGGGATTGAACCCGGACGGCGCGCGACCAATGACGTACAGCCAATACTCGCTGGGATGGTCCATCGCATCGATGTTGGTGAGCATGGGCTCAAATGCCAGCGGCGCCCAGATCTCGGGCGTATCGGCATCCAGCCGGGTTCCAAAGAAGCCCGCAGGCATGATGCCGGCCACGGTCATCGCCCGATTGTTGATCATCAGTGTGGAGCCGACAACAGACGGCACCGCGCCGAAGCGGCGCTGCCACATCTCGTAGCTCAGCACTACTTGCGGTTGCGTGCCCCGCTGGTCATCCGATGGCTGAAGCGCGCGGCCTTGCAGGGCATTCACACCCAACGTAGAGAAATAGTTGCCGGCGACAAATTGCAACCGCGCCGGCTCGGCTGGATGCGCGCTGTTCTGCGGTCGCATGCCCACTGACCGCTGCCCCGCCTCGAGGGCGGTCATGCTCGTGAATCCATGCAGATGGTCACGAAACATCTCGTACTGGTCGTAGGAGAAGAGACTCCAATCGCCGAAGAGGCTGCCGCCGTTGAAGCAGCAGTCGTATCGCGTCCCCAGCTTGTAGAGCTGTTCGGGCGACGTGACCGGCAGCGGTCGCAGCATCACCTGATAGATCAGCGTGAAGATGGCCGTCGTAGCGCCGACGCCCAGCGCCAGCGTCAGCACCGCCGTGAGGGCGAAGCCTGGTGTGCGGCGTAGCTGCCGCAAGGCGTAACGAAGGTCCTGCAAGAGCTGCTGGATAAACTGCACGAGCCCTCCTCTCTATGGGCTATTTCTCTGGGGGGTTATTCCATGCGCAGTGCCACCATCGGTTCGATGGAGGCCGCACGTCTGGCGGGCACCAGGGCTGCAACTGCCGCCGCAATCGAGAGCATGAACAGAGTGACGATGGCTACCGAGGCGTCGAAGGCGCCGACGCCATAGAGGTGCTGGGCCATCAAGCGGCCGGCGGCATAAGCCAGCGGAACGCCGATGGCGAGTCCAAGGACGCAGTGCGTCAGAGCGCGTTTCAACACATCGCGCAAGATGCTGGCACGGTCCGCGCCCAGCGCCATTCGCACACCGATCTCACCCGTGCGTCGTTCAACCGAGTAGGCGGTGACACCGTAGAGTCCGATCGATGCCAGGATCAGTGCTACAAGACCGAAGAGAGACGTCAGCCGAGCGAGCAGCTCGTCTTGATTGAAATTCGTCGCAACCTGTGCAGAGAAGGTGCGGAAATACTGCGGTGTGAGAAGAGGGTTCACGTCAGCAAAAGCGTGACGGGTCGCCTCCTCGAGAGCAGCAGGTGTGGTGCTCGCTGTGTCCATCACCACCTGGCCGGCGTAATGTCCCAGCGGCTCGAATACCTTGTCTTGCGGCTTGGCAACCGCCGTAGCCTGCGCGAAAGGCAGGTAGTACATGGGGGGCGGCGGTACGTTCGGGTCCTGATGTTTGGTGTTTTCCACGATGCCGACGATCTCAAACTGCGATTCCAACTCGCGTTCGACGCCGAAGTGCTGGCCGATTGCCTTGCCGTGGAAGTAGCGATCGGCAAAGACCTGATTCACGATCGCGACCTTGCGTCCATGATTATCGTCGCCATCGCTAAAGAAGCGGCCGGTTCGCAGTTTGGCACCGATAGCGTCGAAATATTCCGGAGTAATCCGGATATAGGTCGCGCTGTACCAGTTGCTATCCGGCTTCGGATCAGGCTGACCAGGAATAAAGATGCCGCCGTTCCAGTTGTCATGGCTCAACGGCGTGTAGAGGGCAAAGGCAACCTTCTTCGTGCCGGGAATCCGCATCAGCCTTTCATGCAGCTTGCGATACAGGTCGTCGGTCTGCTCTGGTTTATATCCAGCGAGGAAAGGATCGATGCCAACGATGTATCGGTCCTCGGTATGGAAGCCAAAGTCCTGCGTCCGCAGGTTGTTCAGGCTGCGCAGCAGCAGGCCGGCCGCGCACAGCAGGACCACCGAAAGCGCCGCCTGCGTGATGACCAGCACGCGTTGCGGCGCAGAACTCGAGTCCTTCATCGTCCGCGACGTGCCGCGGATCGCCGAGGCTGGATCCGTCTTTGTGGAGATCCATGCGGGTATCGCAGCGCACAGAATTGCGGTGACCAATGCCGCCAGCACAGCGAAGCCCAGCACCGGCAACGACGGGTTCACTTCGATCGGAACATATTCCGATCCTCGAAAGGCTAGTCGCAGCACCGAATGCGCCACGGCATAGGCAATGGCGACTGCGCCGGCGCCACCCACCAGCGCCAGCAATATGCTCGAGATCATCGCCTGCCGTACCAGCTGTCCACGTGTTGCACCCAGCGCGATGCGCACCGCCTGTTGCTGCCTCTCCGCAGTCGCACGCACCAGCAGCAGGTTCGCCACGTTGGCGCAGACGATGAGCAGCACGAACCCGGCTGCGGCCATCAACATCTTCAACCCGCGGCCGTAGCCTTCCGCCACGTCGTTCACGCCGGTACGCGCAGACGACAGCTGTGTCTTCTGCCGGTCAATCTGCGCCCGCGCCGCCGCATCGAGCGTGTCACGGCTGCTGAGCCACTGCCGCAATTCCACGTTCAGTTGCGCAGTGATCTGGTCCAGGGATGCATCGGGGGCGATGCGGCCGACCACATCGAGCCAGTGGGTATCGAGATGATGGGTATGCGCCGCGTCAGCACCAGTGAACTTCGCTTCCTGGTTCAGTGCCAGCCAAAGCTCCGGCGGATCGGACTGCACGATCTCGCCCTTGTACTCCGGCGCCGTAACGCCGACCACCGTGACGACTACCCCATTCATAGTGAAGTTCGTGCCGAGGATGTGCGGGTCGAGACCGAGGCGGCGTTGCCACATGCGATAGCTGATCACGGCAACCGGCGGCGCGCCTTCGGTGTCGTCCGACGGTTGAATCGGCCGGCCGAGCGCTAGCGGCACTCCGAGGGTGGAGAACTCATTCCCGGCAACGAAGCGACCGGGCACTGTGTCCGGAGGATGGGGATCGCCGACCCGCCGCGTTAGCAGCGGAGTGCTGAAGGATTGAAATGCTGTGAGGCTCTCGAAGCCTTTGGTGTGATCGCGGAAGTAAAGATAGAGATCGTTGGAGAAGATGCGCCACTCGTCGCCCTGCAGGCCGCCATAGTTGCAGCAGGTCGGCTCCTTGCCCACCATGTAAAGCTTCGAGGCATGCTGGACGGGCAATGCCTTCAGCATGGTGTTGTAGATCAGGGTGAAGATCGCTGTCGTCGCGCCGATCCCGAGGGAGAGTGTCAGCGCCGCCGTGATGGCGAAGCCGGGGTTGCGGCGGAACTGCCGCAGCGCGTATTGCACATCGTTGAGCAACTTTCCCATTGCAGCTCTCCCTCGCCGGATGTGTGGAGGACGACCGGGTTTCGGACACACTCCGGCGTCCTCCTGACACACCCGGCATCATCGGCGCCGTGCTACTGAACCTGCAACAACTGTTCCGGCGACAACTCTCCTTCGGCGATTACCTTGCCGTCAAAGAGATGTACCTGGCGGTCGGCATGGCGGGCGAAGCGAGGATCGTGCGTCACCATGCAGATGGTCGCGCCCTCCTTATGCAGCTCGGAGAGCAGTTCCATCACCGCTTCGCCGTTTTTCGAGTCCAGGTTTCCGGTAGGCTCGTCGGCCAGCAGGATGGACGGGGAACCGGCCAGCGCACGGGCCACGGCGACACGCTGCTGCTGACCGCCGGAGAGCTGTGAGGGATAGTGGCGCATGCGGTGCGCCATACCTACGCGTTCCAGCGACTCCTGCACGCGGCGCTTGCGGTCAGCCGCCGGCATGCCGGAGCGGTAGGTCAGCGGCAGCTCCACGTTTTCGGCCACCGTGAGGTCGCCGATCAGGTTGAAGCTCTGGAAGATGAAGCCGATCTCCTGGTTGCGGATGCGCGAGCGCTCGGCGAAGCTCAGGTTCTCTACCGGCTTGCCGTTCAGCTGGTAGCGCCCGTTCGTCGGCGTGTCGAGCAGCCCGATGATCGAGAGCAGCGTCGACTTGCCGCAGCCCGACGGACCGGACATCGCGACATAGTCGCCGCGCATGATCGCCAGATGCACGCCGGAGAGCGCGTGCGTCTCGATCTCGTCCGTGTAGAAGACCTTGGTCAGTGCCTCGATCTGTATCAGTGCCTGTGCTGTTTCGTCCATAGTTGGCCTCGTGTTCCTTTCCTTCCTAAGTCGGTTGTTTACTCCAGCCGGATGCGGTCCACCTGGTCCCAACGGGACATGTCGGACAGGATGACGGTATCTCCCTCATTGAGCCCACTGAGCACCTGAATGGCATTGACCGAGGCCCGGCCCACTTTTACGGGAACACGGTTGGCGGTCTTGCCATCGGGGCTCAGCTTGAACAAACTGATGGTTGAGTCTTCATTGCCAAAGGCGGGCCGGCCGACATACAGCACATCCGACAGCCGCTGCAGGTCGATCTGTCCATCCACGCTCAGGTCCGGCCGCTCGCCGGGAACAAACCCATCGAGCGTCACGTCTACAGTGACCGTGCCATTGTGCACACCCAGATCGATACGCGTCACGTGGCCATCCACGATGCCATTGTGGGTATCGATCGCGGCCGGCTGATTGAGCTGGATATCCTTGGCCTGCGTTTCCGGAATGTTCAATGCTGCCTTCAACTTAACGGGCTGAACTACCTTCGCGAGCATGGTCCCTGGAGTGACCTCTTGGCCCACGCCGACGGGCAGCGCGGTTGTGCCAATGTCATTCAGCACGCCGTCGATGCCTGCTCTCACTCTCAACGCATCCAGTTGTTGCTGCTTGAGTCCGTACATCGCGCGGGCCTGATCCACCTTCGCCTGAGCAACAGCAAGCTGTGTCTCCAGGGCCTTCTCGTTGATGGATACGACATTCTGCTGCATTTGGTTCTGGGTAGTTAATCCTTGCGCGTTGCTTTTCGACGCCTCGGCTGTAATTCCTGACACAACGCCCAACTTATAGAGCGCCTCATCGGTCGCCGCCTGGCGCTTGGCCGTCTCAAATTGGGCATTCGTGGTCGCCGCGGTCGCCTTCTGGGTGGAGAGCGTGCTCTGCAACTGCACCTGGGTGTTCTTCAGATCGGCTTCCGCCGATGCCAGCGCCAGCTTCGCGTCCATCGCCTGCTGTGTCACGGTGGGGTCGCTCAGCTCCATGATGACGGTATCCGCCTTCACCTTCGAGCCCGGCAGCACCAGGATGCGGGTCACCGTCGCATTCGTCTGTGCGGCAATCTGCCGGATCGAATCTTCCCGCGGCACCAGCGTGCCATTGCCGCGTACCTGCCGGATCAGGTTTCCGCGCTTCACGGTATCGGTCCAGACAACGCTCCGCTCTACCGTGGGGGCGGCCGGCTTCAGCCGCATGACTGCAAACGTCACGCCGGCTAGGACGAGGATGGCCACTGCAATCGTCACAATGCGGCGGCGGTTCTTCTTGGCTTTGATATCTGGGCGAGCGATGTCCATCAATGGACTCTATTGCACTCGCGCGCCCATCTTCCAGCGAGCACCTAAATCATTGAAAACAGGCACATCCCCCGAGCTAAGGGGCGGCGATCTTGCAGAGGCAGATGTCCGGTGATGTGGAGCCGGTGTCCACTTCCGGACACGTTGCCGGGTCGGATGCGTACGACTAAGGATTCATTTGCAAAATGCCCCGCTTTCGAGACAATGGCCGCCATTGGAGCGAAACATGCATGCCATTTCTGCCACAGACGCCCGTCTCAAGCTGACCACGCTGCTCACCAAGGCACAACGCGAACCAGTGATGATCCGCGACAACCACCGCGATGTCGCTGTGATGCTTTCGGTCACCGAATACCACCGCCTCAATGGGGGGATGGCCCCGGGGCGACGGCATGCCGCCATCGATCCAAAGCTTGCCGCGCTGCTCGACGCGTCTGACTAATTCCGCAAAGTCCTGGAAGACATAAAGGCCGGAGCATCACGCTCCGGCCTTCGGCTTGTCTGAGATATCGGAAATTAGGCGTATAGATCAGGCACGCGCGGGATCGCCGCGCTCGGTATCGACGCCCAGTTCCGCAAAAGCCTTCTCTGCCTTCCTAGCGTCGAATTTGCCGTCGCGCGCAAGCCGGGAGAGCGTGGCGGCCACGATGGACTCGGCGCTGACCTCGAAGTGCCGCCGCAGGTGCTCGCGGTTGTCGCTGCGCCCGAAGCCGTCCGTCCCCAGAGACACCAGCCGGTCCAGTAGCCACGGCGCCAGTTGGTCCGGCACCACCTTCATATAGTCTGTGGCGGCGATGATCGGTCCCGGCGCCGCGCCCAGCGCATCCAGGATATAAGGCTGCTTCGCCTTCTGCGATGGGTGCAGGCGGTTCCAGCGCTCGACAGCTAGCGCATCGCGGCGCAACTCGTTATAGCTGGTCACGCTCCAGACGTCGGCCGCTACGCCGTACTTTTCCGCGAGAATCTGCTGTGCCCGCACCGCCTCGTTCAGGATGGGGCCGCTGCCGAAGAGTTGTGCGACGGGAGTGCCTTTTTCTGCCGGACGGAGCCGGTAGATGCCGCGCAGGATGCCTTCACCGACGCCCTCCGGCATGGCTGGCATCGCGTAGTCCTCGTTGTACATGGTGATGTAGTAGAAGAGATCCTCGCCCTTCTCGTACATGCGTCGGAGCCCGTCCTGAATTATGGTCGCAAGCTCGTAGACAAACGCAGGATCGTAGGTGGCGCAGGTCGGGACCGTTGACGCCAGCACGATTGAGTGACCGTCCTGGTGCTGCAGACCTTCGCCCAGCATGGTGGTGCGTCCGGCGGTGCCCCCCATCAGGAAGCCCTTACCCCGCGAGTCGGCGAAGGCCCATGCCATATCGCCAATACGCTGGAAGCCAAACATCGAGTAGTACATGTAGAACGGAATCGTGGGTAGGCGGTAATTGGAGTAGGCCGTGCCCGCCGCGGTGAACGATGCCATGGAGCCCGCTTCGGTAATTCCCTCTTCCAGGATCTGCCCGTCCTTCTCCTCCCGGTAGTAGAGCAGCATGTCCACATCGTGCGGCTTGTACTTCTGGCCTTCGCTCGCGTAGATGCCGACCTGCCGAATGGCTGATTCCAGACCGAAGGTGCGGCCCTCATCCGGCACGATCGGAACAATCAGCTTGCCGAATTTCTCATCCTTCATCAGGTGGCGCAGGATGCTGACAAAGCCCATGGTCGTGGACACAGCGCGGCTCTTCGACCCCGCCGTCCACTCCGCGAAGGTGTCCAGCTCCGGCGCATTGAAGTCGAGCTTTGGCGTCTCACGCCGCGGCATAAAGCCGCCCAGCGCGTCGCGGCGCTCCAGCATGTAGGCGATCTCCGGCGCGTCTTTCGCCGGGCGATACGGTATCGCCTCCTTCGCCGCATTCTCCGGAACGGGAATATCGAAGCGCTTTACGAAAGCGGTCAGCGCATCGTCCGTCAGCTTCTTCTCCTGGTGACTGGCGTTGCGCGCCTGCGTGCTGCCCAGTCCGTAACCCTTCACGGTCTTGGCAAGGATCACCGTGGGACCGCCCTTGTGTTCGGTCGCCCGCTTGTAGGCGTTATAAATCTTCACCGGATCGTGGCCGCCGCGGTGCAGCGCAGCAAGCTGGTCATCGGTCATGTCACTGACCAGTTCCAGCAGCTCCGGATATTTGCCGAAAAACTCCTGCCGCAGGTACGCGCCGCCCTTGGCCTTGAACGATTGGTAATCGCCGTCCACGCATTCTTCCATGCGCTTCAGCAGCAGGCCGGTGTGGTCCCGCTCAAAGAGCTTGTCCCAGTCCGACCCCCACACCACCTTGATGACGTTCCAGCCCGCGCCGCGGAACACGCCTTCGAGCTCGTCGATGATGCGCTTGTTGCCACGTACCGGACCGTCCAGCCGCTGCAGATTGCAGTTGACGACGAAGATGAGGTTGTCGAGCTTTTCGCGGGTCGCCATCGAGATTGCGCCCAGGGTGTCGACCTCATCGGTCTCCCCGTCGCCGACAAAAGCCCACACCTTACGGTCCGTCTTCTCGATCAGCCCGCGGTTTTCCAGATAGCGCATGAAACGCGCCTGGTAGAGCGCATTCAGCGGCCCAATCCCCATCGAGACGGTGGGAAAGCGCCAGAAATTTGGCATCAGCCATGGATGCGGATAGGACGATAGCCCCGGTTTGTCGCGCAGCTCATGGCGGAAGTTCAGCACCTGCTCATCCTCGAAGCGGCCTTCGAGGTAGGCGCGTGCGTACACGCCTGGTGACGCGTGGCCCTGGAAGTACACGAAGTCACCCGGCTGATTGCCGTAGGTGGCATGGAAGAAGTGGTTAAAGCCGACCTCCAGCAGTGTCGCGAGCGATGAATACGTCGAGATGTGGCCGCCGATCCCGGCGTCCTTCTTGTTCTGCCGGTGCACCATGGCCATGGCGTTCCAGCGGATCAGGCTCTCGACGCGGCGCTCCAGATCACGGTTGCCGGGATACGGCACTTCCTCGTGTTTGGGAATGGTATTCAGGTAAGGAGTGACCAGCTCGCCCGGAGTGTTGATGCCGGCTTCGCGCGCACGCCGGCGCAGGGCCGTCAGCAGCTCTGCGCTGTGCTCGGCGCCCTCGGCGACCACAACCTCGTCAAAGGCCTCGATCCACTCGGCCATCTCCTCGGAAAAGCTTGTCTGGGCTGGCACTGCCTCTTTTGTGCTCATCGATCCGGATCACTCACCAGTGGGATTGGGTCCTGCCATGCGACGCGGGAAGGCATGGGCCACCGTCCAGTATAAGCGGTTCGTGGGATGGTGATGTGCGGGCCGACACGATAGAGTGTCTGCACCTTCCACAGCGGAGAATAAGATGCGCATTTGCCTTCTCGTTCTGAGCCTTCTGTTCGTCCCGGCTGTCCTGGTCGCCCAATCTACGGAGACCCCAACACGGCTGAAGGAGAAAGAAGTGCGCAAATACCTGCTCGATCACCCGAAGCCGGCCTATCCGCCGATTGCGAGGGCGGCCCACATACAGGGAGACGTGCAGATCGCAGTCTTGATTGATACCAGCGGGGCGGTGTCTGAAGAGAAGTTCCTCAACGGACCTCCCATGTTGCAACAGGCTGCATTGGAAGCAGTCAAGCACTGGACATTTACACCGTTTGCGACAGATGGAGCAGCTCACGAGGTCGTGACCGTACTCACAATTCCCTTCCGGCTCTGAACTACCGCCCCGCTTGACGCTTCGAGAAGCGAACACTACCCTCGCCTCTGATTGCCGACTCCATCCTCCAACTCGACGAATACCGCAAACGTCGAAGACACCAATGCCCTGCACCGCCTAGGCGTGGCCTGCGGGCTGACCGCGGGCGTGTGGCTGGGCGCAGCCGAGGCCCCCACCAAACTGGTCAATACCGGCCTCTCACCCTTCGCCGTTTCCCTCTGGATGGTGGCAGGTGTCTTCACCGCGCGCTGGACCTTCCCGACCTTGCTGAAAGGTACCGGCTATGTCGTGCGCGATCTTGCCGAGAAGAAACACCTCATCGTCTGGGCGCTGCTCGCCGGGGCGCTTTGGGCCGTCGCCAATACGCTCACCGTATTCGCTATCCGGGACGTCGGCCTCGCCATCGCCTTCCCGCTGTGGAACGCTAATTCGCTCTTCGGCCTGCTGTGGGGACGCGTGCTCTTCCGCGAACTCCAGGGCGCCAGCCGCGGCGGCATCCTGCGAGTGGTGCTGGGCGCGGTCGCCATCGTCGCAGCCGCGATCCTTCTTGGCTTCAGCACGGTCCACGGCAGCGGCCACACTGCATCGCACGCTGCGCGCGGGATCGCGGCAGCCATCGGAGCGAGCGCTCTGTGGGGCACGATGTACGTTCCTTACCGAAAGGCCTATATCAGCGGCATGAACCCGCTGTCCTTCGTCACCGCGTTTACTTTCGGTGAGCTCGGTTCTGTGCTTGCGCTGGTGTGGTGGCTCGATGGCGGCATCCACTCGACTGCCTTTCACTTTGCCGCCTTCCGCGGCATCCTTTTCTGGCTCTTTCTCGGTGGCTTCGTGTGGGTCATCGGCGATCTCTTTCAGCAATTCGCGGCGAAGTATCTTGGCATCGGGCGCGGTATCCCGCTTTCGAATACCAACCAACTATGGGGCCTTGCTTGGGGCGCACTGGTCTTCGGCGAACTGGCCGGCACAGACCTGACCCACAAGGTGATGGTGCTCGGCGGCTCAGTTGTCATGATTCTGGGGGCGCTTTCGATCTCCACCGCCGTCGCCGGCGAGCGGGAGCACCACTCGCGCAACCTCGCGATCGAACGCGAGTGCGACCGCTACGGACTCGACTATTTCTCTGTCATCGCTGCGCAGACCGGCAGCGAGTTCGATAGCCATGAGCGCCGCCGCTGGTGGGACTACGCAATT
>Ga0210396_10007038_pt1 | contig 10724 bp, 12 predicted proteins | sample IncBWH17OmetaG_FD_155466 | JGI IMG/M metagenome (GOLD analysis project Ga0210396, IMG submission 155466) | Forest soil microbial communities from Barre Woods Harvard Forest LTER site, Petersham, Massachusetts, United States - Inc-BW-H-17-O ... | reverse complement strand
AGGTCCATCTTCTTGGCGAACTCGAAGATCTTTCGCCACTCAGGCCTTCGGTCGTCGAGCGTGCGGCCACTCGGATTGACGACGCCGTAGTTCACTGCCAGCAGTTGGTTCTTGGCCAACTCCTCCTTCACCTGTGCGATCGTTTCATCCGTGGCGGTATTGTGGTTGAACTGCTTGCGGTTATCGGGGCTGAGCGGCTGACCGGGGAACAGTTCGATGATCTTTCCGCCGGCCTCGTGAGTCAGACGGATCGCCTCAAAGAGGGTGAATCCCTGGCTGTAGCTGTAGGCCTGACATCCGACGGCAAAGCCGTTGATCCGGTACTCGTCCAGAATCCGGTCCATTGCCCGCGCCGGAGAGGCGAGCATTCCCAGAACGACCGCCGCCAGCGCACACGATCCCCATTTCCAAAAGTCGCGCATCAGATTTCCTCCGCAGAAAAAGTAGATGGGAGTGATCTTAAGCGCCGCGAACGAAACCGCAATGGAATTCAGCAGGCGGTAGGCTGTAGGCAGTAAAGGCGACTGAAAGCAGGCACTTCTTTCTGCCTGCTGCCTACTGCCTACCGCCTACTGTTGCCCTACTTTCCGAAGATCGACTTGATCGACTTGATCCAACTGCGGGCGGCGGCCCCGCTGTTGCTGCCGAACTTGCTCCGCCGGCAGCGCATGCAGAGGTGTTGGCCGCCGATGTTCATCAGTTGGCCGTGGTTGAACGATTCGCCGCAGCCTTCGCAGATTCCGGCGTCGCTGTGGATGCGGTGCAGGCGGTCCTGCTCGCCGCACGGAACACACCAGTATTTTCCATCATGGTCCTTCATGCGGGGCGAGTGGCTGACGTCCTGGCCACATTTAACGCAAATCTTCTTCGCACCGACAGCAACTGGCGCAGACATGCAGATGCTCCTGTATATGCCCCTCGCGCTCAACTTTGCCCTGCCCGGCTAGATGCGCTGAATTGGTTCGAGCAGGTCCGAAACGAAATGGCTCCGCGGCCGGAGCTTTGGCTATTATATCGCCCCAACGCCGCGAGCAAGTATCAAAATCTCCGGAAATTTGCCGATCGTTGCGCCCGTGCGACGCCCGATTTGCCTCGCTAAAATGGGAAGAAATGGCCGAGGGCCCGACCATTCCGGCGACGATTTGCGACTTCCGCCCTGAAGACCAGGCGGCGTGCGCGGCCCTATACCAGGACGGGCTGATCGGGGGAAGAATCGCCGACAACGACACCGGGCTGGACATTTACGATATCGAGCACACGTACATGAAGCCGGCGGGAAACCACTTCTGGGTGGCCAAATCGCTGGACAACCAGGTCGTGGGAATGATCGGGGTGCAACATTATGACGAAGGCGTCGGGGAAATCCGCCGATTGCGGGTCCGGCAGGACCACCGCCGCCGGGGCATCGGCCATGCCCTGGTGGAAACCGCCGTTCGGTTCTGCCAGCAGCAAAATTACCTGAAGGTAACCCTCGATACGTTCATGGAGCGCGAGCCGGCCCTCCGCCTGTTCGAGAAATTTCATTTTCGCTTGTACACGACCCGGGAATTGAGCGGGAAGGAGTTGGTCTACTTCTTTCTCGACCTCTACGCCGGTGAGGAACGCCCCCGGCACCAGCCGCAGTAGGGCGGGAAACGCAAATCAATGCTGAATGCTGAATGCTGACTGCTGACTGCTGAGTGAATTGGGGTTGAACTTCCATTCAGCATTCAGAATTCAGCATTTCGGTTAACTAGTGCGCATCGGGCCGTAGCGGTCCCGCCAGGTTCCTGAGGAAAAAGAGTCGCCCTGGCAGGCTCGGCATCCAGCTTGACGGAACCCAGATCGACGGGCCGTACTGGAGCGTGACGCACAAACTCATTCCCTGCCACATGGCGCCGCGATCGGGGTAAGCGCCGTCGGCGCCGCCGATGCACCAGTCGGATTGGAGAAACAGACCCGGGCCGATCGAGTTGGCAAAGCACGGGATCAGCGTGAACCGGCTGTTGAAGCTGTGCAGGGCGTTTTGCTCGATGGTCAGCGGGTGAAGCGCCACCCCCAGACGATGCGTTTGCTTCTTCCAATCCTGCTCGGAGGAAAACTCTGCCGCCAGTTGTGGCTCCCAAAAAGCAATGTGACAGGCCCGGCCGATGCCGTAGACCGTCACCAGCATCGCTCCGGATCGCCGCAGGCGGGCGATCTTGTCGGGATAGGTCGGCAGGTTTTGCCGGGTCGCGAAATTCCGCTGCCCGGGCGGCACCGTGAGCTTTCCCAACGGGCCGAAGAGCGCCTCGGTCATGGCATGCTCGAACCCGCCGGGCTGATTCCCCGGCATTGTATTGCCAGATGCGTCCGACCATTCGTCCATGTTGAAGGTGTGGACGTGGTCGGCCTTCACGCGGGCGGCCTTCAGGCGTGCGACGACGGTTTTGTACATCCCCATCGGCCCGACCGGGAGGATGATCGCCAGCTCGCGGCCTTCTTTTCGGGTCTGCTCGATCTGATCGGCGATGGCATCGCCCATCTGCCGGTCCATCTCCGCAACGCTCCGGGTGGGAACAGCCTTGAATTGCCGGTTCCAGTGGCGGGCCGGCGTCGTCACCCGCTTGAGCCCCATGTCGCAGCAGCGGTCGATTCGCTTGAGGTCCCATCTTTTTGGATAAAACCCCTCGATCAGCGAGCCGCGGATCGTGTTGAGCATCGTGAGGGTCTTGGGCATGACCGGGCGCCGTGAATCGTCAGATTGGGAAGAGCTGGGAAAGCAGATCGTCTGTGGGGTAGGCGTGACCGCGGTGTTGCACGAATCCCTCGGCGAACTGGACGCCGGCCTCTTTTCCGCGGCGGGCGCCCAGCCGCTTCATCGCCTCCATGTACTCATCAACGCCATGATGCGCGCGCAGCCACTCACGCTGGCTGGCATGACAGGAAAGCATCTGCATCTTGCGGGCCAGTTGCTGCGTGATTTCCACGAAGGTCGTCGGGGTGATCTCCCGGCCCAGGGGATCGATTCCCTCGACCGGATCGCAGTAATAAAGATACGGGATGCCCGCGTTCTCGTTTCGGAGATGGGCCGAAGCGTTGGGGGCGCCGTAGCCGAAGCTCGCGGCCCTGGCCAGCAGCGACACCATCTCATGGTCCATCATGTAATCCTTGAGCGCGTGCGCGAACACCAGGGACGGCGTCACCCGCCGGAACAGATCGACCGCCTTCTGCACCGTCGGCTTGTCGTAAACGACCATCAGATCGCGCTCGTCGAGGCAGTGATAGGTCGCGCCGATGACGTCGGCCGCCCGGCGGGCTTCGTCGGCGCGCGTGGCGCTGATGGCCCAACGGTCCTGCGTCATGGTTCCACAGTCGCCGGGCGTGGCGGTCGCGATGTGGATCGTCCACCCGGCTTCGCGGAGGCGGATCAGCGTGCCGGCACAGAGGAACTCGGCGTCGTCGGGGTGGGCCAGAAAGGACAGGGCGGTCTTGTGCATGAGTGTCCGCGCATTCTACTGGCGTTGGCTTGTCAGCGTTAGCTTCGGAGCTCCGGGCGTCTGGTGTGTGCATCGTGATGCATGGGGATCAGTTGGCTTCCTCGATGTCGCGGGACGGGCCCTGCCGCTCGCGTTGGCGGACGACGAGCTTGATGGGAACCTCGGCGAACGGAAGCGTCTCGCGGAAGCGGTTGATCATGAACCGCTGATAGGTCTCGTTGATGTAGGCGGGGTTGTTCACGAAGAGAACGATGGTCGGCGGGGCGACGTCGGTTTGCGTGACGTAATAAATCCGGGCTTTGCGGCCGCTGGGCGTGCTGGGGTGGCGCTGCTCGAGGATCTCCCGCACCGCCGTGTTCAGCTTGTGCGTCGGCACGCGCGTGTGGGCCTGCTTGTAGAGGTGCTGGGCGAGGTCGACCACGGCCTGGATATTCTTCCCATCCCTGGCGGTGGTGAAGGCGATCGGCGCATAATCGAGGTGCTTCAGCTCCTCGTCGAGGTACTTGCGGTATTCCTCCATGATGCCGTGATCGTCGAATTTGCCGCCTTGCTCGCGGGCCTGCTCCTGGAGGACGCTTTTGGCCAGGTCCCATTTGTTGATGACCAATACGACCGGCTTGTGCTGCTCGACGATGTAAGCCGCGAGCTTTTTGTCCGGCTCACTGACCGGCTCGGTGGCGTCGATGAGCATCAGCACCACATCGGCCCGGCGGATCGACCGCTGGGCGCGGTGGAAGCTGTAGAATTCGATGTCGTTGGTGACCATGTGCCGCTTTTTGCGGACGCCCGCCGTGTCGATCACCACCAGCGACTTGCCCTCCTTCTCGAAGCGCACGTCGACGCTGTCGCGGGTTGTGCCGGGGATTTCGGAAACGATCACCCGATCCCCATGCCCCTCGTACAGCTCGGCGATCGAATTGACCAGCGTGCTCTTCCCGGCATTCCGCTTGCCGACAATCGCCACGAGCATCTCCGGCTCGGGAACATCGGTTGGAGCGTTGGACAGATCGACGTTCTTTGCGATCGCATCGACAACCTGATCGAGGTTCCGGTCATTCATAGCCGAAACGCCGATCGGTGTACCCAGGCCGAGGCGGGCGAAGTCGCCGAGCATCGTGTCGACTTTGGGCCCATCGGCCTTGTTGGCGACAAGAACGGTTTTAACGCCGCGACGGCGAAGCATCGACGCGATCTGTTCATCGGCCGACGTCAACCCGTCAGTGGCGTCGACGAGGAACAGCACGAGTTGCGATTGCGTCATCGCCAGCTCGATCTGGTGTTTGATGTGCTCGGTAAGTTGATCGGGATCGACGAACCCGTAGCCGCCGGTGTCGACCAGCTCAACGAAGCGATCGCCGATCCGAAGCGGACTTGAGATCCGATCGCGCGTCACGCCCGGCTGGTCCTGCACGATGCTGATCCGCCTGCCGACCAGCGCGTTCAGCAGGCTGCTCTTGCCGACGTTCGGCCGGCCGACGATCGCAACGATGGGGAGAGCGGACATCGATGGATCATACAACCGGATTCACCGCCGAGGCGCCGAGGACGTAGAGAAAATACAGTTCGCCACAGATTAACATAGATGAGCACAGATAAGATCAATGTGGAAAGATGCCATCTCTCAGTTTCTTATCTGTGTTTATCTGTGTCCATCTGTGGCGAACTGGTTTTCTCTCAGCCGTAAATGGGTGCTTTTTTAGGCAGCCTCACCGTGTGCGTAGTACTTCGGCAGCGGCTTACCGAGCTTTTCCCAGTGTTTCGTCACGACGTCGGCCTTGCCGGCGCTGTTGAGGACGTGGAGCTTGCGCTGGACCATTTTCGTGATGGCGTCGCGGGCCGGGCCGAGGTAGTTGCGCGGGTCGAACTCCTTGGGGTTGGTCGCGAAAACCTCGCGGATCTTGGCGGTGAGGGCCAGGCGGAGATCGGTGTCGATGTTGACCTTGCAGACGCCGTACTTGCCGACGGCCATGCTGATCTGGTCCTCGGGGACGCCCTTGGCGTTGGGCATGTTGCCGCCGTACTTGTTGACCAGGTCGATGAATTTCTGCGGGACGCTGCTGGAGCCGTGCATGACCAGCGGCAAGCCGGGGCAGGTCTTCATGATCTGCTCGATGCGGTTGAAGGCGAGCTTCGCCTCGTGCTTGAACTTGTAAGCGCCATGGCTGGTGCCGATGGCGACGGCGAGGCTGTCGATGCCGGTCCGCTTCCAGAAATCGGCGGCCTGCTGCGGGTCGGTGAGGAACTTCTCGACGTTCTTCTCGTATTCCTCGGCGTCGAGGCCGACGACGTCTTCCTCGATGCCGCCGAGCATGCCCAGCTCGGCTTCGACGACCACGCCGTTCGCGTGGGCCAATTTCACCGCATCGGCGGTCAGCTTGACGTTCTCATCATAAGGATGATGGCTGCCGTCGATCATCACGCTGGTGTAGCCGGCGTTGATGCAGGTCTGGATGAGGTCGAGCGTGTCGCCGTGATCGCAGTGGATGGCGATCGGCAATTCCGGATGCTCCTCGACCGCGGCGTCGATGATTTTCTTGAGATAGCGGATGTTCGCGTATTTGCGGGCGCCCTTGCTGATCTGAAGAATCAGCGGGCTCTTCTCCTTGGCGCAGGCGTCGATGATTCCCTGCGTGATTTCCATGTTGTTGACATTGAACGCGCCGACGGCAAAGCCGCCGTCATAGGCGAGATCGAACATTGGCTTGGTCGTCATCAGCGGCATAAACGTCGTCCTTTCAGTGCGGGAAGAATCCAACAGTTGAAGCCGCGAGTCTAGGGAAAACGCCGCCGCAATTCCATAGGGGCACTGAGCTCGCGAATCCGATTCAGGTCCGCGAATAGTAGCACATGGTTCTTCAGGCTCTTCGAGGCTATGATCTGCCACACACCGGTTTGGAGGTCGACGCATGCCTGTCGCTATGACATATCCGCACATAGAGAAGCAGGCCGATGGGCCGGCCCACCTGGTCCGTGTACCGCGAGTTCGGGTTGCTCAGATCGTTATGGATTACCTTGCCCACGGCTGGTCCGCAGACGAAATCTGTCGGCAGCATCCCCATCTCAAGCCCGCGGAAGTGCACGCCGCACTGACCTATTACTTCGATCACGAGCAGGAGATCGACGCTGAGATCAAAGCAGAATGGCGGGAGGTGCAGAAATTCGCGCCCCGGTCCCCATTCTTTCTGCGGATGCGCGCCAATGGAGCCCTGTAAGTGTCGGTCCAGCTCTACATGGACGTTCATGTGCCCGAAGCGATTACGACCCAGTTGCGGCGGCGCGATGTCGATGTCCTGACGGCGCTCGATGATGGCGCCGGCAGAACGGTCGATGCCGAATTATTGGAGCGCGCCCGGACAGTTGGCCGTGTTATGTTCACGCAGGACATTCGGTTCTGCGCGTTAGCTGAGGGCTGGCAGGGCGAGGGGCGCTCCTTTGCCGGATTGATCTTCGGGCACCAATTGGCCGGAACCATTGGGCAGTTCGTTAGCGATCTGGAGTTGATCGCCAAAGCGTCGGAGCCGCAGGAGTGGGTAAACGTGGTTGAGCGGATTCCGTTTCCGCGCTCCGTACCGCCGCGGTGAGCATTTCCACACCCGCGGAAGTCATGTCCGGCAGCAGCGGGCAATCATTCGTGGCGAGGAGAGCTTCAGCGCGCTGCCGTCATAATTCCCCCACAGCTTTTCGATTTTCAACCCGTTGCGCTCCAGCAACAGCCGCAGCTCGCGCTCGAACAGGAAGGTGAGATCGAAAGTCATCCTCGAATGGTTCTCGTGGCCGGCCTCGTCAAACCATTTGTAGTGGAACGTGCATCGCTCGATCTGCGGCGCGATGCGCTGGAGGCTCGCCGAGCGATTCACCGTCCTCTTCAGATGCGGGACGAAAAAAGTGCAGGCGTCAACGTTCTCGAGCTTCGGATTGGCGATCAGCGAGAGATCGGGGTTGAAGACGTCGAGCCAGAGCCGTCCCCGCGGTTTGAGGTGCGCGCGGACAATGCCGAGGAGCCGATCCTGCTGCGCCGGCGTCGCGAAGGAGAGGAAGGTATTGAAAAAGATGCAGACCCAATCGAAGCGTTGGCCCAGATTCAGCTTCAGCACGTCGCTGCGGACGAGCTCGAGCCGTTTCTCGCCGAGCCGGGCGGCGTCGCGTTTGCGGCGGGCAATTCCGAGCATGTCCGGCGCGTAGTCGACGCCGACGACGCGGTGGCCCGCCTGCGCCATCGGGATCGCCGCCCGTCCCGTGCCCGCGCACAATTCCAGAATGCTCTGCGAGCGCGCAGGAAGCTGCCCGAGAAAGAACGGCACATCATGCCTGAGCATCCGCTGCCCGGCATATTCCGCGTCGTAATACTCGGCAAGATGACGGTATCGCTGCGGCATGAATTGTTTTCTACATCCCCGCGGCGACGATCTCTCCGTCGTACGCCAGTCGCATGCCGTCCGGCAGCGAGCGGTTGGTCAGCTCGTGCGGGAGCGAGTGGGCAATGTGGGTGAACAGCGTCTGCTTGGCGCCGATCCGCCGGGCGGCGTCGATCGCCTGCTCCACGGAAAAATGCGTCACGTGCTTCTTGTATTGCAAGGCGTCCAGCACCAGCACATCCAGCCCGCGAAGCAGCTCGAAGGATTCGTCCGGAATGAGATTCACGTCGGTGCAATAAGCCAGGTTGCCGACGCGGAAGCCCTTGACCTCGAGCTTGCCGTGCATGAGCCGGACCGGCGTCCAGCGCACGCCGCCGATCTCGAACGGGCCCTCGATCTTGCGGTGCACCAGCTGCGGCCGAAACACGTCGATCTCGGGATTGAGCGGCTTGAACGCGTAGGAAAAGCAGTGTTGGATGGTGGCAAATGCTTTTTCATCCGCCCACAGGTCCAGCGGGCCGCCTTTGGCGTAGTTGAACCGCCGGACGTCGTCCAGGCCCATGATGTGGTCGGCGTGGGCGTGGGTGAAGACGACCGCATCAATGCGATCGACGCCGTTGGCGATGCACTGGAGGCGCAACTCCGGCGTGGTGTCCACCAGCACGTGGGTCTGGCCGTAGGAGATGACCACCGACGGCCGCATCCGCTTGTCGCGGGGATCGGTGCTGGTGCAGACGTCGCACTTGCACCCGATCATCGGCACGCCGGCACTGGTGCCGGTGCCCAGAAACAGAAGCTCGACTTCGGACATCCGCAGGGGTTATAGCCGCAGCGGGCGCGGCGGCAAACTCAAAGTGACGTCGAGCTGGCCTGGACCTCGCAAGAGGCTTCAATGATGAGACCCGCGCAACTACCAGGCTTTGCTATGTCTGAGGACTGCTCGCCGCGCGTCTACGGATGCGCGCCAGCGCCCAGGAGAGGGGACCCCAGAATGTGTACGCCAGCGTGCCCACGGCCAGCGTGTAGCGGTGGACGATGACGAAAAGGAGGATGACGATCAAGGCGACGATGAGACGGCCGATTGACCTTCGGCCGCGGAGGTAGCGGTTGACCAGGTGCGGGTAGCGGATCGTGCTGACCATCAGCAGGCCGGCGCTCATCACCAGCGCGGGCAGCAGGCACACCATCACGAACGAGAGGTTGTACATCGGCGAATGGTGGACGAACTGCGTGCGGTCGGGGCCTTCGATCAGGTCCTGCTGCACGAGGATGAAGGAAGCGACGACCGCGGCGGCTCCCGGGCTGGGGAGCCCCAGGAAGCTGAAATGGTGCTGCTCGCCGTGCTCGTTGCTGACGTTGAAACGGGCCAGGCGAATCATGGCGCAGCACATGTACAGCGCGCCGATCGCCCAGATGAGCCGCGTGAGCACCGGCGGCAGGTTCGGGTTGCTCTCCAGCATGAAATCGTGAAACACCTTCAGCGCCAGCACCGCCGGGGCCAGGCCGAAGCTGACGACGTCGGCGAGGCTGTCGAGCTGGCCGCCGAAGTCGGTGGTGTGGCGGGCGAAGCGCGCCAGCCGGCCGTCGATGACGTCGAAGAGCATCGCGATGAAGATCAGGTAAGCCGCGGCAAGGAAATGATTCTGGAGCAAAAAGCGGGTCCAGGTGTCGTTGCTGAGCGTCGTGGGATCGAGAATCGAAAGCCAGATCGCCCCGAACCCGCAGACCGCGTTGCCCAGCGTCGCCAGCGAAGGCAGCGAATAAACCGATCGGATGTAGGCGCGGCGTCCGCGGCGGCGGATGCGCCGGCGGCGGTGCTCGCGCTGCTCGTCGGAGAGATCGCGGAGGCGAAACCGCCGCCGGCGGCGCGGCCGGTCGAGCTGCCCGGTGCCGGCGTCGGGGTCGATCATGCCGGCGTCTCCCGCGGCGCCGTCCGCTCGAATTCCTGCCCGTCGGGCGCCTGGGCCGGGGCGGTGGTGTGAATGGGGTTCCCGAGCTTGAAGATGACGTCCGCCGCCCCGCGGACGCTCTGGCCGACGCGCACCTGCACCTGCGGCTCAAGCCAGGTGGGGACGGTCAATTCGGTGCGGCTGCCGAACTTGATCATCCCGATGCGCTGCCCGCGGCGGAGCAGCTCGCCCTTTTCCGCCGAGAAAATGATCCGCCGGGCGATCAGGCCGACGATCTGCCGGACGACTGCGGTCGGCCTTCGCGTCGTCGGCTCGCCGAGCACAATCGTGTTGGATTCGTTCTCGTCGCTGGCGAGCTGGTGGCGCATGGCATTGATGAATTTGCCCTTCTTGTAGTAGCTCTCGAGCACGATCCCGTCGCAGGGAGAGCGGTTGATGTGCACGTTGAACACCGAAAGAAAAATGCCCACGCGGACCGCGGGCCCGCCCAGCAGCTCATCGTGCTCGAGCTGCGTGATGTCCGAGATGGTCCCGTCGGCGGGGCTGACCATCACGTCCTGGTCGGCGGGAATCGGACGTTCGGGATCGCGGAAGAACGCGAAAAGAAAGATCAGAACGGGAATCAGCAGCAATGCCAGCGGCCAGAACACAAACTCCGCCAGCGCAAAGGCGACCAGCGCCAAAACCACCGATCCGATCAGCATTTCCCTCGCGCCGTGCCGCGTCACCCTCATCCAGCGCAACCTATCCGGGCTGCGGGGAATGTCAACGTAGAAGGGAGCCGCCGCCCCCTGCAACGCGACAACGCCGGGAGGGCCATGCGGTGGATCATTCCTCAACTGTTTCAAATGTCCCAACTGTCTCGAATGTCCCAAATGTCCCGTCCCAAAATGTCCCATGTTTTGAGCAAAATGGGACATTTGTCGTGTTCTTGCTTGAGACATTGCCGCGTTTGCCCAGACCGCCGGGATCCGCCGGACATGATGACCTTCGACGGACCG